>Ga0299912_10000764_pt1 | contig 26363 bp, 20 predicted proteins | sample RVTome_2_FD_207667 | JGI IMG/M metagenome (GOLD analysis project Ga0299912, IMG submission 207667) | Soil microbial communities from uranium-contaminated site in the Upper Colorado River Basin, Wyoming, United States - RVT95D214 (version 2) ... | reverse complement strand
TTATGAAGGCAAAAGTCCTTCTAGCTTATGCAGTTTTTCTTTTCATAGTACCGGCTACCCGTGCACAGAAATCATATTCTGGAACAGTTACCGAATTTATTTTTTCATTCAGCGATGTTGAATTTACGGAGGCTTTCTATGCTGAATATCCTCATGCCGGAGTTACAAAAACAAATCTTCGATTTACGGCATTCTTTCATATCAGTCAGGATTGGCACCTCGATTTTACAAATAATATTGGTATTATTACCGGATTTGGATTGCGAAATGTCGGGCTGATTTCTGATGAAGTGTTGCCTGACCCACAGAATGATACCCTGATGAGTAATTATAAAATAATCAGGAGATTGTATACTCTTGGCGTGCCTCTTTCCCTGAAACTGGGATCTTTTAAAGACCATCTTTTTTTCTATGCGGGTGGCGAATTGGAGTTGGCTCTTCATTTTAAGGAGAAGTATTGGTCCAACTCTCACGATCGATCCGGAGATAAGATAGTATATACATCGTGGTTTGGTGAGCAAACACCTTTGTTTTTGCCTTCAGTGTTTGCAGGAATGCAATTACCGAGAGGTTTTAATATAAAAGCCAAGTACTATCTGAACGATTTTCTGAATCAGAATTATAGGCGCACCAGAGATGATGATACATTCAATTTGAGTGATCTGGCGAGGTATAAAAAAACTCAGGTGTTCTATCTTTCTTTATCCTGGCAATTCGATAATGCTTATCTAACGAACAAAAACTGGGATCCAAAGAAAGAGGTTGTAGCATTCCGAAAGAAAAAGTTCTAGACTACATTTTTCAAAAAATTCTTATTAGTTCAAAATTAAATAGATGACTTTTCAAATGAGAGATATAGTACAAATTTCTATCAGATGAAAAAGTATTTTCTGATCCTTCTGCTTCTTTGTTCATTAAAAGCGATCACTATTGCTCAGCATCTGGGAGCATATACCGATTACCGCGACAGGTTTTTTATATTCGACAATGAAGAAAACATCAAAGCTGAGGATCTGCAGGTACAATCCTTTGCTATCGGAGGCAATTGTATTCTTTACATTAACAGCCAGGGACATCTGAAACTATATCAGGACGGTACGATCGTAAAACTTGAACCGGGAGGCATTGATAAATACTATGCTACTGATCATCTTGCTGCATATGCGATCTTTGAAAAACTAAAAGTCGTTGAGAATGGACAGGCTGTCACTCTGAGTATGCGTTGTCCACTATACCAGGTCGAAGATAGTCTTATTGTATTCTATGATACAAATCTTGAATCGTTGCGGATATATTACAATGGTGAAATAGAAGATATTGAAAGTGGTTTGGTGGGTATGCCCGTATCGCATCTGAAAAGTGGCGATAATATTGTGGCCTATGTCTCATCACGTACTGGTGATTTTAAAATCTATTATCGGGGAGAGAATCATACAATTCTGGACCATGTCGGAGGATTATCCTTTAAAGCTGGTAAAAATATAGTTGCTTATGTGAATCCACTGGAAAACTCGTTCCATGCATATTATAAAGGACAGGATTACCGTATCGAAGATTTTCCGCCGGAAAGTTATAAAACCGGCGATGGTTTTGTAGCCTATGTCGATAACCAGGGAGTATTTAAAGTGTTTTATAAAGGATTTGTACAGGAAGTGAGCAGTTTCTCACCTGACGCTTATATAACCGAAGATAACCTGTTGCTATTTACAGAATATAATTATTTCAAGATTTTTTTTGATGGCCAGGTCTTCGAAGTGGAAGGCTATATTCCGCGTAACTTCAAAATGGATTGGAATACAGTTGCTTATGTTGATAATACAAACAGGATCTGGCTCTTTACGAAGGGCGAAAAAAAATACCTTGTAAACGAGATTATCAATACGTTCGACTTGTATCGCGATTTGATTATCATGAATGTTAAAGTCGACAGAAATATCATATACTATAACAATCAATTCTACAATGGGGCTTCGTATTAAACATCCGGGCAAGCCCTGTTCATATTGTAATCGCGACTTGTTTAAACAATGATATAACAGATCGATTTCTCCTTAGCTTACAATAGAGCCCACTGACCCGATACAATCAAAAACAGAAGGTACATGGCATAAAGCAGGTTGATGATGGTAAACAGAATATTATATTCTGACCTGTTTTTCTTAATTCTTCGGCGGATCATAATTCCAACGTTAGGAATGATTGTTGCGGTCAGGAAGATGAGGAAGTAAATATTGAAGAAACTGTCGTAAGGCTTATCGTTCTCATCAATGATCTTTTCACCGAAAAGCAGCATGTAAGTGAATGCAAGGAAGAGTGCAAGGAAAATCAGATAACTGACTTTAAGCGAAATGGTTGATCCTTTCCGGCGTTTATGAATTCGAAATGGCCTCAGAATAATTATAGATACAATGAACAGGATTATATACCCGACCAGGAAAAAGAATTGAAAAATCCCATGAAAAAAACCACCCATTTCTCAAATTTTAATTACTTCAAGTTAATACAATTCTGCAAAATATTGATGACGGTTTTTCAACAGGAAATCATATACGGTCAAGTCTGATGACATTTTCAACATGATGTGTATGAGGAAACATATCTAACGGTTGAACCATATTTACTCTGTACAACCTACTCATCAGTTGGATATCGCGTGCCTGTGTTGCGGGATTACAGCTAACATATACTATTTTTTTGGGTGAAGCTTCTGTTATTGCCTCAATCACACTTTTATGCATTCCACTTCTGGGAGGATCGGTAATAATAACATCGGGCTTACCATATTCAGCAAAAAAATCAGATTTCAATACTTCTTTAATATCTCCCGTTGTGAATACTGTATTCTTTATGTTGTTGATCTGCGAATTAATCCGTGCATCTTCGATAGCCGCTTCAACAGCCTCAATACCAACAACTTTTTTACAATGCTGCGCTATAAAGATAGCAATGGTTCCTGTCCCTGTATATAGATCATAAACAAGTTCATCATCATTAAGCTCGGCAAATTTGAGCACGATCTTATACAATTTCCGTGCCTGTAAAGTATTTGTCTGGAAAAATGATCTGGGGCCAATTTTGAATTTCATTCCGGTAAGTTCTTCAAAAATATGATCCCTGCCTGAAAAGAGATGAATTTCAAGATCGTTTATTGTATCGTTTAATTTGGAATTGATTACATAATGAAGTGAAGTGATAAATGGAAAATCATTTCGTATCATGTCCATCAACCGGTGTATCCGTTTGGTATCTTCATACCGAAATACAACAATTACCATCCATTCACCAAATTCTGTATTTCGGATGATGAGATTTCTCAAGAAACCTGTCTGAGTAACGGGGTTATTGTATTCATAATTATTCTTTATAGTGAATTCCCTGATTGCGTTTCGGATTTGATTAGAACGATCATGCTGCAGAAAACACTGATCGATATTTAAAACTCTGTTGTATTTGCCTGGCAGATGAAAACCCAGGCCACGTTTGTCCTCGACTTCTTTACCCGATTTAATCTCTTCTGCAGTTAACCATCGGCTGGCTGTATAAGTAAATTCCAGCTTATTTCGATAAAACTGCTGCTGCGGTGATCCGATAATGGGATTTATCGCGGGTATTGCAGTTTTACCAATTCTTTGCAACTGATCAACGACCTGTTTCTCCTTGAAAAGTAGTTGCTGTTCATAAGGTAGAATTTGCCACTTGCAACCTCCACAAGTTCCAAAATGCCCGCAGAATGGTTCGTTCCGGTTGGCCGACTTTTTCTTTAGTTCAACGACATAGCCTTCCATGTATTTTTTCCGTCTGCGTGAGATCTGAACATTGGCAATATCGCCCGGTACAAGTCCAGGAATAAATACAACCATATTATCAAGCCGGGCTATGCTTTTCCCTTCAGCGGCGATATCGGTAACTTCGAGATTTTCAACCAGTGGAAGTTTCTTCTTCGTACCCACAGAGCATATTTTAGATCAAAGATATGAATTGTGTCTGAGATGAACATGGTAAATGCCAGGATCAGGCTGGTAACTATGAACAGACACTGTGAAAGTAAATCCATGATTAGTGAAAAACCTTATTTTTACATCAAAATATTTCAGATGATCACTTTTCAGCAAGTGTGTTTACGGTATGGCGAACGAAACTTATTTGACACTATCTCATTTCAGATCAATGCTCTCGACCGTGTCGGACTAGTTGGAAAAAACGGGGCAGGCAAATCAACCATATTGAAAGTCATTGTTGGTCATACCGAAGTTGATAGCGGACAGGTTATTGTACCGCGCGATATTACCCTGGGGTATCTGCCGCAGGAACTTGTATATACCGATTCACAGGACGTTCTAAGTGAAACCCTGAAAGCTTTTACTGATTTGCGAAAACTTGAAGCGGAAATCAATGATCTGAACAATCAACTAGCTGAATGTACCAATTACGAATTGCCCGATTATCTTGAACTTGCTCAGAGAATTGCAGAGAAAAGTGAGAGGCTTCATATACTGAATGCTGCGAGTGCCGAGGCAAATGCCGTTAAAACATTGACGGGATTAGGGTTTCGGAATTCGGATCTTGCCAGACAAACAAGTGAATTCAGCGGCGGATGGCGAATGCGAATTGAGCTAGCAAAAATTTTGCTGTGTGCACCCGATATATTTCTTCTTGACGAACCTACAAATCATCTTGATATTGAATCCATTCAGTGGCTCGAAAATTTTCTCGCGCAATATCATGGAGCCGTTTTATTGATTTCGCACGACCGTACATTTCTTGATAAAGTAATTTCACGTACGTTGGAAATTACGATTGGTAAAATACATGACTATGCTGTTTCTTACTCAAAATATGTCATACTCAGAAAAGAACGACATGAACAACAACTGGCAGCCTTTCGGAATCAGCAAAAACAGATAGAGGATACAAAGGAGTTTATTGAACGCTTCCGATACAAGGCCACAAAGGCCATTCAGGTACAGTCGCGGATTAAATACCTTGAGAAACTGGAAATAATTGAAATAGAAGAGGATGATCTAAGTGCCATACATTTAAAATTTCCTCCTGCTCCCCGTTCGGGTACTGTTGTGATAAAAACCGTAAATTTATCGAAGAAATATGGTGATCTTGAAGTACTGAACAAGATTGAACTGGTTGTTGAACGCGGTGAAAAAATTGCATTTGTCGGACGGAATGGTGAAGGTAAAACTACATTGTCAAGAATTATCATCGGAGAACTTGACTATACGGGGGAGTGTAAACTCGGACACAACGTAGGGATCGGGTACTATGCGCAGAACCAGGATGAACTTCTGGATCCGGATGCAACAGCATTCGAAACAATCGATAGGGCAGCAGTTGGTGAAATCCGGACAAAGATGAGGGACATTCTGGGCGCCTTTCTTTTCAGCGGTGATGATATCGACAAAAAAGTGAAAGTGCTCTCGGGGGGTGAGAAATCCCGACTGGCATTGGCCAGACTTCTTCTCGAACCATACAATCTTCTGGTTCTCGACGAACCCACCAACCATCTCGATATGCGTTCAAAAGATATTCTGAAGCTGGCATTATTGCAGTTCGATGGTACGCTAATTGTTGTGTCGCACGACAGGGAATTTCTCGACGGATTAACTAATAAAATTTATGAATTCCGCAACAAAAAAATACATGAATATCGTGGGAATATCTTTGATTTTCTGAAGAAGAAAAAACTGGATAGTCTTCATGAACTCAACTTCAAGGAACGGGATAATATAAAGAAAGAAGTATTAGCTGAAGTATCAAATCAGAAAATGATTTACCTGGAGCGCAAGGAAGCTGACCGCGAAATTCGTAAAATCAGGACACAGATTGACAGAATTGAGAAAGAGATAGAAAGTATCGAATTAAAAATCGCACAGATGAATTCGGATCTTAACAGGGGGCTAACACCTGAAAATCCGGATTTCTTTAAAGAATACGACCTGCTTAAAATCCGTATTGATGAATTAATGAAACACTGGGAGGTACTTCAAAACGAATTGGAAATACTGAAAGGAAAGAGAAATTCAGTAATTTAGAATCGGAATAATTTTAAAGCGATGATTGTATACCAAAAGCGGAGGTTGAGGGAATTCATTTTTTTTCTGATTATCAGTGGATTTTTTTTACTTGCAATATGCTGTGCTACCATTTATACTGCTGCAGGGAACCGATGGAATCTTGCAGCCATTTATAATCCATCCAGTTCTCAATTCCATCCTGCTTACAGAGTTTATCACAATACCGACGACCGGTCGTTGCTGCTTGTAAAATTATTTCCCAACGAGCTGCTTTTCAATCAGGCCAATGCATTGGGTGAGTTTATTAGCCAGGTATCTGTCCAGATTCAGAATTTTGAAATAGTCGATGAGAAACCGGTTCTGGTCGATAGTATAACCTACAAATATCAGATCAAACAGGAAAGTGTGGGACGACGGTTTTTATCGCAGATACCTTTTAAGGCTGAGACAGGGAAACGTTATCAACTCAGAATTGTAGCACGCGATCTGTTACGAAAGGATTTTAATCTGAAATTCATTGATGTAGATAAGACAACCGAATTCTCACAACAAAATTTTAACCTTCTTAACCAGCAGGGAATTCCATATTTTAATAATGTCCTGAATTCGGAAGCAGTTTACCGGATCGAACATCGCAATAAATCATTCACTAAACTTTTTATCGATTATTATATCAACGATACTCCATTACCCAAACCAACTTTTGCAACTTCTCCCGATGAAATTCACTATTCAATTCCCGATAGTGTATACATCCTCGATTATACTCCTGAGTTGCTATTATCATTTTATTATGAAGGATTATACCAGTTCAGGTTCGATACCAGTTCTTCAGATGGATTGACACTGGTGAATTTTGGTGAACACTTTCCCAAAGTTCAGTCCGCTGAAGAAATGATTCAGCCTTTGGCATATCTTACAACATCAATTGAATATAAGGACTTGCTTGCTGCAGAAAACCAGAAATTGACAGTGGATAATTTCTGGCTTGAAATTGGCGGTTCAACAGGTAGTGCCCGTGAGTTGATCCGGATATTTTATAACAGGGTATACTTTGCAAATTACTATTTCTCGACTTCGAAACCCGGGTGGAAAACCGATCGCGGAATGATTTATATTGTTTACGGTCCTCCTCAGAATTTGCAGAAAACTGCCGGTACAGAGACTTGGATCTATTACAACAAGGGGGCAAGCAGCACCATCAATCTGACATTTGATTACAAACCCAATTCTTATAGTCTGGATAACTTTGTTTTACGCCGCTCGGAAAGTCACGACTGGCATTGGCGTGAGGCTGTTGATTCATGGAAGAGAGGAGAAATTTTTTTACTTAATTAATAACACCATTTTGAAAAGCAATACTACACACCTGATTTTTGGTTTTCATCCGCTTGCAGAGGCAATAAATGCAGGCAGGGAGATTCACAAAGTATATATAAAGAAAGGATTAAAAAACGAACATTTCGTTACTTTGCTTCAAAAAATCAGGGAAAATGGAATTCCATATCAGTATGTACCTGTGGAAAAAATGAACCGGCTCGTAAGGGGTAACCATCAGGGAGTGATTGCTCAACTTTCGCTGATTGAATATAAAAATCTTGAAGAAATCATTCAGCGTACCTTTGAAGATGGACGGGATCCGTTTATCATTATCCTTGACCGGATTACTGATGTACGAAATTTTGGGGCCATTGCGCGTACGGCAGAATGTGCCGGTGTCGATGCAATCATAGTACCTGAAAAAGGTTCTGTTTGCATTACTCCCGATGCATTTAAAACCTCAGCCGGAGCTTTGAACCGGATTGCAGTGAGTCGTTCGAAGGATTTAAAATCAACATTGAAATTTCTAAAAGAATCAGGAATGAAAGTAATTGCTGCCTCAGAAGAAGCCCCTGACATTTACTTTGAAACTGACCTTTCAGGCCCTGTTGCAATTCTCGTGGGATCGGAAGACAGCGGGATAGACATTACGTTAAAAAAAGCAGCGGATGCCTATGTAAGAATTCCCATGAAAGGTTCGATAGAGTCATTAAACGTTAGCGTCGCATTTGGGATCATTGCCTATGAAGTTTTACGCCAACGTGGTACTTCCTAATGAAAAAAAATCGTTAGTTAACGTATCCTGAAAGATTTTTACTTGGAAAATATAAACCTCTTTTTGTATTTTTAGAACAAAATTGAAGTTATGGCTGAGAAAACATACTGGGACGAGAAATGGAAACCTGTATTTTTCGAGGGAATTGATCCTTTGGAAAAATATGAAATTTCAAATTATGGCCGGATCAGAAGATTCATGCCTAAAACCAAGAATTGGAAAGTACATAATCCTTCCAACGTAAATGGGTATGCTTACTTCTCATTTCGGACAGATGAGACTGATGGAATTCGAAATCGTATTACGAAAAGTCTTCACAGGCTGGTTGCCGAGAACTTTCTCGGACCTCCCAAGGGCGATTGCAATAATGTAATCCATAAGGATTTCGATAAATGGAACAACAATGTGAATAACCTGGTTTGGGTAACCAAGAAAGATATGTTTGTACATAGCAGGAAAAGTCCCCGAACAGCTGCAGCAATCGAACGAAGGAAGGGAGAGATTACCAATGCGAAACTGACTGAAACTGATGTAATCCGGTTAAAGAAAAAACTGAAACGGGGGAAAAACCCCTTATATAAAATCGCAAAGGAATTTGGTATAACCCATACCCAATTGAACCGCATACGTCGCGGAGAGAACTGGGCACATGTAAAAATTGATTAATAAGCACTGAAATTATACTTTTTCCTTGAGCTGCTTGCGAAGTACTTCGAGTTCGCGTTGCAGTTCTTCTTCTTTCCGGCCAGATTGTTCCTGAGTGGCACGTAACTCTTCCATGTTTTGACGCATCTCTTCTTCCTGCGACGACATTTCTTCGGCCTGTTGTTGCGACTGTTCGAGCAATTGAACAGTTTGTATATTTGCTTTCGCCGAAGAAATCGTTGCAGCAATATTTTCGCCGATACGCTCAATGAATTCAATCTCAAAATCCCTGTAAACATTGAACGATGCAATTTCCATTATGCCAAAGATATTATTGTTATACGACAGAGGTATGAGAAGTAAACTTGTAGGATTATTTTCACCAAGTCCCGATGTGATTTTTATATACTCGCTCGGGATTTCGGTAAGAAATATCTTTTCCTGTTCCTGATAACATCTGCCTACAAGTCCTTCACCTACTTCAATGCTTTTATGAAGAAATTTCTGCCTATCATAGGCATAACAGGCCGTCATCTCAAGGAAAATATGATTTTTGTCGTTATCGTTAACAATGAAAATTCCACCCTGGTTGGAATTTGTGTATCGCACCATGTTACTTATAATTTCGTAAGTAAGGGCTTTAAGATTATCATTGTTTTTTCGTAAAATATCGCTAAACAATGCGACACCCTGAGAAGACCAGTTGCGTTGCTGGTTCTCTTCCTGTCGCTTCTCTTCTTCTATTTTTGCATTTTTAAGTTCCTCCCTCATTTCAAGAAGTGAAAGTCCCAATGTGTCTTCTTCACTAAGAGGTTTGAAATCAGTATTGAAATTGCCCTTACCAATGGCAACTGTAAACTCAGAAATATCCCTGAGTCCTTGAACGAGCTGATTAAGTGCTTTAGACATTTGTCCGACTTCATCGCTGCCTTCTTTCAATTTTTCTTTCGGAAGTATTCCCTTGCTCATCTGAAGGAGGATGGCTTTTGTTTTATTTATGGGATTGGCTAACGATCGGATCACTATAACGCCTATAATTATCGAGACCAATATCAGAGCGATGGACATAAAAAAGATGAATTTCTTGAAACTTCTGAATTGATCTACCATTTCAATCCGTCCTTTATTTACAATTTCTTCCTGGTACGATTTTAACATGGCAATTTCTTCCAATACCTTATCCGTCAGGGTCATAACTTCACCACCTTCTTCAGTCATCGGGGTTACCTCAAATACAACAAACGGATCGTCATAACTCTCAAATGTACTGAGCTGACCCATTATATATTGGTGCTGAGGGAAAAGGGTATCTGTAATCATGGCATCGATCAGATCCAGCAACTTTTTACTTTCATCAAGTATTTCCTTATTTTCTTCCGACTCCCACATTACGCTTAAAGCGCGTAATGTATCAATGACCAAAGGGTAAGCAGTTGAATGAAGCTCTTTCAATCGAATTTTATCAGGAGTATCAGAAATTTTATCGATATGTACCCACGATTTTATCAGCATTCTGGAATCGGAAATTTGTCTCTGCATCTGATTGATCCATTCGAGAGACGGGGAGTATACATTGGTAATTTCTTCGTTGACTTCCTGATTTCGTTGTATTGCGTTCTGGGTTAAGATGCTATTCACCCAAACAGCAATTGTAACAAGTCCAAATCCGAAAGCTATTTTGGTTGCAATTTTAAATCTCATTTCTTCGTCCCAATTTGATGTTCAATTCTATTCCTAAGATAATAAAAAAACACAAAACCCGAAGTAAACGAGCCGTTTATATACGGGTTATTACGGTAATACTTATTTTAGTGCATTCGCGATTCGCTGGAGTCCTTTTTCCAGTATTTTTTTAGGACACCCAATGTTAATACGTTGAAATCCCTCACCGTCTTTTCCGAATAAAATCCCGTTACTGAGGCCAACCTGTGCATCATCGACCAGCAATTTCCTAATTGTTTTATCGTCAAGAGTTGTCTTCCTGAAATCGATCCATAGAAGAAAGGTTGCTTCAGGTTCTATTATCTCCAGCAGTGGCATATTATTGTTGATAAAATCTTTTGTGAAAACAATATTTTGCTGCAGATAACTGATCAATTGCATCAGCCAGTCATCGCCCTTCCGATAGGCTGCCTCCAATGCAATATTTCCTGCTATATTGCACATGCCCAGATGAAGCTGATTGACTGTCTGGTTCATTTTTTCAAAAAGTTTTTGATTTGATGCAATGAAATATGATGTGGATAAACCGGCAATGTTGAAAGTTTTGCTGGGGGCCATTAGTGTTATGGTCTGGTTTGCAATTTCTTCGCTGAGCATGGCAACGGGTATATGTTTATTCCTATTATATACGATGTCGGCGTGTATCTCGTCGGAGATGATGAGTATATTATTTTGAAGACAAATGGTTGCCAGATCCATTAGCTCATCCCGGGCCCAGACATTCCCTGTAGGATTGTGCGGACTGCACAGGATAAGCATTTTGGTTTTTGTATCAACCTGAGATTTCAAATGTTCGAGATCCATAACATACCGTCCATTCTTTAATACCAAAGGATTTCTGATCAATTGCCTGCTATGATCTTTTATTACCGAATAGAACGGGAAATATACAGGTGTCTGGATGATGATTTTATCACCCGGATTTGTGAAGGTAAGCACTGCAAAGTTTAGGGCTGGTACCACTCCCGGCGTAAAACCAATATATTCCTTCTGAATGTTCCACTGATGGCGGCGGTAGTTCCAGTCAATAATGCTCTGATACTGATCGTCGGTATGAAAACTGTATCCTAAAATTTCATGAGTAAGCCGCTTGCGGATTGCTTCCATAACAAAATCGGGGGTTCGAAAGTCCATATCAGCCACCCATAATGGAATTACTTCGGGATTTTGAAAAAATTTCTGGCGCAGGTCGTATTTATAACAGGCAGTATTCCTGCGATCGATCAGTTCATCAAAGTTGTACCGCATAAAAGTGTTTTGATCCGTGAAAATACTGAAAACATGACATATATAGATACAATGAATTTAACTAAAAAAATAAATGACAGTGAAACAAATTCTGAATAAGGGTGTATAATACCTCATGTGTGATAGAGTTAAAGAATTAAATAATAACAATAACTAAAACATCAGGTTATGAAGCATGCAATTTCTTTTATACTGACATTAGCGATTCTGAATGTTATGTTGGTTTCCTGCGAACGACAGGATAAGGAGCCTCCAGAACTTCCGCCATATGAATCGATGGCAATTGATTTCAATAAATTTACCGTACAGGAAAAAGCTGCAATTGACAATTTGAAATCAACTACTGATACTACAATGTATAATTATCAGTTCGCATATCTTAATGTAGGATTCTTCAGTTTAATTTTAACTGTTACATTAGTTGTTCCTGTAGCTGCTTTTTATCATTCTTTCAGCGTAGAGCCTGCATTTCTTGGCGATGCAACCTGGCAGTGGAGTTATGATTACATTGTTCTTGGTGGAACCTATACGGCCCGTTTGACCGGACAGGTAAGAGCCAGCGATGTGAAATGGGAGATGTATATTTCCAAGGTCGGAATTGGCGGCTTCGACGAATTTAAATGGTACGAAGGCACGTCGCTACTCGATGGAACCGGTGGCCAATGGATATTGAACCAGAGTGCGCAGTATCCCGATGCTATGCTTCAAATCAACTGGGAGAGAACAGGCACCGAAATGGGTGAAGTGAAATATACCGATGTTATGGTTTTGGATAACGACACCAGTCCGAATGAAGGTTTTGGAAGCTATATCGAAGCAGGAATAACTGAAGGTGACCTGGATGCATACTATAATATTTATTTGGCTGAGAGTGAATATTATGTATACATTGAATGGAGTATTACAGAATACTATGGCCGGGTAATGGCTGAAGATTCATACCTGGGACCGGGATGGCATTGCTGGGATAACTATGGTTATGATATAGTTTGTACAGAATAATGATACATTGAAAATACTATAAAAAAGGAGGGATTATCCCTCTTTTTTTATTTGGTCATTCAATGATTAATTTTTTTGTAAGAAACACAGAATCTTTTCTGATCTTAATCAGATAGATACCTTTAGAAAATCCGGAAAGATCGAAAGTCATTTCTCGTTCTTCAGCGATTGACTCGAAAACTAGGCTTCCTGAAGCATTATAAAATCCAACATAACCTCCGATAAACCGATCAGTTACTTGGAGTTTAAGTTCACTGTTTGTGGGATTTGGATAACAAACGAATTCTTCAGAGTTAAAACGTATCGTATTATCGGGCAGTTCGGCGGCAACCATAAGGGGCTCGCTTACCAGATTACCATAGTCGTCTATATCGTGAGCGACTCCTGCAGGTACCTGAATAATAACATCACCGGTAGCTTCGGGTATGATATCCAGGCTGAACAGTATGTTATCTTCCGTATTTAATGTACCAGCACTTACAAATCCGTTGGTGATGTCGACTTCATGCTCCTGCAAGTCTTCCACTGCTTCGCTGAATTCGATAAAAACTGTAAAGGGGCCTGTTACCGGTTCAACAACATTGCTATAGAGTTCTGTCCGCGGCGAATCGAAATCGGCATGTACAACAAGGGTTTCGGCGGGCAGATTGGCATTTGTTTCTGAATCTTCGAGAACTCCAGCAGGCAGATCGATCAGAACATGACCTGTCGCAAGGGGAGTTATCATAATGCTGAAGTGCAATTCATCAATAGCTGTCAGAGAACCCGGGGTTAATATTCCGTTCGTTATAACAAAATCGGTTTCTTCCAGCCCGGTAACGGGTTCATTGAATGCAATCGCAACTCCAAATTCACTATTGACAGGTTCTGTTGCTGTTGTGAAAAACACTGGTTTAGGTACTTCGATATAGTTGATGTTCAAACCGTTTGCTCCGGGCATATTCAGGTTTCCATCGGCATCCTGGACAACACTTCCCGGTATTTTAATTTCAATAATTCCTTCAATTTCCGGGTGTATCACAACCTCAAAATGTTGATTGTCAAATGTCGATAGACTTTCGGGTACGACAGAACCTCCGGTAACAGCAATATCGTCGGTTGTAAAACCGCTTATTGGTTCCGTAAAATGAACCTCAATGGGAAAATCCTCTAAAACGGCTCCCATAATATCTGCTGAAAGATAGGGTTCGGGTGGTACCAATTCATCAGGAAGTACACCGGCCAGTATGGGCATAACAGGAGTTTGTTCATAAGCCCAGTCGACTACGATGAGTTCATTGGCTCTCCTTTCAATATTGATACGCATCCAGCCATAATGTCCTGTTATTTCTCCTTCGAATGAAATGAACCGGATACCCATCAGTGCGTTACCAGCACCTATGAAATTGCTACCAAAAGGATAATAACCCAGATTAAAGTATCCACCAATATAATTTGTCCATGTTGGGCCTGAACTAATTATTGATGACATGGCCAACTGGTATACGCTGTAAGATGATCCTATCCATCCATTGGTAGTTCCGGCATTTTGGATAAATGCGCAACGATAGGATATCCAGGAATTAAAAATAGTGGAAGACCATGCTAAACCCACATTAAAATCCGTTATCCCATCACCATCCAGATCGAGTTGATTTAATATACCCGGCATGTCAAATACCATGTTCCGGATTCCGGAATAAAAAACCTGGCCGTTAGCTTGACTCGCAGTAAGCATCATAGCTCCCGCAGCGGCGGTGTATGTAGCTAACTTCACAGTCAGCTTACCATTCGGTGTTGTGAAGTTCTTTTTCATGCGTGATTCGATTGTTTTATTATACAAGTTATAAAAAAAGGAAACAGCAGCCAGTATATCATTATACTTTCTGATAATTTCATTATGAAATGAAATGTTTATGCAGTGTCGTACAGAATATTAAAATGGCAAACTAAATTAAAGAAAACAAATTATCATGTTATTTTTGCATACAAAGTCATCATAACCAAACCATAGACACTATGATAACGATAATACATTTCATCAACGGGAATGTATCTTTAATTTCTACCAATTTGCTGATAGTTATTTTATTATGTTACCTTTGCACCACGTTTAAAGAATAACAATACTTAGAGGTCCGCGGCGAAATCTCCTTCCTGGCAGGTTTTGAGAGGGATCGATGGGAAAGGAGAAAAATGGAAAGTTTTATAGATTATGGTCTTCGTCCTGAGATTTTAGAAGCAATCGCAGGAATGGGGTTCGATAGCCCCACACCAATACAACAGCAGGTATTGCCTGCATTATTGAATTCAACTGACGATATGATTGCTCTTGCCCAGACAGGCACGGGTAAAACAGCTGCATTCGGATTGCCGATAATACAGTTAACCGAACTCAATTTGAATCATATTCAAACATTGATCTTGTGCCCGACACGAGAGCTGTGCATACAAATTACACGGGATATGGAAAAGTTTTCATCGGGTATCAGGGAATTCAGTATTGTTGCAGTTTATGGAGGAGCCAGCATTGTAGATCAGATCAAAGCGATAAAGAAAGGGTGTCATGCCGTTGTAGGTACACCCGGGCGTATACTGGACCTGATCAGAAGGAATGTGCTTAAGCTTTCTGCTATCCGATGGCTCATTCTTGACGAAGCCGATGAAATGCTGAATATGGGATTTAAAGAAGACCTGGATTCTATTTTGGACCAGACACCCGGTAATCGCCAGTCTCTGCTTTTTTCAGCGACCATGCGAAATGAAGTAGCGAGTATCGCATCACGGTATATGAAAAATCCCGTTGAAATTTCGGTCGGAAAACGTAATGCAGGCGCCGAAAATGTTCGTCACGAATATTATATGGTACACTCACGCGACAGGTATTTAGCGTTAAAAAGAATCGTCGATATCAATCCTTCACTATACGGGATCGTATTTTGCCGTACCCGGCAGGAAACCAGGGATGTTGCCAACAAACTCATGCACGATGGTTATAATGCCGACGCACTGCACGGCGATCTTTCCCAAGCCCAGCGTGATTATGTTATGGATCGTTTCCGTATTAAAAACCTACAATTACTTGTTGCTACCGATGTGGCAGCCCGAGGACTTGATGTCAGCGATCTTTCCCATATCGTAAATTATAATCTGCCCGATGATCTTGAAGTATACATTCATCGAAGCGGACGAACGGGAAGGGCAGGGAAGTACGGAGTTTCTGTGTCCATTATTCATACCAGGGAGAGTGGGAGAATAAAGGATCTGGAACGTATGACCCGTAAGAATTTTGAGCATAAAAGTGTACCCGGTGGAAGAGATGTATGCGAAAAGCAACTATTTAATCTGGTCGATCGTGTTGAAAAAACTGAAATTGATCCACAAATAGATCAATATTTACCGGTAATCTATAAGAAACTTGAATGGCTCAGTCGTGAAGAGCTGATCAAACATTTTGTTTCGGAAGAGTTCAATCGTTTTCTCTCTTACTATAAAGATGCTCCCGATTTAAATATCAGCCATAAAGAAATGCCTGATAGGTATGTGCGAAAAAGCAAGACTTCCTATTCCCGTTTTTTTATGAATCTCGGATCGAAGAACGGAATCGATGCAGGGAGCATTATTTCCCTGATTAATAAATACAACAAAGGAACCAGGGTAGAGATCGGTAAAATTGACATTATGAAAAAATTTGCATTTTTCGAAATTGATACGAAACACGAAAAGGAGCTACAATCGGCTTTTCGTAATGTCGCTTTTAAAGGGTTACCCGTGAATATTCAATTATCGAAACCTTATGCAAAAGGAACCACAAGTAATGATTTACCCCATAAAAAAAACGGAAAGCAAAGACATCAGGGAAGTGTTAACTGTTAAAACAATCAGTTATTTCAACGATTTCAACATAAACAGAGATATGAAACCGTAAATTTCCAGTTATCCCATCAGTATGTTCAGGGTCAAGATACATTTTGCAGTATCGGGAAACGAACAGTATTTTGCAAGGAGACTTCTCAGTTATTTTCTGGATAAAATATCATCCCTAAGTATACAGTTACATAGTATAGTTGCTTACTGTGTGGATGAATTTCCTTTAGTGCCAAAATCTTCCTCAATCAGTTTCGATACAATTTTTGCCGATGCCAGACAAAGTGGAATGCCACCTCCGGGATGCACCGATCCGCCAACAAAATACAAACCTTTTATTTTGTTTGAGTGGTTGGCATGCCGGTAAAATGCAGAAAATTTGCTATTTGAACTGGGACCGTACAATGCTCCACGATAACTGTTTGTATATCGTTCAATACGCTCGGGATCGAGGTATTCTTCCAGTTCGATGTATTTCTCAAGATCTGTTGAAAGTATCCGGTTGATCTTTTGAATGATGAATTTTCTTAACAGTTCACGTAACACGTTCCAGTCCTGTCCAATATTGTGGGGTGTGTTTATCATAACAAACCAGTTTTCGCAATTGGCCGGGGCATCGCTGGGATTGCATTTTGAACTGATGTACAAATACACTGTCGGATCGTGGTATATTGTTTTTGTTTTAAAAATTGTGTGGAATTCCTCCCGATAGTTTTCAGAAAAGAAAATATTGTGGACATCCAACTCAGGGTAGTTATTCTTTAGTCCCCAGTAGAAAATTATTGCCGAGGATGAAAGTTCCTGATGTTTTAAACGAAATGGTAATTCTTTATTTTGAAGTAGTTTAGTATAGAAAGTATTGATATCTGTGTTACTGATAACGATATCGCAGTCGATTTTCCGGTTGTTACATCGTATACCTGTAACACATCCATGATTGACGAATACTTCATCGACCAGCGAATTGTAATGAATTCTGATATCGAGTTTTTCAGTAAGTCTGATCAGGGCTTTTACCAGTTCGTACATTCCGCCTTTCGGCTGGAAAGCTCCCAGATTGTGTTCCAGGTGGGGAATTATTTTCAGGGTTGCAGGTGCTTCAAACGGATTTGATCCATTGTACGTAGCATACCTGTCGAATAACTGTACAAGTTTTGCATCACGTAAGCTTTTTTGGTTGCGATGGTGAAGTGTGGTAAATGCATCGAGCTTATAAAATTTCCGGGCAAGATTCTTTGCCTCGGGTGTCAGTAAGGTATGGAGCTTCTGGAAAGGGCTGAAAATAAAAACGTTTGCGGTAAGATCGTATAGCTCACCGGCCTTTTTAAGTAACGATTCTACATCGATTGGACGGGCGGTTGTTTTTCTTCTGATCTCGTCGAGAAACAGATCCCTGTTTGCATATGCATTTATTATGGACCCATCATTATAGAAATACCTGCAGCTCAAATCAAGTTTTTCAAATACTATATATTGTTCAGGATTTTCTCCCGCGATACGGAATAATTCATTTATCAGTTCGGGTAGTGTCAGAAGTGATGGTCCCATATCGAAACGATATCCGTTTGTACGATATTCACCTATCTTCCCGCCGAAAAATGAATTCTTTTCGAAAATCTCAACATTGTAACCTGCGGTAGCCAGACGAATAGCGCTGGCCAGCCCGCCAATGCCTGAACCTATTACAACAACTTTTCTGCTCATTTTGTAAGTTGTATTAGTACCGTTGATAAAAATACGACTTAATCGTATATAGAAATTTGTGAGTTGATCTGAATGTCGAGAAAAACACTAACAAAATTGCCAACAATTAATTATGGTGGAGGGCATTATACTACTATAGGCCGAAACGATAGGATAGTTTGAGAAGAAGAATGTCGTGGGGATAAGTATCTTTGAACAGGGTTTGCGTATCATCCCACATCCGGAATTTTCCTGTCGAGAAATATTCATTCCGGTTCTGCGACCATACAAAGTATAAAATTGATCCGGGACGATATTCCCATCGTATCACAAGGTTCGAGTTGAAATCGAAAATATTGAAATTGGGCTCATCGAAGGTATAGTCTGTAGTTCCATCACTGTTTTCATCAACCTGGTATACTTCGTCGTCAGAATTATACAGCAATTGATTTTCAGCGTACAGTATAAACCTGTCCGAAAAACGATCAGCATCGGCATGATCGATGTATTTAAATTCAGAATATTTCCCTGCCGAAATAAATGGCATTCCATAAAACTGAATGGTAAAATCGGGAGTAATATTATAGTTGAACCGAAGTGTCATATAAGCAGTAGTCTGATCAATTTTTCCTCTTATGTAGCGAACTTCTTCAAGTTCATCAAGTGTGGCTACGTATTCTATCTTATCGAAACGTTTACTGAATCCCGGATTCAATGAGATGTTGCAGGCATCGGAAATCTGCCATCTGACACTGAATTCGTGATTTCTTGTCCGGGCAGTTTCGTGGTCCCTCCAGTGATAATAAGAGAAATACCCGAACTGGAACTTCTTCCTCTCATCGGTTTCGATATTCGGATAGAAATTGAAGGAACCATCGTAGAGCAAGGCAGGTCCTCCGCGAAGAGTTTCGGTTGATATGTTTTTCTGATCCCTGTCGACGCCAAATCCCATGCTCCAGTAATTTTTGAATACCCAGTTTCCGTTTATGTTGCCTCCGAAATATCTTCGTTCCATACCAAAGGATGAGCCATACCATTGATTGAAGTTCAAATTGAAATTTCTGAAGATGGAGAAAGGTTCGCGTTGCCTGAAACCAAGCCATGCCACCTGTTGTACTTCATCGTTACGGTTCATATAGCCGACATCGTTTAAATTCAATCCCGGCGAGCGCATAGTGATCCAACAGGTATACATCCATTTCCCGTTGCCTGCCCTGCCAATCTGAAACGTACCTCCGAAACCATCGAGATACCGGCGGGTAGAATCGACCGAAAGGTGGCTGGTAAATGGTCGTTGAAAATAATGCGGTGCCGAAGTTTGTGTATTGTAAATAGCTTCCCGGTTTCCGATAACCCTGCTGACTGCCGAAGTGAAACTGATATAATAGGTCTTTTCTTTCCACTGATGGAAAAAATCGATGCCTGCCGAATATGCCTGCCGATGCATAAATTCATCAAGGTAATGCTCAGTAATGTTGCGGTTTGTAGCTGTAATCATAGCCCCCAGGATGGTATTCGACTGATTCATATCTTTTTTCAGACGAGTGACAAAATAATTTGTGAACGGTTCAACTATTATTGCTTGCCTATTTCCATTCGAATAAATCTCACCGGTTTCTTTTTGTGTGATACTTTCCATGATTCCTATCGACCATCCGTTCAGGGTTCTTCCGGATACTTTAAAGGCACCTAATATGCTTGTGTTTTTCGGACTGTCGAGATATTCATCATCTTCCAGATCGGGGGAATAGGATGGAGGTTTACCAATTCTCCGTGAATAAAATAAATTGTCTGTTGAAAGTGGGCCTCCTCCGCTTAACAGATTCAAACTTAATATATTTTTTCCTTCAATGAAGAATGGCCGTTTTTCACTGAACTTTGTTTCAAATGTAGTCAGATTTACTTCGGAAGGATCTGCTTCAACCTGACCAAAATCGGGATTGATCGTAAAATCAAGGGTTACATTGTTGGTAATTCCGATTTTCCCGTCGATACCGGCATTTTTGATATAATCTTTTCCATCGGCATAAGGATTATCCGAATCGCGTTCATAGGTCTCCCGGCCAAAGGCTGCATAGGGAACTAATTCTCTCTGTTTCTTTGGCCGGATGTTCTGAATTCCGTGCAATTCTCCGACACGATTGAGGAATCCTGCTGCAGTTGGCGAAACAAACTGCCATATTGAATATTCTTCTTTTCTGTATAGGCGACGGCCGACCTCAAGTCCCCAGATATATTCAGGTTGTTTTCCAAAGCGGAGCTGTGAGAAGGGAATGCCTGCTTCAACGGTCCATCCTTTTTCATCGGTTGAGGTTTTAACATACCAGATCGGATCCCAACTTGCATCCCAGTTTGAATCGTCAGTTATTGCCTCATCAATTTTTACACCAGCTGCGCTAATACCGAAAGAGAATGCTGTACGGTAATCGTGGTAGCTGTCGATGACAATTTTTAACCAGTCGCCGATATCTCCGTCACGGCGTGACATTCGTTTTACAATACTATCGGGAGAGGAATCATAACATCGTACGGCAAAATAAATGTAATTATCATCGTAAACAACCTTAAATTCTGTTTTTTCAGTGGCAGGCTGCCCCGAATAGGGTTCATACTGGACAAAATCACCGGTCCATTCCACCTGGTTCCAGGCGATTTCGTCGATGATTCCATCAATTCTGGGCGGGTCACCGGTAATTCTGGCTGTGGTATATGTTCTTTTTTGTGCAGTGAGTTGAACTGTCAGAAATAATAAAACAGTACACAGATAGATTGATCTATGCATAACGGTTTTGGTTTTTTGGCATACGCAATTTACTCGAATATTTTAAAAAAATACCCGCAGGATCTCTAAAAAGTTGTTAAAACGTTGAAAAGGCAGATTTATAAATGAATTTTCTCTGTAAAATTTAGTAAACGAATTTTAAAACATACGAAATATGGGTATAGAAAAATTTCTTTGCAGGAAACTATATAAATCAGTAGTTACCGGCCAAAAATAATTTTATCGTATCACTAACGAATCATAAAGCTTTATTGTACTAATTCGAATTAACAGGAAGTGATTTTTTCGAAACATAACCTCCAAGGCTTAAAGAATTCAAGAAGTATCGATTCTAAATAAAGTAATCTTTGTGGAGCTTTGTATTTTAGGGGCTTAGTGGCAGATTAATTATTTTGTACTGCAGTGTTCATAAAAATTGAAATACAATAATTTGAAGATTCTGGGTGGTCGGTTGCTATTCATCAGTAACTGCACATTTGGTCAGGACCACATCCATCAGGTAACCTGTGCAAATGCCTTTTACATCAATTTTTTCCCCTTTTTCAAAATTTTCTGACGCGACTGTACTTTTATCGAAACTACAGAGAATTCCCGATATGCTTCCGGGATCTTTCAGAGTAACGATAATTACAGTTTCGTCTTCGGTGATGTCATCAACAGTTCCGCTTACCTCAATAATCTTATCGAGGTATAAAGTATTTGCTGTTTGTTCGTCGGTTTCGAATTCTTTTACCAGGGCAGAAGCTTCGAATATAAATTCAGGCTTTTCCTTCTGCACCGTTTTGGAAGCAGGCCGGAATACCCATTTCAATGCCAGTAGTAGAATAATGAGGGCCAGAAAAGCTCCGGCCAGAACGAATATCTGTTTACGGTTCATAAGGAATGATTTTAATTTGTACTATATGTGACATCAACATTTACCTCAACTTTATTAGCAATATTTTCTTTGACTAGGTCCGGGATGATAATATTATAGTCCTTTGGTGCAACAGGAAATTTTGCATTTACTCCGACAACTCCCGATCTTATAATGAGTACGCCGGAAGTAACGACCTGCCTAGTTACTCCATGTATGGTAAGGTCCCCGGATACCTGAACTGTATAATTCCCATCGCTATTGAAATTTATCTGGGAGAAATTATCGATGTTACCTGTAAAAGTTGCCTTTGGATATGCATCCGATTCCATATAATTCTCATTAAAATGTTCCTGCATCAGTTTTTGCTGGAATTCAAATGACTTGATCAGAAGATTGAATTGAATAGTCCCTGTGGCAGGATCGAGAATACTGACCGTCTGCCTGTTGTGGGCCTCAATATCTTCGACAAGTGTATGCGAAAAGAACCAGATATGTCCGTTTTTCGATATTAGTTTTTGAGCAGAAACAAATTGGGTAAGACCTAAAAAGACCAAAATAAAGGGTATTGAACTTTTCATATTATTAATTTTCTATAGTAACAAAAGAAAATCAGTTTTGCTCATTTCAGGGCGAATACTCGTGAAATATTAAAACCGATATGGATACCGCCATCAAGCCAATTGCCTGTAGTTTCCCCGATAAAGCCTTTTTCGATCATGGCGACTGAGTTGGTAACATGCAGTTGGAATACATGTCCGCCGGTTTCTATATCAAAACCAATAGAAAGAGGATTGTGCGTTTCAGTACTTTGGTAATCATGAACAGGAGGTATTACATAATAATATTCTGCATTCACCGAAATCCGTTTGGTAATTTTGAACCTGCCCCCGGCTCCAATCGCCCACAAATCGTTTGGATCGAGTTCGGTGGCCACCATATTCCGATGAACAAAAGTAGGGTTGAGTTCGAAGGAGAACCGTTCGTTGAATTTTCGTGCTACAAGCAGCTGATGCACGTAACTGGTCCTGTCCAAGAAAGGTAATTCACCGGATTTTTCCCATTTCAGTGTATTCAGAGCCATACAGGCCAGGTAGGAGAGAGATACCGGCATATTTCGTTCCCCTTTTGACTGTCGGAGTATTGAAAATTTTGAAAATCCATCAATTGTCTTTTCATAGGTCCCCCGGCCCAGTCCCACCATGAACCAATTGGTAATACCGTATTCGAGGCTCAGGTGAATATTGGCCTGATCGAGCCCCCAGAACTCATAGGCCCCTCCGTTAATTTCTCCGAAGCGATGTGAAATCCTGAAATCGAGTTGATTGGCCTGCATTCTTTCAACAGAATGACCGCTGACGATCCGTGTCGATTTAAATGTTGCATAGGTATATTCCGTGTTGCTGCCGGTAGCTTCTGTGAGCAGATCGTCTATATCCTGGGCTTGCATAATTGTTGGAAGCCAAAGAAAAAGCAGAAATGAACAATATCTGAGGTAAATCATAAGTGTATCATTTAATTATCAGGTGAACCGGCATTTATCCAGGTTCCAATTATTGTTATAGTACAATCGTCGAGCTTCCCTCCACCCTTTGGCATAGGGCTAAAACCGCTTTCATGCGAAATTGAGCCAAACAGACTTCCATCTTCGGCGCAGGTGACAACATCGCCGTAATCTTCAAGTGCTATATTGTTTCCGGAAACAGGAGCGTTTGCATTGCTATGACATCTGTAGCAGTACTGATCCAAAACAGGCTGCACAGAACCTGAATAGGTTACTGCGGTTGTATCACATGTTATGTTGATATTGGGGAAGAGATATTCTTCACTGTCGTAATAACAACCGGTAGCAAAAAAACAGAGTAACAAAATAAGGAATGCTTTGGGCATAGGAGTGTAGTATTAAGTATACAGGAAATTAATTATTCTGGGTTCCCTGCTCGATCCATAGTTCGATAATTCGTATTGAGCATGTACTCATCGGATTACCCGGAGGCATTGGTGAAAAGCCATTCAGGTTACGTATTGCACCAATAATCAGCGATGTGCCATTCCGTTCGGTAATTGCAGCTTCCCTCACATTTTCATAGCTGTTTAAAAGAACCCCGCCATTTGCAGGGGTCGAACTATGACACGACAGACAGTTGTTTTCGACAATTGGAAAAACCTGATTGCTAAATGAAATAGCAGATACAGTATCACAGGTAGTTTGCGGGCAATCGCTGTTTAGGGCACCTTCAAGTATCCATGTCCTAAGATTTTCGATCTGGTCAGAAGTAAGAGCGGCTCTTGGTGGGGGAGGCATACGGTCGTCCGATTCATTTTCTGTAACAACTTCATAAATTTTGCTACTTCCGGGATAATAAGGTACTATTCCTTCAGGATTACTCATTATAGTTGTATAGGAGGATAAATTGTAATCTTCAATGTGTGTTATGGCATCATGGCATCCGGTTGTAGCACAAGCCGAGAGGAAAATTGGCAGAATATCCTGCACAAAACAGAGGGTATCGGGATTTGGATTCCCGTCATTTGTATCGATTCCACATTCAGTCTTAAGTGCACCCTGGGCGATCCACAATTGAATAAGATTGCGATCGGTAATTGACAACGGATTATCAGGGGGCATAAGGTTTTCACCCCAAATGTCAATAAGGACAGTGTATAATTTGCTTCCTTTAGGATCGCCAGGTTTCACTGCCTGAAGTATTGATTCATAATTAGTGGTAACAAAATCCACTTCTCCGTTTGCTGCATCATGGCATCCTGCAGTTCCACATGAATTTTGTAAAAGAGGCAATATTTGGCTGTCAAAACACACCGTGTCCAAATCATTCAGGTTAACAGGCTCATGTGTGCATGATGAATTTAAAACAAGAACTGAGATAAGAAATAGCAAATATTGGGCTATTAACTGATAGCTGATACGCAACATAGGATGTATTTTAAGTAAAATTAATCAATCGGGCTGAAAAATTATAAAATGGGGGAGTAGAATTTAGATCGAGTTCCCTGTTAGTCAGTCTGCCGGATTTGGAGTTGAAAGAAATAAAATAGGGATATTCGCAAGAAGTAATATCTTAATCTGGCATGCTAGAGAAGTCCTTACTCTCGAATAGGTTATTCCATTTTATAGTGTGTCTGCCATTTTTTAAGGTAATTTTTTTATTCATTTATTCCCTTCGGTCATGAGCTAAAGGTTCTTTTCCTATGATAAAAAGAAACCCCGCCTGACCGGACGGGCAGGGAACCAAAGAATCCCGATAATTATCGGGATGAAAAACCTAGTCATCCCACTCCGATTATCTCAAATCTTCGATTTGTTAGATAATCGTGAGTCCTCGAAATTGTATGTTCAAGCAAGTTAAACACAATTTCGGGACAAGCCACGGCCGACCCAACCTGCCCGTCGTTCCAATTAATCTGAATTATGGCAGGCGGGTATCGCTGGTTTTTCGCCCAGCGCACTTTTGCATTTATGAAATTTTAGGTCATTATTTAATAAATGGTCTTACTACCGAAAATCTCAAAATAAAATGCCAGTCGACAAGACTGGCAGAATTTATACGTTTAGCAGTTAATTAGCTACAATTCAGTTACAGGAAATTTTCTGACAATTCACTTCTGCTACTTCGTTATAGGTAAACCGGATCCGGCGAAGTGAATCTTCATATACCTCGGCTGTCTCAATACTGTCGTCGTCACCCTCTTCATAAAACCAATTCAAACGGACAGACCCTATTTTTTCGTTTTGGTCAAGTGTATTTAACAGCATAAGTATTTGCTTTGAAGAGGCAGTATTGATATATTCCAGATTGATGTCGAAATATACACAAGGGACCTTTAGTTCATCGACAAACTTAATAAGTGGGGCATAAAAAACAGATGCATTTTCCGGAATTGAGCGGCCTTCAATTCTAAGCAATCCATTTTGGTCGAAATTCACCAGTGGAACATTTTTTGTTTTATCAATGGTAATCTTATCCATTTCTTTCTAGGTTGTTTTGGTTCAAATCCATTAAACGTTACCGGGGGAGTTAGGTTGGTCTTACTTGATGAACGACCTGCTTATTGTGATATTTTAAATGAAAGGTTTGATGAATTTCATTCCGGTTCGTTCGCTGAATAAGCATACATTCCAAAGTATGCGCCCACAAACCCTCCGGCAACATGTGTGCTTAGTAATGTAGCGTCAACATCCTTTTCCAGCAGAAGCCAGCTATCTGGCTCCAGTGAATAGTAAAAATCATAATACCTGCCCCGTGCGTCTATTTTCAAATATAGCAATCCTTTTTCGGAAACCGTAATCTCCTTGCTGACGATCTCAACAGCTCCTTCACTGCTGCCTTTTTCTAATACAATACACTTACCTTCCGGTTTCTGTTTGAGTCCGATGAAATAATAATTCCGTTCGTTCTGAAATACTGATAGACCTGCTTTGTCACCCGCACTATGGGG
>Ga0299912_10000763_pt1 | contig 26377 bp, 18 predicted proteins | sample RVTome_2_FD_207667 | JGI IMG/M metagenome (GOLD analysis project Ga0299912, IMG submission 207667) | Soil microbial communities from uranium-contaminated site in the Upper Colorado River Basin, Wyoming, United States - RVT95D214 (version 2) ... | reverse complement strand
GGTACGCCCGGGGCTGGCGGTCCCGAAACCGGAAGTGTGAAGCGGAACACGGCGCCCCCGCCGGGCCGATTCTCCGCCCAGATCCTCCCGCCGTGCGCGGTGACGATGCCGCGACAGATGGTCAGACCCAGCCCGACGCCGCTCTGCGCGCCGGCCCCCGCGACCCGATGGAATTTCTCGAAGATCCGGTTCTCCTCGCCGGCCGGAAGTCCCGGACCGCGGTCGGCGACGTCCACGCGGACCAGGCCGTTCACTGCGGTGGCGGAGATGTCTATGGTGCTCCCGGCGGGCGTGTACTTCGCCGCGTTCTCGAGCAGGTTGACGAACACCTGCTCGATGAGCACCCCGTCCAGCGGCACCAGGGGCAGGTCCGGCGGGAGGGCGACGTGCACCGGGTGCTCGCGCAGGCGGTCCTCGAGCCGGATCAGCGCGACTCCCACGATCTCCTCGAGCGCCTGCCACTCCTTCTGGACCTGCAGCGCCTCGCTTTCGACGCGGATCATGTCCAGCAGGTTGCCGATCAGGCGGTTCATCCGCTGCGACTCCTCGAGCACCGTCACGAGCAGGTCCTGCCGCACCGGCGCCGCCAGGCCGCCCCGGTCCTCGAGCAGGCTGCTCGCCGCGCCGGTGATCGCGCCGAGGGGGGTGCGCAGATCGTGCGACAGCGAGCTGAGCAGCGAGGTGCGCAGCCGCTCGGCCTCGATCTCCACCTGCTCGCGCTGGGCCCGCTCGGCGAGCATGGCGCGCTCGAGCGCGAGGGCGGCCTGGCCGGCGAACGTCTCGAGCAGCCCCAGCGCCGTCGGATCCTGGAACCGCTTCGGATCGGCGGGCCGCACCCCGCTGACCCCGATGGCGCCGGTAGACGCGACCAGCGGCAGGTAGAGGGCCTGGGCGGCGGGCAGGGTGTCCGTCCCGACCCCGGCGACCCGGCCGCTCTCGAACACCCACTGCGCGACGCTGCGCTCCTTCTCGTCTATCGGATAGGCGGGCGGCGCTCCGACGGGGATCTGCAGTCGTCCCGAAGCATCAGGCAGGAGGATCTGCACCTGCGCGCCGAAGGTCTCCCCGAGGTGGCGGGCGGCCCCGGTCGCCAGCTCGGGGAGGCCGCGGGTCGCCGCGAGCTCCCGGCTCATCGCGTAGAGCGCGGCCGTGCGCCGTTCCCGCTCGCGCGCCGTTTCGGCCTGCTCGCGGATCCGCAGCGTGAGGCCGCTGATCACGAGGGCGATGCCGAGCATGACTGCGAACGTCAGGACGTAGCGGACGTCGGCCACCGCGAAGGTGAAGCGTGGCGGCACAAAGAAGAAGTTGAACAGCGCGATGCTGATGAACGCCGCGAACACCGACGGGCCCCGGCCGTAGCGCGACGCCACGATGCCCGCACCCAGGAGATAGACCATGGCGACGTCGGTGAGCGAGAGGTACCGGAACACGGCGGCGCCAACCGCGGTGCACCCGACCACCGTCAGGGCGGCCCAGGCGTACTGGATGAGGGGCGGGCGCCGTCTCGCCGGGGCGCGTCGCCGCACCCGCGGCGCGTCCACGTCGCCGGTGATGACGTAGACGTCCACGTCGCCGCTGCCGCGCACGAGCTGGTCGTGCAGAGACCCGAACAGCTTGTCACGCCAGCGCGGGTGCGTGGGTTTGCCGACGATGATCTTGGTGACGTTGTGGCTGCGGGCGTAGGCGAGCACTTCCTCCGCTACGTGGTGGCCGCTCAGCGTCTCCGTTCGCCCGCCCAGCTCCTGGGCAAGCTGGAGATTCTGCACCAGCGCGTCGCGGTCGGCCGGAGAGACCGACTGGCCCGGCGTTTCGACGTACCCCACGACCCAGTCGCACTTCAGTCCCGCGGCCATGCGCTTCCCCGCCCGGATGAGCCGGGCGCCGGCCGGATTCGGGCCGATGCAGACCAGGATCCGCTCCCCGGCCGGCCAGGTCTCGCGGATCCCGTGGTCCTGCATGTAGCCGCGCATCTGGGCGTCCACGCGCTCGGCGGCGCGGCGCAGCGTGAGCTCTCTAAGCGCGATGAGGTTGCCCTCGCGGAAGAACCGCTCGATCGCCCGGGCGGCCTGCTCGGGCACGTAGACCTTTCCCTCCTTCAGGCGCGTGAGAAGATCGCCAGCCGAGAGGTCGGCCAGCTCCAGCTCGTCCGCCTGGTCGAACACCGAGTCCGGCAGCGTCTCCCGGACGGTGATGCCGGTGATCTGGGCCACCACGTCGTTGAGGCTCTCGAGGTGCTGGACGTTCAGGGTGGTGTAGACGCTGATGCCCGCGCCGAGCAGCTCCTCGACGTCCTGCCAGCGCTTGGCGTGGCGCGAGCCGGGGGCGTTGGTGTGCGCCAGCTCGTCAACCAGGAGCAGGGTCGGCCGCCGCTCGAGCGCGGCGTCGAGATCGAATTCGGTGAGGGTGATGCCGCGGTATTCCAGCTGACGCCGCGGGAGCGCCGGCAGGTTCTCGAGGAGAGCGGCGGTTTCGGGCCGGCCATGGGTCTCGACCACCCCGACCACCACGTCCGCGCCCTCTTTCGCGCGGGCGCGCGCCGCCTCCAGCATCGCGTAGGTCTTGCCCACGCCGGGCGACGCGCCGAAGAAGACTTTCAGCCGGCCGCGAGTCGCGCGGCGCTCCTCCTCGCGCACGTGCGCGAGCAGGACCTCGGGGTCAGGCCGGCGTTCGGTCATGACGGCGAAACGTACTCCGCCGGCGGCCGGGCGACGGGAACGAGCAATCTGCATGGTGACCGCACGAACGCTACTCTGGTCTTGGGCCTGCGCCCGCACGGAGCGGCAAGGCTCGGTCGAGGGCCAGGTTGAGCTTCAGGACATTCACCCGCGGATCGCCGAGGAAGCCGAGTTGGCGGCCTTCGGTGGCGCCGTTCACCAGCGCCCGGACGGCCTCGGGACCGGCGCCGCGGGCCCGCGCCACGCGGGCGACCTGCAGCTCGGCGCTGGCCGGCGAGATGTGCGGGTCGAGCCCCGAGCCGGAGCGGGTTACGAGATCGGCCGGCACGTGCCCCTTCACCGCTCCGTCCAGCCTCACCGCGCTGTCCACCGCCTGGGCGATCAGCGTGTCGGCCAGCTTGAGGTCTGTGGGGCCCTTGTTGGTCCCGGCCGACAGCGTGTCGTCGTAGCCGTTCCCCGCAGCCGAGGGCCGCGAGTGGAAGTACTGGGGCGCCGCGAACTGCTGGCCGATCAGCTCGCTCCCGACCACCTGCCCGTTGACCGTGATCAAGGAGCCGTTGGCCTGCCGCGGGAACAGGAGCTGCGCCACCCCGGTGACGAGCCCCGGATAGATGAGCCCGGTGATCACCATCAGTACCAGCGTGACGGCGATCGCGGGACGGAGTTGGTGCTTGAGCATGGTCACACCAGCCGGATGGCGACGAGCAAGAGGTCGATGAGCTTGATCCCGGCGAACGGGATCAGGATGCCCCCGACGCCGTAGATCCACAGGTTGCGGCGCAGGATCGCGGCGGCCGGCGCCGGGCGCCACCGCACGCCGCGCAGGGCGAGCGGGATGAGGGCGATGATGATGAGGGCATTGAAGACCACGGCCGCCAGGATCGCCGACTGCGCCGAGTGCAGGCGCATGATGTTGAGGGCCTGCAACGCGGGGTACGTCACCATGAACATCGCCGGGATGATCGCGAAGTACTTGCCGACGTCGTTGGCGATCGAAAAGGTCGTGAGCGCGCCGCGGGTGATCAGGAGCTGCTTCCCGATCTCCACCACCTCGATGAGCTTGGTGGGGTTGGAGTCGAGGTCAATCAGGTTCCCCGCCTCCTTGGCCGCCTGCGTGCCCGTGTTCATCGCGACGGCGACGTCAGCCTGGGCCAGCGCCGGCGCATCGTTGGTGCCGTCGCCCGTCATGGCCACCAGCCGGCCGCCGGCTTGCTCCCGCTTGATCAGCGCCATCTTGTCTTCGGGCTTCGCCTGGGCGAGGAAGTCATCCACGCCGGCCTCGGCGGCGACGGCGGCCGCGGTGAGCGGGTTGTCGCCGGTGATCATCACCGTCTTGATCCCCATCCGGCGCAGCTCGGCGAACCGCTCCTTGATGCCGCCCTTCACGATGTCCTTGAGGTGGATGACGCCGAGCATGCTGGCGTTCTCGGCCACCACGAGCGGCGTGCCCCCCTCACTGGCGATCGCCTCTACCGTCGCCCGCACGCCCGGCGGACAGGAGCCGCCCTGCTCGCCGACGAACGCCTCGATCGCGTCCGCGGCGCCCTTGCGGATCCGGCGCCCGTCGAGGTTGACACCGCTGATCCGGGTCTGGGCGCTGAACGGGATGAACGTCGCGCCGAGGCCGTGGATGTCGCGCTCGCGCAGCCCGTAGCTCGTCTTGGCGAGCACGACGATGCTCCGGCCCTCCGGCGTCTCGTCGGCGAGCGAGGCGAGCTGGGCGGCGTCCGCCAGGTACTGCCCGGCGACCCCTTCGGCGGGAAGGAGAGAGACCGCCTGCCGGTTGCCGAGCGTGATGGTGCCCGTCTTGTCCAGCAGGAGCGTGTCCACGTCCCCGGCCGCCTCCACCGCCCGGCCGCTCATCGCGATCACGTTATGCTGGATCATCCGGTCCATGCCGGCGATCCCGATGGCGGACAAGAGACCGCCGATGGTCGTCGGGATCAGGCACACGAGCAGCGCGACGAGGATGGGAATCGCCACCGCGCCCCCCGAGTAGATCGCGAACGGCTGCAGTGTCACCACCGCGAACAGAAACACGATGGTCAACCCGGACAGCAGGATGATCAGGGCGATCTCGTTGGGGGTCTTCTGGCGCTTGGCGCCTTCCACGAGGCCGATCATGCGATCGAGGAACGTCTCGCCCGGGTTCGCCGTAATCCGAATGACCAGATAGTCGGACAGCACCTTCGTGCCGCCGGTGACCGCCGAGCGGTCGCCACCCGACTCGCGGATCACGGGCGCCGACTCGCCGGTGATGGCCGACTCGTCCACCGAGGCGACTCCCTCGATCACCTCGCCGTCCCCGGGAATCAGCTCGCCAGGGGTCACCAGCACGACGTCGCCTCTGCGCAACAGATCCCCGGGCACGGCCTCGAAGAGCGTCCGGTTCTTCGGGTCCTTGAGGCGTTTGGCGGTCGTGAGCGTGCGCGAGCGGCGCAGCGATTCCGCCTGCGCTTTGCCCCGCCCTTCGGCCATCGCCTCGGCGAAGTTCGCGAAGACGACCGTGAACCAGAGCCACAGCGCGATCTGCACGGTGAAGCCGATCGCGCCGCGCCCCGCGACCATGTCCCGGACCAGCACCAGCGTGGTGAGCACGCTCCCGATCAGCACGACGAACATCACCGGGTTCCGGACCATGTGCCGGGGATCGAGCTTCAGGAACGAGTCCCGGATCGCCCGGCGCACGATGGGCGGATCGAACAGCGGTCGCTTCAGTGTCGCCATGGTCTAGAACAGCCTTCCGGCGCCCATCAGCAGATGCTCGACCAGGGGGCCGAGCGAGAGCGCGGGGAAGAAAGTGAGCGCGCCCACGATCAGGATCACCCCGACCAGCAGCGTGACGAACAGCGGCGTGGTAACGGGGAACGTCCCCGCCGACGCGGGCACGATCCTCCGCTCGGAGAGGAAGCCCGCGAGCGCCAGCATCGGCACCATCATCGCGAAGCGGCCGAACAGCGTCGCCAATCCGAGCAGCGTGTTGTAGTAGTAGGTGCCGCCGGTGAGCCCCGCAAACGCGCTCCCGTTGTTCCCGGTGGTCGAGGTGAACGCGTACAGGATCTCGGACAGACCGTGGGGCCCGGCGTTGTTACGGCCGACGAGCCCGCTGGGCAGTACGGCCGATGCCGCAGTGAAAAGGAGGATCACGGCCGGGAAGATCAGCACGTACAGCATCGCCATGCGCACTTCCCGGCTCTGGATCTTCTTCCCCAGGTACTCGGGTGTCCGGCCGACCATCAATCCGGCGATGAACACCGTCAGCACCGCCATGACCAGCATCCCGTAGAGCCCGGACCCGACGCCGCCGAAGATCAGCTCGCCGAGCTGGATATTCAGCAGCGGCACCATGCCGCCGATCGGCGTGAAGGAGTCGTGCATGCTGTTGACGGCGCCGCACGAGGCGTCCGTCGTCACCGTCGCGTACAGGGCCGAGTTGGCGATCCCGAAGCGGACTTCCTTCCCTTCCATGTTGCCGCCGGGGTTCGTGGCCGACGCCACGACGTCCACTCCGCGCGCCGCGTGGATCGGATTGCCATGCGCCTCGGCCCAATAAGCGGTCGTCACACCGCCCGCGAACAGCACGAACATCGCCGCCCAGAGCGCCCAACCGTGGCGCTGATTCTTCACCAAGCGCCCATAGAAGTAGGTGAGGCCGGCGGGGACGATGAAGATCGCGAACATCTGAAGGAAGTTCGTCCACGGCGTGGGGCTCTCGAACGGGTGCGCCGCGTTGGCGTTGAAGAACCCGCCGCCGTTCGTCCCGAGCTGCTTGATCGCCGCTTGACTCGCCACGGGCCCCATGGCCAGGACCTGCTTCACGCCCTCGACCGTGGTGACCGTGACGTAGTGCGCGAAGTTCTGGATCGCGCCCTGCTGCACGAACAGCAGGGCCAACACGAACGACAGCGGGAGGAAGAGATACAGCGCGCCGCGCACCAGATCGACCCAGAAATTCCCGAGGCGGCCCGCCGAACGCCGCGCGACGCCGCGTGCCAGCGCGACCGCGGCCGCCACGCCGCACGCGGCCGACGTGAAGTTGTGGAACGCGAGCTGCATCATCTGCGAGAGATAGGACATCGTCGTCTCGCCGGAATACGACTGCCAGTTCGTGTTCGTGGTGAACGAGGCCGCGGTTTCGAACGCCTGGCGGTCGGGCACGCCCGCGCGCGCGAACGGGTTGAGCGGCAGCGAGCCCTGCAGGCGCAGCGCGACGTAGGTGACGAGCATCGACACGGCGCTGAACAGCAGCAGTCCCACGGCGTAGCGGGTCCAATGCTGGTCCTCGTCGGGGTCGATACCGCAGACCCGGAAGATCACGCGCTCCACGGGTGCGAGCCAGCGCAGCGAGCCGTCGTACACGCGGAGGATGTACACGCCCATGGGCTTCGTGATGGCGAGCACCATCACGGCGAAGAAGAGAATCTGCAGCCAGCCGTTCAGTGTCATGTCGTCGCCCAGCCTGGAACCGCGCGCCCGGTCAGAACTTCTCGGGCTTGAGGAGGGTGTAGATCAGGTACACGAGCACGAGGAACGACACGAGCACGGCGACGACGGTTTCGGCGCTCATGGCCGATCCTCCTCGCCGGTGGCTTCGCTCCCCAGCCGCTCGCAGCCGCGGACGTACGCGATCATCAGGCCGAAGAAGGCGAGCGTCGCGAGGACGTACACGATGTCGAGCATCATGGGCACGGGCAGCGCTTCCGCGTGAGCGGCAGCGCGCAGGCCATGACAGGCGGGTCGGCGTCCATGTCGCAGGAGTCTACGGTGGACGCCGCTAAAATGGCCTCAAGACTTCAAGGGCCGGCGTTAAGACCCCGTCAAGATTCCGTCACCCCCGGCGGCGCGAGGGTATCGCCTGATGCGGCCGAGACCGAACTGCACCACCCGGCCCGAGAGTCGCCCCGTGGTCCCTCCCGCGATGCCGAGCCAGCGCTGGTGTCAGCGGATGGGCACGCTAGAAGACAAGCTCGACGCCGAGCCTCACCACTCGCGGCGGACCGTACGCGAACAGCGGCTGGTAGAGGTCGCTCGCCGCCGCCTCGAACAGCGGAAGCAGCTCGACCGGACCCTCGATCAACCCGTTGCCGTCCGCGTCCGCGAAAGCGCGGTAGCGCGGCGACTCGTACGGAATCGGCGCGGGATTCGCATCGTACGCCTGTTGCGCGGCCCGTTGGATCTCCGGATCGCCGAGGCCCGGCGCGCCGGTGTCGCGGCGCACCGCCACGATGTTCCGCCGGTTCAGCAGATTGCGCACGTCGAGATAGACGCTGCCCCGCGAGCCGGCCAGCCGCAGCGGCCGGCGCACGAGCACGTCCACGGTGTGCTGCGACGGAAGCCGGAAGCTGTTCGGCAGGTCGATCAGCGTGTCGCCCGCGGCATTGGTGCGCGAGTACGGCAGCCCGCTGCTCCAGCGCACGATCGCCGCGGCCTCGAGGCCGCCAAGTGCACTCACGCCCGTTACCCGCGGCCCCGCACCGTCGTTCAGCTTCGCCTGGAGGACGGCGGTGAGGCCGTGGCGCCGGTCGTAGTCGAGCGGGAACTCGACCTCCCCGGGGATGATCGTGTCGGTGCCGCCCGGCGCGATCCGGATGCGGCGGAACAGGTGGAACGCGTCGGTCGCCGTCGCTTCCGCCTGCTGCAGCGTGTAGGCGACGCGCGCTCCCCAGCCGCCGCTCAGCTGACGCTCGAGCAGCAGCTCGGCGCCGGTCACGGTGCCGAAGTCGACGTTGCCGAAGATCGCGGAGTCGGGGTCGAGGCCGAACGGCACCGAGGCCACCAACCCCTCGAGCCGCTTGCGATACGCGTTGACGCGCACCGCCGTGGTGGGCGTGGGCCTCGCGCGGAGGCTGAACTCGTACTGGCTCGCCGTCTCGAAGCCCAAGTCGGGGTTGCCCGCGCGGAACCGCCCGGTCCGCAGCGTGTCGTCGAAGGCGGCGTCCACCAGGTACTGGAAGTCGGGCGCCTGGGCGAAGCGCCCCCAACTCACGACGACCGTCGCACCGTGCAACGCCGTCGAGACGCCGATCCGCGGGCTGACGGAGCCGCGGCCCCGGGCCTGTGCGCCCGCCTGCGATGAGCGCGGGTCGAACCGGTCGTAGCGCAAGCCGACGGTGAAGGCGAGGTCGCTCCAACGGAACTGCCCCTCGCCGTATGCCGCCGTGCTGAGCGGCGAGAAGTCGGCCGCCGTGGCGGGCGGCACGCCCCGCCCTACCGGCAGGTATCCGAGGACGCGCTGGAACGTCTCGACCCTCTGGCGTACGACCTCACCGCCCAGGAGCAGGTCCACGTCGCGGCCCGAGCCCAGCGCGACATCGAGCCTGGTGCGCAGCTCACCGAACCGGTTCCACGCGAGGTCGCCGCGCCCGCCGCCGCCGAGGAAGAAGGCGGGCACGCCCCAGGGCGTCGCCTCGCTCCAGTCCGGCGCGTCCATCCCGGGGATCGCCGCGCGCGACGCCGCCGTGTCCTGCGCGCGCGCCAACTCCTCGCCGACGAATCGCAAGCGCTCGCCGGTGAAGGCGCCGAACCGGTGGTCGGGCTGCGCGGCGAGCGCCCCGCGGATGAACTCGCGGCGGAAGTACGCCACGCGCAGATCGGCGACGAGGCTGCTGCCGCGCGAGCCGGCCGAAGCGTACTGCCAGTGCCCGCTGAGGAGCCGCCCGGTGACGCGCCGCGCGGGCGCCACCTGCGGGTCGTACTTCAACGCGGGATCGAACAGCAGCCGCTGCTCCACCGACTCCAGCCCGAACAGCCGCAGCGTGTGCCGCGCGCCGATCGGGACCACCAGCTTGGCGGCGACGTCGAGCTGCTCGCCGCTGTTGTGCGGCAGGAGGTGCGGGTTCCCGCTCCGCGGGTCGCGCGGGTTGTCCGGCGCGGGCGCGTTCACGGGGTCGGCGTCGAGCCGCCCCGTCGCGTCCACGACGCCGACGAAACCGATGCCGCGGGTGAGCGGGCCGTCGGCCTGCGCCACGAACCGGTCGAGGCCGAGGTCCCACGCCTCGGGGAAGGGGCGGTCGCTCTCGTAGGCGAGCCGGCCCCTCCACCGCTCGCCGCCGTCCTTCGTCACCACATTGACGAGCCCGGAGAGCGCCTGCCCGTAGCGCGCCGAGAAGCCGTTGGTGACGAGTGAGGCCTCGGTGAGCATGTCTGGAGGGATGCGAATGCCGAGGCCGCCGGTCGAGGCGTCGAGCTGGTTCTTCACTCCGAGGCCGTCGAGGATGAACGCGTGCTGGCCGAGGCGCCCACCGCGGTAGCTCTCGCCCACCGCTCCCGCCGAGAGCGCGACCGCCTCATCGAGCGTTGTGACCGGGAGGTTGCGCAGGTCCTCGGCGGTGATCCGCTGCGTCGTCGCGGTGACCATCGGGTCGAGCACGACGTCGGGAGCGGTCTTGACATCGATCGGCGCGAGGACGTAGGCGGCGGCCAGCTCGAAGTCTGCGATCGCCGTCTCCCCCGCGCGCACCAGCACGCTGTCGCGCCGCACGGTGGCGTAGCCCGACGCCTGCGCCTGCACGCGATGCCAGCCGCTATGGACCTCGCGGATGCGGTAGCCGCCGGCGCCGTCCGTCCTCGCGCGGGCGAGGCCATCGAGCAGGACGACCGCATCGGGAATCGGCTGGCGCGAGTCGCGGACGCGCACGGCACCGACGATCGCGCCGGTGGTCTGCGCGGCGAGCGGTGTCGTGCACGCGAGCAGCAGGGCCAAGGCGGCGCGGCGCATCACGGCACCTCGAAGAGCCAGAGATCGGTCGTGCGATCCACGTACCGCTCGGCGACGATGCGCGCGCCCGACGGCGAGAGCGCCGGGTTGCGGAACCGCCCCTGCGCGACCTGCGACGCGATGCCGGAATCAAGGTCGAACAGCACGACGTCTCCGCCGTCGTCCCATTGCACGGAGTCCTGCTGGCCCGGCTCGTAGGCGAACGTCACCGTCCCGCCGACGATCGCGACGAGCCGGCGACCGACGACGTGCACGTCCCGCACGACGGCACCGAAGTCCGCGACCACCGCGGTCGTGCCGGCCGAGAGCGAGCGCCGGTACACCTTCGAGTCGCCGTTGAGCGTGTAGTAGACCTCGTCCGAGTCGGCGCCCGCTGAGACCGACGACGCGTAGTCGGTGCCCGGGAGGACGATGCGCGCTCCGTTCGCTCCGAGCGACTGGAGCACGAGGCCCCGCCCGCTCGCGATCGAGTCGACGGGGCAGCCGCGGCACGCCGTGTAGAGGAAGGCGAGGTCACCGCGGTAGACCAGGGCGCCCGTGCCGAGCCAGCGCACCTGGGCGATGCCCTGGTGCGTCGCGCTCCCCGGCACCGTATACGGCACGCCGGACACCACCGTCGTCCGGCTCGGCGCATCGAACGGCGCGACGACGAGCGCGCTCCACTGCGGCACCCTCCCGCCGATGCGCGATGCCGACTGCACGTAGGCGACGCGGCCGTCGGCCGAGACGGCGGCCCACAGGAACGCGTTGGTGGAGTCGTCACCGAAGGCGCTCGCGTCGCAGACGGTGCGCACCGCGCGCCCGCCGGTGGGCGGGAGGATCTCGAGGCACCAGTCGCGGTCGGCGCGGTCGAGCCGCTGGGCGGTGTAGATGATGCCGGAGCCGTCGGGGAGCCAGCCCGGCGCGCGGTCGTGACCGGGGTTCAGCGTCAGCTGCGCCGCCGGGCCCGGCGCGTACGGCCGGTCGGTGCCGTGGTCGGGAGCGGTGAACGGCTCGCTGTGGGCGCACGCTCCCAGCGCAACCAGGACGGCGCTGCGCAACACGGTGTGTCGAAAGTTCAAAACCCCACCACGAAGTTCCGGAACCGCTCCGCGCGCAGCAGGGCGAAAACGAACGGCCGTTCGCGCCGCCCTTCCTTGGCGCGGAGCACCGCCAGCAGCCGGGTCCGGTCCTGGTCCGTCCAGCGGGCGAGATTAGGGATGAGGGCCGCGATCGGCGCGAGGCGTGCCGGAACGGCGCGCACGCCGAGCGCGCGCGCGACCCGCCGGGTGATGTCCTCGAGCGCGCGGGCGCGATCGCCGCCGTAGCGACGCTCGATCATTCGCGTCACCGCGAGGCCGATCGCCTTGACGTCGGTGTCGCGGAAGCCGTCCGCGCTGGTGCCGTCGGTCGCGAGGACCATGTCGCACTTCGCCAGCTTCCGCAGCGTCCCGGGACCCGACCGCGCGCTCGGACGGCGGGCGAGCCGCGCCGCCTCTTCGTCGGCGAGGGCGCGCACCTTCGCGTCCACCGACCGGAAGCCGAGCTTGTAGTAGAACCAGAACGAGCCCGACTCGATTCCCTCGGGATTCTGCCAGCCGAGCTGGTAGCGACGCATGATCAGCTTGCGCGCGCCGAAGTGGTGGTGGAACAGCGAGGCGAACCGCGCGAACACGAACGGCGACTCTCCGGCGCGGTAGGTGGGGAAGATGTTGATCCCGATGTCGGCGCGGTCGAACAGGTGCACGGAGTACCCGTAGCCGATGGGCACGCCGTTCTTGACCAGCAGGGCGCCGAAATCGGCCTCGAGCGTCAGCCGCAACGGTTTCACGAGACCGAAGACGTAGATCTCGAGCCCGCGGCCGCACTCCACCCGATACACCTCGTCGCGGTTGGCGTGCACGATGACGTGGAACTCGCGCTCCCGCTGGGAGAGCGCGGCGCGCGCGGCATCGATGATCCGGTCGGCGCGCGGCGGCGGCACGACCTCTAGCGCGCCGACGGGGCGGCGCACCTCGGCGGCGAAGTCCTTCGGCCGCTCGCGGATGATCTCCCGGTGGTAGAACACGCGCCGCACCGGGAGCCGGGCGTGCGTCACCGAGTCCGGGCAGCCGCTCAGATCCCAGACCAGCGGGAGGTTCAGGCTCTCGAACAGGTGCCGCTCCAGCGACGGCTCGAAGCCCTTCTGGTGCAGCCGGTCGAGCAGCCACCGCAGGTCCGTCCGACGCTCGCCCTTGCCGGCCCACCGCACCCAGTCCCACGAGGGCACGTCGTCGTCGTCGAGACCTTCGTTCTCCGCCCACGCCACCACCAGCGAGAACAGCGCGGCGATCTCGTCCCACGTGCGGCGCTTGTAGACGGTCCAGTCGATCTCGACGGCGCGGCCGTACTTGGCCGCCAGCCAGCGGCTCATGGTGTGGTTGAACGGATAACGGTAGCGCGTGCCGGCGATGCCGGTGTTCTCCAGCTCGTCCCGGTGCCGCCGCACCCGCCGCTCGAACCCCGCGAGCGCCGCGAGCGCGCGCCTCAGCTCCGCCGCGTTCCTCGGGAACGCCCGCGCGAAGCAGAGCCGCTCGTGCTCTTCGAGCAGGCGCTCGGCCGGGCTCACGCCGTTTCGCGCTCCACCAGCTCGCGGAACAGGTGCCGGATGCGGTCGGTCACCGGGCGCTCCTTGGGGAGCACCCGCCCGTCCAGCTTGTGCACGGGCGCTACCTCGGCCACGGTGCCCGTGATGAACAACTCCTCCGCCCGCGGCAGCTCGTGGTCGAAGGTCGGCGTCTCGCGCACCGGGATGCCGTGCTGCCGGCACAGGTCGAGCACGGCCGCCCGAGTGATACCGGGCAGGATGTAGTTGCTGAGCGGCAGCGTGCGCACCTCGCCCTCGAAGACGGCGAAGAAGTTGTTGTGGGTGCCTTCGGTGAGCACGCCGTCGCGCACGTACACCGCCTCGTGCGCCCCCTGGTCCCGGGCCCGCTGGTTGGCCAGCACGTTCGGGGTGAGCCCCGTGACCTTGATGTCGCAGCGCGCCCAGCGATCGTCGGGCACGAGCGCGATCGCGACGCCGGGGTCGGCCCACTCGGCGTTGGGCGTGAATCCCCATGCGTAGGCGAACACGGTGGCCTTGGTCTCGGGAGGGGGGAACGCGTGCGAGCGCACGGGCGGCGCGCCCCGGGTCACCTGGATGTAGATCAAGGCATCGCCGCCGAGCTGATTCTCGGCGAGCAGGCGCGCCGGCACCTCCTTGAGCGGCGAGAGATAGGTGCCCATCCGCATCTTGGCGAGGCAGTCGGCCACGCGGCCGAAGTGCTCGCCCAAGAGGAACGGTTTGCCGCGGTAGGCGCGGATGACTTCGTAGATGCTGTCGGCGTACAGGAATCCCCGGTCGAGCGGACTGATGTGCGCCTGCTCCATCGGCAGGAACTGCCCGTTCAGGTATACAGTGCTCATCTCAACGGCCTCGCCAGATCTTCCAGCGGTCCACGACTTCCTCGCCGCGTACGACGTGGTACTCGTCGAACAGCGCCGCGGTGAGGCACGAGTGATTGGGCAGGATGCGCACCTTGCCGCCGACCCGGAAGCGGCCTTCGATGGCGGCGGCGGATGAGCCCGCGACGATGCCGTGCTCCTGCGACACGGCCGCAAGGTCGACCGACGGCTCGAGCGTCGCGCCCGCGATCCCGGCCAGCAGCGGGCCCAGGCCCCGCCGCTTCGCGGGGTCCCTGGGGCCGAGGTCCTTCGACATCGCCAGCGCGCCGGCGTCCACCAGCGCGTGCTCCGCACCCGGCTGGTGGGATATCACGGTGGCGAGCACGCTCACCGCCACGTCCTCGACCGTGCAGACGCCGGTCGCCGCCTGCATGTAGTCGTAGAAGACGTAGTTGCCCGGCCGCGCTTCGGTTACGCCGTCGAGGCTCTCGGCCGCCGTGATCGAGGGCGTCGAGCCGACGCTCACGTCGGGCACGGGGATGCCCAGGGCCCACAGGCGCTCCGCGAAGGCGACCATGACCGCGCGCTCCTCGTCGGCGATCCGGCGCCGCTCGGCGGCGTCCTTCGCATGGTAGGCGTGCCCCGCGTGGGTCAGGATGCCGTCGAAGGTGATGCCCGGCGTGTCCACCAGCCGGCGGACCAGCTCCACGCTGGCGACCGCTTCCGGGTCCACGCCGGCGCGGTGGTAGCCGCAGTCCACCTTGAGCCAGGTGTGCGCGCTGATCCGGGCGGCGCGCGCCGCGGCGGCGAGCGCCTCGAGCGCCTCGTGCGAGTCCACCACGACGCGGAACGTGATCCGCCGCGCCAGCTCGACCACTTCGTCCAGACGGCTGACCGGAACGGGAACCGCCCAGGTGATGTCGTCGAAGCCGTGCTCGGCGAAGTCCTTCGCCTCGACGATCGTGGCCACGGTGATCCCGCGCGCGCCGCGCCGGAGCTGGAGCCGGCCGATCTCGATGCACTTGTGCGTCTTCACGTGCGGCCGGAGCCGTGCGCCGAGGGCGGCGACCCTGTCCGCCATCCGCTGGACGTTGCGCTCCAGAACCTCGACGTCGAGGAGGAGCGCAGGGGTCGGCAGGTCCTGAACGCGGAGGCGGCGCGTCATCGCCCGCCAAAGGTGACGCCGCGCCGCCCGTTCCTCAATGCCTGCCCTGCCTGCGCGGTTGCGCGTCAGCGCGTCTCCGCCTGCGCGGTTGCGCGTCAGCGCGTCTCCCGACTGTCTTTACTGCCATCCTCCGCTGAGCGCCGACGTTTGGCTGGCCCGCTCGACGCGGATCGGCTGCTTGTACTCGCGGCCGTTGAGCCGGATGGTGGCCAAGTACGTTCCCGGCTCGACGAAGCCACCTGCGCCGCCGCCCAGCCGCCCGGCGAGGGTGCCGAAGGCGCCACCACCGCCGCCGAAGGCCTGCTCGATCGGGTTGCCGCGGTTGAGCCCGCCCGCGGAGGGCGGGTTGAGCGCCGCCCGGAGCGGGCCCTGCCACTGCCCGGGCTCGCCGCGCTCCGGATCGCGCGCCAACGCGGCCAGCGCGCCGGGCCGGGCCTGCCTTCCGCCCGCCGTGTCCGGCATCGCTGCGCGGAGGCTGTCGCGCAGGAATGCCAAGCGCGTCGCGGCGCGCACGCTGTCGCGCCGAGCGACCGGGCTGAGTGGCGCGCGGGTGCGGCGCATGTCCCACGTGAGCCAGCGCAGTGGCGTCGGCCGCGCGTTGGTGTACAGCGTGCGGACCGTGTCACCGCTGACATCCGTGATGACCACGAGCACGGTGTCGCCGGGGGGGCGGCTGGGGCCGCCCATCAGCGACTGCGCCAGCGCCGCCAGCCCGCCGCCACCACCACCACCGCCGAAGCCGGCCTGCTCCGCGAACTCGACCGCCTGCTGGCCGAAGAGCGCGACCGCCGGGCCGAACTGCGCCGTGTCCGCGCCAGCAGCACCGGGACCCCGCGGGCCCTGCGCCAGCATCGGCCCCTCACCGCGGATGCGGATCGGGATCCGCGCGCCGGCGGGCGGGTTCGGAGCGCTGAAGACCTTGTTGCCCCGGGCGCCCACGCCGCCGCCCGCCCCCCGGCTGCTGTACAGGAGCGCAGGTTCCGCGGCGAAGACCGCCACGGGCGCGCCAAGCAGCGAGTCGGTGGCCTGCTCGAGCGGGCCGATGTCCATCACGTAGAACGACCGGCCGTGCGTGGCGGCCACCAGCTGCCGGTCGCGTGGGTGGATCTTGAGGTCGTGCACCGGCGCCGGCGGCAAGCCGCCATTGAAGCGATTCCAACGCTCGCCCGCGTCCGTCGAGACGTAGGCCGTCAGCTCGGTGCCGAGGAAGAGGAGATCGCGGTGCCGCGGGTCCTCACGGATGACGTGCACGTACTCGTTGTCGGGAAGCGTCGCGCTGATGGACCGGAAGGTGCGGCCGAGGTCGTTCGAGACGTACACGTAGGGGTGGAAGTCGTCGTTCCGGTGCCCGTCGAACGTCACGTACACCGTGGCGCTGTCGAAGGGTGAAGCCTCGACGCGGGTCACCCAGAGCCCGCGCGGTGCGCCGGGGAAGCGGCCCGTCAGGTTCTCCCACGTGGCGCCGTCATTCTTCGTCAGCCAGACGTTCCCGTCATCGGTGCCGGTCCAGAGGATCCCCGGCCGGAGCGGGGACTCGGCCAGCGTGGTCACGGTGCCGTGCGTCTCGGCGTTGCTCACGTCAACCGTGATGCCGCCGCTGCGCGCCAAGCCCATTCGTATCTTCGCCGAGTCGCGCGTCGAGAGGTCCTCGCTGATCGGCAACCAGCTGTCGCCGCGGTCCACCGTCTTCCACACGCGCTGCCCGCCCATGTACAGCGTGCGCGGGTTGTGAGCCGAGATCAGGAACGGCGCCTGCCAGTTGAAGCGGTTCGTCGTCAGCACCATGGTATCCTGGTGGATGCGCGCGCGCAGCGAGTCCACGATCCGCTGCTGCTCGGGGGTCATCGGCCGGGTCGTATCGCCGCGCGCGAGGATGACGGAGTCCTCGAGCACGCGCGCGATCGTGGGCTGGCCGCCGAAGCCGCCAAACCCGCCTCCACCTCCGGCGGCCGCCACCCGCCCCGGCCGGATGTTGCGGCTCTCCCAGGTGCGCAGGTTGCGGCGCTGGATGTTGCCGCCCTGCGACTCGCTGTACACGATGTCGGGGTCGGTCGGGTCGATCAGCGCGTAGAAGCCATCACCCCCGCCGACGTTGGTCCAGTCCTCGTTGCGGATAGCGCCACGCGGCGACTGGGTCGGGCCGCACCAGGTGCCGTTGTCCTGGAGCCCGCCGCACACCCAGAACGGCCGCTGCATGTCCACGCCCACGGCGTAGAACTGCCCGACCGCCATCTGGAGGATCGCGTCGTACGTGCGGCCGCGGTCGAAGGTCTGCGCCACGCCGCCGTCCTCGCCGACGATGTAGTGGTCGGGATCGTTCGGGTCGATCCAGAGGGCGTGGAAATCCCCGTGGATCCCCTGCCCGATCTGGCGGTAGGTGCGGCCGCCGTCGTTCGAGAACTTCATGTTGGTGGCGAGCCAGTACACCCGGTCCGGGTTGCGCGGATCCACCCGGAGCTGGGAGTAGTAGAACGGCCGGTTGTTCTCGGAGTTCATGCGGGTCCAGCTCGCACCGCCGTCCGTCGAGCGGAACAGACCCGACTGGAGCCGCTGGCGCTGCGTCGTGTCGGGCACGAAGCCGCGCTGGCGGGCGCGCCGCACCGACTCGGGGTTGGCGTTAGAGTCCGCCTCGACGATCAGGTACACGGTGTTCGGGGCGCTCGGCGCCACCGCGACGCCCGCGCGGCCCCACGTCGTGGTCGGCAGGCCGTTGCCCGTGATCGGCGTCCAGGTCTCGCCGCCGTCCGCGCTCTTCCACAGGCCGGAGCCGCGACCGCCGCTCTGGAGGTAGTATGGCCCCCGCTGGCGCTGCCACGAGGTGGCATAGAGCACGTTCGGGTTGGTGGGGTCGAGCGCCATGTCCACGAAGCCGGCGCTGTCGCTCACGAACTTGACCAGCCGCCAGGTCTGGCCGCCGTCAGTCGTCTTGTAGATCCCGCGCTCGCCGTTGGTGCCCCAAACGCGGCCGAGGGCCGCCACCCACACGATGTTGGGGTTGGTCGGGTGGACGAGGATCCGGCCGGTGACCTGCGTCTCGCGCAGCCCGACGTACGTCCACGTCCGGCCCACGTCGGTGGACTTGAAGACGCCCGCGCCCGGGGAGAGGGAGTTGCGTGAGTTCGGCTCGCCGGTGCCCGCGTACAGGATGCTGGTGTCCGAAGGCGCAATCGCGATCTCGCTCACCGCGTGCACGCCGGTGCGGTCGAAGACCGGCTCCCACGTGGTGCCGGCGTTGATCGAGCGCCACAGGCCGCCCGTCGCGAAGGAGACGAAGATGACCTTGGGGTTTTGCGGGTTGGCCTCGATGTCCACGACCCGGCCGGTCATGTTGGCCGGTCCGATCGAGCGCCACCGGAAGGCGCTGAGGAAGCTGGAGTCGGCCTGCATCCGCTGGGCGTGGGCCGGCGGTGAGGCGAGGAGCGCGAACGCGAGGACGGCGATCGCACGGCGCATGGTTCGACCTCGTGCTGAGAGCGTGTATGGACCAGGGCGACACCGCCGGCCCGAGGGCCGCGGCCAACACTTCTATACGCCGCAGCGGGCCGGGACGTTGACGATGACGCGCGCCGGGGTTTTCGTCCAGCCACTATGGACCCCAACGACAGCTACGAGCTGCTGCGCAACCTGACCTCGCCCGTCGTCGCGATCACCTCGCGCCGGGGCGACAAGCTCAACGGTATGATCTCCGACGGCGCGGTTCGGGCTTCCATCGTCCCGGACATCCCGCGCGCCGCCGTCTTCATCCACAAGGTCAACTACAGCCACGACATGGTGTTCGAAACCGGCCGCTTCGGCCTACACATCCTCCACGACGGCCAGTTCGAGGTCATCCACAAACTGGGCTTCTTCAGCGGACGGGACCACGACAAGCTCGCGGACATCCCGCACCGCCTCGGCCAGCTGGGGCTGCCCGTGCTCGAGGACTGCTACGCCGCCTTCGAGTGCGACGTCATCAACGTGATGGACACAGGTGCGTCGACCTGCTTCCTCGGCGAGGCCAAGGCGGTGCACCGGGGGCCGGGCCAGCGGCCGATGACGCCGGCGTACATGCGCGAGCACATGCCGGCGTCGTGGGAGGACGCGTACGTGCGGAACCTCGGCTGGGCGCAGAGCTGGGCGCGCAGCAAGTCGCGCGACGTCAGGGCGGTCGTCTGGCGCGGCCTCACACCCTGAAGTAGTACACCACCTTCCCGACGAGCGCCCCGCGCAGCGGCCGGCGCCACGGCACGCCTCCCGCGAGGTCCGTCGGCCAGGCGCTGTTCCACACCAGGTACGCATCGCTTCCCGGCCGCGGGATCCAGTGCAGCCGCGCGTTCACCGCGAGGCGCTCCGACTCGTTGTCGTACTGGAGGAAGACCGTCGTGTTGAGCCGCGGGCTCGTCGCGTAGTCGAGGCGCAGGCGGGCGGTCCGGGCGTCGAAGCGTCCTGCGGGCAGGCGCACCCACTGGAGCTCGCCTTCGACTTCGGCGATCAGGTGCGGCGCGATCCGCGCCGCCACGCCGTACGCCAGCTCCGTCGCGCGGCCGGTGTAGTAGTCGCCGGCGCTGGCTCCCAGTTCCACCTGGAAGGACCGCGCGGGAGAGCTCTCGAACTGCACTTCCGCGCGATTCCACCCGTAGCGCCCCGGCGCCACGATCGTGCCAGGGAAGATCTCGAAGCTGTCGCCCGGCACGTCCAGGTAGCGCTGCAGGTTCAGCTCGAGCTCGGCGCCCGACTGGAACTCGGCGCCCAGCGGCCGGACCTCGTAGAAGGCGTTGTCCAGCGCGCCGTCCAGGGTCGTGGTCACGTCGGCGTTGATCGGCATCAGGCTCAGACGGCGAATCCCGAGGCCGTTGCGCGGCCGCGGGAAGAACCGGAACGCCGCGTTGTAGCGCCAGACGCCTGTCTGCCGCACGAAGCCGAGGGCGGGATCGTAGCCGTCCTCGACCCGCGTAACGCCGACGAAGTTGTCGGCCCAGTCGTTAGGGTAGTCGAGGAACGCGCGCCACGCCGTGCGCGCCGGCGCGCCCTCCCCGTCCCAGCTCGCGGCCGCGTCGCCGGTGAGGACCAGGTTCTGGCCCCGGAGCAGCGTGGGGATCTCGACGTCCAGGCCCGCCGAGCGCCGCGTGCCCGCGACCCCGGGCCCGCCCTGCCCCGTCACGATCCCGCCGACGTACCCGCGGGAGAAGAGGTCGTGCTTGAGCCGGGCGACGACGTCGAACGCGTCCTCGCCGCCGCCGGTGCGCAGCGCGAGCAGGCCGACGCGCTCGCGCCCCACGCGCCCCGTGAGCCGCACCCCGGCCGCGATCGGGATCGGCACGCCGCCCGCGCCGAGGCCGATGCGGCGGCTGTAGAAGACCTGGGCGCGCTCGCTCTGCCCGAAGTCGAAGGTGCCGCTCGCCTCGAGGAAGAACGGGCGCTTCTCCGGGAAGAAGAGCGGGAAGCGCGTGAGGTTGACCACCTGCCGGTCGGCCTCGACCTGCGCGAAGTCGGTGTTCGCCGTGACGTCGAGGGTGAGCGTCGGCGCGACGGCGAGCTTCCCGTCGAAACCCGCCTTGGCTTCGGCGGATGAGGCCGCCGCCCGCACGTAGGCGCCGGTGGAGTCGAAGGTGCGGAGCGCCAGAGCGCCCGTCGTCGCGGCGTACGGCCGCGCCTCCACCAGCCCGCGGCGCGGCAGCTCGCCGAGCCCCGTCAGCTCGCCCTCGTCCTCGAGGTAGAGGATGCCCTGCTGGCGGCGCCAGCTGCGCCATTCCACCTCCTCCTGCCGGTGGCGAATGACGCGGCCGACGTTCATCCCCCACGTCTCGTCGCCCTGCCGGTAGCGCAGCGTCTGCCACGGCAGGTACAGCTCCGCGCTCCACCCCCACGGCATGAGGCGCGCCCGCGCGTCCCATACGCCGTTCCAGTCCTCGTTGGTGTTCTCGGCGCTGCGAATCTCCGCGTCCATCAGCGCGCCGTTCGGATTGGTGCAAAAGATGTAGCCCGAGCGACGGTCGCGCTGCGGGTCGAGCACGACGCAGAACACGTCGTCCGGGTCGAGGTCGAAGTCGCGCCGCAGCTGGGTGCGGCGGATGCGCTCCGGCGTGCGGTCGTGGGCCCACAGAGCGACCCAGAGCCCTCCGTCGGTCGCGAGGAACCGCACCACGGTGCGCTCGGTGGCCGGCTGGCCCTCGTGCGGGTCGCGCTGGGTGAATGCGGTGACCGAGTCGGCACCGAGCCACTCGGCCTCGTCGGGGACGCCGTCGAGATGGGGGCTGCCGCGCACGTGCGTCACGCGCGCGACGCGGTTCACCGGAGACTGCGCGCCGAGCCCTGCGGGCAGGGCGAGCAGGACGGCCAGCGCGACGGCGCTGCGGCGCACGGCTTCCCGGCTACGTCGCGCGCAGCGTTCGGGCCGCGCGCGTGATCAGCTCCCACGCCTTCGCGACGTGCTCGCGCGCGGTGCGCACGTTGCCGATCGCGAGCCGCAGCACGAACCGGTCGCGCAGCCTGGTGTGCGACAGGAAGACCGGACCCTCGCCGTTCACGGAGCCGAGCAGCCGCTCGTTGAAAGCGTCCTGCTCCTCCGGCGTGCCCGGCGGCACGGCGCGGAAGCAGACCGTGCTGAACGGCAGCGGCGCGCACAGCTCGAATCCCGGCTCCTTCTCCACCCACTGCGCGAACTCGCGCGCCAGGGCGCAGTGCGCGCGGATCCGCTCGCGCAGCCCATCCACGCCGAACGCCCGGATCACGAACCACAGCTTGAGTGCGCGGAACCGCCGGCCGAGCTGTGGACCGTAGTCCATCAGGTTGGTGGCGCCGCCCGCTCCCTCGCTCGTCTTCAAGTACTCCGGCGTCAGGGCGAAGGCGGCCTTCAGCGCGTCGGGCTCGCGCAGCAGCAGCACCGAGCAGTCCACCGGCGTGAACAGCCACTTGTGCGGGTTCACGACGATCGAGTCCGCCTCCTCGAGCCCCGTCATGAGCTGGCGGTACTCGGGGCAGATGGCCGCGGCGCCCGCATACGCTGCGTCCACGTGCAGCCACAGCTTCTCGCGCCGCGCGATCTTCGCGACGTCCACCAGCGGGTCCACGCTCGTCGTCGAGGTCGTGCCCGCCGTCGCGACGACGGCGATCGGGAGCCTGCCGGTGCGCCGGTCCGCCGCGATCGCCGTGTCCAGTGCGGCAACGTTCATCCGGAACGCCGCGTCCACCGGCACCTTCCTCAGGTTCTCGTGGCCGAGGCCGAGGGTGATCACGGCCTTGTCGATCGAGGAATGGGCGTGCTCGCTCGCGTACACGGTGAGCGGCGGCAGGTCCACGCGCCCCGCCATCCCGCGCGTGCGGACGTCGCCGTCGCGGACACGGTGGCGTGCCGCGGCGATCGCGAGCAGGCTGCTGATCGAGGCCGTGTCGTTGATGTGGCCGCGAAACTGCGGCGGGAGTCCCATCATCTGGCGGAGCCAGTCGGTGACCGTCTCCTCCAGCTCGGTCGGCGCGGGGCCGGTCTTCCACAGCATCGCGTTGACGTTGAGCCCCGCCGCCAGCGCCTCGCCGAGGATGCCGGGCCCCGAGCCGGTGATCGCGAAGTAGGCCAGGAAGCCCGGGTGGTTCCAGTGGGTGACGTTGGGCTCGATGAGCCGGCGATAGTCGCCGAGCAGCGCGTCGAGCGGCTCGCCCTGCTCGGGTGGCTTCTCGGGCAGCTGCGCGCGCACGTCGCCGGGCGCGATCTTCGGCAGGACGGGATACTCGCCGACGTGCTCGAGGTAATCGGCGATGAGGTCGGCGACCTGGTGCATCGCCGCGCGGAATAGGGGAGCGGGGATGTCCCCGAGCGCGGGCTCGCTCATGGCGAGCGCAAGATGCGCGCTGCGCGGCGAGCGCGCCAGACGCTCACGCCTCGTGGGGCGCGGGCACCTGCTGCGCGTACGCCTCCATCTCCCGCGTCAGCGGGAGCGTGGCGATCACCAGCAACGCCGCCATCCAGAACGGCACGTCGCGGCCGAACGCATCCATCACCGCGCCGGCGCAGATCGGGAACGCCACGCGCGACATCCCCCCGAACGTGTGCTGCACGCCGAGGTAGAGCCCGCGCTCCCCGCTCGGGATGACGCGCGTCAGCGTCCCGCTCACGCACGGGAACAGGAACGCGGTGCCCAGCGGCATCAGCGTGATGGAGAGGATCAGCACCGGCCAGCTGTGGATGAACGACATGAGCGCGAGGCCGGCCGCCAGCAGCACGATCCCCAGGCGGGAGAGCCGCGCCTCGCCGAGCCGGTCCACCAGAGCGCCGAGGAATCCCGCGCGCACCACGACCCCCATGCCGCCGAGATACATGATGATGTAGCCCACGGTGTGCTCCGTGATTCCCATCCGCTGGACGAGGAGCAGCGGCATGGTGGGGACGGTGCCGTAGAACGCGCCGATCGCCACGGCATAGATCCAGATGAGGCGCGGGGCCGGCTCGTGCCACCGAGCGATCACCCGCCAGATCGCCGCGCGGCCGGTGGTGGGCGGCGGCGTGGTGGTTCCCGGCGCGAACGCGCCCGACGCGCGCATCCCCTTCGACTCGCGCAGGAACCGCCACGCGAATCCCGCCACCAGGAGCGCGAGCGCGGCGGCGGCAAGCCCCGGCGCCCGCCGCCCGCCGAGCTGGTCGAGCAGCGAGCCGAACGCCGGCCCCACGACCGCCCCGAAGCTGGTGACCGCGGTGAGCCAGCCGAGACTCTTGGTGCGCTCCTCGGGCGGGCTCGCGTCCGCCACGTACGCCTGCACCACGCCGATCGTGCCGCCGCCGATTCCCTGCACGATGCGCGAGACGAGCAGCACCGCCACCGAGCCCGAGAAGGCGAAGACGACGTACGCCACCGCGGTGATCACGAGGCCGATCAGGATCGCGGGCCGCCGCCCGTAGCGGTCCGACAGCCGGCCCCACACCGGCGAGAAGGCGAGCTGCGCGATCGAGAAGGCCGAGATCAGCACGCCGACCATCAAGGCGTTGGCGCCGAACTCGGTGGCGTAGTACGGCAGGAGGGGCAGCACCATCACCAGCCCCACCATGTCCACGAACGCCGTGATGAACAGGACGATCAGCTTCGCCATCGGCTACCGCTTGTCGGGAAAACTTGAAGCCGGAGTGGTTGACACGCACTTGAATTAGCGCCGGCAGGCGCGGCAAGGCAAATCCGCCACGCCGTCAGCAGGTGGCAGTGGGCCGCGGCCTCAGTCCCCGAACACCGCCACCACCGGCGCGTGGTCCGAGGGCAGCTTCCCCTTCCGCTCGTCACGGACCACGTACGCCTCCCGGCACCGCGCAGCCAGCGGCTTCGTGGCGAGGATGTGGTCGATCCTGAGCCCGTTGTTCTTCGGGAAACCGAGCATCCGGTAGTCCCACCACGTGTACGGTCCAGCGCCAGTGTGGTGGAGGCGGATCAGGTCGGTGAGGCCCCACGCGGCGATCTCGCGCAGTGCGGCGCGCGCATCCTCGTGCGTGAGCACGGTGTCCCGCCACTCGTCCGGCCGCGCGACGTCGCGATCCTCGGGTGCGGCGTTGAAGTCACCGCAGACGACGAGCGATGACGCAGGATCGGCTGTGCGCCCGAGGTAGCCGCGCAGACGCCGCATCCACGCGAGCTTGTAGGCCCACTTGTCAGAGCCTACGACTTTCCCGTTCGGCACGTACACGCACACGACGCGCGTATCGCCCACTTGCGCCGACAGCAGCCGCGCCTCGGGGTCCTCCACGCCGTCACCGAGGCCGGGCGCGACGGCGGCGAGCGGCGTGCGGCTCAGGATCGCGACCCCGTTGTACGTCTTCTGGCCGTGGACGGCCACCTGCCAGCCCGCGCCCTCCAGCTCCAGCCGCGGGAAGTCGGTGTCACTGACCTTCAGCTCCTGGAGGCAGACGACGTCGGGCCGTTCGCGCGCGAGCCAGGCGAGCAGTCGCTCGAGGCGGGCGCGGACCGAGTTGACGTTCCAGGTGGCGAGTTTGAGCACGACGTGAAGACCAGCGCGCCGCTTTAGGCCGGACTTCCCTTCGGGAACAGCGGCCCGGGGCCCTTCCCCTCCGCCGTCGCCTTCAGCCGGTACATCAGCTCGCCCCAGGTCGTGTTGCAGAGGGTGAAGTAGTCACTCTCCTCGCGCCAGTTGGTGTGCGAGAAGTGCAGGAGGGTCTGCGCGCCCTTGCGCTCGTGCATGAAGACGAGGTGCGTGCCGCTCCACTGCTGGCCGCTCTCGCAGCGCCACCCGGCGCGTATGGGGCGCAGCATCGTCTCCGTGCGCAGCGCGTACACCGTCTGCCGGTCGAAGAACCCGACGCGCACGAGCCCGCCCGGGCCAAGCTCCACGTCCTCGGCCCACCACTTGGCGAAGCCGTCGGGGGTCGAGACGAGCTCGAAGATCGCCTCGGCCGGGGCGGCGATGTGGATGAGGTGGCGGATGTCGGGCATGGCGGCCTCGCGGCGGCGCGTGGGGTTGGCTAAACATGACGGCCCCCCGGCGCTTCGGCAACGAAGCGGAACCCACGTGCGTATCGAGTGGCAGTCGGACGGATCACCCATCCACAGCGGAGGAATTGGGGCCGTTCGTCTGCCGGCGATCCGGCGAGCTGACGGCGCTCGGCCGCGTAGGCCGGCCGGAGCAGGCGGTCCGACTGCCGGGAGGGGCGCGCCGAGGCGAATCGGAGTACATTGAAGCCCCCACCCCAGAGCGACGATGCGCGAAGCATTCCAGTTCCAGGTTGGTTGGCGGACCTACCGCTGCCACGTCGAGTGCCAGCCCGGATCGGGGACTGACGCCTGGTGGTGGTTCGTGGTGACGGGCGATGGGCACCGTCATGCCCCGTTTCGAGCCGCCGCCGGCGACACCCAGGAGAGCGTCCGCGCCAGGATCCTGGCGCACCACTCCAACCATGTGGCGCGCCGCGAGGCACCGCCCGTCCCGCGGAACCAGCCGGGGCGCCCGCCCAGGAGCAACGCGCAGCCCCCAGGCCCGAAATAGCCCGCGGCGGCGCCGCGTGGAAGGCTCCGCCGCCACGCTGGCGCCGCAAGTTCGACCCCGCCAAGACCCGCGCGATCAGCGCGTTCAGTCCTTCCAGTTCCACCACTTGAGCTTCTCGGCGCGGGGCCGAGGCGTGCTCGCGAAGTAGACGGCGCAGCGGAACACATACAGGAGACAGCGGTCCTGGTGAACGCCGCGCTGGACGCAGAGGCGCTCGTAAAGGTGTTGGGGGTGCCTGCCCTCGAGGTCGGCAACCCGGCGGATGCCGAGGTCGCGCAGGTCCTTCGCAATGCTGGGGCCGACGCCGGGGATGGACTGGAGCTCGTCGGCCGATCCGCGACGGTGCTTCCTGGTGGCGGTCTTTGGCATGGCCCGAATAAACACCGAACCACGAACTAGGTCAAGCCGCTGGTCGGGGTGGGATTCTCCGATCGCGCGCACGGTCAGATGCGGCGCGCCCGC
>Ga0299912_10000762_pt1 | contig 26430 bp, 30 predicted proteins | sample RVTome_2_FD_207667 | JGI IMG/M metagenome (GOLD analysis project Ga0299912, IMG submission 207667) | Soil microbial communities from uranium-contaminated site in the Upper Colorado River Basin, Wyoming, United States - RVT95D214 (version 2) ... | reverse complement strand
GCCTTATGCTCGAGGCGGTACCGGCGCTGACCGGCCGCAACCTCGGCCTTATGCTCCTGGTACCACCGGCGCTGACCGGCCGCAACCTCGGCCTTATGCTCGAGGCGGTACCGGCGCTTCACGGCCGCAACCTCGGCCTTATGCTCGAGGCGGTACCGGCGCTGACCGGCCGCAACCTCGGCCTTATGCTCGAGGCGGTACCGGCGCTTCACGGCCGCAACCTCGGCCTTATGCTCCTGGTACCACCGGCGCTTCACGGCCGCAACCTCGGCCTTATGCTCCTGGTACCACCGGCGCTGACCGGCCGCAACCTCGGCCTTCTTAGCGGCTATCAGACTATCGATATATTGCTCGGAGGACTTGTCCCAGCAGCTGACACAAAGAGGATCAGTCCCGAGCTCCATATCCCATTCGGTATCGGCGCCGCAGCGCGAGCATTTGTATATAACTGGTCGCAATAGTTCAACGGTCATTGGAATTAATGTCCTTACCGTCAATAGTCACTCTCCCCTCGGCGGCGAGCACATAAACGGTGACGAGCAGCTCTTCGCGGGAGACGGGCGGCTTGCCGGTGAGCGCCAGCCGGGCATTTACCTCAGAATGAAGATTGTCAAATGTCATCAGTTCCACATCCCCGAGTGATACGTGAATAACCATATCGGTAATGATGATGGTTCCTGGCCTATCTCCTGATATAAAAGAGTGACTTCTAGCCTGTAGAACTCCTGGCAATCATGGGGCAGGGCAGGGTCCTCTTTATGCAGGCGTGCGTGATATTGACGTAGCGATGCGTAAGATTGTTCGATCATTGCGATGGCCTCCTGGCACGGCGGTTACCTGGTCGGTAGACATCCTCCGTCGTTTCATCGGATGCCTTGTCCCAGCATTTGACACAGAGGGGTTTGTCGCCGAGATCCGGGTCCCAGATAGTTCTCCGCCCACATTGAGCGCATTTCTTGTAAAGAATTGGGACTAACGACTTAACGGTCATATTTGTCGCTCCGTGAAAATATCAGGTCGAGGAGATGAAGTAAGGGACCAGAGATGAGGCAGGTTATGAGTAATACTGGGAATATCAGTTGGTGTCTAGAGCAGAATACCGCCTGCCCGGAGATGATTCTATTGCAGCCATCCCAGGCGCATGGATAAGTATTTTTAATATTCTTAGTAGTCATGCCAATATCGACTCAGTGATTGATAGTTGCGGCCCGTGATATCCTCTTATATTTGATCTGTCCCCAAAGCGCTTCGTAGTAGCTTCGCCCGGCCTTCCAGTTCAAATACTCCGGTTCTTGATACTCGATACCAAGCAATTTACAGGCTTGCCGGCAGGAGAACATGAGTATTTGCCAGTTCTTATTATCTATGTCCTGCTCAAGTGTTACATGCGTATTTTCCAAGATAGCGCCTCTTTCTGAGAATCTAAATAAAACAGCCCGGGCCGGAATCTTGGGGGTTCGCGGACCCGGGCTGCGATCGAGAAGAGGCAGCCGAGGAGGTCATGGCGGCTGCATCTATCTCACTGATTAAGTCCTGGATATCGTCCAGGGGCCAGCCCCGGCCGCAGGCGTCGCAGAGGAGGAGGCCGCGGCGGACGCGGCCGGGGTGATAGCAGATGGGGCAGTTCAGGTTCTTGAAGAGGCGGCGGGTGGAATTGACCCAGGAACTGAGAGCGGAGTCGGTGAGGTAGACGTTAAGGGGCAGGTTAAGGATGTAACTACCACGAAAAGCAGCCATTGCGAACCCCCATTCAAGCAATTACTTAATGGGGATTATAGGCTAAAGATACACCATTATGCAAAGATGTTATCGGTGTTTTATGAGGATTGGTAGAATATACACCAATGTCATATCATGTTATTTGGTGTATATTTCGTATAGTTGCTTAATGATGCTCGCTTATTCAGTATTATTTGGCCAGACGATGCTATCCCACAGCTCTTTTCTCTTTTTCTTATTGTCGTTAAATATCTTTCTTACTTTTTGGCATTTCGGGCACTCAAAGTATTCAGGGTCAAGAAAGCTCGGGTCATAATCCTTTTTGCATGTACTACATGGCCTTAAAATGCCCTTTCTTTTTGCCCAAGCGTGTGTATTGAGAGAATCAGAGTCAAACATTATTTATTTCCTATAAGCTGTTCGGCTTTAAAATAATTAATTACGGTTCGCTTCCCTCTTCCTGGGTCTGTGTTGAATATGGAAACAGCTTTTATGACTGAATCTTCAGATACATAGACCTCTTTTGTTGTCTTAAGTAAGGTCAATATTATTCCACGCTTACGCCAGTCTGATAACAATGGGTGTCCAACATGGTATTTTCTTGAAGCTGCTCGTATGGATATTCCACCTTCAGGCGCCGCCGCCGCTGGCTGTCTTTTAGGAAGGCTGCGCAATTTCTCAACGGCTTCGTCTGGAGTCTTGGATTCTTTAATGATCTTCTCGGCTTCCATTATAGTGACCAATTTTCTTGATGCAGTCACCATATTAGTCTCCTTGGTGCCTGCCGGGTAGTACTTTAGGTGGAGCAATAGATTTTCAGTCAAGTGCTCTACCAACTGAGCTACCTCGGCAAGAGGAGACTAAAATGGCTACAAATTATTATAACATACTCTGCTGCAAAGGCAACACCAGACGGAGCGGTGAATAGATATTATGCGATCTGCAAATGTTTTCAATTTGGAGTTTCCGGTATATTTGTGTCGTGCTGATTTTCGAGTGGCCCATGATCATCTGGAGCTGGTCGATGTCGCCTCTCCAAAGCGTCCCGAAGGTGTGACGGAGATTGATGGCACTTCCGGGGACATGAGCGTCTTGGAACGCCCAGATGATAAGGTGGCTGGCCCGGCCACGGGACATATTGAGAGGAAGGTGTTTATAGATGGCCCGGTAGGCTTCAACGCTTACCGGCACCAGCCGGGCGCCGGTTTTCCCGGTCACCGAAGCGACATATCCATAGCTAGTCTCTATCAAATTATCCCGGGGGAGGCTCACTAGCTCGCCGAGACGAACACCTGTATCGGCGAGGAAGACCAGCATGCCGGTGACTCTCGGTTTATGGGGGAAAGTCAAGAGCTGGTTTAACTGCTCGGGTGAGATCGGCCGCGGTAATTTCTTTTTGACCCGAGGCGCGCTGACTTTATCCATGGGATTATGTTTTAACTTCAGCCGGCTGACGGCGTAATTATAGAAGGCGTTTAACGCTCGGTAGTAGCCGTGGCGCCACTCGTCGCCTCCTTTGCATGATAATATAAAGGTTTCGCAATCTTCGGGCTTTTTTGGGAGCTTAGGATATGCAGCTGCGAAAGCTCTAAGGATGCCGGCATACCAGCAGATAGTATTCGGCGAAAGCCCTCTGGCCTGGCAGGAATATAAATATGATTTAACAGCTTCGGACGTCTTCATTATTTAACCTAAATTACAATAATAGGGTTATTTAAACGCTGATGCAATAGGACGTCCGTGTTTGAAGCTTGTTCTGGGAGGAAATGTTAAGAATAGTGAGGTTGTAATTAGAATCGAGGAGAGTATAATTGAAATAAATATGAACAAACATAATAAGAGATCCCCTCTGCTCGTAAGGAGATTTCCCTGGGCGCTGGCAGGAGCATTAATAGTTATCTTTCTATTGTTATATGTCCCGAGAGTCTCGGATTGCTTTTATTCATTGAAACTACAAACTAATGATAAGGAATTGTCGAGTGAAGAGACTGTACAACTTCTTGAGAAAGCAGTCTTGAGTGAAGGTAATAAGCAGCGTGAAAAAGAGGGCCTACCTCCGGTGATTTGGAATGATGAATTATATATATTTGCTAAGGCTCACAGTATAAATATGGCACAACTCAGAGATATGTTCCATAGTGATGTTGGTGAACTCTATGCTGAAAATTGTATATTTGGATTTATCAGTACATTGGATGAGCCGGAAGAATTTATAAATAGTTGGCTTGATAGCAATACCGGGCACGCAAAAATAATATTGAGTCCGAATATCAAACATGTTGCGGTTGGCATTTCCGATAATGGCAATTACCGCTACGCTACATGGACTTTCTGGCGAGACGAGACTACCTGGGAGGATTATTTCATTGTTCCTGTTCCCGTGAACCAATGAAAACTACTTGACAACACCTTAAATTCATGATATAGGTATATTCAATTACGGGGGTCACTGCCTTTGCGAAGAAGGCAAAACGGTGACCCCCGTTTCCACTTTTCAAAGGCATTGACCCCCCGGACGTTGGGGGCGCCGTTTGAAAAGCATTATAGTAGCCTTCGCCGTAATTCTCCTCATCATTGCCATGCCCTTCGTGTTTCAATCGATTGAGGATGCCCGAACCAATGAAGCTGAACTAACCTTTGCCAGCGTCACGACCTCCGGGGTCAGCACGGCCAACGTGACACTCAATCAAGCTATTTACCGCGGCAGTGTAAATTCAGTAACAGCGGTCTCTTCAAACATTACCTCAGATACTCCCTCCGCATATTCTTTTAACTCGGTATCGAGAGTATTGCAGGTAAACGGACTGGCCGAAGACGAAACCAGGACATTGTCGGTCGCGTTCAATATTGAGAACGAGAACCTTGACGACGGCTCGCTGGTATTCTTCTCTCTCTTCAGGTGGTTCTACATATTCATGATCGTCGGCATGTCCGGCGGCGCGATCTACTCATTCTTTGATTAAAGGAGGTGATGACCACCCGTTTGACTCCAGGCTCGGGACCTGGCTTAGAGTTAAAAGTCAAAAACAAAATCAGGAAATAAAAAAAGGAGAAAACCAAAATGGGTTTCCGAAAAAAGAAAAATGGCGGCGGTGGCGGCGGTGGCGGGAAGGCGGGGCAGTGGATGGGCTTCATGGCGATCATCATGGGCGCCGTAGCGATGTTGGTCTGCCTTATCATGTTTAACATCGGCATCGATGCCCTTGATACCGCCTACACGGCAGCTGCGACTTACACCGAGCAGGTGGGGCTCACTAACGTGATGGGCATCTGGGGCCTGGTAATCTTCATCATCTTCATGGCGGCCGGTATCGCGGCCCTGACCGGCGGCTCTATCGTCAACTGGAAGAAGGCGACCAGCGGCGGGTGGATGGATGTGTTCATGGTGGCCATCATGGGAGGCGTGACTCTCGTTATCGCCCTGATTCTTAACGGCACAATCCAGGCCGCCCTTCATACGGCCTATGTGACGGCGAATGCCACCACGAATATAGCACAATTCTCCGGTCTGCTCAGCATCATGACCATCTGGGGAATGGTGATCTTCCTCGCCTTAATGGGAGCCGGGGTATCGCAACTAGCCGGCGCCGCCTACGGTTCGTACAAACACCTCACCGGCAAGCTATAGGGGAGGATGACGACGGCTTACTACAAGGGTAATTTAAGGCGAGTCAAAGCATCCTCCATAAAATCCGGCGGCCGGAAGAAAAGCCGACGTAGCAGCAAACGCAAATAAACCCGGGGAGGTACACAAATGGGGAAGAGGCATTCAAGTCGACAGGATGTCTTGCTCCTGACGGAGACGAGCGACATGGTGGACGGGAGGTTTAATTCCGAAGAGGGAAGCCGCCATGTCGCATCTCCGGATTCATTGCAAGCCTGGGAGCTAGATTTCAGCCAGCAGTTCAAGGATCCAAAGAGCGGCAGGTTTGTCCAGGTCATTTCCGATCGCAGTAAGAAGCCCCTCAAGGTATTCAAATTAAGAAGCGAGCTCTCGGGGCAATCGACGGATGTTATCGCCAGCCAGAAACAGGACGAAGAGCTGGCATTTCTCAATACCTATCACGAGAAAAACAAGATGATAGTGTGGGTAGGTATAATCGCAGCTTTATTCGCTGTGGTGATTTCGGTCGTCGTCTTGTTAATTATGCAGAACAGGAATGACCCACAAATCGTTCTCCTCCCCTCTATTGGAATGGCGTTGGCGGCTGCGCCGATAGCCGCGATTAAAGGGAATGGGAAGCGCGAGATCAAGGACGATGAAGCCCTGAAGCATCTCGCGGTTGCGGATACCACGGAATTAATAAACTGCAAAGTGATCGTTGAAAAGACGGGCAAGGGCTACGACAGGGAAATCGCCCGGCCTCTTATACCTGGGGATAGCCTGGAAAGAAAGTATCACGGCCGGCCCTTCCATCTTCTTGGTTTGGATTTGGAGGGAAATCTCTGGGCGATTGAGCCGGACAACACAATAAAGAAGAACGATTCACCCAAAGATTGCTTCATAGCTCTGCAATGCGAGAAAGAAGTCACCGCGATATATTCAATCGGCGAAGGCTGGGTCGAAAAAGTAAAAATAGGTTTATTTATCGGTCTCTGTATCGTCGAGTTAATCATATTATTCTTAATCATCACTGCCGCTTCTGGGGGGAGTGTTTAAATGGATAAAGTTATCGGAGCTAAATCTAAAAGTACACGGAATCCAGGTATTACTCCTATTGAAAACTGGGAAAATGACTTCTCCGGTATGCCTTCCTGGAACAATATAGAAAAAATACTGGAGATGCCCGGTATTACCGATATGGCTGGAGTTCTCGCCCGGGCGAATTTCAAAAACGATAAACAGCGGATCGCCGCCGTCAGACTGGCATATAAAAACAGAAAATTCAATGATTCCGACCACCAGGAAATGCTCCGCGACCTTTGCGCCTCGACGCTCGGCACCGGTGCCTTGGGAAAAATCATGCAGGTATTCGCCGGGACCAACCTGATAGCGCCGGATATGTTCAGGGCCGCCCTGGGCATGCCAAAGTCAAAGCACCCGGATGAGGTACACCGGGGGCGCAGCAGCGACCTGCGTGCCGAAGGAACGGAAAAGGAAAAGATTCAGGAATGATCGTCTACTTAGGAGGCCCTGAGGGAGGTGGCAAGACCGCTCTAATGACGAGATACAATCGCATTCATTATCTCATGGGCGGCGAATGCTGGGCCTTCCCTGGCTACGAATTATTGAACAACAGGGGACGGGTTGTATCGCGGCTGGTTATGCCCGAGGAGATCATGGGGCTGCTCGACGATATGCAATATGTCGTCCTTTCGATCGATGAAATTCAGAATTTCTTAAATCATCATCACTGGGCCGACAAATTAGTCGAAATAATGACCGAAGCCGCGGCGCAGAGACGTAAAAGGCAGTTCGTAATATTGGCCACCGGACCTGAATTTGAGTGGGTCCCGAAAGACTTGAGGCAGATGTTCCACGAGGTAATAGACTGTAGAGACCGTCATTGGAAGAACCATGCCATTCCCCGCGGCCAACAGATTGAATTCTATAGAGTGGATAGACGTGGGGTACTATCGGGGAGGATCGGCGCCAGAACGCCATCCAAGACATTTTGGGCAGGTAATTACTTCAGGTACTTTAAGACACTCTCATTGGTTGACCCGAGTTATAGATTCCGTAAAGTGCGGATAAAGAAAGAGGAAGTGCTGATCGATAGCTCCGGTCATATCATAAACAATTCCGAGATAAGCGACCCGGCTTCTCTGGATAGATATATTAGTAATTACCGGAATATCCATGAGGACCCGCTAATGAAGGTAACCAAACAGGTTATTTCAAAACTGTTAAACAGCAGAATTAATATAAAAGAAGTGGATAGCGGTCTTCTTTATAATGCTATAGGTGGCGGCAAGAGGAAAACAGTAATCGGTAGGGCACTCGTGAAGCTCGGCGCTATATCGAATAAAGAGAAGAAGCTATACGATCTATCGGGAGTTTCGATCCCCGATAGACTTATCGATATATCAAAGCCGTAATATTAATATGAAAAGACATTATTGGTTAATCATAGTTCCGATACTACTGATGATGGTCGCCCGCCTAGGGAGCTGGCTGCCCCTCACTTTCACTAAGTGCCTTCGATTATTCGGGGCGTTAACCCTTGCCTCCCTGCTTATATTGTCTGGTATCGGCATATCATTCAATGAAGGCTTATCCACTAGACCGCAAGTAGCCAACGCAAGTACCACTTTAATATTAAGGCCAAATGCTGCCGGTGATGAAACATCTATTACTACTCAAACCCCTAATGAAACGTCACACTACGATAAGGTGGATGAAGCATCGCCTGACAATGCTACTACATCCGTGAATACTCTTAGTACATCATATCAACGAGACTTGTACGCCATACCAAACCACACATCACAGTCCGGTACAATAAACTTTGTTAAAGTATATGTGGTAGGAGTAGAGATATATGATGGATGGATAAAGGTTGCACTAAAGAGTGGTTCTACTGTTACAGACGGAAGCGAGAACTCGCTAACAGGTTCGTGGGCAATCTACTCTCAACAATGGGATGTTAACCCAACAGATAATGAAACTTGGAGCTGGGCAGACATTGATGGCTTGCAGATTGGGGTATCACTTAAATCTCATTACGGAGATGGGGTTTTTTGCACCCAAGTCTATGTTGAGGTAGATTATACTCGGATACCTTCTACCTATTATGTAGCTACGGATGGAGATAATGATGGCGCAGGGAGTATTGGTGACCCTTGGCAAACTTTGTCCTATGCAGCCCTTAATGTCATACCTGGCGATAATGTATCTGTCAGGGGGGGCACCTATGCAGAGCAACTCATCATGGATGTGGATGGTACTGCTGATGGGCGCATTACGTTTAGCAGCTATCCCGCCGAAACACCTATAATCGATGGCGATAATGTAACTGGGATTGTCGGTGATTCGTATGATGGCGTTGTAAGAATTACAGCTTCGTATATCACCTTCCAAGGATTCGAGGTAAAGAATAATGCCGATGCTTTCGGAGTATTTGTTTGGAGAAGTGAGGGAGCGGACCCCGTTGCTTATGTTATCGTCAAAGACAACGTAATACATGATTGTCACAAGAGTGGAATATATGCCTCTGGTGGCGCAACATACCATCTTGATTACTTTACCGCCGATGGGAATGAGATACACACATGCAATCAGGGTGGCGCTGGCCATGAGGAGAATATATCGCTTACCCATGTCTATGAATTTGAAATAAAATACAATCATCTTCATGATAATTTACAAGAGGGTATCGATGCCAAGGTAGGAAGTAGTAATGGCACAATACACGATAATCATATCGAGGATTCTGCCCTCGCCATTTATATTGGGGGCTGGAGTGCCCCGCAGTCCAATATCGCCGTATACAATAATTTAATACATGATGGCGGCATTGCTTTTGGCATAGACAATGAGACAGGCACAGAAGCTCTGACTGATATAGACTTCTATAATAACCTGGCTTATAACATCACAAAGGGCTTTCTTGCCGCTGCGATGAGCAACTACGATACAACATTCAGGCTGATAAATAATACCTTTTACAATATATCAGTTCTTGGTATCGGCAGCTCTTTACCAGCCATCAACCATATTGACTGCGTTATGCGTAACAACATTGTAGTCGGTACAAACGCAACTACGATACTCGGAGCTTGGAACACTGGGGATGGGTTAACAGTAGACCATAACCTATGGTTCTCCTTGAGCGGAACATATTATGGCAGCAACAAGTACGGCACTGATTATGTTCTTGATGAAAATCCACTTTTAACCAACCCTCCCACGGACTTTAGCATACCGTATGACTCTCCTGCCAGAAACGCAGGCTCGGCAACCTCAGCTCCCGCAACGGACTATGCCGGTACGGCAAGGCCACAGGATACTCTGTTCGATATGGGTGCATATGAAAATGATGATGAATTAATAGCCCCCACCATAACGGTTAGCGCGGCATCAAATATCGAAGGCACTACCGCTACGATAAACGGCAATGTCACGGATACGGGAGGCGAGAACTCGACGGTTACAGTATATTGGGGCGATAATGACGGCGGGACCACACCGGGCAACTGGGACCATAACTCCGCCCCTACATCGCCCGCGCAGCCGCAGGGAGCGGCTTCGTTCTATTACAACGCAACTGGACTGGCGGGCGGGACCACTCATTATTTCAACGCGAGCGCAAACAACACTGAGGGGACGTCATGGGGAAGCACGCAGACTTTCCTTACGAAGCCAGCCGCCCCTACCGGAGTGTCAGCGAGTGACGGTTCATCTACCTCTTTTGTGGTAGTCACCTGGACGAAAAGCACGGGAGCAACTGGGTACGACATCTACCGGAACGCCGGTCTGATAGACAGCGTGGGAGACGTGGCCACTTATAATGACAATACGGCGGGGGCGCCAACGATAACAGCCGGCGCCAGCGCGGCAACCAACGGCACCAGCGCTTCCTACGTCCAGTTAAGCTTGAGTGGCACCAGCGCGAATAATGGAACATCGTACACCTACGGGGTGGTCGCTACCAACGCCACGGGAGATAGTTCTCTAAGCGCAACAAACACAGGATACCGCGGGGTCGGCGCGCTGATCTACCAGTGGCAGAGATCATCGGGGGACTCGGACGCGGACTATTCCAATATCAGCGGTGCTACAACCGCGCCATACAATGACACGGGGGCACCCGAGAATGGCGACGGGCGCTATTATAAGTGTATCTTGAACGCCACAGGGGCAACCCAGCAGATAACTTCGGCGAACAGGGGATATCGAGAGGTCGGCGATGCTCCACTCACGATAGATAAATTCGCAGGGCTGAGACAAACAATCTCTATAACCGGAATGTCTTTATTCGTGATGTTAATGTCTAATGGTGTGCTCCTATTAGGCTTTCTCGGATATGCAACATTTAAAGACTTAAAGGGAAGGGGTTGGTGAAGGGTGTGGAAACTATTGCGAAATTCCGCGGTTTGATTTGCCTGATTGCCGGCATCACTGTGATTCTGGTGTGCCTGGTATTATTCGGAATCTCAATCAACGCCCTGAATTCAACCTACCTTCTATCACTATCTTATGACGAACAGGTTGGACTAACCGATACTATCTCGATATCGGGATTGATCCTTTATATAATATTCCTCTCCTGCGGCATTCTTACTATAGGAGCGGGGACCTTCTTGAACGTTAAAGATTTAAGGGATGGGGACGCCGTAAGTAAGCTGCTGACCTTCATCTCGGGGTCAGTGTCTATAATACTAGCGCTTCTAATGTATTCAATAATCTTGGCCCAGATACATTCGCTTTATTATTGAGGAAGGATATAGAAATGGAACTTGCTGACTCATTGACGCAGATGGGTTTCGAATTAATGCTGGCACTTGGCTTCTTTACGTTGGCTTTATGGAAAAAGGATATATTGCTCGATACCGCCAGCGGCATTGTGCTTATATTCGTCGGCTTGGCTTGGGTAGACTCATACACATGGCTTTCACAACTGCTCGTGGTCCTCGGCGGCTATCAGTTTTTCAATGCTCTCACAAAAGTATTTACAGAGAAAACCGAGGCGCGCGGAATAAGCCAATTTAAATCGCTATATCAAAAGTTAAGAGGTAGGCCGTAACATGGATCCTCAATATCAGCCGTACACGCCAGGCCAACCTCTCCCGCCCGGGGCGACCGTAATTCCGGGTCCCGGCGGTCAACCTATTATCATTACACCTCCCCAGGGGCAGCCACCACCGGAGGAGAAAAAGCCCCCAGCTCCGCCGCCGGCGCCGCCTCCTCCTCCATCTCCTCCCAAGCCGGAAGAAAAGAAGCCCGAGGAAGTCTTTAAGCCTTACGTTCCAGGGCAGACCCTTAAGCCAGGCGAAGGGGTTATGCCGGGGCCGGAAGGTGGGCTTGTGATCGTCGGTCCCGGGGGACCACCGCGGCCGATCGGCACGCCGGAGCCGCCCTTAAAGAAATACGATGCCTCAGCTCCGCCGAGGCCGGATCAGACACCCGCTGTCAAGGCGGATATCGCCAGCGGGAACGTGGCTATTTTCCTCAAGGACGGCACCAGGAAACTCCTGAAGGATATGCCCCTTTACATGCAGGGGGAGTTTAAGAAGGCCTATGCAAAGGGGGGTCTGGAAGCTGCCTACGCCAGCCTCGGTAAATCGGGAGGGGAATATAACCAATTCGTCAAACACTGGAATGAGTCCGTTACCGCGGCCTCAGCAAAGTACAAGAGGGACGTAGAAGAAAACGCAAAGGCAATTGCAAAGGTGGAAAATCAGCCAGTGGGAGATGACTCCCTGAAGAACCTTGCCGTTAAAAACCCGATGCTTTATATGATTTATAAGACAGGTGGCATCGAGGCTTATAACAGAGCCGTCAAGAATATCCAGATCAATGCCGCCAGCCAGGAGAGAGATTACTATGCGGGGTTAATAAATCAGCAGGTAGTGCTGGCCCGGCTAGAGCCATATAAAGAAGGTAACGGATACAATATCGGGCGCTTTTTAAGGGATAACCCGGATCAGTACACGATTAAAATGCTCAGAGACGCCGGATTTAAGACGGGGGATATCAAAGAGGCTCAGAATTATAGCAAGGAACCATGGGTACGAGAAAGCCCGGTTGAGCAATATTATAACTCTATCAATAAAGCATTACAAGAAAAAGGCATTTACGGAACACAGTCTACAATATCGTTATTGCTTCAAAATGGCAAGGTTACCTGGACGGGAAAAGATAAAAAGCCAATTACTGTGCGATTATCCGATATAATGAACGCGGAAATAGAAAGGTATAAAAAGCAAGCAGAGACGCAATTAGACTTAGAAGCTCCCCTATCTCTATCTGCTTTCGTATCAGAATATCTTAAAGCGAGAGGGATTAGCGAAGATACCAGGATAAAAGTAGGGGTGGCTGAATACCCAGAGGTAGCTGAGGCAAAAAATGCTGCAACCGCGGAATATGCAAGGCTGTACGGGGCTGGAGAAGTGTTGTCCTCTGAATCAATAGAGATGGGAACTTATGTATTTAGTCCAGTCCGTATACTTTACCCCGAGGTGACTGTAAAAGATATTACCGCGTTGGAATGGGCGACTGGCGCGGCGCAGCTCGCACTCTTTGTCATACCGGTTGCAGGGAGCGCGGCCTCAAAGTTGGTAGGAGGGGTAGCCGGACGAGCGGCCGGTCAGGTCGCCTCAAAGATAGCGACGGTAGGAATACCGACAGTAGCGGGTGCCATATTTACCACGAATACCGTATTGAACTGGGAGAATATGACGCCGGCTGAAAAAGCCTTGATGGTCGGTATGGATGTGCTTATGTTCCTGCCCTTGGCTGCGGTAGCTGTAAAAGGCGTGGGAAAAGTTGTGCTTGAGCCCAGCGAGGCGATAAAGCAAAGGAACGCGTTTACCGATGTCCTGAATAACGATAAGCAGAATTTTATCGAGAACGTGATCGGAAAGGATAACCCTAATAGGGTCGATATAATTCGCAAATTTGAGTCGTACCAGGATGCCGTTTATAGATACGGCAGGACTCAGCTGGAATTGCAGCAGGCGCGGAAGGTAATTAACGATATACCATTCGCCCGCACCAAGGTAGAACTGAGATTGTTGGATGAGGCCAAAGTTAAAATAAGGGACTTAGAAGGCAAACTGCCGGATTTGGAGAAAAACGTCCTGGATAATGGTAGGCAATATGTGGATACCCTGAAAAACAATATCAAGGTGGATGACCCCGGCGTTCTGGAAGATTTGTCATTATTGCCCCGGCGGTCGATCGAGGATATGAATGCAGTTGCGGAGCACACAACACATCCCCGCGATATACCATCCATACAAAGGGATATTGATAAGGCTATAAGGGAAACCGCGGGGCTGGAAAAAGGCGAAAAGATAAGCAACAGAGCTCTGATAAACCAGACCGACTACCTTAACCAGCTAAACAGGGAATTATATCTTGCCAAGCTATCCGAGACTCAGAGACTGGCTAAACAGGGAGCGCAAATCACCAGGCTGGCTGGCGAGGTTAAGGGGGCAAAGGGGGAAGAGGGATTATTGCCCAACCTCGCCAAGCGGAAGGTGTTTGAGTCTATCGAAAAAACGACGGAGCCAACGGTGGGGGCTGAATATAAGGGGAAATATTATCGTAATTTCGAGGGTAGGGAATCCTACGCAGATGTAATTAGAAAACTTGATGATGCCCGCCAGGATATCTTATCGAAAATAAAAGATGAAGGGGCAAGGGCAAGGGTAAACAATGCCTTCAATATTTACGAATGGGCGGTTAATGCAAAAGACCCTTTGTTGTTAAAAGACGCGGAAAGATATCTAAGGTTGACAATGCGGGACATAAAGCAACTAAAAGTCAGCGAGGGGTGGGTAGATATTGAGACTTTTAACAAGAGAATGTTCGAGGGAGAAAAATACGTCAATACCAAAGGGGAGAGTGCCACCGACTGGTGGAAGGACGCCAGGAGGTCAAGCGCGGGATCATCGAGGGCTGCAGAAAGGGCGGCAGAAGATGCGGTAATTAAACAGCAGGCCGATGATATCTACAAAGCGCGAATCGAAGAGATGACAGAGTATCGTGAGGGTTACGTCAAGGAGTTAAGGGGCGATGCTTTGCTACAAGCTCTAAGGGATAGGCTGGATGATGGATATTTTGAGAGACGTGGCTACAAGAATCTTGACGATTATCTCGACATAGAGAAGATAAAGGAGAACATAAGAAAGGAAAGATTTGAGGCTGAGGCGGAAGAGGCCAGGATAAGGGAGCGTATCGAATCGAGAGAACGCGATCTTGAGCTTTATAGGAATGCGCGAAACACAAAGAGAGGCAAAAGCAACCCCGAATTCAAGAAATTACTTGATAAGGTAGAAAAGGCTGCCCGGAGGCAGCAAGCAACTGAGAAAAAGCTACTGACGCAGGTAAAAGAGAAGGCGAGGGAGCCACTAATTGAAACTAAACCACTTAAGGCCGGCGAGAATCTGCCAGCCAGGATAAGGGAAACGCAACGGATGCCGAGTAAACAGGCCAAGAGGATAATTGAGAGAATACGGGAAGCGAAGCCAAAACCATCCGGGAAGGTGCCAAAACCAAGACCATTTAGTTTACCTGCTAAAAGGGGTGGTGGTGTAGCTCAGTCACGGACGGAAAAAGAAAGTTGGGTAGGTGCCATGACGGCCGAACAGGAGAGGCGCGTCAGGGGTGAAACGGCGCCACTGGAAGATGTACGGAGCAGACCAATAGGCGCCCCTGGGACGATACCATCCCCCCGTACTTCTCCAGCCCCTTCCCCTGTTCCATCACCGGCACCAGCTCCAGCTCCAGCACCAGCTCCCACTCCGGCGCCTGCACCAGCGCCAGCTCCAGCTCCAGCACCAGCGCCAGCTCCAGCGCCAGCACCAGCGCCAGCTCCAGCGCCAGCTCCAGCTCCAGCACCAGCGCCAGCTCCAGCTCCTGCACCAGCGCCAGCTCCAGCTCCTGCACCAGCGCCAGCTCCAGCTCCAGCACCAGCGCCAGCTCCAGCGCCTACACCCATAAAAGAAAAGCGAATGCGAAGAAGACCCACCAGAGCCGGCGGTAATAACAAGGACTGGACTAAAGAAGAGGCCGAGTCGGCGCTCGCCTGGCGGGATGGCATTGTCGTCCATGCCGTTAAATCACCTTTCCACCGCGGCATCGATGAAAAGAGCTTCAGTATCGACCACCTTCCAAAGGGACTGCAGGTCATGGAGATCTACCAAGGGAAAGGCAGCCAGGCAAGAAGCGCCAAGGTCTTCGGAGCTTTACCGGGCCGGCTTACTGTCGACGTTGGCAACCAGGATGTAATCATCACACCGGACAAAAAGACCGGCAGGGTTAAGTTGACTCACGAGCGTGATTATACCGATAGCCGGTCCATGACAACGATAAAAAAGGGCCGCCGACCGCATTTCACTTTCCCGGAAGGCGTGATATCCGGCCACAAGAAGGGAAAAAGCCGGCGGCGGCGCAGCCGCGTAATACGATAGGAGTTTTGGGATGGAGACAATAAAGCCTGCCACAGCCAGGTTAGTGATAGCCGCGCTCATCTTTTTATCAATAGCGGTTGCCTCGATAGTTTTTATTTTTTCGCCGGTGAAAAACATCACTGAGTATCAGGGCATCGAAGGTAACACGATCACCGAAGAGTCGGCTTTCTCGGCGTTAAACTTTGAGGGCGGTGCTCTGCTCTCCAGGTCCTGGCATAAGTACCCGGATTACACCATCGGCCTCGGGGTGGCCGGCGGGCTGTCCTTCGCCGGTTTCATATATTGCATCGCCATGGCCGAGAAGGCACGGAGAGAGGCAACGATATTATGAAACGGATGCTCTCGGCACTGGCGGTCTGCCTGATGCTTATCCTGGCGGTTGCACGGCCGGCCCTGGCCATGGACGAGCCGGACAGTGTTTTGCTTCATGATATCGAGGTATTCCACGACCTGATTGTGGAAGGCGATTTTCTCGTCGTCGTTCCTTATGATATTCCGTTCACCACGCAGCCAGATAATGACATCGACGAGACCTTTATCTTTACCATGGTCTCAAATAACAGCACCGCGATAATCGGCACGATATCAGCCTATCCCAGGTATAACGGCGGGTACGGGCAGGGTGTTGTTTCATTTTACTTCTCGGCGAATGTGACCCTCGACCAGCCTTATAAATTCCGAGTCCAGGAAAACCCCTCTTATTACCCGACTCCGGAATACTGGGAGTTTATTATCGGCGAGTCGAACTACGCCACGGAAGACAACCAGGACGAGGCGTTAAGGGCAAAAATACTCGATATCGCCGGCGCTCTTTCGACTGAATGGGAGGTCGATCTGTTGACGACGTCGGACGCCGGCCAGACCGTATTCACGACTTACGGCGAGCTTTATTTCCTCAATGCCGTCCCCGGGGTCCAGGCGATGTGTCCCAACCTATTTGCCGTCCAGCTGGAGTCCCCGACCTATACCAAGAGGAGCTGGTCGCTGGCCATAGCTGAGGCGCTGAGGACTAAATATAACGGGACCATCATCGCCGACTTCATGACCGGGTTCGCCGGCATGGTCTCGGTGGACACACCGTCGGCCATGAACGTTATGTCGATACTTCTCTTCGCTGCCCTGATTATCGTTGCTATGTGGAAATTCAAGGCTACAACGATCTCGGCTTTCCAGGACGGCTATTCCCTGTTACTCCTCTTGATGCTGGATAGCTTTTTCTCCATGATCATCGCCGGCATGATGGCGTTCCTGGCATTAGTACTCGGCGGGGTAATATTGTTTTTAAACAGGTCGTGAGATGAAAAGAGCATTATTGCTATTAGTGTTTCTCCTGGCGCTGGTATCGACCTCCGGCCTTGCCTTGGCCTCCGATATCTCCGACGCCCTTTACTACGGCGATATCCAGGTCTCCAACAACAGCACTGCCTCCACCAAAATCGCCACAACGATGGCCCTGGATTCCGCCAGCCTTATCGATACCTATGGGGTGGACACCGCGTTCGATTACGTGGCCATACGGAACACCGGCGGTGATGACGTGCCTTTCATGCCCTCCGTGAACGCCACCAATCCCTGGTGCCTCTGGGCCCCGACGATCAATGCCAACTCCAGCTTTAATGATGTGATCTATACCGGACAGACTGACCTCGGCGCCACGAAGTACTATTTCCCGGGCGACGCGGGAATGAGCATCATCGACGCTGCCTCCATGGAGCCGGGGAGCAACTTCAAAATAGAAATGGCGGGTTATTATAACACAAGCGATGCGCAGAATAATGTCAGCGCGAGTACCACGGGTAGCAACGGTAGCGGAACAAATCATATAGTTACTTTACCCGCTTCATCTGAGGGCGACTTGATATTGATTGCCATTTCTACATACGGGTTGCAAGCTATGACATTTCCAGAAGGTTGGACTCAACTGTATCAGAATAGCGCCCCTGGTATTTATCCGATGGCAGGAGCTTGGTACAAGGTGGCGGATGGTACTGAGGGGGCAAATATAACCGTTACCACCGCAGGGGCTGTCGTGACCGCCTATGCGGGTTATTGTATAACGGGACAAATAGGCAATCCCGAGGCGGATATAGCACCGGCTACGGGCGAAACTGCAAATCCAGACTCCCCTTATTTCGCACCTTCATGGAGCAATCACGATACTCTTTGGATTGCCATTGGAGCGGTGGCTGATTTTACTGGGTTTGGCGGGTTCAGTGCTTATCCCTCTGGCTATTCTGGCGGAATAACAGGTGTAAAAGACTTAGGGGTAGATGGCGTAGCTACTGCAATGGCTTATAAATATAATGCTGTGTCAGCAGAAAACCCTCCGTCATTCACGGGCATCACGACTCACTATTGGGTTGCTAATACTGTCGCAGTTCATGTTTCAACCGTAATAGTCCATAAAAACTTAGCTTTGAATATTGTTGCGGGAGATGGGAATATCTCGGCAACCATATACGGTGGTACAACTGTGACCGCAACCGTAGCGAATGGTGAGCATAAACTGGAAGTCTACGCCGACGGCACCACCCTTTACATCGAGGTTGATGATGTGGTAAAGGACTCAGCGGCGCTCGGCGGTGTGCCTGTCCCGAATAACGCCAACACTTGGTACGTCGGCTCGGCGGCGACGCCTTATATTGAATACTTCTCGGAAGACGTCTCCGGCGTGAATAAATGCTATATCGATTGGGAATACGCTACCGTCTTCCATGATTCCTCCGGCAACTCCAACGACGCCACGCCGAGCTTTAGAACGGCCTCCAGCGACGCCGATGTCAGCGCCCAGCTCGTATCGTTCCAGCCGGTTACTCAGGCTTCCGCGGAATACAGTCTGGGTCTGGACTGGCCGACGATGGTCACGGCCGTACCGGACCAGCCGGACACGATGTACACGGAGAATAGTACCCCCGGGATATTCTTCGCGCCCCTGATTCATACTATATGGCCTCTCTCCGGCGTACCAGAGTCATTCTTCTGGTATAATTTCGCCTTCGCTATCATCATCATCGCCGGCATCCTGGTTTACCGCATCAATCAATCGCTATTGCTTAAGACCATCGTCACGATAACGATAATGATATTCTGGGCACTTCCTGGAGTTAATGTTTACGGCATGTACGTGGTTATTTACTACGGAATGTTCTCGGCAGGATTATTGATATTATCGAAGAGCTATGGATGGTGAGATAATGAGGCCGCAACATATAATGTTCCTGGGATTGATTCTCGCGTCAGGAACGCTGATTTCCCTCACATTCGGCGGCGCCTGGTATGACAGCGGCGATCTCTCAATAGCGAACACAATGACCGTGTTCAAACAGGCCAACATCCTGGGTATCTGGAGCATCACGGTCCCGAACATCGGGTTTTTCATCACCGGCTTCAAATCTCTGCTGATGTTCGACTTTGCTTTTTTCACCGGCCCGACGGTGATATTGCAGTGGTTCCTGTTCTTCACCATCGGGCTCGGAACGATGTGGGGGCTTTACACGGTTATCATCGGCGTCATCCAGGGCGTTTTCGTCAGAAGGTAAGGTTACCTTCTCCTGTAGCTAATATTGCCGTAAATGCTTTTGCTCAGCGTCACCATGTCCTCGTGGTACACCCACTTTTTCTTTTCCTGCTCGTACCATCCCGACATGCTGACATCACCGTCCGGCAGCTCGCGGGCTTCCTCGGCGTAGTACAAATGGGTCGGAGTGCGGACCTCCCACGGCGCTTTGGTGATATCCGGCGGCATCTCATCGATACGCTGGACGCAGGAGCCGCCGCCGCACATCGAATAGAAAAGTACGCCGGCCATAATGATGCCGACCAATATCAGCAGCTTGATAACCAGGCCGATATGTTTCATTTCTTCTCTGTAGGCCAGGGAGGCAGCTCGCCTCTCTGGTTATAGTATTCCTGGTATTCCGCCTTAGCTTTCTTTTTCTTATTTGAGGACATGATGGTGAAAGTCAGAAGTACCGCAAATCCGGCGCCGACGAGCGCAAAACCCCATATCTTACCGGAGAGGTAGGCCAGACCGCCGCAGAATATTATCAGGAAGCCGAATAACGCCGCGTTCTTGATCCGCTGTGGTATCGCCTCCTGCACCCTTGCCTCGATAAGTATGTCCGCATCTTTTTTTGCCAGGTTCATTTCTCTTCCTCCGTTATTTAGTTATTCTGTTGTGCTTTCCAGTATTTCAGGTCACTAGCTAAGCGCTGAAAATTCTTTTCTCTCAGGGTCACCTCCTCAAACAGACCGGCTTTCTGGTAATAAACACTCCCGTCTGAGCGTGTTACCTTGACGTCGGAGCATCTGCCCTTATTGCGCAGGTCCCAGGGATATCCGTGGTCTCTCAAATCGGCATCGCCTCCTGGTTTTTAACCTCTTGCAACCGGCGCCACCGGGTCGTCCTGGACATCTTCGTGCCGATAACCCTCGGGCGGCCCCGTTGTCTGCGGAGGATTTCCTTGGCGCCCATTAATGAAACACCGTCGCCAGGAACAGGCGCTGAACGGAAGGCGCCGGAGTAAGCGGGCAGTGCCGGCGCCCAGCGCGGTCTCCGGCCGCGGGGATCATTGGCCGCCTCGAGGTTCAGGAACTCATAACAGCCTTTACAGTACCGCGGGTCCGGCGAGTGCTCCTCCACCGGCCGGGCGATAAGGCAGGCGTGGCAGTAGAAATGAGTGCCGGCGGCAATCAACTTATCATCAAGCGCCGAGTCAAACGATACACTCATATCTTCACCCCGAATATCGATTTCACCAGGGCTTTGGCCATGTTCACCGGGACGGCATTACCGATCTACTTGGTGACTTCACCGCTGTTCCCCACAAACTCGTAAGTATATTCATTATCAGTGAAGCCCATCGCCCTGGAGAGTTCCATGTTGTTGAGCATCCGAAAGCGTATGTCCAGCATGAAGAGTTTGCCATCTATCTCTACCAGGCGGCGCGGGTTAATGACGCCGTAGTCGGCGGGTGTAACGCCCGGTTCGACGATGGCGACGTTAGCCTTTGTCACCAATGTCGGGACCGGTAACTCTATAGAGCGCGCGTAGCACCCGTTGCCGCCGGCGCCGCAGAATAGATCAGCGACGAGATAAGAGCGTTTCATTTCCCCTTGCCTTTCATAGCTTTTATTGAAACAGCCTGGCGTCGCGCCCGGAATCGAATAAGAGTTTAAGATCGGTTTCGGTCATAGCTTAACTTTCTGATAGATATAAAAACTAGAGTTCGTGACCGATGAGTAAGGGTTAACGATTTTCTCGGCGAGCTGCCAGTCGGCCGCGTTCCGGCTAACCCAACGCGTGAACTCGCGTTTCCGTGTCTGATAAAATTGTTTCTCATCAACATTGCTGGAATAAATAATCACGTATCTTATAGCCAAGTCAAAAAGTCCGCGCAAATAGGACTGGTAAACATCATCTGATATCAAATGGAATATGACATCAAGCGAAAGAGCCAGGTCGCTTCTCCACTCTATAATGTCGGCCAGTAGATCAACACATAAAGGGTCTTCTATGTAATAAAACCGTTTTGTATTATCGAGAGTGAAATTACCTTTGCAAAGGTCTATAGCTGTCGGTGAGACATCTAAGCCGATATAACGGGGGTATTCCGCCAGGGCTAATTGCCCGCCGTCTCCGCAGCCGAGCTCAATGACAGACAAGATGTTATTCGTCCTTACGAACGCATTGATCACCGAGGCTTTATATTCTCGCAGCTCTCCACGGGAGCCGTTGCCGGAATCTTTACCGCGGGCATACCTGCCCTCCCAGTACTTTTGAGACCCCGGAAAGAGAAAGTTAAGCAATAACCTGCAGACTTCCCGGGCGAATGGACCAATCAGAGGAATTGAACCGATAACGACGATGAAAGACCTTCTCATTTCCCCCTCCCGGTCATAGCTTTTAATATTGAAGTAGCCGAGCCCAGGTAAATAGGCTCGTCCTCGCCTCGACGGTAGCGATAATATACTGATCCGCCGGATTTATAGGACTCGATGTGCGGATCGGCAATTCTCCGAATACGTTTTTTGTTACTGCTCTTTTTAGATGTCACGTCCTCCAAGCTAAGCGGGTCGGGAACCTGTACCAATTTATCGACATCTTTTTCGCCGGCTTCAATTTGCGTCATTATCAACCATCTCCTTAAAGCTAAATATTGTCACAGGGGCATGCAGTAACCATTATGTTAATCAGCAACACCGATAGGGTGCCAATGTCGTACCCCATTTTCATCCGTCCAGGTATTTTGTAACGTTTGATTTGAGGGTACTGGAATTTCATTGTAGGTTGCCCCGCATTTCTGGCACTTTCGGTATGCCCCCCCCCCCGGCGCTTCAGCCATCGCCGGCTTCCCGCAGCTCCAGCAGGTCTTCGTAAAATCGCCTTTGGTTTTGGCTTTCATTATTTCCCCCTATATACCTTTAAATATTATTTTGCGGAATATATATATATTTCTTATAGCTAATATAGATATAAATAAAAGCCGTTCCGCACCGTTCCGCACCGTATTGTCCGCACCGTTCCGCACCGTTCCGCACCGTTCCGCAGTTCCGCAGTTCGTTCCAGATACGATTTAGCTTCAATATTCCGCGTTCCGCAAAATAATGGTATACCCGCCTGGTTGCAATTCATTCTTCTCCAAAGAAAACGGATCTTTTAAACCATAATAAACGCTTATTACCCGCCAGCTCTCTCTTTTTTTTGAGATAAGACCGGCTGCCCTCTTCGCCGATAGCCGCTAGATACCCGAGGTCGGACAAATCTTTCCATGTTGCTTCGGGGCTAGAGCCGAAATACTGGCCGATGTTGCGGCAATGTTCAAAAACGAGTTTATAGGCGATATCTGGAATGATGTAAACAACCCCTGCAGATATATCGTCCCAGCCGATTATAGTCTGACCCGGGCCAGCTTCTGCCGGAGACCATGTGCCGATCTCATTCCTCTGTCTTATAATGACCTTGCCCGAGAGTAATAAGCTATTAATTAGTTCCATATATCTCCTTCCTGGTTTTTCATTCTCGATTTGAATATTCTGTTGCCTCAGAAGTCCGGTGAGGATCTCCCAGCCGCTCTCCAGGTATCCGCCGATAGCGGACGACTGGACAACGCCGGAGTCAACCGCGAAGTCCAGGAAGGTCCGGTACCCGGCCTGCATCAGGGACACGGTCTCCACCAGGCGCAGGTGAGTGTCCTCTTTGGGGGCTTCCTGAAGATATTTATCGAGATAGGCGTGAAAGTGCTCGCCGACGGCCTTCCAGTTGGCCTGTATCCACCTGATGTAGTGGGCCATGGCCACGGGATAATAGCGCCGGTCCTTCTGGGCCCGGGTCAGCAGGTAATAGTCCTCTTTACCGTCGTTGACGAAGTCCGCCCGCTCGATGGGGATCGGCAGGATGCGGGCGCTGCGGGACACCCCGGGCGGCGGGAGCTGCTCGCCGGAGGTGACCAGCAGGCCGCGGGGGTAGAATGTCTCCTGGCTGGTCATGTCGGCGTTGGCGCGGACCTTGCCCTGGCGGTTGGCGTAGGAGCGGATGATGTACTCGACGGTTTTATTCAGCTCCCGGGCCTCGGCCGGGTTGGCCGGCGGGGCGTAGTCGTCGATCGGGAAGAGGATGTCCTTGGCCGTGAACGACAGTTTTTCCAGCTCCGTCCTGGTCCCGAACCAGCTCACACGCAGGTTCTTGTGGGTGAAGTCGCCGAAGTGGGAGAGCGCCAGCGCGGTCAGGGTGGACTTCAGGGAGCCGCTGCGGCCGACGAGCCAGGCCGTAAACGTCATGTCCTCGAAGACGTTGAGCACCGCCAGGTAGGGCAGGATGAAGATGGGCAGCGTCACCTTCATGTCGGCGATAAGCAGGAGATCCATGCTTTTTGAAACAGACTCTTTAAGGTTTCCGTCCGTCTGAGGCAGGCGGAACTTGTTGAGCATGGGCGGCGGCAGCTCCACCTCGACGTCGGGCCGGCCGACGGCCCCGCCGGCGGTCAGGTAAAGCCACTGGCCGTCGATCTCCCGCCAGCCGGTGTGGGTATAGATGATGTGCTCGGGGACTTTCCCGGACGACTTGATGATGGTCTGGCAAAGGTGGCGCTCCACCTTGTCGATAGACTTCTCGATCTGTGTCTTCACGCCCCACTTTTTCCGGGCCCACATCATGCTGTCGAACTGGCTCTCCGGCACGGTGACCGGGGGCAGGTGGGAGCCGTTAAGGCGCCCCTGGATTCTTAGGAACCGCTCCGCGGTGGCGCCGTTGTCTTTAAGGATATCCTGGGTGACGCGGGCCACGAAGTTGCAGAGCTGCTGCTCGTCCTCGCCGCCGTCCCGGAGCCGGACGATCCGGTGGAACTTGCCGTTGATGATGGTATATAAATTATTGGACTCGGCCTTGAGCAGCTTCCTGATGGCATCGTAATCGATGTCGCCGGGCTCGCCGACCGGCGGTTGGTAGTCCGCCGTGCTCTTAACCAGTTCCTCGAGGAGCTCCCGGGTACCGCCGGCCGCTATCCAGTCACTGGCGTCCTTGATGCTGTCGCCCGGGAGCTCCAGCATCTTGACGTGGGATACCAGGGGAGTGATGTCCGCGGTGACCTCGCGGGCATAAGCGCGGCCCGGTTCGTCCTTGTCCGGAATAATGACGACGGTGCCGGCGCCGCGGTAATACCCGGCCATGGCGCTCTTCCAGTTACCGGCGCCCTGGGGCGAGGTGGTCGCCTCGAAGCCGAGCTTGACCAGGTTATCGGCGTCCTTTTCGCCTTCCACGGCCAGAATAGTCTCCCCGCGCTGGATGGCCGTGGTGATCTGCGGCAGCCGGTAGATAACGCGCTCGACGCCGGCCAGGTTGTTGATGTAACCGCCCTGGCCGTCCGGCCGCCTCTGCGAGAACGCCTTGGGCTCATACCGGACGACCTCAAAGACGAGCTGGTTGCCGAGGTTGTGGTAAGGGTAGGTGGCGACGATTTGCCGCCTTTGCCGGGGTGTCGCCGGGCGTAATGGCTTCACTTTTTCGCCGATGAAGAGGTCGCTCATGGTCAGCCCGAGGCTTTTAACAATGTCCGGCGTCTGGCAGCCGGCGAAGCATTTGATGAGCAGCTTATCGTCCTTGAGAGTAACGGAAAGGCTCTGATCACCCGGGTGTTGGCCGTCGTTATGGGCCGGGCAACAGGCCATCCACTTGTTGGTGCCGGCGGGCTTGACGTTCTTTAAGAGGGCGAGGAAGTCATCGGATGATCTCATTTAATCGGCATCTCCTGACGCAATATGTCCGCATCTTCTCTACTTCTCGCCCATAGTGGGGGTATACCATGTGGCTTAACAACTGCTTTCCACAAGTTGTTCTTCAGGAACACCGGTATCCCTGATTTGTCAGCGGACTCGACAATCTCCTTAACCCATTCAACACGCGGGGCTGTCTTTTTTGAGTAGGGAGTCTGAGCGCCGATGATCACCCAATCAGTTCCCCATTCGAAACGAAAAGGACAATTTGATCTGTCAGCTATTCTGTTTAACAGAGGCTCAAAGCTGATAAACTTTATTTTCGCTTTTATATTTGATAGATAATACCGGGCGCTGTTCGCCATGTCATAGTTAGTGGCGCTCACCCCGACCCAGCAGTTCGTAGGGAACGGGCTGAATTGCTCAAGTAGCTCGGGTCGTTTGGTCAGCAGATAGAAGCGGTGCTGCGGAAATTCTCTCACCTTGTCGATGATGTTATGCGCCCAGGAAGTGTTCCAAAGCCATTCAAAGGTTGAGCAGAGGAATATCCCGGTTGGCTTCTTGAGGCTGCGAAGTTCTTCCATGACTGACGGAATATATTGCGGCGTTTTTCCCCAGCCGAATCGTTTATACATCCGCCGGGCATAGCAATAAGAGCACGCTATCGGGCAGATGCCTTTAATGGGATTCAGCGTCATCCCCTGCGTGCCTTCCGGGTTCTTTACCCACTCAATTTTAGTCATGCTAACCCTTTTTGGACTCTTTGACTTTCTTGATCAACTCGTAGGCTCTCTCTATTCGCTTAAAACGCTCGTTAGCTTTTTGCTTTTCGACCGGGTCGTTGAATTTATCTGGGTGGGCGTACTGGACTTTAACTTTGTGTATACGCTCTATTTCCTCAAGAGAGGCCCCCGGCTCCACGCCCAGTATGGCGCAGGCTTCATCAAATGATTCCGTTCCGACTTTCGTGGTGGTGACAACATCCATACCCATGAATGATGTCCCTTTGACCAATCCCATTACCCCGCGAGACTCCCAGATAAACATGTTGTTTATAACCTGGAAACAGACGCGCAGGTTCATGGCTTTGGTTGGCTGGTAGGTGGATTTAATCTCGGTCCAGTTCCTATTGCGGAGATACCTTACGGAGTAGCCGGCACCGCCGTCCATGGGGATAGGTTCCCAATCATCGATGTTGTAACGTTTAAATAGAACCCTTAAATCAGCCAGGCTTTCACTGACAGTTTTTAAGGTCCGTATAAAAGACAAGTCCGCCATATTTACCTCACTTGTTTATTAATCCCTCGTTAATTGTTAGAAAGGTGCTCCTGGTACCACCGGCGCTGACCGGCCGCAACCTCGGCCTTATGCTCCTGGTACCACCGGCGCTGACCGGCCGCAACCTCGGCCGTATGCTCCAGG
>Ga0299912_10000761_pt1 | contig 26481 bp, 17 predicted proteins | sample RVTome_2_FD_207667 | JGI IMG/M metagenome (GOLD analysis project Ga0299912, IMG submission 207667) | Soil microbial communities from uranium-contaminated site in the Upper Colorado River Basin, Wyoming, United States - RVT95D214 (version 2) ... | reverse complement strand
CAATTAAGCTTGTCATTTCGAACTCCGTTCAAATGACAAGGGACTATAGGTTAGGGATGACATCAGTAAGTTGCTTACAAACAAGGATGATTACCCATGATTATATCTTATGAAGACTTCGCGAAAGTTGATATCCGTTCTGGCAGAGTTATAAAAGTAGAACCCTTCCCGCGTGCCCTTAAGCCTGCCTATAAGGTCTGGGCAGACTTTGGGCCAGAAGTCGGGGTTTTGCAAACCTCAGCTCAAGTTACCGTTCATTATACGCCTGAATCTCTGATTGGTCGTCAAATTCTGGGGGCGGTTAATTTAGGAAAGAAAAATATCGCAGGCTTTGAATCTCAATTCTTAATGGTTGGCTGTGAAGATAATACGGGGGCTGTATGCTTGGCCACCCTTGATCCTAAAGTCGACAATGGGAAAAAGTTATTTTAAAAACTGAGGCAAGCGAGTTTCGTTACGCATCAGAATTATTGAACTCGACTATTCTCCACTCTATTGGAGAATAGTCTTGACTTTTCCCCAATAGAGTGGAGAATAGTCGGAATGCAGAGACTTCAAAAACAAACCATTCTGAAGGATTTAGAAAAAAAACTGGTGCTTCTCGTAGGCCCTCGCCAATGTGGAAAAACCTGGCTAGCCAAAGATATTGCTAAAGAATTCCGCAACAGTGTTTACCTCAATTATGACCAAGCTCTTGATAAAAAAATTATGCTAGAGCAATCCTGGTTAGATTCTACAGATTTTCTGATTCTGGATGAACTTCATAAAATGGAAGGTTGGAAAAATTATCTAAAAGGGGTGTATGATACCAAACCCGAATCAATGCGTATTCTGGTTACAGGCAGTGCCAGGCTTGATGTTTATGATCACTTAGGAGACTCCCTTGCAGGGCGATACTTTCGTCATCGTCTGTTGCCCTTTTCTTTGGCCGAGCTAAAGCAAACATCTGAACCCCTTGATATGAATAAGTTATTGGAGCGTGGTGGTTTTCCTGAACCTTATTTAGCGGATAACGTTACTGAAGCAAACAGATGGAGGCTTCAGTATATCAACAGCATGTTAAGTACAGATATTTTTGAAATTGATAAAATTCACAATGCAAAAGCGATGCAGCTTGTTTTCAATTTATTAAGAACGCGCGTAGGATCACCCCTTTCTTATCAATCTTTAGCTGAAGATGTTGCCGTATCTCCCACAACCATTAAAAAATATATACAGATTTTAGAAGCTTTATTTATTGTCTTTACGATTCATCCTTATTCCAAAAATATCGCAAGAAGTTTGTTAAAAGAACCCAAAATATATTTTTTTGATACGGGATTAGTACAAGGGGATAACGGTGCCAAGTTCGAAAATTTGGTTGCTGTGAGTTTACTCAAGCATATCTATGGGAAAGTTGATGCCTTAGCTGAGGATTATGCGTTACAGTACTTTCGAACCAAAGATGGCCTTGAAGTTGATTTTGCTCTCGTTTTTAAAGAAAGAATTCAAACGATGATCGAAGTGAAACTATCGGATCATGAACCAAGTAAGTCACTGATAAAATTTCATGAAAAGTATAATTTTCCAGCCATCCAATTGGTTAAATCCCTGCGTAATGAATATCAGCAACAAGGTGTCGAAATTTTGAAAACCGAAAAATATTTATCACAGCTCTTTTTATAAGCCGCCGCTTCTGAGACAAAAGAGCTTATGCAAGTGAAAGCTATAAAATCCAGGCATCTTTAACTTAGGAAAGAAAAACAGCGCAAGCTATGAAATTGATAAGGACTGAGATTCTAGCTGTGATGAAAAATAACCTTTTCTCCAGTTTTTTGAATGACTTAACAGGTTTCGCTTGTCAAAGCTATATTCTCTCCTTTAGATGGTGGCCTCTGTTTATGTGAGGATTACCCCTCTTTGGTTTTGGAGTTGATACGTGACAACTGAAGTACTAACTTACGAATTTGTGAGCCGCCCCCAAGAAGGGGGCTATATTAGACGGGTTATCCTCTCCTGCATGGTGGGGAATGCCCTTGAGTGGTATGACTTTGCCCTTTATGGGTATTTTGCCACAACGATTGGCTCTCTCTTTTTCCCTAAATTTAGTACTTTTGCTTCCCTTATAGCTACCTTTGGTATTTTTGCTGCTGGCTTTATCATGCGCCCTCTTGGGGGCGTTATTTTTGGTCACATCGGTGATAAAATTGGACGAAAAAATGCCCTTTTATGGTCCATTTACTTAATGGCGATTCCGACGACACTGATTGGTCTTTTGCCCACCTATGAGCAAGTCGGCTGGCTTGCGCCTTTGTTCTTAACCTTAATTCGGTTAGCTCAAGGTCTCTCCATGGGGGGTGAATTTACCGGCTCCATGATTTTCGTCGTTGAACATGCCAAAACGGGAAACCGCGGTCTTTATGGAAGTTGGGTAGTCTTTAGTCTTCTCCTCGGAATTTTAATAGGATCGACAGTTGCCACATCTACCTGTTATTTCCTTTCGAAAGAACAGTTACTCGACTGGGGTTGGCGAATTCCTTTCATATTAAGCATTGTAGGGGGCTTTGCAGGGTCTGTCATGCGCCGTATGGTTCACGAACCTGAACAATTTGTCCAAGCTAAAAAACTTCACAAAGAGCACTCAACTCCTGTTGTCGAACTTTTCCATCGCCATCTCAAAACCATTCTGTATGTGGTCACAATTGAACTTACTCTTTCTGTTGGATTTTACCTCATTGTAACCTTTATCAATAACTTTCTTACTGCCCTGCTTGAGTTTGATATGGTGACAAGCCTGATGATGACAACTCTTAGTATGATTGCAATGGGAATTGCGATTCCCTTAGCTGGGCGGGTTTCTGATATAATTGGGCGAAAGCCTGTTCTTATTTCGGGTGCGCTCGCTTTTACATTTTTCGCCTATCCTCTTTTCACAGCTCTTGAAGGAAGCTTTACAAGTGCCTTATGCGCCCAAATTTCTCTTTCCTTTATCATGGGCGTTTTCTTTGCTCCCATACCCGCCACCTTGGTTGAGCTTTTTCCCATGAGTGTGCGGTATTCTGGCCTTTCCATTTCTCATAGCATCAGCATGGCCCTCTTTGGAGGAAGTGCTCCTTTGATTGCAACCTACCTTATTCAATTAACAAACAACAATGCGGCCCCTGCCATTTATCTGGGGGGGACATCCCTCATTGGCGCAATTGCACTTCTCTTTTTGAAAGATCGGTTTAAATCAGAGCTAATATAAATTTTCTTTCTCACAAAGACTCCTCTACTCTCTAAGAGAGCAAAGAAAAATTAGCCTGCTAAAATAATTTTTGAGAAGGGGTTGTTACTATTTTTTAAAGAAATATTTTTTAATGAAATTAAGATAAGTTCCTTCCGTTTTTTGATTGAGAAAGTGCCACAAGGCCCTGCTGAAACCACAGTGGGATATGAGCTTCTTCAGAATTTTCCATCTCAATCAAAAGCTACAGGCCTTTGAAAAAGGCGGGAATCGGCTCTTTCATTTCGAGGATTTTCTGGAGGTCCGCGCCTAAGGTGAGATGAATATTTTTAACAAACTTGTATAATTTGATTGAATGCAATATGTTGAGTGTGTGGGTAAGTGTGGTACGAAGCTATTATGCAATAGCCTAAAAAAGTTAGTAATGTACAAGTGTTAGGTAGTGGTAACGATGTTTATAAAGTTCGCCTTCCAAAGCTGGGGATGTTTTTTTCTTATTTTATTTACTCAGCTTTCTATTACGTCCTCTTACGTTCATGCAATGAATGATGTAAAGGACTTATTGAATGGGCGCAATGATGCCACTTTTTTCCATTTTTCTTCTCCATATTTTCAAAGGATTCCCGAACGCTATTTAGAAGAGACTTACTATGATCCTCGTTGTCTCGTTCTTGGATCAGGAAATGCTTACGCCCGTGGCTACCCTCTTAATTACTTTTCCCTAGATGAAGAATCAGATGTAGAGCCTGACCTTATTGCTAACATAACTCAAGCAGATGTCATTCCTGCTTCCCTTAAAGGTAAATTTGATTATGTTGTTTGGGAACATCTACCAGTTAATCTGCTTTTATCTTCAAATCTGTGGGAAAATGTTAAAGCTGCCCTTAAGCCCAAAGGCGTTTTTCTGGGTAATTTATCAATGAGTTTAATTGAAAATATGGAGGATAAGCTAGATCTCTGGTATAATTTTAGTGCTTGCTTCAATACTTTGCCTTCTTCTGAAATAGATGAAGAAAACATCCCAGAAGTTTGGGCAAGAAACCACCTTAAAGATCTTTTTCAAATTCTACCGGAAGAGATAAGCTCTACCTTTGATGACGACTGGTGGAGGGAACTAAAGAAAAAAGAAGGCTTTATGTATTTTTCTTCCGACATTACTAAAGCCCCTTTTATCTACTTAACTGAAGGAAAACAGGGAATAAAGAAGGCTAAAGCTCACTTCAGAGAGGACTTTGCTCAAATGCTTGGAAAACATGGCTTTCAAGATGTCTCCTATGTAGGAGAGACCTCCCTTCCAATAAAATGGCTCGCGAGTTCCCATAAATGGTATTTCATTGCAACTAAAGGAAGTTAAATATCTTGCTCTCTGCTTATTCCTTTTTTTTGTTTATATTATAAGTACTTAAGGATCTCCCTAGGCTCTGCCGCAAATTAAATAGGGAGTGGTGTTCAAAATGTAATATTGATACAAAATCCTGCAGAAACGAAGGAGTAAGTAATGAATTTCAAAGGGTGTCATTTTTCATAAGACGTGCTCTGACTGGCAGCAGTTTTATGCCCTCGCAGCATAAATCTATCCAAAACGAAGTATTGCCTCGACCTCAAATTATATTTGCGACAGAACTGATGTAAAAGCATAATCGGCGCACGCAATACCACATTGGGGGTATCCTTCATCTCCCATGTAAGGTTTACAATAGGCATTTGTAGGGCCGCATGTACCCAATTCGCAGCTCCCCTCATCCGCATCGCAATAGTAACACCCATCGCGCATGCAAAGCTCATACAGCCTGACCCAGCGTTTCAAGTGCTCAGGTAAAAGACCAACGGGTACGGCATGGCCTCCTTCATCAAAACTGACACGCACTGCGCCATATTTTTCTTGTAATCTTTGGCGTTCTTCATCCCCCACATCCCATTGGGCATGAAAACGCAAAGAAACATCAGGGATCTCCTGAGCTTGGGCCGAATTAAACCAAAGAGATAAAAGAAAAAATTCTTTAAAGATGTGACGTTTCATCTTCTCCTCCCTTTAGAGAAGCTCCTGTCTTATTCAAGAGTGACATACTTTAAAAGATAAAAAAAGCGCTAAAATGAATCTCTAAAAATCCTATAAAAGCCTATAGCACTTCAAAAAAAGATGTCCTATAACAATACAAGCAACCCTGAAAAATGAGGAGTCAGTATGGCTGGCAGCGTGAATAAAGTTATATTAGTGGGAAACCTAGGGAGAGACCCTGAAACCCGCACAACTCAAGATGGAGTGAAAATTGTTAATCTCTCTTTGGCAACCTCAGAGCAATGGAAAGATAGAGATACACAAGAGCGAAAAGAACGCACGGAATGGCATCGCGTTGTGATCTTTAATGAAAAACTCGCAGAAGTGGCTGATAAATACTTGCGAAAAGGTTCCAAAATCTATATCGAAGGACAGCTTCAAACCCGCAAATGGACCGATCAAAGCGGACAAGAACGTTACACCACAGAAATTGTCGTTCCACGTTTTCGTGGTGAGTTGACCATGCTGGATGCCCGCGGTCAAAACAGCGGCGGAGAATCTGAGTCTTTTGAAACCTCAAATAATACCGCTCGAGAAGCTTTACCTTCGATGGGTGAGATTGATGATGAAATCCCGTTTTAGGCTGAAATGGACAATTACAAAACTTGACTTTTTAGGCAGCGTATGCAAAAGTAATAATATAAAATAGCAAAGAATGTGTCCTTCCCAGACTCATCATTATCACTTGCAAAGTTCTGCTGAAGTCGTGGCTACCCAGAATATTCCCTATTCCGGGCTGCATTGGAAGTATCGCATTTTAAAACTTATGAGAGGGGCCCCCCTGTGACCGAAAATCAAGCGATTGCTACAGTCTATATCGAAGATGAGATGAAAGATTCTTATCTCGCTTATGCCATGAGCGTGATTGTGAGCCGTGCCCTTCCAGACGTTCGGGATGGTCTCAAACCTGTCCACCGCCGTATTTTATATTCAATGTATGAAGCAGGTTACGACTATAATCGACCACACCGCAAATCTGCGCGTATCGTCGGTGATGTGATCGCCAAGTACCATCCTCACAGCACGGAAGCTGTCTATGATTCCTTAGTTCGGATGGCTCAAACTTTTTCCTTACGGCTCCCTCTGATTGATGGCCAAGGTAACTTTGGATCGATGGATGGAGATCCTGCAGCCGCCATGCGGTATACGGAAGCGCGTCTTTCTCAACCCGCTCATTACATGATGGATGATATTGAAAAGGATACAGTTGATTTTCGACTAAACTATGATGAATCAACCAAAGAACCCACAGTCCTTCCTACACGCATTCCCAACCTTCTCGTTAACGGGTCAGGTGGTATTGCGGTGGGTATGGCCACCAACATCCCTTCCCATAATCTTGGCGAAGTTATTGATGGATGTTGTGCCCTTATCGATAATCCGGTCTTAACCGTTGAAGAACTGATGGAATATATTCCCGGGCCTGACTTTCCTACGGGTGGGCTTATTATGGGTCGGCGGGGCATCTATAGTGGCTTTAAAACAGGGCGCGGGTCTTTAGCTATTCGCAGTCGCACCCATATAGAAACCATTCGCAAAGATCGCGAAGCCATTATCGTTACAGAAGTGCCTTATCAAGTGAATAAGGCCAAAATGATTGAACGAATGGCGGAGCTTGTGCGCAACAAGGAACTAGATGGTATCTCAGATCTTCGAGACGAGTCAGATCGCCATGGTGTTCGCGTCGTTATTGAGCTTAAGAAAGACGCGGTTGCCGACGTTGTCCTAAACCGCCTTTATTCCATGACGCCTCTTCAAACCTCATTTGGGGTCAACATGTTGGCCCTCAATGGAGGGCGACCCCAACAAATGGGGCTTAAAGAAATTCTGGAATGCTTCATTCTCTTCCGCGAAGAAGTCATTACGCGCCGGACCCGTTACGAATTAAAAAAAGCCCGTGAGCGCGCTCACGTCTTGGTAGGACTTGACTTAGCTGTTGCGAATCTTGACGAAATGATCGTTCTTATTCGGAAGGCTCCCGATCCTCAAACAGCTAGAGATGAAATCCTATCTCGTCCTTGGAAAGTATACGATGTTGAGCCTCTTATCCGCTTAATTGATGAGCCTGGTTATCCAGTTGTGGACGGCACTTATCGCATATCGGAAGCGCAAGCCAAAGCCATTTTGGACTTAAGGCTCCATCGTCTTACAGGCCTTGAGCGAGAGAAGATTGCCAAAGAGCTCATTGAGATCGTCGAAGAGATTAAAGAATACCTGCATATCTTAAGCTCTCGCGATAAGAGGCTCGAAATCCTGCGGACTGAGCTTCATGAAATGAAGGAAAATTACGCGACCCCACGCCGTACCTCTATCGAAGAAACTGAAATGAATGCGGATGAGGAAGATCTCATCCAGCGCGAAGATATGGTGGTAACCGTCAGTCTTGGTGGTTACATCAAGCGTGTTCCTGTGAATACCTACCGCGCCCAAAAAAGAGGCGGAAAAGGCCGTTCTGGAATGACAACCCGGGAAGAAGATACAGTTTCAGAAGTTTTTGTGGCCAATACCCACACCCAAATGTTGTTCTTCACAACCACTGGCCGTGTCTTCGGCATGAAGGTCTATAAGCTTCCTCTCGGGACACCTCAGGCTCGTGGAAAGGCCATTGTGAACCTTCTTCCTCTCGAGGAAGGTGAGACAATTTCCACAATCATGCCAATGCCTGAAGATGAAGCCCAGTGGGAAACAATGCATATTCTCTTTGCGACTTCCGCGGGCCACGTGCGCCGAAACGCCCTTTCTGACTTTACCAATATCCGGGCCAATGGAAAGATTGCCATGAAGCTTGAGGAAGGGGAGCGATTGATTGCTGTTAGTTCCTGTGATGAGACAAGTGATGTCCTTCTGACAACCAGGGAAGGGCGTTGTATTCGCTTTGAGGTCACTGACGTTCGCGAGTTTGTGGGCAGAACATCAACAGGCGTGAGAGGTATCCGTCTTGGAAAAGGAGATGAAGTTGTCTCCATGACTATTCTCAAACAAGTAGATTTCACAATTGAAGAGCGGGATTCTTACCTCAAACAAGCCCAACGCTTGCGCCGTCAGGATGAGGAAGAAGAACCAAATAGAGATGAGGTTCCCCTTTCCCCAGAACGATTTGAAGCTTTAGCAGCTCAAGAAGAGTTTATTCTCACCGTGAGCGAAAAGGGCTTTGGGAAGCGATCCTCCGCCTATGAATTCCGCTGCTCCAACCGAGGGGGTCAAGGCATCACAACCATGGATGTGACCTCAAAAACGGGAAAAGTTCTGGATTCCTTCCCTGTTCTGGATGAAGACGATGTAATGCTTGTCACCAATATGGGCAAGCTTATCCGTTGTCCCGTCCATGATATACGAATTGCTGGACGTCGAACCCAGGGTGTAACTCTCTTCCGTGTTGCCAATGATGAAACTGTTGTTTCCGTCGCCCGCATCAACGAAGAAGTGGGGGAAGAAGGCGAAGAAGGCGAGGGAGAAATTGAGGGAGCCTAAACCACTTCACATTGGTGTCTACCCCGGAACCTTTGATCCCATTACCTTTGGTCATCTTGACATTATTCAACGAGCCACTCGTCTTGTGGACCGCCTCATTGTAGCAGTTGCCACAAATGTGGGAAAAGAGCCTCTCTTTCCCATTGAAGCCCGAATTGAAATGATTGAAGCAGAGATTAAAACCCTCCACCTTCCATCGGATATGGAAGTTGTGGTCAAATCATTTGATAATCTTCTCGTCAATTTTGCAAAGCAAGAAGGCGCTCAATTGCTAATTCGAGGGCTTCGCGCCGTGTCAGACTTTGAGTATGAATTTCAAATGGCCGGAACCAACCGCAAATTATGCCCTGAACTTGAAACCGTTTTTCTGGTAGCCTCTGAAAGCTATCAATTGATCGCGTCCAACTTGGTCAAGGAAATCGCTCGTTTAAAGGGGAACACAAGCCCTTTTGTTTCTGAGTACGTTACAGAGAAACTGAAGGAAAGGTTTCGACATAACTCTTCTTAGCTAATTGTAACATTAAGAAATTATTAGGGTTTTTTTGCGAAAAAAAGAGAAAAAGGATCCAGGAGAAACCCATGCAAAAAAAGTTTTTTGTTTCTGTAAGTCTTGCATTTTTATTTTCCATCAATTTAACCCTAGCTGATAAGACGCCTTCTCAACAAGAATCACTCACCCAAGCGATAAAAGGCGCTATCAACGATTTGGTTGAAGACAATGCCGTCTTTGCTGAGTCAAAGGCAAAAGAGCATTTCCAAGGGTTTCTAGATATTCAAAAACCTCGCGTCACCATGATTTTATGCTCCGATTCACGTGTTCAAGTGGACAACTTTTCCCAAGGTGCTGAAAATGATATCTTTGTTGCCAGAAATATCGGCAATCAATTGGTAACCACTCAAGGATCTGTTGAATATGGAGTTGATGTTTTAAAGACGCCGGTTCTTCTTATTATTGGCCATTCCCATTGTGGGGCTGTAAAGGCCGCCATGGGAGACTTTAGCAAGGTTCCAACGGCTATCCAAAAAGAGCTTGAAACACTTGATGTAAAAGAGGCTCTTGATGACAAACAAGGCGTTATCTTAAATGTCCATCAACAAGTCGAAAAAGCTTTAAATACCTTTAAAGAAAAAGTGAACGCAGGCGAGCTGGCTATCATCGGTGCTGTCTATGATTTCCGAAATGATTATGGATATGGGAAAGGTCGACTTATTATCGTCGACCTGAATGGAAAGACAGATCCCACGGACATTCGAAACTCCCATTATTTCGATACTATCAAAAACGTTTCGATTGGTATTAAAAATCAGGAAGAGAAAAAACCTTAATTACGGTTTCTACTAATCCTTCATTATATTTGGATGAACCGGATGCGCATTCTTTGGATTTTGTGCCATCTCAGTATTTTCTAATGCCGGCAGAGGTTTCTCTGGACTTGTATTTTCATAGATAAAAGTCATGAATAGAATTCCATCGACTATCCTTCCATAACCTTTTTTGGTTCCCGTTTTCCCCGTATGGGGATTTAGGTTAGATATCATGGGTTCCGTAAAAGCTCCCTCAGGATTTTTTTGAACAGCTTTGAGTAATTCTTGATCTGTGAGCTTTCCCTCAGGGCTTCTCCATCCTAAAGCATTCTTTCCAATTAACCCTGGATATTTGCAAGAAGATAAGACTTCTCCCTTCACAGTCATGAGTGATAGACCGGAATAGGCATGCTTATATGAGGTACAGAAAGAACCATTTTGATCAGTAAACGTCTTTAGAGATTCTTCAAGACCATGCTTTTGATAATAAGCAACCGCATTGTTGATAAGTTCTATCGCTTTCTGTTCTTTCACTTTTATAGGGTCAGTGGGATGGTAAAAATGATGGCTTTTTTCTACTATGGAAGATAAAGGTGAAGTCATGGCAAAAGAACAGCAGAAGACGATGGCGGCAGTATAAATATTAAATTTCTTTTTATTCATTGGGCTCTCCCTGTATTTTTTGATTATATTACAGTATTATTAACTCAAAAATAGTATCAAATTATAGGAACTTTTCCAACCATAATTTCGTTGAGGGATCAAGGCGAGGAGAAAGGGTATTAAAGATTTTCTCATGGTAGGATTTGATCCACGCTTTTTCACTTTCGGTGAGAAGAGAATCCTCAATAAGTCTATGATCTAACGGCACAAGAGTCAGTGTTTCAAAGCCGTAAATACCGGGCAGGTTAGGAAGATCTATAACGCGAACTAAATTTTCAATACGAATCCCATAGGCTCCTTCTTTATAATAGCCCGGCTCGTTTGAAAGAATCATCCCCAGTCGCAAAGGAACACCATTTGCCCGCTTCGAAATGTTTTGCGGACCTTCATGAACGCTCAAGTAACTTCCAACCCCATGACCGGTCCCGTGATCATAATCACATCCCACTTGCCATAAAAACTGGCGGGCCAAGGCATCGAGTTGCCCCCCTGTTGTTCCTTCTGGGAAAACAGCCTGTGCGAGAGCAATGTGCCCTTTCAAAACCCGCGTATAGCGGTCTTTTTGTTCTGCTGTAGGCATTCCCAAAGCAATTGTACGGGTGACATCTGTGGTGCCAGTTAAGTACTGGCCACCAGAATCCAGAAGGAAAAGTCCTTTCCTTGACAAAGGAACATCCGATTCTGGTGTGACCCGATAATGGATAATGGCCCCATGAGGGCCAAACCCTGAAATTGTTTCAAAACTAAGGTCTTCAAAATGCTGGCCTTCTTTGCGAAATTCAAAAAGCTTTTGAGCTGCAGTAAGTTCTGTTGTTTCCCCCTCCAAAGGTTGGGCTTCAAGCCATGCCAAGAATCGACAAAGCGCAACCCCATCTTGAAGATGGGCCTTCTTAGCCCCTTCCAGCTCGACTTCATTTTTGAGCGCCTTAGGAAGAAGGCAAGGGTCTCTTTCTCGAACAATAGGAATAGCTGCTTCTTCTAGCGTTTGGATAACAATGACAGGTGCCGTTTGAGGATCTATCTGACAGGATCCATCCATCTTCTTCACCTGGGAAAGAAGCTGTTGAATATCAATCGCCCGGCCTCCCCCCTCGCGGATGTGGTTGAAAACTTCTCCATTCATTTTATTGAGATCCACAAAAAGATCATAGGATCCATCTGTATGAAGAAGACAAACGCTATGAACGATAGGGGTATGAGGCACATCATTGCCCCTGATGTTTAAAAGCCAAGCAATCGAATCACAGGCCGTGATCAAAACATGATCCGCCAGAAGACTTGCCCCAATCCGCTTGCGCTTACTTTCGTCACTTTCTCCCGTATATTTCAAAGGATGAAGGCGAATAAAGTCTTGAGGAGGTGCGGGTCTTTCTGACCATAAGGTATCAATGGGGTTCGCCTTTAAAGAAACAAGAGGCCTCTCATATCTTTCAAGTTGAGCTTCCGTAAAAAGCCAGGGGTCATAGCCTACCTTATCGGCAGGGGAAATATTTTCTGAGATCCATTGGGAAGGTGTCTTCTGAGAAACGTTATAAATTTCATAAAATGAAGGGACTTCTTCCTTAGCTTGGAGGGTATACCGCCCATCTGTAAAGAAAGCTGCTTTATCTTGGGTTATGATGGCAAAGCCAGCCGACCCTGAAAAGCCTGTCAACCACTTGAGACGTTCGGAACAACCCGCAATGTATTCGCCCTGAAACTCATCCGTGCGCGGGATGAGAAGGGCCGCAAGGTGCTCTTTTGCCATTACTTCCCGTAAAGCTTTTAGCTTATCCATGGCTTTCTTTCCGCATAATAAGTGTTGACCAATCGCCTATAAACAGCTGATCAACAAGTTTTGTTCCTATGCTTCGATAGGCATCAATCACATCTTCTGCTTGGCGATTCAAAAGCCCTGCAAGGATAATATAGCCACCGGGGACCAAGGCTTTTCCTGCATCTCCTGCCATTTGGCAGAGCGGCCCTGCAAGGATATTGGCTGTGATAATATCAAAGGTTCTGTTTTTAAGAAGCGAAAATCCTTCGCTAACCTGAGCTTTAATAAGGTCTTCCAAATGATTTATGCAGGCATTCTCACGCGTAACGCGTACGGCTTCAGGATCATTATCACAGGCAAAAACGGGAACTTTCCATAAGGCAGCCATGGCAAGCGCCAAAATCCCTGACCCACATCCCATATCAAGGGGAGCAGTGAAAGCCTTCTCTTCAGAAAGCAAACTCAAAGCTTTTAGGCACCCCTCTGTTGACTCATGTTGACCTGAGCCAAAAGCCGTTGCCGCATCAATCTGCAAGGGGATAAGTCCAACTGGAGGAGCCTCTTGAATATGCGATCCATAAACATAAAACCGCCCAATGGTAAGGGGAGGAAAATCCTTATAAACGGCAAAAACCCAGTCTTCTTGAGGTAATGGGTTTGCCATAATTTCGGGTAGTGGAAGGTTTTTTTCTTTAAAAAATGTCTTTATTTTGTTTTGGAGAGTGAATTCATTCGTTGGATTAAACACCACTTGAAGCGCCCAATGTTCAGGTTCTTTCTCATACCAAGAAACCGAAAGCGCTTCCTCTTCTAAAAGAGACGAGAGATCTTCTGCAAGCCTCAAGTCAAGAGGACATTCTAATTGGGCTAAGTTCATTCTCCGCTCTCGACAAAGCTTTTCATGACTTTTTTAACACCCGAATGGTCGAAGTCAATTTCAAGTTTATCCCCCTCAAAAGCGATCACACGGCCATAACCAAATTTTATATGAAAGACCCGCTGATTTACCTGAAACTCTTTTTCAATCAAGGAGCGGGCGGGCGCTTCAGCAACTTGTAATTTTCGGGCAGGCGTGCGACGAATGAACGGTCGGACACGCCCTCCTATGTTACTTCGTTCCGTGTGCTCTGAAGGAAGCTCTTCTACAAAACGAGAAGGATTACTCGATTGCCATTGATTATGAATCCGCCTGTTGGCAGCAAACGTAATGATGGCACGCTCTCGCGCACGGGTGAGGCCCACATAGGCCAAACGTCTTTCTTCTTCAAGACCTGAATCGCCTGTCTCGCTTAGGGCCCGTGGATGGGGAAAAAGGCCTTCTTCCCATCCTGTGAGAAAGACTGAATTAAACTCAAGCCCTTTTGCACTATGAAGCGTCATAATATTGACCATCTCAGCACTTGTGCCTGTGGTGTTTTCCATGACAAGGCTTACGTGCTCTAAAAAGGTCGGCAAATTTTCAAAGTCATCAATCGCATTTACAAATTCTTTTAGGTTTTCAAGACGCCCTGGCGCCTCCGGCGATTTATCCATTTGCCACATTGCTGTATAGCCCGATTCATCTAAAATAATGCGCGCCAACTCACCATGGGGCGTTGTCTCTAATTGTTTGCGCCAGCGGCTGATGTCATACAAAAGCCCTTGAAGAGCTATTTTGGCTTTCCCACGCAACTCATCCGTATCCATCAGACGCATGGTGGCTTCTGTGAGGGAAATCTCTTCATATCGCGCATATTGGTGAAGGATCTGAAGCGTACTTGTTCCAACACCACGCTTAGGTGTATTCATAATCCGCTCAAAAGCAAGGCTATCACTAGGTTGAACGACGATGCGCATGTAGGCGAGCGCATCCCGGATTTCGAGACGCTCATAAAAGCGAGGGCCTCCAATAACGCGGTAGGGAACACCAAGGGTGATAAAGCGTTCTTCAAACTCACGGGTTTGGAAGCCAGCACGCACCAGGATGGCGATTTCATTGAGGGACTGGCCTTTACGCTGGAGAGCTTCGACCTCATCGCCGATGAGGCGCGCCTCTTCTTCACCGTCCCATACCCCTTGGATTCGAACTTTTTCCCCACCTTCTTGTTCGGTCCACAAGGTTTTTCCAAACCGTCCGGCGTTTTGGGCAATGAGACCTGAGGCAGCCCCTAAAATATGGGCATTGGAACGATAGTTCTGTTCAAGCCGAATAATAATAGCGCCAGGAAAATCCTTTTCAAAACGAAGAATATTTCCTACTTCCGCTCCCCGCCAACCATAAATGGATTGGTCATCGTCCCCGACACAACAAATGTTGCCTGATCCTTGAGCCAAAAGGCGAAGCCAGAGGTATTGAGCTACGTTCGTGTCTTGATACTCATCAACCAGAATATAGCGAAATTGTGTCGTGTATTGGGCAAGCACATCGGAGTGCTCCATAAAAAGCTTGAGGCATAAAAGGATTAAGTCTCCAAAGTCGACCGCATTCAAAACACGCAGGCGATCTTGATAGAGACCGTAAATACGAAAGGCGACCTTTTCAAAATCGGAGGCAGGGGCTGAAATTTTTTCCGGTGTTAAAGCCCGATCCTTCCAACGACTAATAATGGACGCCATAACACGGGGGGTGAATTTCTTCTCATCAATCTCTTCCGCTTTAATAATTTGCTTGATGAGGCGCAATTGGTCGTCCGTGTCTAAGATCGTAAAGGAACTTTGAAGGTTTAAGAGTTCCGCGTGACGCCTTAAAATGCGAACACAAATGGAATGAAAGGTCCCCAGCCATAATCCTTCTGCAGGTCCCCCAATCAGGCTTGCGACGCGCTCGCGCATCTCGTGAGATGCCTTATTGGTGAAGGTGACGGCTAAAACTTGGGAAGGCCAAGCTTTGCGGCTTAAAAGAATGGCCGCCAGTCGCGTTGTGAGAACACGCGTCTTCCCCGTCCCAGCCCCAGCTAAGACCAAAAGAGGCCCTTCTGTAATCTCAACAGCTTGCCGTTGAGGGGGATTTAAAGAACTGATATGCTCTAAAAATCCAGGATGGGTGATTTCTTGGCCCTCAACGGACATATTTTTGTACTGCGCAAGTGTCATCTCGTGCCTTATACCATGGTCGAAAGAAGGGGGGAAGAATTAACCAACATACTTTTCCAAACCACATACCTCTATCTTTTCCGCCAGAGGAAATTGTAAAGACCCAGGGACAATCACAGTAAGTTTATCGAGTTTTAAATCTTCAAGGGCAATTTGCATCGATTTTGAAAGTTTAGGATGATCCGTATATTTAATCTCAAATCCTAATTTTTTGCCTCTCTTTAAAATCAAAAGGTCCAACTCAGCCCCCTGTTGTGTCCGCCAAAAATAACAATCTTGGGGGTCCGTTTGATGGAAGCGAGCAACTTCTTCTAGAGCAAATCCTTCAAAGGAGGCACCCAATTTAGGATGGCGTAAAAAGTCACCTTCATTTTCAATTCCCAAAAGGGTATGAAAAAGACCACTATCTCGAAAGTACACCTTGGGGGATTTTACTTGACGCTTACCTATATTTTCAAACCAAGGATTGAGCCGTCGCATCATATATGTCCCTTCAAGGATATCGAGATAATGTTTTACAGTTTTATGGGTCATATCTAAAGAAGCCCCAATTTCAGAAGCATTGAAAATGCCGCCATGATAATGGGCTAACATCATCCAAAATCGCCGAATTTTTGCCGGCGCGATTTCAAAGCCCAATTGGGGGATATCCTTTTCTAAATATGTACTTATAAATCCCGTACGCCACTGTTGACTCACATGAAAGGTAGGAGCGAGATAAGACCTTGGATATCCTCCTCGCTCCCACAAACGGCGCCAGTCATGAACTTCTGGCAAAGAAAAAGGCGTCATTTCAATATATGTTATACGACCGGCAAGTGTTTCTGAACTGTTGCGAATCAGCTCAGGCGATGCACTACCCAAAATTAAGAACTTTTGAGGAGACTTATCCACAAGGACGCGAAGCAGTGGAAAAAGTTCTGGCCGTAATTGTATTTCATCGATAATAATAAAGCCTTCCAATGCTTCAAGGACGAGCTTTGCATTTTCAAGACGCGCAAGATCTCCTGGATCCTCAAGATCAAGAATATGAACCGGCCCCTCAATTTTCTGCGCATAAAGACGAGATATGGTCGTTTTTCCACATTGGCGGGGTCCCAAAAGAGCACAAATAGGAGTTGTCTCAAAAGCTGATTGAATCTTTTGAATAATGTCTTCACGTAGGATCATTTTTGTCATAATTTTACCATGTAAATTGGGAGTCCAATTCCCAATTTACATGGTAAAATTCAAAAGCGCAAAGCAAATCTTCCATGTAATTTGGGAATTGGACTCCCAATTTACATGGTAAAATGCTTTTTTTATAATCCCTTCCCAAAGCTCGAAAAACCATTTAATCTGCGTAAAAATAGATGAACAAGGAAACTCACATGGCTTTTGAACTTCCTCCTCTCCCTTATAAGAAAGACGCACTTGCACCTCACCTTTCGGAGAGGACACTCACCTTTCACTATGAAAAGCATCATCAAGCCTATGTGAATAACTTAAATAAGCTTATTGAAGGAACAGAACTCGAAAAGAAATCCTTAGAGGAAATCATTCACGCCACAGCCAATAATGCTGAAAAAGTGGGAATCTTTAACAACGCCGCTCAAGTTTGGAACCATACCTTTTATTGGCATTCCATGACTCCACAAGGAGGCGATGAACCTGAGGGAAGCCTCGCCGCAAAAATCACAAAAGATTTTGGGAGCTTTGAGGAGTTCGCTAAACTTTTCAAACAAGCAGGCGTTAGTCAATTTGGAAGCGGTTGGGCCTGGCTTGTCCTTGAGAAAGATGGTTCCTTAAAAGTCACAAAAACACCAAACGCAGATCTTCCCATGGTTCATGGCCAGAAGGCCCTTTTAACATGTGATGTGTGGGAACATGCTTATTACCTGGATTACCAAAACCTCCGCCCTGATTATATTGATATCTTCCTCAAAAACCTTGCGAATTGGAATTTTGCCCAAAAGAATTTTGAGGGGGGAGCGTAAGTTCCTCAAAACTAGGAAAACAATGAGTGTTTAGCAGTTCGTTTGTATGACCTTCCTTCCCCCTTTCACACCACCCGCTCTCTTGACTCATATCCCGGATGGATATGATACGCTCCTGTTAGCCGAGCTTGCCCAAAAAGAAGAACGGGTTGTTTATATTGCCCGTGATGAAGGACGGGCCTTGCGCCTGAAAGCACAACTCACTTTTTTTGACCCCACCCGTGAGGTCCTTTTCTTTCCGGGCTGGGATTGCTTGCCTTATGATAGAAGTTCCCCTCACCCAGATATTCTCGCCCAAAGGTTAAATACACTTACCACCCTTACGTCCCAACAAAGTCCCTATCTTTTGATCACAACGATTCAGGCCTTTTTGCAAAGGCTTCCTCCTCGAGAAGCCTTTCAGGGGCGGCTATGGACATTACAAGCAGAACAAGACATAGACCACGAAACCTTTCTTCCTTTCCTCCTCAATAATGGCTATGTACGCCGTGAAACAGTCCGTGAATGGGGAGAATTTGCCATTCGGGGAGGGCTTTTAGATTTATTCCCTCCAGGCTATCCAACCCCTTTTCGGTTGGATTTTTTTGGATCGACCTTAGAAAGCCTTCGAACCTTTGACCCACTTTCCCAGATCAGCATAGGAAAGGCCAAAAGTCTAACCCTGAAGCCCATGGGAGAAATTAATTTAACGCCTGAAATCATCGAACGATTTCGTAAAGGATATCGCGAAGCTTTCGGCATACCTGACCTTAAGGACCCTCTCTATCAGGCTATTTCTGAAGGGCATCCCTATGCGGGATATGAACACTGGCTTCCTCTCTTTTATGACCCCTTAGAAACCCTTGCTGGATATACACGGGGGGCCCTTTATTGTCTGGACGACCAACTTGCGGAAGCGCGAAAAGCCCACATCGATCAAATTCAAGATCACTACCAAACCCGAATTCAGTTTGAATCGTTGGAAAAGCATGGGGTTCCTTACCACCCTCTTCCCCCTGAGCGCCTTTATTTGATGAAAGAAACCTTGGAAAACTTAGTTCCTTCTTCTCAGCAGATTATTTTTACGCCCTTTTCACATCCAGACTTTAAAGGCAACGTCATAAATACAGGGGGTAAATCTAGCCCCTCTTTTGCAACAACCCGGGCTTCCCAGGAAAATGTGTTTGAAGCTGTTAAGGAATCCCTCCAAGTTTATGAAAAGGAAGGCGCGCGTATTCTTATCGTAGGTGTCACCCACGGGTCGGCAGAACGTCTCGCCCATATTTTGGAAGAGCATCATTTTACAGCCCTAAGTCGCGTTCAATCCTTTTCAGAAATGATGAAGGAAAAGACCCCTGCTCTTGCTGTTTTTGAAATGGATCGGGGATTTCAAGCCCCAGGGCTTTTGGTTATCACGGAAGAAGACATGCTTGGCGAACGGATGGGTCGACCCGTCAAATCTAAAAAGCGAAGTGACCTTTTTATTCAAGAAATCTCAAGCCTTCAAATCGGCGACTTTGTTGTCCATGTTGAACATGGCATTGGCCGGTATGAAGGCTTGAAAACCCTTGATGTGGGGAGACCTCATGATTGCCTTGAGGTTCTCTATGAAGGTGGAGATAAACTTTATGTGCCCGTCGAAAACATCGAGGTCCTCTCCCGTTATGGAGCCTCTGACACCCTGGCTTCTCTCGACAAATTAGGGGGAGCGGCCTGGCAAGCCCGTAAAGCCCGCGTAAAAAAGCGTCTTAAGGAAGTTGCGGATTACCTTTTAAAAATTGCAGCGGCGCGTAAGCTTCACCAGGCCGACATCCTTCAAAAGCCCGAGGGATTTTATGAAGAATTTGCAGCTCGCTTTCCTTACCCCGAAACGGACGATCAGCTGTCCGCCATTGAGGATGTCTTTGGGGACCTCGCCGAAGGCAAGCCCATGGATCGCCTTATCTGCGGCGATGTGGGATTTGGAAAGACGGAAGTGGCCATGCGCGCTGCCTTTGTCACAGCCTCTTCTAGCAAGCAAGTGGCTATTATTGTGCCCACGACCCTCCTGGCTCGCCAACACTATCAATCCTTCACGGCTCGCTTTAAGGATACAGGGATTAACGTCGCCCAGCTCTCGCGCCTCGTCAAACCCAAGGAAGCGGCCCTCGTTAAAGAACAACTCAAAAATGGCGAAATCCAGATTCTCATCGGAACCCATGCCCTTTTAGCAAAATCGATTGAATTCCATGATCTTGGTCTTCTTATCGTCGACGAGGAACAGCACTTTGGTGTAGGACAAAAAGAAAAGCTCAAGAACCTTCGCGCCGATGTCCATGTCCTCACGCTCACAGCAACACCTATTCCCCGAACGCTGCAGATGGCCCTCTCAGGCGTGCGAGAGATGAGTCTCATCACAACCCCGCCCCTTGATCGGATGGCTGTTCGTACCTTTGTTCTTCCCTTTGACGCCATGGTCATGCGCGAGGCCATCTTGCGAGAGCAATTCCGAGGCGGCCAATCCTTTTATGTTTGCCCCCGAATCTCCGATCTGGATAAAGTTGCGGAGCGCCTGCGCCACTTTGTGCCTGAAGTCAAATTCGCGGTCGCCCATGGTCAAATGTCCCCAACGACCCTTGAGAACGTCATGTCTGATTTTTATGATGGTGCCTTTGACGTCCTTATTAGCACAAACATCATTGAATCCGGCATCGATATCCCCCGTGCGAATACGCTTTTGATTCATCGAGCAGATCTCTTTGGTCTTGCACAGCTTTATCAGCTGCGGGGCCGCATTGGGCGTTCTAAAGTCAGAGGATATGCTTATCTCACCTATCCGGCCGGGCAAACCCTCTCTCCTGAGGCCCAAAAGCGTCTTGAGGTCATCCAGTCGCTTGATACGCTCGGCGCGGGCTTTACGCTGGCCAGCCATGACATGGATATCCGCGGTGCGGGTAACCTTGTCGGGGAAGAACAATCGGGTCACATCCGCGAGGTGGGTATTGAGCTATACCAACATATGCTCGAAGAAGCCATTGCTTCGCTTAAAGCTGAAGGGATGGGGGAGCCTTACGTATCTTCTGATTGGGTTCCCCAAATCAGCCTCGGGCTTTCTGTTCTTATACCCGAAAGTTATGTTGCTGATTTAGGCCTCCGCTTGAGTCTTTATAAACGTTTAAGTACGCTTACAACACGTGAAGAAATTGACCATTTTGCTATCGAGCTTGTCGATCGGTTTGGTCCCCTACCGCCTGAAGTTCAAAATCTTTTAGAGGTGATTTATCTGAAATCCCTTTCCCGTCAAGCAAACATTGATAAAGTTGAGGTGGGCCCTAAAGGCGTTCTGATCGGATTTTATCAAAATACTTTTAAGAATCCAAACTTGTTAATTGGCCATGTCATCGATCAAAAAGGCACGGCCAAAATCCGTCCCGATCAAAAAATTGTTTATATTAGGTCTTTTCAAACGCCTGAGGCACGCCTTCAGGGCACCCGAAAGATTTTAGAGGACCTGGTTGCGATGGCAGGGTGATGAACCTGAATGATCCCATTCATAAAAAAGGCGCTCTCTCGAGCGCCTGATAAGTTAAATGATCTTATTCTTATTATTATCCTCCCTCACCAAACCGAGGAAGTGAACCTACTTTTTAGTATTCTAGGAAGATAACATCCACACGACGATTATGCGCATCTACCTTAGGTCCGGGCGTTTCACCTGCCGCCTTGACGGAAATAAAGTGGGGAGCAATACCCCTGCGGATAAGCTCTTTCTTCACAGTCACAGCACGCTGATTGGAAAGGCCCTTGTTATGCTTCACGTCTCCTACCTTATCCGTTCTGCCAACTAAAAGGATATGTCGTGGCGCTTCTACCATTGCCATGTCTGCTATGGTATCAAGCTGTTGCATCCCTTCTGAATTTACGTAAGAGCTGTTGAAATCGAAAAATACCATATTCGCCGGCATGATATTTTGCGCCCCGCCCATGAGCATCAGTTCAACATCAGCCATAGCGTTATAGAATTCATAACGGCACGCGGCAATGTCATCCTTTTGCCAACCCTCAGCTTGCTGTTCAACCCAGCAGTCGAAATGGGCTTGGGCATAGGCTGTCATTTTTGGCGCAACATCTTGGGCCCCAAATTCAATCGCCCGCATTAAACGTTCACGCGCTATTTCGAGTTCAAGGATTTTATCCCCTTCGATATCCCATTTCCAAAGAGGCGTAGGACAAACGGGTTCCCCTAGTTTTGCGCAAATCGCTTTGCGATAATAATAATCAGCGGAAACTTCATCATACATGATGTTTTGTTCCGTTTTTCCAAGCTCTTCATATTGTTCTGAAAGGGTACTTGTGAATTCAGTACCGCGGTCCGGGGTATGATTAAGGACTCTCCTATGATATTCTGCACATCCTGTAGCCGCGAGCAAAGCAACAACGGAACATAATTTTACACTTACTCCTAAAAACTTATTTTTCATTTTAACTCCCTTTCTATGAACATAGACCTTGGATTACTTGGAAAAACGTGGGCGTTTGATCGCACCTTATCAACCATTTCTCGCTCACCCTGAAAACTACCAAATCGAACCTTAAAATTTGGTTAATTTTTGTGAAAAGTTTAGTTAAAACTTTCATCATTTAATCAGCAGATTAACACAAAAAATATTTAGGCGGATTCAAAAAATATGGACGGCCAAAAAAATAAGGCTGGTGAGGCAATTTTAACACGGTGTGAAACGGCTTAACTATATTTATTTGTTTCAGTAAGAGTTGTGGAGACCTTCCAGTCTTTTTTCAACGGGTCCCATTCAGGAGCAGGGCTGAGCCTTATTTTATCATTTGTCCTTCGGGTCTTCAGGATGGTCAGAACCATGGGAGGAAAGTGAAAGATTTACAGAGTTTCGTAAGGAGTTACGTTTGTTATTGTTGTCTTTAGAGAAAGATTTAGGCCTTTTTAGCGATCCAGAACTCTTGGTCTTTTTGGTGCTTCTCTTCTGCGCTTTGTAAGCATTTATTAAGCTCTTTTTGGGAGATTCTTGATCATCCTTTGATGATGAGCCCTTTTCCTTTGCTGTTAGCCAAGCTTTATAGGTAGAAGCAATTGGAAAAAGCTCTCCCCCGTCCTTAAAGGCATCTAGAATCTTTTGAGCTTTAGCTTCAAACACTTGATTATCCTTTGCTGACTCATACTCTTGTAGGCCCTCTTCGTTTAGAGAGGAATAGCGGTTCAGCAAGATTATATTACCCTCCTGCAAATCTATTTCGTCTTTTAATTTCTTATGATCAAATTCATAGGTTTTTTGCTTTTGAATAGACTTATAACATAGGTTCTTAACCTCTTTTTCTTTTTTATTATGTTCTTCTTTCACATTATTATTTTCAGCATTAAGTAAGGTAATTTTTTCTTCATTACTATTAATGTCGTTAATAATAGAGTGGACTTCTTTTAACCGGTTAGTAAGGGTTTCTGCTTCTTCAGATTTAAAAATAGATATTGAGCTTTGAATGAGAGATATGAGGCCATTACATTTTGTATTATCAAATACACCCTGCAAAGATTTGGCAGTCTCTCGTATCGTTTTAAGATGATCAAGGTGGTCATCTACGCTCCTGAGATTCGTTTTCAATCCTGATTCTTCGCTAGTTAAAGTGAGAATCTCCGATTTAACCTCTTCTTCCTTATCAGTAATGTTTTGATTTAACTTTTTAATTCTACTGCATTTTTTCTCGAGATTAACAAGTTGAGAATTTGTTATCACTAATTCTTTTTCTTTCTCAAGAACGTTAAGATTCTCTAATAGCGATGTAAAAAGACCGAGCATGTCCTTAGGAAATATATGGGCTAAGTCCTGGGCAGGATCTAATTTCCATAGCTGCAGATACCCCTTGATAAGTTCAGGGACGATAGACCTCTCTTTTAATATTGTTTGAGCCTCTTCCCATGTGGAGTTAATTAACGTGCTCAAATCTTTATCGAACAGACATGCAGTACCAATTAAAGAAAGAGCCTTAAGGGATTCTTCAAAATTACTGTAGGCATTAAATGCGTTTTCTTTAGCACTTTCTATCTCTTGCGGGTCCGCTTTTTGAGATTCGTTAGCAGGGGTCTGCACCGTATTCGTAAGTTGTTCTTCTGGCTGCTGAATAGTATTTAATTTATTGAATAAGTTTACCTTTTCTATTGCTTCTTTTCTTTTCTCCTCTAAATCAGTGAATAAGGTTTCAAGACGGTTAAAAAACAGCCCGTGCAATTGTGTACGGGGCTCTTCAAGTCGCTGGTCTATTTCCTTAATTTTCTGCAATACTAAGTCTTCTTCTCTTTGCACAGCTTCTATATCTTGTTCATTCTTTGTTATTTTTTTGCTAAGGTCATCTTTAAAAGAGAAAAAATCCGTCTGAAGATTATTAATTTCTAAAGATATATCTTCTAATCGAGTGGTTAAAATAACTTTCTCAGAATTGATCCATTTTGCTATTTTATCTAAACTAGAATGGATGCAATCCCATGCATTCTCTAACAAATCTTCAAGCTGCGTGGGCCTCTCCTTCAATATGTTAATTTGTCCTTGAAACTCCGAAGACTGATTTTCATAGTTGGCAAGAGCTTTCTCTGCTGTTTGAATTTTCTTTTCAAGGCTTGCGTTTTCATCTGAATATGCCCCTTCCTTTTTTCTAGTTTTTTTGTTGAGCTGTTTAATCTCACTTTTTGTAGCCGCCAGCATATCCGTAAAGAACGCAGCAAAGGAGCTAAGTTTTTTAAAAACAGGGGCAAAATCAACAGGTTTTTTAGGAGCATGTGAAGGAGGGGAATCTTCCTGCTCTGGCTGCTCGAGAGAAATCAAGACAGCTGTTTGATCTTCCTTAATATCCAGTCCTGAAGAAATTGCCTCTGGAGGAAAGATATCAAAGACAGAACGATGATTTTGCTTAGATTGAGTATAAGCACTTAATTTTACAGAATCTGTACTATCTATAAATTTAGGATCAAGAGCTACCACATCAAGAAAATTTAGATAACTTAAACTTAAGCGATTGCCTTTCTTATTATCATCATCTCCACCAGGTTCTTGTTGCAGCGCTTCTTCCGAAGGAGGGAAAGAAGGCTTACTATTATCTTGATCTGTCAGCGTGTCATTTGCAGGAGTGTTTCCTGGCGTTGATGCTGGGTTTCCCTCTGTAGGGGGTAGTGTTCCTAGAGGGTTGGGCGATCCCTTCGTCTTAAGGATCTCTTCTTTTATTGTTAGTTCTACTTGAGTATCTTCCTTTTTATTCTCTTCTTCTAAAGAAGGTAGATAAGAACCATCTATTTTCGTCGGAAAAGACACTTCAAGCGCATGGATTGCTTTACCAAGTTCGACAAAGGCTTCTTGTTCAAAGGAGCTAAGTTTTTTTATTTTTTCTTTGTCTTTTTGAAGGAGTTGGTAGCGGGTCGCAAGGGCGGCTACATACTTAGGGGCATTTATTTCAAAGTTTTGAGGCGATTCTTGTTTGTTTTCTCCATCCAGGTTTGAAGCACCTTGGATGATGGGGCCTTTGGCGGCTTTTTTATTTTTTTTCTGTTTTGTCTTTTTTTTCTTTCCCTTCATTTTCATTTCAGTCGCTGCCTCAAGAGGTGCAGACGCGAGTTCAAGGGACTTAAGGAGAGCACTAAAAGAAGCAAGTTTAGCTTGAAGATCGCCTAAAATTTTTCTCTTCTCCTCCTCTTCCTCGGTTTTATTATCTTCAACAGATTTTTGTAGTGTCTCTTCCGAATGAGGGAGAGAAGGCTTGTTATTATCTTGATCTGTCGACATGTCATTTGCAGGCACATTTCCAGTCAATGGAACTGGGTTTCCGCCCTGTGTAGCTATTGCTTCTCCAGATGGTGTAGGTAATATGGTATTGGATCCAATAGTGTTAGCGAGCTTGTCCTTCTCAGTAGCCCCTACCTCAACATCACCTTTCTCAGACTTCTCTTGTGAAACTGTCTTGTTTTTTAATTTATGCTTCTTCTTTTTTTGCGGTCTATTTTTTTTCTGTTTTGGCTCTTTTTCCTGAATATCTTCGTGAGGCTTCTCTGCTTCTCGCTCAACAAACTCTTTAACCTCATCAGAGAGCGGGCTTTTATAATCTGGATTTATTTCTGTAAATCCTTTCTCAATATCTTTATAGTTTTTAAAGGCTTGTCTAAGAGTAAGGTAATGTTCCTTTATATTATCGTCCTTGATTAATTCGTTGATTTCCTGAGCTTGTTTTTCAATATTTATAAGGAGTTTCTTCTCAGCTTCCTCTACGGTGTCTATATTAGAATCAATATTTGAAGACTTGGGTCCGGAAATTACAAGAACAGAGTCTTTATCTTTATCACTTATGAATGATTTTACATTTTCTATGAAAGAATTTATAAAAACTTTAACTTTACTCTCTTGTTTAGATTCTGGTTCATTTTTGGAGTTCCCTTCTTTTTCAAGATTTACTTTAAGTCCAGCTAAGCTTCCTTTAAACGCTCTCAAATTTGTAATTAAGTCGGCGATAACCTCTTTACGAGGACGCTCTTTCTCAAGCCGATTCTTCTCCTCTTCTGGTGCCTTTTGGGCTGCTTCCTCAGTCTTTTTATCCTTCTCCTCTTCATTCATTGAGTGGAGAGGTTGGATAGGATTTCCCTGAGTCGATTCTTTTGGCTTTCCAAGTGTTTCCTCATCTGAGTGAGTAGAATTTTCGGAGGTAGCTCGATTCTGTGGGGGGTTAGTAAGCACTATTACAGGTATCTGTTTAGATACAGGTGTTAAAGACGCATCCTCCTTAAGGAATTCCTCTTCATCATTAACTTTCTTCTTAGCAGCTATTTCATCATCAGCTTTTTTCTTCGCTGCGGCCTCATTTTCAGCCTTCTTCTTACGAGCTTCTTCCGCTACTCGAACCTCTTCCTCTTTCTTCTTACCTGCTTCTTCCGCTACTCGAACCTCTTCCTCTTTCTTCTTACGTGCTTCTTCCGCTACTCGAACCTCTTCCTCTTTCTTCTTACGTGCTTCTT
>Ga0299912_10000760_pt1 | contig 26503 bp, 31 predicted proteins | sample RVTome_2_FD_207667 | JGI IMG/M metagenome (GOLD analysis project Ga0299912, IMG submission 207667) | Soil microbial communities from uranium-contaminated site in the Upper Colorado River Basin, Wyoming, United States - RVT95D214 (version 2) ... | reverse complement strand
AACGCAATCGGTCCTTCCTTGACAGATGTTCTTGCCGACGAAAAACAGCCTGATATCAAATATGTTAACTGGATGAGGATGAGGAGATTTTTAATTTACAGCCTCCCGAACCAGCTCAACTGCTCTTTTCGCGATATCCTCGATCGGCACTTCTATGCCATGAAATTCGATTTTTTCGAATAGCTGTGGCGATTCTTTTTTGGCCTGCTCGAAAATTTTGACGCCTTCCTGCCACATGTTGCCTGTCATCCGCATAACCATCGGTTTAGATAGGCCGTGTTCCTTGAGGAACATGACGACGCCTCTGGCGAAATCGTCGCAGCGCGATATGCCGCCGAAACGAGCCCCAAAGATGACCTTTACCTGCGGATTTTCATCGAGCAGAACCAGCATCTTGGCGATTCGTTCGGGGGACGGCCCACCTCCCGAATCCATGAAGTTGGCCGGACGTCCGCCGAAATGCACGATAAAATCGTTGCCCATTATGCCATAACCGGCGCCCCCGGGAAACATGCCGATATCGCCGTCCAGATCGAGATAGGGGATACCCCATTCGCGAGCCTGGATTTCGCGCGGCGTCAATTCACCTTCTTCGTGGCGCTTTTCGATGCCCCTGGCGGCCAATTCCGGATGACGAAACATGGCGTCGTCATCCAGACTAACCCTGGCATCGGCGCATATCAATTCTTTATCATCGGTAAAGATAAGAGGGTTGATTTCAGCTAACTTGCAATCGTAGGTTTTATATAAGCGATAAAGCGATAACGCGATCGCGGCAAAATCCCTCAAATTGGCTGCCGGCAGACCGATCTTCTTGGCCAGGCTAATCGCTTGAAACTCATATAATTCCTCGTCAATGTTCAATTCGATCTTGAAGATTTTCTCTGGCGTCGCAGCGGCCACCTGCTCAATATCAACACCGCCGGCGCCAGAGGCAATTATGGCGATTTTGTAATCTGCCCGATTGAGCGTAATGCCCAGGTATAATTCACGCGATTTTTTGATCGCTTTTTCCACCAGCAGCTTATTGACCGGAAACCCCTTTATTCGCATTTTTAGCAGGCTTCGCGCCAGATCGACGGCTTGTTCAGGGTCATTAGCCATTTTGACGCCGCCCGCCTTGCCCCGCCCGCCCGTCAGCACCTGGGCTTTCAGAACGACTGGCGGCCCGATTTTCCGGGTAGCTTCGGCCGCCTGCTCAGGCGATTCGATTACCGCCGAATCGGGAATAGGTAATTTAAAATCACGATAGAGTTGCTTAGCTTCGCATTCGTAAAGCCTCAATACACCTCCTCGGAACTCCTTAATTCTACAACAATTGGCCTAAAACTATTAAATACGAAATTTGAAGTCAACGGAAAAGAACTGCGAAATGGAGCCGTACGAACTACCGAAAAATGTCGTTTATATGATGTCGACAGCCGGCCATCTTTTCCATTGGTGACTTTGATTCAATTATGCTGAGAGGGTCGTAAGTCTTGACATTTGGCTCGCCGCGATTATTTTTAACCAAGGAATCGGTTGGCGCGGACCCGTGCCCGCCCAACTTTTTGACGGTTTACCCTTTTAATTAACCAATGCCGATGGGCCCTCTGGGACTAAGGGATGGCAATTTTCAAGAAAAATCAAAATGAACGAAACGGCGGATGGATTCCGGCTTTTTTCGAGAAGGCACCTATAATTTTATTCAGGCTGGATTCATCCGGCTTTATCAGTGAAATTCGAGGCCGCGGGCTGACGATGATGAATCTGTCGGATTCGGAAATTATCGGACAGCCCATCTTTCAGATCTTCGAATTCCCCGGTGGAGTTGCCCAATACAAAAGCTTATTAAATGGCGAGATCTCCAGCCTTAACACCTCTTTAAATAATCATAATCTCGAAATTTATATAGATTGCGAAGCTGACGCCGAGTGCCATTACGGTTTCGTTATTGTTGCGGCTGAGCCTGGTACGCAGGACAACGTTTTTCAGGAGCTTAAAGAAAGCGAAGAACGCCATAGAGCAATCTGGGAGAATTCGCCGATGGGCATCTGCGTGACCGACAAAGATGGGTATTACCGCTTTGTCAATCCGGCTTACTGCCGGATTTATGGCTACGCGACGGAAGAATTAATCGGCAGAAAATTATTTGACCTGATATTTCCTGATGAATTGCGAATGCAGGCTTTGGAGCATTATCGCGAGATTTTTCGACAGAATAAGGCGATTCCAATGGGCCAGACCGAATTTGTCCGAAGCGACGGCGAGCAGATCTGGGTTCAATATGCAGCCGATTTCGTTCGACGAAATGGTGAACCCCGTTACCTGGTTTCCATGAATTCCGATATCACCGAGCGACGCCGCGTTGAAACCGCGCTGGAAATTTCCCAGAAGCGCTATCAGGAGTTGTTTAATTCGGTGATGGAAGGATTGGGCCTGGTCGATGAAAATGAAATCGTCCAGTATTGCAATCCGGCATTTGCCGCTATTTTCGGCGAAAGCTCGGTTCAGGATATGATTGGCAAAAACATAGTGAATTACCTGGGGGAAAACGAAAAAAACTTCATTTTGGCGGAAACACAGAAACGCAAAAATGGCCAGTATTCAAAATATGAACTCGATATTATGACCGCCAGGCACGTCCCCAAAACAATCTGGGTGACGGTTTCTCCGCGGTTTGACGATACCGGCAAATATATTGGCGCTTTCGGAGCCGTCGTGGACATAACCGAAAGAAAACAATCGGAGATTCGCAGCCAGGCCCGTTTGAAATTGCTGGAGGAGTTACGCCATATCAACGATATCGATGGCTGCTTGACATGTGGCTGTCAAGCGATTTACATGGCCAGACTCTACCGAAGGGCAGTCATTACTTTGCATGACGAAAATCGACGGATAATAAACCTTGGACAGATCGGGCTCGACGACGCCGTTATCAGGGCCGCTCGCCAGGCGCCTGCCCCGGACAAGGAGAATGCCGATAAAATGACGGATCAAAGATACCGGCTAAGCCATTCCTATTTTATTCCGACCGAGGAGAGTACAGGTCTTTATAAAACAAAACGCTATATCCTGCAATCAGAACAATGGCCCATGCCCGATTCCGCCTGGCAGGTTGGGGACGAATTTTTCAGTCCGATCATTGGACCCGAAAGTTGCTGTGAAGGTTGGCTATCGGTTGACACGCCATTTAGCGGCAAGCGCCCGACCCTTAAGGACGCGGTGCGCCTGGAGGAGCTCTTGAATATCGTCGCCAAAAAAGTTAACGAATTAAAAAGCCTGGAGATGCTGAAACGTGAGCGGCAGACTCTCGAACAGAAAAACATCGCCCTTTCCGAAGTTTTCGCCAGAATCGAGGAAGAAAAACGAGCTATCAAACAACAACTTGTCAGAGACGTGGATAGTACTTTGATGCCCGCTTATAAAAAATTGCTGAACGCTGACGGCACATTAAATAGCGCTGCTTATAATATCCTCGGCATTGGACTGCAGGCGGCTGCGACCTCGACGATGGGAATATTGAATATTTATGCGGAGCTTTCACCGCGGGAGATAGAAATCTGCGAATTGCTGAAAAGCGGCAAAAGATCGGCCGAGGCCGCCCGGGAACTGAAAATCAGCAAAGCGACCATGCGCAAGCACCGCGAAATGATCCGGAAAAGGCTTGGCCTTAAAAATAAAAAAGTCAATTTGATCTCCTACCTGAAGGCACAAGAGACTCAATAAAGAGCTGCTTTTTTCTGCAGGCCGAGCGCGGGGGATAATAATTGTCAAAAATAAAAGGCGCCCGAATTAGAAGAAAATTCACGTGCCTCGAAATGACCATCACCGCAAATATCTGGAGGTTGAACCTTGAATAACGCAGAGATCGTGCCTTTGAATAACGGGCCGTATTTGATCCAGGGGGAATTCGTGATTAAAGATATGGAGGGTCGACAATTCGATCTGGCCGGCAGAACGCAAATTTCTCTCTGTCGCTGTGGCCACTCCGGCAATAAACCCTTTTGCGACGGCACTCATAAAAAAGTGGCTTTTCTCTCTCAAATCGAAGCCAGAGCGTTACCGCCGCCGATTAAAAAATAATTCGTCGGATCTTCCCGATCAGGCGAGCTTTATTTACAGCCTCACAGGGCGTCGATGCGCCCTGTGAGTTGATTGCGGATATGAATTAATCGAATTATTTAATCGATCAGGACCTGTTCAAGGCGGTCGGCCAGATAATCGATTTCGGCCTGCCCGATAATTAGTGGCGGGGAGATTCTGATCGTATGACCGTGGCTGTCATTGGCGAGCACACCCAGTCCCAGCAGTTTACGGCAATATTCCATGGCGTTTCCGTTTTCGACCTCTATGCCGATGAACAGGCCGCGGCCTCTGACTTCCCTGACATGGGTCGAGCGCTTGGCGATATCTTCGATGCGCGCCCTTAAGATCTTGCCCATCTCCGACGCTCTCTCAGGCAGGTTTTCATCCCGAACAACGTCAAGTGCGGCATTGCCGGCAACGCAGGCCAGCGGATAGCCGCCATAAGTCGAGCCATCTCTGCCCGGCTGAAATGCCATGTCCATTAATTTGCTGTTGGTGATGAATACGGACAGGGGCACCAGGCCGCCGGAGATAGCTTTGCCCAGGACGATGCCATCCGGTGGGACGTTTTCGTGTTCAAAGCAAAACATTTTGCCCGTGCGGCCAAGGCCGACCTGGATTTCATCGAATAGCAACAACAGGTCGTTATCGTCTGCGATCTGTCTTAGACCCTTGAGAAATCCGGCCGGTGGAATATGCATGCCACCCTCGCCCTGCATCGGTTCGACCATTATGCCGCAGGTGTTTTTATTAACGGCCGCAGCGACTGCGTCCAGATCGCCATAATCGACTGTGACGAAGCCGGGGGTCAGCGGTCCGAATCCCTCTTTGTATTTATCAGTAGAGGAGAAAGAGATAACCGTGATCATACGGCCATGGAAGTTATTCTTAAAGACTATAATTTCCTGTTTGCCGTCGGGAATTCCTTTGGCTTTATAGCCGTAATAGCGGGCCATTTTAATAGCGGTTTCGACCGATTCCACTCCGCCATTTTTGGCCAGCACCTTATTGCCGTTATTGCCGAACCTGGGGCCGAGTTGGGGGAGAAGCGTGGCTGCCTTTTTGAGAAATTCGCCCATCGAATCAGTGTACACCACGTTGGAAATTACCGAAGCATAGCTGTTTCTCAGAGCCTTGACCAGGGCTTCGACAATCCGGGGGTGATGGTGGCCGGGATTGGCCGCTGAATAGGCTGCGAGGCAGTCGAGATACCTGCTGCCGTCAGCACTGGTCAACCAGCAGCCTTCGGCCTTGCGCACAACCAGACCAAGACGCGCATAATGGTGTGCGCCGTACTGATGTTCGAAATCTATGATTTTGTCGTCAGGCGTGGGGCAGAAGCCCTGCACGGTGTTATTTAGAGTATTAATCGTGACCATGATTGCTCCTTGCTATAAGTAAATTGCAAATTGCCGGAAGAATAGCGAATGGGAGAAACGGTTAGAGCTGGCCGTTTAGGTAGATGCGCCAGAGAATCAGCCTGAGGAGCCGATTATAGACCTCACTATTACTTCTTCTCTGTTTCATGGTCGAAATTTACCAGGTTAGCGATAATTTGTCAAGTTCATTTTATGGCTACCTATCATGCATATACGATAAATATCGGCGGCGGTTGCAGTTTGATGAGCAAGTGTTAAGTAATTATGCAGATTTGTCTTATGGTTCCGGGCGGCGCTCACTCCCGGGGGAGGATATTTGCGCCTGAATGCCGGGCGGCGGCCATGCGCCTTGCAAATGGAACTTGACAATCGACAATTTCGGTTACATATATCGATATGACCAAGAACCTGGTGATAGCGCTATTTCAGGGTGATCATGGACGTGGCATCCCGGAAACGATAAAGAATCGGGTGAAAAAAGCCGCCGTCGACATTTTCTGTCTGCCGGAATATTTTATGGTTTCGCCTGAGGCCGAATCCGTTCTTGACTCAGCAGATCATCACGATGAATATCTTCAATATTTTAAGGAGCTCTCGCGGGAACTTGATTGTGCGCTGGTCGGGCCGACGCTGCTTTTGAATAGCGGTGGCGGATATTACAATGTTTGTTATTTCATATCGCAGGGGGAAATCATGGGGCAGTATAAGAAAATTCATCCATTCAAAAACGAGGGCCGGGGTCAAGTGCTTCCCGGCACAGAATATACGGTAGTTCCCTTCAGAGGTATCAGGATTGGCCTGCTCATATGCGCGGATGTGCTTTACCCGGAATCGTATTCCAGGGTTGCGAGTCAGCGGCCGGACCTGATCATCATACCGGTGACCTCCCCTTACCAAGATGGAGAAAGCGCGGAGGCGAAGTTTAAGCGTGACGATGAGCTTTTCCTCTCAGGCGCCAGGCTGGCCAATTGCCCGGTGGTCAAGATCGGCAGCTATGGCATGATCGCCGGCAGGCGGCTCCAGGGGCGGTCGCTGGTCGCCACGCCGGAGGGGATAATTTTCCGGGTGGCTCCCGAAGCTGAATCAAAAGAAGCATTTAAAATAGTGGAATTTGCCATTCGGCTGGCTTGACTTTCGGCTGCGGCAGTGCTAATTTGAGCGCATGCAGGAAATGGCCCCGCATCAAAGACGCATCATATTCGGTCTGCTTGCCATTATAATTATCGGGCTGTCCCTGAAATTGATCGACCGGCAGCGCCAGATGGCCGGATTCGATTTTCAGGGGCTTCTGGATGGCTTTAAATATACCACTGCCCTGGAGAACGCCAACGTTGATATAATCGTCCAATCCAATGTCGCGTCCTTCCAGGTAAAAACGGATACCTTAGAGGCTCAAGTTCAGCCGAGCATGTTGTTAATTAATATTAACACTGCCGATCCGGAACGCTTAATGGCGCTGCCGGGCATCGGGCCGGTTCTGGCGGCGGAAATAGTCGCTCATCGCACTGCTCATGGCCCTTTTCGGACTGCCGAGGATCTGCTGGAAGTCAAGGGGATTGGTCCAAACAAATTATCGAAGCTGCTGGGGCGGGTAGAATTTTGAGAAAGCTGGCGATCGATATAAAAGACGGTTACGCAGCTCTGGCAGCCGGCGGCGATTTCGAGGCGGAATATATCAAAATCGATTTTGGCGAGACCGATTTCCCCGGCGAAGACGATTCAGCCAGACCGGGCCCGACTATTAATCTCTTTGACATCGGCCAGAAGCATGTGCTCGAGCTTTGCCGGAACGCTGATCGCATAACGCTGGCGGCGCCAATGCGGTTTTCGCTGGTCAAGCCCGTTAAAGTCGATATGGCGGCGATTGAACTTTATGATCAGGAATTCCTGCGATGGGAAGCGCGTCAACAATTGCCGGATGAAATCGGGGAGTTCGTGGCGGGATTCAATAAGCTCAGGGTCGATCAAAAGCGCGGACAGATAAAATATCTTTTTTATGCCGTTCCGCGCGATTTTATCGAGGTGCTTCTGGGTTTCGTCACTTTTGATCAAAACCGCAGGCCCGTGCTGGAATCCGAAGCGACGGGATTATATAATATTCTTAACCTGGCCACCGACGGCACGGGCGTGAACGCGGCGGTATCTCTTGAGCATGACGGCGCCTCGGTTGTCATCGTTCGGGATCAAGACTTCCTGGCAGGCAGATTTATCGGCGGTGGGCGGGCAATCCTGGCCGATGAAATAATGTACTACATCCATGGCTTTGCCTCGGAGGAAAGCGAACCCGGCCTGCTGATCTGTGGAGATTCGGCGTATCTCGACCAGCTTGGCAAAGTTTCCTGGGCGCGAATTCTCGATCTGCCCGGTTCGATGGCGAAATCGGCAGGTGAGGTTACGGACCGACGAGCCTTTGCTGCGGTAGCCGGCCTGAACTTGATTTGAGATAAACAATAAATGAGGGTGATTGCCGGGAAATTTAAGGGGCGTGTCTTGACCTGTTCGAAGGCCGCATCATGCAGACCGACCCTCGACAGGGTCAGGGAATCTATTTTCAATGTGCTTGGGGAAGATATTCTTGATAGCCGGGTGCTCGATCTTTTTTGTGGCTCCGGATCGCTCGGCATAGAAGCGCTTTCCAGGGGAGCGATGAGAGTAACGTTTATCGATAACAACAAAAACAACCTCGGACTGGCCCGCCTGAATGTGACGACGCTTGATACCGGCCATAAGGCGAAATTTATATTAAAGGACGTGTTCGATTACCTCCAGCGGCGGGTGGAATTCGATATTGACGTCGTTTTTGCCGATCCGCCGTACGATTTGATGTGCGGCAGCCGACTCTGCAGTCTGCTGGCGGCAAAAGGCGCGCTTAAGCAAGGGGGCATCTTTATTCTCGAGAGATTCAAAAAAGAAATGCCCGAATCTGGCGGATATCAGTGCGTGAAAACCCTTAAGTTCGGTCAAACGGAAGTTGATTTTTATATAAGAGAGGAGAATGATGAAGAAGGCTCTTTACCCGGGCACGTTTGATCCGGTTACCCACGGGCACGCCGATATAGTAGATCGCGCCCTGGCGCTATTCGATTCGCTTATCGTGGCGGTCGCCAGCAACCAGGCGAAAACTACTACTTTCAGCGTGGACGAGAGGCTTGAGCTTTTGCGAGCCGCTGTCGGGGATAGAAAAAATGTCGAGCTGATATCTTTTGAGGGCTTGACCGCACATTATGCCAGGCAACGGCAGGTGGTGGCCATCATCAGGGGTTTGCGGGCGGTCTCCGATTTTGAATATGAATTCCAAATGGCCTTGATGAATCGCCGCCTGGTGCCTGAGATCGAGACGGTTTTCTTGATGCCGCGAGGCAAATATGCCTATTTATCCTCGACTTTGATTAAGGACATAGCGCGCTTCGGAGGAGCGGTTGATTTATTTGTGGACAAGGTCGTGGCTCGGAAGCTCAGAGAAAAGCTGGGACAAACTGCTTGATTCATTGAACATTTATGCGGGAGCGCAGTGGGATGCATTATATTGAATTTAACGGCAAGAAATACAAGGTGGACGCTCAGGAATATCTGCTGGATTCCAACGATTGGGATGAAGATTATGCCCGCAGCCTGGCTCAGAGACTAAATATCCTGGAAGGCCTGACCGACAAGCACTGGAAAATTATTTACTATATCCGAGATGTGTTTCATAAGATCCATGATTATCCGCTAGTTTACGACGTTTGCTGCAATAACAACATAGGATTAGCGGACCTTAAAAAGCTCTTTCCCACGGGCTATCACAGAGGTGCCCTGAAATTGGCGGGGATCGCCTGCCGGGAGGGTTTTCTTCAAGCCGCCAGTCATCCCGAGAATCCAGTCGCCAGCCGGAAGCAAATCGGAAGCAAAACGTATCGGGTTAACGCCCAAGGATACCTTCAATATTCCGAGGAATGGGATCGTGCTTTCGCTATCGAAAAAGCGAGGGAGATGAAGATGTCCGGTGAGCTGACCGAGGCGCATTGGACGATTATCGAATATCTGCGAGCCAGATTCGCCCAAACCGGCATCGTTCCCACTGTTTATCGCGCCTGCGAGGATAATGGAATCGACCTCGATGAATTGGCCCGGCTTTTCCCGGATGGCTATCATCGTGGGGCGGTAAAACTGGCCGGGCTGCGCCATGGGTTTTAATTGAAATAAGGACCTCTGCCAATTCGAAGCTCAACGATTTCAACGACCGATGGCCAAACAGAAAACGAAATATTTTATCTTCAATAGTAAGGAATATAAAATCGACGGCCAGGGCTACCTGGTAAACCCGGCCGATTGGGATGAGGATTTCGCCACAGGCATGGCGCCCCGGGTCAAAATTGAGGGCGAGCTGACCGAGGCGCACTGGAAGGTCATCCGGTTTATCAGAAATACTTTCGAACTGATGAACACCTGCCCGCTGGTCTACGTCGCCTGCCAGCAAAATAGCCTCGGGCTGGGAGAACTTAAAAAGCTTTTCCCCACAGGTTATCATCGCGGCGCCTGCAAGCTGGCCGGTATCACCTATCGTCAATGGTATTTTCAGAAATACTTGGTCGAGACAAATATCCGCCAGCATGAACATGATTACCAATCCAAAACATACTCGATCGATACCCGCGGCTATCTCGTCGATGCCGAGCAGTGGGATGAAAATTTCGCGATCCTCAAAGCCTATGAAATGAAAATGCCGGATTATCTGACCGATAAGCACTGGGCAATAATTTATTATTTGCGCAGGCAGTTCAAGTCCAGGCGAGCGATACCCAATATATATGAGGTTTGCGAGGAAAACTATCTTGATCTGGGTGATTTCGAAAAGTTATTTCCGGACGGTTATCATCGCGGGGCGATCAAAATTGCCGGATTATGTTATAGGGAATAGCGATCGGCTGAGCCGTCGGCGGCTCGATTATTGCACCCGGAGAATTTAACTAAAATCCGCAGCTACTCGATCGGCACCGATCGGAAACCTGAATCCGAATCGTACATAAAAATCGCCGCGCCGCGAAAATCGGTTTTTCCGTTTTTGTCCTTAGTGACCAGCCAGCCGCCGGTGTTATGCAGAAAAACCTGGCGATCATCGATAGTAATCGTCAAAGCGTTATTATTCCAGCCGATCGGCTGATGCGTGTGCCCGAATATAATATGCTGCGGCGTGGGAATTTCAGCCGTTCGATCAGCCGGCAGATTGGCCAATCTTTCGATTTCTTTAAGGCTTGCCCGGTAATAATTGGAAAATCTCTCGCGAACGGCGTTTTTTTCGAGGAAATGCTGATCATAGCGGGCTCCACTGAATCCTTCAAGCTTGGCCAGGAGCCATTTTTTAAGCAAGGCGAAAGCCACATCCGTTATCCATTCGCGGGGATCGAGATTTTTGAGTTTATACTCCAGTTGCGGGTCAATTACTTCGTGAACGAACCTATCAAGGTATTGCCGAATTTGAGCCAGTTCGTGATTTTTGACCTGTCGTTGAAGCCGATGCCATAAATTGGTGAGTTCGCCAGCCTGTCCGATGCCGGAAGAGGCCAGCTGATTCAATGGGAAATTAAAAGACACAATTTCATCGAGCGTCAAATATCGGCGATTGGGGTCGGCCATTTCGATTTCGTCGCCGGCGACTTTCAACAGCCATTCGCCGATTATCGACCAATATGGCTCAAAATAATGGCCATGGGTGAGCATGGCACTCTGGCCATCCGCGCCGACTATATACAGATTGGGATAAGCAACATTAAATATCAGTCGGTCAGCGCCCGATACCGCAATTTCCGAGAGGAAAACATCGCCATATTTGGCCAGCTGGTCGGGAGGCCCCGGTCGGACGTCCGGCAAATTGAATTTTTCCCTCGGATCGTCTTTTCGGTCGTCGATCACTCCCGGCATCGACCAGCGAAAGCCGCGGGGCTGCCTGTGCGCGAGGATCGGTTTGATGATATTAACTTCGTGTTCAAGGATATGCCAGAATTCGAAATCGTGATTGCCGGGAATGTAAATAATCTGGGAGGCGATCTCCCGATCGAGAATTTCGTTCAAAAAAAGCCTGGCAATTTTATAGACGCTTTCGTAGCTGGATATCGAAAAATCGAAAATATCGCCTAAAAGTACAAGGTAATCAACCCTGCCGATCGCTTCGCGGAATTGTCCGAATTTCGGTCCGCTGGCGAGCTTGTCGCCGACGAGCAGGCAATTGGAGTCGCCCAGGTTGATGTCCGAGGTGATGGCGATTTTCACAAATCACCAGCAGGCCTGAAAATTAATGCAGATATATCCGCCTTGAGAGCAAGAGAATTGCAGCTGAATGGCCCGATAGCCGATGCCAATTGCGTCAGGAGTTTTCCTGTTTTTTTCAGCATATTTTGCCTATATGGCATCTGCAGCAATTAAATAAAATTTGCAGAAAGTGGAAATCCGGATTTTGAAAAACCCATAGTCTCCGACATCAAAATTCCCCTTAATAGCCGACCCTTTCTATGGTCTGCGCGAGGCTGGAAAGCTCCGCCTATTAAAATCCTCATCGCATCGGAAAATTCCGGGGGGACACCCCCGATACCGCCCCTAACAAAGAGGGCGGAACGCCCGGTTCCGCCCCGAATCCTGACACCTTATCGCTGACCTGAAACCGATCAAAATGGCTATTCGGATTTTTTGGTCATACCTTCTATGAATGGCCGGAAGAGGTCAATGGGCACAGGGAAGATAGTGGTGGAGTTTTTTTCGGCGGCAACCTCAACCAGCGTCTGCAGGTACCGAAGCTGAATGCCCACCGGGGTTTGACCGATAGTGCGGGCCGCCTGGTGAATCCTTTCGGATGCCTGAACTTCGCCATCGGCATGAATAACTTTCGCCCGCCGCTCCCTCTCGGCTTCTGCCTGACGGGCGATGGCTCGCTGCATCTCCTGCGGCAAATCGACGTTCTTGACTTCAACTACGCTCACCTTGACGCCCCAGGGTTCGGTCTGCTGGTCGATTATTTTCTGGAGTTCCTTGTTTATCTTCTCACGTTCGCTAAGCAAATCATCGAGTTCGACCTGGCCCAGGACGGAACGCAGGGTTGTCTGGGCTATCTGCGAAGTGGCATAGATATAATCTTCGACGTCGACAATCGCCTTATTGGCATCCATGACCCTGAAATAGGCCACAGCATTGACCTTGACCGTGACATTATCTTTGGTGATGATGTCCTGCGGTGGAACGTCCATAGGCACCGTTCGCAATGATACTTTGACTATCTTATCGACAATCGGGATGAGGAAAATCAACCCCGGACCTTTGGCGCCGATGAGCCGGCCCAGCCTGAATATGACGCCTCTTTCGTATTCGCGCAGCACTCTAATGGCCTGGCTGATAATGAAAATGCCGATGAAAATCAGGATAAAGATCCCATAAATGCCTTCAGCCATAGAACATCCTCCTCTGAATTTAAAGCTTATCTACTTTAAGAAACATCCCTTCGACGCCGATAACCTTGACCTTCGTTCCGGCCGGAAAATCTTCAGTGCTCAGCGCCTGCCAGTATTCGCCATGAACGAATACCGTCCCTTTGCCGTCAGTGAGATCCTTGACCGTGGCCGCCTCGCCTATCAAGCCTGGCTCACCGGTGGCGACTTTGCGTCGTTGCGCTTTCAAGGCGAAATAGAGCGCGAAAATAAAAAAGCCGGCGGTCGCGAGCACGACCGGGATTATGACCGACAATGAAATTCTCATATACGGCACCTCTGAATCGATTAACATTAGCGAACCAAGCAGCAAACTAATCGTGCCGCCGATAGCCAGCACGCCATGACTGGTAACCTTCAATTCCAGAATAAATAAAATTATCGCCAGAATCATAAGGGCCAGGCCGGCATAATTAATCGGCAGGGTTTGCATGGCGAAAAAGGCCAGTATCAAACAGATACCTCCCACCACGCCGGGCACGATCGCCCCGGGATTGGAAAATTCGAAATACAACCCCATCATGCCGATCGTGAGCAAAATATAGGCGATATTGGGATCGGAGATCACCTCAAGTATTCTGTTGGCGAACCCGATATCGATATTCCTGATTTCAGCGTGTTTGGTATTCAGTACGACATCCCCGGTAATCACGGCAGCCGTGTCGCCATCGATTTTGTCAAGCAAATCCTCTAGATCATCGGCGATATAATTTATCACGCCCATTTCGAGGGCTTCGTATTCGGTTATGGAGGCCGATTCACGAACTGCCTTTTCGGCCCATTCGACGTTGCGGCCGCGCTTGGTGGCCAGGGTCTTGATTTTGGCGACGGCGTCGTTGGTAACCTTTTCGTTCATAATCGAATCGGTCTGCCCGCCGACCCCGACCGGGTGGGCCGAGCCGATATTGGTCTGGGGCGCCATGGCCGCAATGTGACAGGCGTATGTGATATAAACCCCTGCTGAACCTGCCCGCGAACCAGGCGGCGCGATGTACATCACTACCGGGACGTCTGAGGCCAGGATATTAGTGTTAATCTCCCAGGTCGATTCCGACAAACCGCCCGGCGTATCAAGTTGCAAGATTAGAGCCTGGGCGCCGTCTTTTTGGGCTTGATCGATGGCATTGGTGATGACTCTTAAGGCAATCGGACCGATTGCGCTGTTTATTACGAGCAGATCGACGTGTGTGGGCTGGGAACCTCTGGCAGAATCGGTCACGCTCTCATCGTTGGCGGCGGCAAATAATAGCTGCCACGAAATAATTGCAAATAGTGTCGTTTTGAGGAATTGATTCATCTGCGCTCTTTCACATACGGCTCCCATATATTGTAACTATACCGCACTGAGGTGTCAACATAATTCAAAAATGGCGCGACCAGGCAGTCAGGATATTCAGCCCTGATCCTTTAATTGAATATAAACCGAGGATATAATGCAAAAGCAGGCCCAGGCCGTTTGCTGCGACCGGGGACCTGCCTGCAAGTCAGTCCGAAAAAATCTGATTCAGATGACCCGTCTATTCATCGTCGTCGCCAATCTCCTTTTCGATTCTGACGTCGAAATCGCCGCGCATCGGCCGATCCCCACGCATCTGCATGCCGGCTCCGGGGCATTCATCGAAAAATCCGCCATGCCGAGGTCCGCGGCGGAAATCCCCGCGTCTGCCGTCGCGATGTTTAAACATCATAGCCTTGCGGACTTCAGCGCGCTGCTCGTCATTGAGGAAATTCAATTGATCGAGCTTCGCCGTCAATCTTTTACTGGCCATGTTTGCCTTGATCGTGGAAAGTTGATCATTTTTGCCGAGCACGGCTTTGCGATCGATTTTGGCGGCGCGCATTAATTCCCTTAGTTCGAGTTGGGCTTTTTCCTTGTCGGCCTTAAGTTGAATCATTTCGAGCCGGTGAGCCGTCTGGCTGGACCTGATCTGTTCCATCTGCTGGTCGGTCAACTTCAAATCATCGGCCATGTCGAGCAAGGGACACGGCTGAGCCAGCGAGACCGCCGGCACGGACAGCAGGACCAGGGCCAGAATTGCAATTAGTCTTTTCATGTCATCCTCCTGATTTCACCAAGTTCTCATTAGCACTTACTCATTGTCAAGGTTGGTCTTTGAATCTTCTCTCTCGCCTTTCCATCATGGCGTCTTTGAGGATATCCCGTATTTCATTCTGAAACTTGATTTCGAACACGTACAATCTGCCGATCTGCCGCATCGAAATTATGTCTTTCAGTTGTTCCCTAAATTCGATTTGTCCGGCGTTCATCTGTGCGTCGTAGTCGTCGAGCTTTTGCAGCAAGCCGCTAATCTCGTTTTCGGGCGGATTTTCTGCTGCGGTTAATTCATCAAGCCTTTGCAGAGTTCCCATCCGGGCGCTCTCGATTTGCTGTTTCTCTTCCTGAAATTGATTATAGAGCGGGAAGAACTGCTCGGACTGCTTCGAAGTTAAGTTCAATTCTTCCGTCAATTTCCAGATTTTAACCGTTTTTATCCTCTCCCTAATCTGACGTCGGTTCTGACCGCTGCCTTCAGGCCACCCCGGGCCGGGCTGAGCCACGGCATTGGCCGTCAGCCCAAGAATCGTAACGAGCGTCGCAATTTTTAGGTAGCTTACCATCTAACCCGCCTTGCCTAATAGTTGATCCAGTTTTTCATCAATGAGCTTTAGATCCTCGTCACCGATTTGCTGCAAGTAATAATCCAGGTCATCGCCTGAGAGGGTGTACGATGGTGCGAAGACCTCGGCCGCAACCGCTTCCACGTATTCCGAATCTTCGCTCCCAAGAAAGGTGACCAACAGTTCGTTATAACTTGCCAGCAGCGACGAGCTATCGACATCGCTAATCCCGGCTTGATGATCGGTGACGTTTAGCGAAGGCCGCAAAAATATCATCGAAAAAATCAGGGCTGCCGCCACGGCCGGGACGAATTTAAAGACGCGCTGCCGGATAGAAGCCCGTCGCCGCGATTCGATTTTTTGCCAGACGCCCGGCAGGAAATCCGCCAGGTCTTCGCGGCTGAGTTGGCTGTCCGGTTCGGTGTGAAGCAATGAAAGAAGAGCCTCGTGCGATGCCAGTTCGGCGGCGCATTCGGGGCATGACCTGATATGATGATCCACCGCGGCAGCGTCGCTCGGCGACAGGTTATTCTTGATATGGTCGTCGATCATCAACCTGATCCGGGCACATTTCATTTTATCAAATTCCCCTCTTTAATATAAGGCGCCAGGCTGTGTTTCAATTTCTGGATCGCCTGGAAGTAGTTGGCCTTGGCAGCACCTTCAGTAATTGAAAGCAATTCGGCGATTTGCGCGTAGGGCTTTTCTTCATAATGCCGCAGGACGAAAACTGTGCGCTGCCGGGGCGGTAGATTTTCGATTGACTTGGAAATGACCTTCGCCAGCTCGGCGGTTTCGACCGGATCAGGATCAGCGGCCTGGAGGACAGGGCTGAAAACCGAATCGATCGATTCGGCCTGCCGGTCGCGGTTGCGCTTGATATAATTTATCGCCAGGTTAACCACGATTTTATATACCCAGGTATAAAACCCGGATTCGCCGCGAAAAGAACTGCGACTCCGATAGGCGCTGGCAAAGGCTTCTTGAGCCAGGTCCTTAGCTTCGTCTTTATTTCTCACGATCCTCAGCGCCACCAGCAAAATCCTTTCTTTGTATTTATCGACCAACCGACTGAATGACCTGTCATCGTCGATTGTGAATTCATTCAGTCCGTCCATTTCGTTTCTTTCGATAGATTAGACACACCGTGTCCGGTACACGTTTAATAAAATCGCCATATTTATATAACATATTAGAGGCCAAAGGATTGATTGCCAAGCGCAAAATTCGGCGGCTGCGTCGGATCGTTAGGCCGACCCGCCGGCAGCGGCATCGATGTTGATTTCAATCAAGGTCCCCGACGGAGCGACGAAGTCCCGATAGGCTAAACGAGAAGTGAAACAATTGGCAAGCTTTGAGAGTTAAACGCAAGCGGATTCGCTTGTTGGCACAGCCAATTTTCGCTTGACATGAGTTGGGGAGTGCTGTTATTTCGAAATCCATGAACCTCGATCTCAGACAGATTAGAGTGGAGAGCACCGATCTTCATTTCTCGCAATCGGCTGAGGAGTTGGAGATTTCGGTTGCCGGCGTCAAGTTTCCGGCCCCGATCGAGATCGATGTGGCCGCGACCATGATCGGCGATGAAATAATCTGTCAGGGGGAAGTTTTTACGGAGGTTGAAATCGAATGCAGTCGATGCCTGGAGTTGTTCGATATGCCGATAGAGGCGCATTTGCAATTTGTCGTGCAGATGATCGATTCGCCTCAGGAGCTGGAAAGCGAAGATGATGATTTCGAGGTTATCCCCAAAACACAGACTAATTACGACATATCGCAGCGCGTGCGCGACGCCGTAACCCTGAGCCTTCCCTTAAAACCGTTGTGCAGCGAAGATTGCCGGGGCCTCTGTCCGATGTGCGGAACCAATTTGAATGAAAGTACGTGTGACTGCACTCCCGATAAAACTGACGAACGCTGGGATGCATTGAAAAACCTATTCGACGAACAAATTGAATAGAGCCAACTAAGGAGATAAAATGCCTCTTCCGAAAAGACGACATTCGAAAACCCGCGGCGCAAAACGGCGCACGCACTGGGTTTTAAAAGCACCCGATTTAACCGAATGCCCGGAATGCCACGAAAAGAAATTGCCTCATCAAGTTTGCCCGCACTGCGGCAAATATAAAGGGCATGAAGTGATGCCGATCACTAAAGCTTAAACCGATGACCATGGACGATCCCGGGTCGAAGATTCGCATAGCTATCGACGCGATGGGCGGTGATAACGCCCCTTTTTCAATTGTCGCCGGCACGGTGATGGGGTATCGCGTGATGAGGCCGAATATTGAATTGATGCTGGTGGGCGATGCCGAACGAATCCGTCAGGAACTTCGGGGACTGGGCGCCGATAATCTGCCATTAAAAGTTATCGATGCGCCGGAAATGATCGACATGAGCGAGAGCCCTCTCGAAGCGGTCCGCCAAAAACGGAACTCATCAATCAATATCGGCCTGTCTCTGCAAAAGGACGGGCAGGCGGATGCTTTCATTTCGGCCGGTAATACCGGCGCCGTTATGGCCGCGTCTCTATTGACCCTGGGCCGGCTTGAAGGAGTAAGCCGACCAGCCATCGCCGCTTTGTTCCCGACCGAAGATGGCGTGGCCCTGGTGCTTGATGCCGGCGCCAATTCGGATTGCAAAGCTCATCACCTTTCGCAATTCGGCATCATGGGCGCCCTTTATTCAAAGTTCATCCTCAAGGTAAAGAATCCGAAAGTGGGCCTGTTGTCGATCGGCGAAGAGCAAAGCAAGGGCAATGAGCTTACAATTGCGTCGCATAAACTACTCGATAGCGCCGGCCTGAATTTTTGCGGCAACGTCGAGGGCCGCGATATTTTGAAGGGGACCGCCGATGTGGTCGTCTGCGATGGCTTCGTCGGCAATATTATTCTGAAGTTTGCCGAATCGACGGGCAGCTTTATGAGTAATCTCCTGCGCAAAAAAATCAGAGGCAACCTGTTTGCCACGATCGGGGCGTTCCTGATGAAGGCCGCCTTCAGAAGCTTCCGACAGTCGCTGGATTCGGCCGAGTACGGCGGCGCCCCACTCCTGGGAATCGAAGGAGTCTGCATAATTTGTCACGGCAATTCCTCGCCGAGAGCCATCAAAAACGCCATATTCCTTGCCGTCGATATGGTCCGCAAGCAGGTAAACGTTGTCATCAAGGAAAAACTGCGGGTGAACGGATCCCGACCGGAGTCAATACCCAGTCCGACAAATCCAATATTATGAAAAAGTACGCGCATATCGTCGCCACCGGATCGTATGTCCCGGAAAAAGTGCTTTCCGATTTTGAATTAGAGAAGATGATTGAGACCAGCGATGAATGGATTATCACCAGGACCGGTATAAAAAATAGACATATTTCGACTAAAGAAATCGCCTCCTCCAACTTGGCGACCAGGGCTGCCCAGATGGCGCTCAATAGAGCAGGGGTGGGCGCAGAGGATATCGATCCCATGTTGCTGGCGAGCGTAACTCCCGATAAGCCGCTGCCATCGACCGCCTGCATCGTCCAGGACAACCTGCGGGCGGTCAATGCCGGCGTGATGGACATCGTCGCTGCCTGCTCGGGTTACGTGGTTGGCCCGTCGGTCGCCAACGCGATGATTGAAAGCTCGCAATGTGATAGCGATTTGATGATCGGGGTTGAAACGTTATCCGAGATTTTCAACTGGCAGGACCATGATACCTGTGTTCTGTCGGCAACGGTTCAGGTGCGGCGTTGATCACAGCCCTGGATAGGCCCGGCGGCAGGCTGGCGAACCTCTTGACCGTGCCGGCCGGTGGCGGCCGCGGGCCTCTCGATCCATTCAACACCTTAAACGGTGATCGCTTTATTCATATGGCCGGTTCGGGAGTATATAAGCATGCGGTGCGAGCCGTGGAGGAGGCGGGCGAGTGCGTGATGAAAAAAACAGGGGTCAGCCATTCCGACATTCGCATTATAGTTTCCACGGCCAAGAAACTAATGATCCCGCGGGAAAGAGTTTTTGTCAATATCCAGGAGCATGGCAATACATATACTGCCTCGATTGCCGTTGCCCTCGATGAAGCCCTGGCGAGGGGCCGAATAAAGAAGGGGGATAAGGTGCTGCTGGTCGCCTTCGGTGCGGGCTTTACCTGGAGCCTGGTAATCGTGGAGTTTTAGATGAAAGCTTTTTTATTTCCAGGGCAGGCATCCCAGTACGTCGGCATGGGCAAAGATTTATATAATGAATTCGATATTGCGCGGGCATATTTCGATCGGGCAGACGAAATCCTGCAGCTTAACTTAAAAGAAATTTGTTTTGACGGTCCTGAGACTGAGCTCGTGAAGACTAAATACACTCAACCAGCAATTTACGTTCATTCGGTGATAAACGATTTTCTGCTGAAGGATGCCGGCTTCAGACCTGATATGGCGGCCGGTCATAGTCTGGGCGAATACTCGGCGCTTGTATCGGCCAGCGTGCTTGATTTCGAAAGCGGCCTAAGAGCGGTCGCCCTGCGTTCGCGGCTGATGCAGGAATGCTGTAACAATAATCCCGGCACGATGGCCGCCATTATTGGCTTGACGCTCGAAAGGGTTGGAGAGCTGATCAACGGCATCGACGGCGTCGTGCCTGCCAACTACAACTCTCCGGACCAGGTTGCCATCTCCGGAACCCTCGAAGGAGTTGACAGAGCCTGCCGGATGTTGAAAGAGGCCGGGGCGGCTCGGACCGTCAAATTGGCCGTCGGCGGTGCCTACCATTCTCCACTTATGGCCCATGCCGGGGAACATCTGGCCGAATTTCTGGATTCGCTTGAATTTGGAGGTTTCGATTTTCCGGTGATTGCTAATGTAACCGGACAGCCAGTGAAAGATCAGAAGGAGATGAAAAAATTATTGAAGCAGCAGATCACTTCACCTGTGCTCTGGTATCCCACGCTTAAATATATGAGCGAGCATGGGGTCGAGCAGTTCCGCGAAATCGGGCCGGGCAAAGTACTTCAGGGATTATTAAAAAGGTCGCTTAAAGGCCGGACTTTCGTGTCTGGAGGGATAGATACGGCAGAGGATGTCAAGACCGCCATAGGGGTGACCGTTTGAGCGGAACCCCCATGTATCCCGGTATTTCCGGCAAAACGGCACTGGTTACCGGCGCGGCCCGTGGCATCGGATTGGCAATTGCCGAAAAGCTCGCCGGGCAAGGCGCCAATATCGTTATCTCGGACATACTCACTGATCAGGCTCAGTCAGCGGTTGAAAGATTGAGAAAGACCGGCGCAAAGGCGATTGCCGTGCCGGGCGATATTTCAAAAACCGAGGACGTTGAGAGACTTTTTAAAACGGCCACGGACCAGTTTGAGGGTGTTGATATTCTCGTCAATAATGCCGGCATCACCCGCGATAATCTCCTTGTCCGCATGGACGAGCAGGCCTGGGATTTGGTGATGTCGGTGAACCTCCGGGGCGCTTTTCTTTGCTTGAAGGCCGCGGCTCGTGGAATGATGAAAAGAAGATATGGTCGAATCATTAATATCGCTTCCATCGTGGGCATAATCGGAAATGCCGGTCAGGCAAATTATTCAGCCTCCAAAGCCGGTTTGATCGGACTGACAAAATCTGCCGCCCGGGAATTAGCTGGAAGGGGCGTGACCGTCAACGCCATCGCTCCGGGATATATCGCCACTGAGATGACTGCCAATCTCCCCCAGGAAGCCAGGGATGCATTCCTAAATGCCATACCCCTGAAGCGCCCAGGCACACCTGATGATATCGCCGGCGTGGTGGCGTTTCTGGCTTCATCAGAGGCGGATTATCTGACGGGGCAGGTATTTCATGTTGACGGCGGCCTGGTTATGTGATTAATGGTAATTTGTTATATTAATTAAGGAGGAAAAAGATGGCCACAATCGAAGAGAGAGTAAAAAACATCATCGTGGAGAGCTTAAACGTGGATGCCGAAAAGGTCACAGCGGAAGCCAGCTTCGTTGATGATCTTGATGCCGATTCGCTGGACCAGGTGGAACTGATACTGGCATTGGAAGAAGAATTCGATTGCCAGATTCCCGAAGAAGAAGCGGCGAAAATCACCAATGTTGGCGAGGCAATCAGCTATTTGAAAAAACATATCAGTGAATAAGACTCACGTGCAATTATGAGAAACCGCGTCGCGATAACGGGCATGGGGTTAATCACCCCGATCGGCAATGCGCTGGATGAATTCTGGGAAAATCTGCTGCGGGGCAAATCCGGAATAGCATTGACGACCAAATGTGATTGCTCCGATCTGGCTTCCAAGATATCCGGGGAGGCCAAGGGCTTCGATCCACTCAATTATATGGATAAAAAAGAGGCTCGCCGGGTCGATTTATCACAGCAATACGCGGTGGCTGCCGCGGATCTGGCCGTTACCGATGCCGGATTAAATAAGGCTTCCTTTAATGCAGACCGGGCCGGTGTAATTATAGGATCGGGCATCGGTGGAATAATCACGTTTGAACAGCAGCACACTTTAGTTGTCGAAGGCAGGCCGCACCGTATTTCGCCGTTTTTTATTCCGATGATGATTGCAGATATGGCTGCCGGCGTGGTCTCGATTCGCTTTGGCTTTAAAGGACCAAACTATGCTGTCGTCTCGGCGTGCGCCTCGGGCGCTAATGCCATCGGAGATGCCTACCAGATTATTCAAAGAGGCGCGGCAGATATTATGATTACCGGCGGCACCGAGGCCTCCATCACCAGGACCGCCGTCGCCGGTTTTTGCAATGCCAAAGCGCTCTCGACAAGAAACGATGAGCCGGAAAGGGCCTCGCGCCCGTTCGACAAGGATCGGGATGGTTTCGTCATAAGTGAAGGCGCCGGCATATTGGTGCTCGAAGCTCTCGATCACGCTATAAAGCGAGGCGCAAAAGTCTATGGCGAGTTGGCCGGCCTCGGAATGTCGGCCGATGCCTATCATATCACCGCCCCATCTCCCGATGGCGATGGTGCGGCCAGGAGCATGCTGGCAGCAATCGAAGACGCGGGAATGAATCCGGCCGAGATCGATTATGTCAACACGCATGGCACATCCACCGGACTGGGAGATATCGCTGAAACCATGGCCCTAAAGCGGGTATTTGGTGATAGGGCGGGCAAAATACCGAGCAATTCCACGAAATCCATGATCGGCCATATGCTCGGGGCGACCGGGGCTGTGGAGGCAATCGCCGGACTGCTGCAGATGCAAAATAATAAAATCCACCGCACCATCAATCTGGAAAATCCGGATGCCGAGTGCGATCTATACTATGTCCATGACGGACCGATCGAGCAAGAAATAAATTGCTTTATTTCAAATTCCTTCGGCTTCGGCGGACATAACGCGACGCTGCTTTTTAAAAGAAGCTTAGATGGCAATAAAAGTTGAGATTTTTCCGCAGTTTATTCGGCAAGCGCGATGACCCCATCGCCCAACTGGAAAAAACCATAGGTTACCGATTCAGGGATCGTCTGCTGCTCGAAATGGCGCTCAGCCATCGATCCTCGCTCAAAGGCACCGGCCTGCAATCCAATGAGCGGCTGGAATATCTCGGCGATGCCGTACTCGGGATGGTGGTTTCGGATTTTCTTTATCGCAAATTCAATGATATATCGGAAGGGGAGCTAACCAGGAAGAAGGCCATTCTGGTTAACGAAACGACCCTGGCAGCGGTCGCGCTTTCGTTCGAGCTCGGCGATTACTTATTCATGAGCCCGGAAGAGGAAAAATCGGGCGGGCGGCAAAAATCCTCGATAATTGCCGACGCCTTTGAGGCGTTATTAGGGGCGCTCTACCTCGACGGCGGCATGCGTCCGGCCCTTAAAATCATAAATAAATACCTGCTTAAAGATTCCACCGAAATCATTGAGGATGAAAAACTTCATAATTATAAAGGGGAATTACTTGAATTTGTACAGGCCAAAGGGCGAAATATTCCGCAATATCGCATCAAGGATCAAATCGGGCCTGATCATGAAAAGGTTTTCGTGGTGGAAGTTTTCATTCAAAGTGAATTTCTCGGGCAGGGTGGTGGTCGCACCAAAAAGGAAGCGGAGCAAAACGCCGCTCGCCAGGCCCTGGACAGAATTAAAAACGGCGATTATACATGGCAATCCTGATCGCCGGTTTAGCGTTTATCTTAATAATTGCCTATTTGTTATTAGCCCCGATCAAACTGTCGCTCGAATACCCTTTTGACAAATCCGCGGGCCGCTCCGTCAGGGTCGCGATTTTTCCGTTCAAATTCAAATGGCCGATAATTTCGAAGGATTCTGTCAGCCGGAACGACCGAGCCAAACCGAAAAAGGCGCCGGTGAGAGCAAGAAAAAAGAAAACGTCAATTTCGACAGGTCAATTTCTCCGGTTGTTGATCGATGAATTTGATTTGATCATGCAGTCGGGGCGATCGGCAATCAGCCTGATTTCAAGCTTGATAAAATCACCAAGACAATTTCAGCTGCGAATTTCAATGCACGGCGATTTTGCCAGCCCCGATATAAGCGGGATGATTTACGGCTGGTCGATGGCCTTGAACCATCTGCTGGGCGATTCGGCATCGATAATTTTCCGGCCCGATTTTGCGGACAGGCCGTTGCGGGTGGGCGTGTCCGGCGGATTCGAAATTCGCATCTGGAGCGTGGTGAAAGAAGTGTTGATTTTCATCTGGACATTGCCGAAATTGCGGCTGTTGAAAGCGTTCTGGAGAGTGAAGAAAGGAGCTCGCGATGTCAAATAAATTGATGGAATTGCTGTCATCAATATTAGCTGAGCTGAAGAAAATCGCCACCACCGAAACCGTTATCGGGGAGCCGGTGAAGCTGGCGGATAAAATGATTGTGCCCGTGACGCGAATCATGGTCGGATTTGGCGTCGGCGGCGGCGAAGGATCATCCGATAAGCAGGGTGAAGGATTTGGCGGTGGCGGCGGTGGTGGCGCCAGAATCGAACCGGTTGGCTTCATTGTGATAGATGGCAAGGACGTTTCCTTTTTGCCGGTTAAGCCGGGCAGGTTCGAAGGACTGATCGAGGCTATCCCGGGCGTGATCAGCAAGGTGAAGGATTTGGCCGGTAAAGGGAAAGATAAATTCGAAGGCAAAAAGGGCGGGGGGGAGGATAAATGAACATAGCTGTTCTGGTGAAACAAACGCCGCAAGTCTCCGAAGTAACAATTAGCGATAAAGCGGAGTGGCCGGAAAGCGGAACGATTATCAATCCGTTCGATGAATATGCTATCGAAGAAGGACTACGGATAAGAGAGAAATTAGGCGGCAAAGTCGTCGCTTTGAGCTATGGCATCGATAAGGCTGAATCGGCCCTGCGTGACGCTCTGGCCCTGGGTGTCGATGAGGCCGTGCTGATAACCGATCAATCATATTCGTATCTGGACCCACAGAGGGCGGCTCTCGGCCTTAGTAAAGCGATCGCCAGGTTGGGGGACATCCAAATGGTTCTGACGGGAAAACAAGCCACCGATGATGATTCGGCGTTAATGGCGCCTTCGGTGGCAGCCTATCTCGATTGGCCGCAGGTCGGCTTTATCAAGAAATTCGAATCAGTGACGCCAGATAAGATCATCTGTTACCGAACCACCGATTATGGGTATGATAAGGTCGAAGTGCCGCTGCCGGCGGTATTCTCTGTTGTCAAGGAAATTAACGAACCGCGGCTGCCATCACTAAAGGGGAAGATGAAAGCGAAAAAGGCGCCGATTGCCAGGATGACCGCGGCCGAATTGAGACTCAACAATGGCGGCTTCGTAATTCAAAAAGGGATAAGTTCACCGCCGTCGAGGCCTTCGGGGGAAATTCTGTCGGGCGAGAAAGGAGAAATTATCGATAAACTAATAGCTAGGTTGAAAGAGAACCAGATACTCTGACAAGATTAAGTGTTTGATTTTGATTGATGGGGCAAAATGCGGTATCAGAGGATGCAAAGACCGAGGCATAATTTAATTTATGTTGTAGAAATCAAATAACACATGTGGTTTTGCGCTCACGCAGGCGTTGACTTAACCGTTTAATACATAACCAATTACATTTTTATTGACCGGCCTTAATTTTCTGTTGACATCAATTTAATAATATGTATAATATTGTTAGTTAACGTAACTGTAACTGTTGCAAAAATCGTCTATTTATAAAATGGTTCGCACAATCGACAACTTATATGAATGTCTAGAAAGCCTCGGCAAAGGGGGGATGGGTGAAGTCTGCAGGGTGCGACGTCAAACAGATAGCAGGATCCTGGCGCTGAAGTTATTGCGATTGGACCTGATCGACAAAATCGATAAGTTCAAGGACGAATTCCAGATACTCTCCCAACTTCGCTACCCCTGCTTGGTTGGCGTGCATGATTTTGGTTTTGCCGGCCCGGGTGAGGCATATTTCACGATGGATTATCTTGATGGAGGTGATCTTTCGTCCAGAATCGGCTCAACTGAAGTCAGAGGATTTTTTGAAATGGCCCGGATGGCGCTGGGTGCGCTTGAGTATATCCATGCTCGCAGCATCGTGCACGGAGACTTAAAGCCGTCGAATATCTTATTCGACAAAGACGGCCTATTAAAATTGGTCGATTTCGGGCTGGCCATCCATTTAAGGCGCGACGCGGGGCCTCGATCATCGGGGACTCTGGAGTTCGTGCCACCGGAGATAATCCGCGAAGGTATCCTATCGCCGCAAAGCGATATTTACAGTTGTGGATTGATCTTGTACGAATTGCTATTCGGCCGGCCGCTTTTCGAGGGGACGGCGAGTCGGATAATCGCGCAGAAGCTCAACGAGCCGATCAACCTTCCTGCTTTTCCCGAAGAATACGGCGGGCAGCGATTGCGCCGGGTAGTTGCCGCGATGCTTGAGATTGATCCCGCGCACCGGTTGCAGAGCGCCGGGGAAGCCTCTGCCGCTCTATCTGAGATTTGCCTATCGGTCGCTGGCGGGCCTGCGCCAGAACCTCCATCGCGTGCTAAATGCCTGACGATTCCGGTGGA
>Ga0299912_10000759_pt1 | contig 26510 bp, 26 predicted proteins | sample RVTome_2_FD_207667 | JGI IMG/M metagenome (GOLD analysis project Ga0299912, IMG submission 207667) | Soil microbial communities from uranium-contaminated site in the Upper Colorado River Basin, Wyoming, United States - RVT95D214 (version 2) ... | reverse complement strand
GCGCTGTGCGCACGTTTTGCCCTGTTCGTGCGCACAGCGCACGCTACTTCGCGGCCTGAAAGTTTTACAAGGAGAATCGCCATGCCCTATTTCGTATATAAAATCGCAAGCTTCCCGATCAAAACGCTGGAGTTGCTGCAAAGCTTCGACAGCTTCAAGGAAGCCAGCGCGCACGCCAAGGCATTGCGCACGGAGCTTCCCGCCGATGCGAATCTCACCATCAAGGTGATGTTCGCGGAAACCCCGCTGCACGCGGAAGACATGCTGTCCCAGGTGCGCGAGCCCGAGCCGCGCACGGGCGAGGATTATTGACAGCATGTAGGTCGGTTCAAGCGAAGCGGAACCGACAAACCAATTGTGCCGAATGTCGGTTCCGGCCTGCGGCCTTGAACCGACCTACGGACTGCAGACTGCGATGGACGAAAACGCCTACCGATCCGCCTACGACGCCGCCAATCCGCTGCCATGCTCTTTCGAGAAGGCGATCCTCACGCGGTTCTGCGGCTGCGAACTGGCGGGGAAAATCAACCTGGCCGAGCGCGAAGCGGTGTCCTGCCGCTCTGCCGCCGCCTGCGACGACTGTCGCGCGCTGCACTCGCTGCTGCGGCACAACGCCATGTTCGCCCTCAAGCTGATCCATGAGGGACCGCTGCCCCATGCCAAGGAGCTCAAGGTGCAGTGCGGCGGCCTGCTGGGCCTGCAGCGTGCGCTGGGCGTGGAAGCCGACCATGTGGCCAACGTGTTTGGCCTGGTCGTTGCGGCGCAAAAAAAATACGGCAGCCTGAGCGCGCTGCCGTACGGTGAAATCGTCCAGTCCATCGCCGCCTACGAGGGGCGGCGCAGAAGCTGAGGCGGCTATTCCTTGCCGCCCGCCGCTTTGACCAGCGCCTTGCGGATCGCTTCCGGCGAACTCATGATGTTCATGAAGCTGTTCTTGCCCATCATGGACAGGTCCGGGAAGCTGGTGGCGATGCGGAAGCGCGCGTACAGGGCGTACACCTTGTTGCCCGAGACCAGCATTTCGTAGGGCAGGTGGGCGGTGGACTTGACCTCCCTGAAATCGATCTCGTTCATGATGTATTTGTCGTCCATGTACTTGTCGGCCTCGGTCGCGCCCTTCATGGCGACGCCGAACACGCTTTCCTGTTTGCCCGGAACGTCGATGCGGTAGACCTTGGCCACACCCCCCTTGCCCGCCGCAAGCCCCGCTTCCACGGCCTTCAGCGCCTCCTCATGGCTGCCGTACTCGGCCAGCGTGCTGGGCTCGTCGAAATATTCCATGGCTATCATGTAGTGGTACTTGCGCAGCTTGGATGCGGTCAGGCCCTTGGCGCCGAATTCCTCCACCTTGCCCAGCGCCTTCGCCAGCTTGGCTTCCTCGCTTTTGAGGTCGCCCTTCATGCGGTAGGCGTTGGCCAGGTACACGGGGTTGGTGTAGGCAACCTGCACCTCGTCCTTGACCTTGGTCACCGACACCCGTTGCATCGCGCCGAAGCCGCCGTGTTCGGATTGCGCGGCATTTTTCTTCAGCTCGTCGTCGGTCACCACCAGGATGGTGGCGTCGGGGTAGGGCGAATAGGTGCCGACCACAGTGAAGCCCGCCGCGGTCAGAGCGGTCTTGGCAGCCTCCGCTTTCGCGGCCACCGTTCCCGGTCCTTTCGATCCCAGGATAAATGGTTTCAACAACTCGTCATCCGCCTGCGCCACGGCCAGGCTGCAAAGCAGCAACAGTCCGGAAACCAATAGTTTGATTTTCGCGTTCATGTGTTTCTCCATGTCCAATTGACCGGGTTGCGATGCAACACAACCGGAAGTAAAAAGGGCTGAAAGCACCGCTTTCAGCCCTTCCGCTATACCGCCATTGAGTCAGTCGGCGTAAGCTTTTTCAAGTTCTTAGAACTTCATGCCGTAGGTCACGCCCAGGCTGTCCTCGTACATCTTGATTGTTTCCGTTCCACCAACATTGAAGTAGGTGGGGTTGGTCGTTCCGGACACTGAGTTTTCCTTGGCGTGCATGTAGGCAACCGTCAGTTCCGAAGCAGGGGTTGCCGCGTAGGTCATGCCCAACGTGTAATGATCCTGGACGACCCCTGGCGCCAAAACGTTGAAGGTGACGTCACTCGATTCAATTGGGTTGCCACCATGGTTGTAGCCGGCACGCAGTGTCATCTGGCTGTTAAGCTTGTATTCTACGCCAAGCTTCCAAATGTCTATGCTCTTCCAGCCGAAACCGATGCCGTTGTCCCCGCCCAAACAACCGCTACCAACTCCAGGACCCGCCGGGTTGACGCCCGTGCAACCCGGTTGCTGGCTGGAATTCGAGATGGAGGCAACGCCCCCGTAGTTAATACGCTCATAATCCAGTGCAACATTCACATCCGGCGTGGCTTTAAGCGCGATCCCAAAGGAATAGTTTTCAGGAATGTCGAACTCCCCTTGCTGGGCAAATAGGCCTTTGTATTTGTCGAATTTACTCATCTTCATTTCGCTTGAGTAAGCGGCGCCAAGGGTGACGGTGCTGGACACCGCGCCTTGCCAACCTACTCGGATGCCCCAGCCGGTAGAGGTGTCATTGCCATTGTTAGTGAGATCGTTGGGGCTGGAAGATATTGATTTAAACGCGTCCAAACCCTCAGCCTTGAATTTTTGGTACCCAAACAGCGGAGCAACGCCGATCGAATGGGTTGGATTGATTTTCATTGCCCAGGTAGGTGCAATAATCAACTGCTCCAAATTCACGCCCAGCCTGCCGCTGCCGCAAAGGCCGTTCTGCGACTTGGCCGTCGAAGCCCCTGACCCGCAGCCTGCCGGGGTGTTGGTTCCACCGGCATAGTCGGTGTTCATTCCACCGTTGCCGTAGACAGTGATACCCAGTGACATGTCACTGCCCATCATCTTGTTGTAGCCAAATTCGGGGATAAAGAAATTATCGCTATCGCTATCTTGCGAGTAGTCGTTAGCGCCGCCAGTGGAACCAACGCGATCTGCACTGCGAATGGGCCTGAACCAATCAAGCCCAACATCCAGCCGATCTCCAACAAAAACCATGCTGGCCGGGTTGTTCGCGCCGCCCATGGCGTCCGAAGCCGTCGCGGTGGCGGCGCCAGCCATGCCTTTGGCCTTCATGCCATAGCCGTGCGAGAAATATCCATTGGTCGCCGATGCGATGCCAGGTGCGGCCAATCCTGCAACAGCCAAAATTCCGATGAGTTTTTTCAGTTTCATGGTGGTTCCCCCGACTAGTGTTGAAGTTGTGGTGTGAAATCGATCTTGCTGATATTCGGTTACCGGCTGTGTTTCTGTTGCATTTATAGCACACGGCGCTGTTGCCGGTGTAGACATTTTAGCGTCCTGCGGCCGTGTTCGGCGGCGGGTGTTGCAAAATGCCTACACTCGATAATGCGCTGGGCGAATGCCGTCATTCCACCAGCCCGGCACCAACCTCCTCGCCCTGCATCTGGCGCTTGACGATTTCGACGTCGGTCCGATCCAGGGCGAACGGGAAGGACAGGATGTCGGACGGGCTGGAGTCGCCGTAGGGGCGGTTGCAGGCGGAGACGTCGTCGTCGCGGCCGGGGCAGCCGGAGGTCTGGAAGGGCTTGCCGGAGTCAATGAGATCGGCCAGCTTGTCTTCCGGCAGGCCGAAGCCGACCACCTGGCCCTGGTCGTTGAAGCGCATGTCGCGCAGGTGCCCGCCGGCATAGTCGATGATGAAGCGGGCGAACTGCACGCGGCGCCACTGCCCGCGGTCGCATGCCGGCCAGTCTTCCATCAGCGAGCCGCGCTCGGGGAAGAAGGCGAACATGTGGTTGTGGCCGCCCATGTCCTTGATCTTTTGCGCCACCTCCAGCAGCTCCCGTTCGGTTTCGCCCATGCCGCAGATGAGGTGGGCACCGAATTTTTCCGGGCCGAACACCTCCGCAGCCCATTCGATGGCCTGCCAGTATTTTTCGTGGCGGTGCGGGCTGTCCACGGTCTTGCCGCGGGTGCGCTCGAAGATCTGCGGCGTCACCGCGTCCAGCGCCACGGTGAAGATGTCCGCACCCATTTGCTTGAGCCTGGCGAGGTCGGCCTTTTCCATGGTGGTGGGATTGGAAAGGATGGATACCGGAATGTGCGGCACCTCCCGCACCCACTGCTCCAGCAGCAGGTAAGTGTCCGCGTCGGAGTTGGGATGGGTGATCATGGAGATGCACATGCGCTGGAACTGGCCGTGGTCGCCGCCGGCTTTCACCCGCGCGATCACCTCGTCGTAGCGTGCGGTGGGCCAGTCCACGCGGATGAAGTTGCGGTCGGCATAGTCGCGCGCCTCCTCGCGGTGCCGCGCCAAGCCGCAATAGGCGCAGTTGGCGCGGCAGCCTTCGGGGTAGGTCACCAGCAGGTTCAGGCAGTGCGTGCAGGCGGTGCGGTGCATGCGACCGGGAACCAGCCCCAGCGTGATGGCCGCGGCGGTGCTCATCTGCACGTATTCGGGCGAACGCATCGCGGGCGTCTTGACGCGGTAGTCGGGGCGGTAGAAGTTGACCGGCGCGACGCGAGCCAGATCGTTGGTCATGACTTCTCCCAGCGTTCAATGGGGACGCTGATTTTCGCTGATTGCACAGATTCGTTCTGTTGTATCGATACTTTTCTTTCGTTCGCAAATACTTTCCGTTTGATTTGGGGTTTGGGGCCGAAATTGAGAAGTAGCCCAACCTCAATATCAGTCGCCATCAAGTAGTTAAGCAGCTGCGCTTCGTGTTCAGCGGCAAGAGTTTTCACGGCTTTGAGCTCAAGGATCAGCTTGTTTTCGACAAGAATATCGGCGGCATATTCGCCCACTGATTGTCCTCGATAATTGACTGTGATCGGTACCTGGGTAGATGCTGCCAGGCCCGATTCCTTCAGTTCCAGCGCCAGCGCTCTTTCATAGATTTTTTCCAGGAACCCGTAACCCAGGCCGTTGTGCACCTTAAAAAACGCCTTGATCACCTTCTCTGTCAAGTCAGAATGTTTGTAATCATGCAAATCAGTTTTCATCTGCGTCCCCTACCATCAGTCCAGAAAATACTCCGGAAACGCGATCCACCCTTTCCGGTGCATGGCGTCGTCCTTCGCTGCTTGACTTCCCCAATACTGGTTCAGCCACTGCCGGCGCTGCACGGCCCGTTGCAGCGTCGGTTCAAACTGATCGCGGATGTCGTTCTCGAACTCGGCGAGGGCACCGCCTTCGCCTTCCAGCAACCACGCCGCGCAGGCCTCGCCGGCAAGTTCGCCGGAGATGATTGCAGCCGCGATGCCGGCGCCGCTGATTGGATGGGTGAGCCCTGCGGCGTCGCCGGCAAAAAGCACATTGCCGAGCGCGAGGCGCTCGCGCAGGCCGCCCACAGGGATTGCGCCGCCGGTGCGGGAGAGGACTTCCTCGCCCACCGTGCCCGCTTCGGCCAGTTGGCGGTGCAGCGCATCCAGCGGCTGCTTGAGGTCCGCGGCGAAGCTCTTGTCGGCTCCCAGTCCCAGGTTGGCAAAATCCCCTTTCGGGAAAAGCCAGGCATAGCCGCCCGGATAGGCGCCGGATAGCCAGATGTCGGTGTCGGCGCAAGGCACGTTCAGCGCCACCGTGTACTGGCGCGTATGGATCACCTCCAGCGCGGGCAACCCCAGCGCCTCGGCCACCGTGGAGTGTGGGCCGTCGGCGGCGATCAGGACCTTGTACTCGACTTCCAGGTCGTGGCGCGGCGTCTTCACCACTGCCCGCGAGCCCGCCGCATCCAGGTTCGCCAGGCGGGTGTCGAGCTGTATCTGCGCGCCGGCTTCCTGCGCCCGAAGGGCGAGCGCCTGGTCGAAGGCCGCCCGGTCCAGCATCAGGCCGGGGAAATCGGCATGCGCGACCGCCCCGGACGGCAGGATGCTGTTCATGCCCGCGATGCGCTGCACCAGCACGCCATCGCCCTGGGCATATTTTCCCATGGGCCGAGGGATGAATTCCGCGCACTGCACCGGCACGCCGATTTCCTGCTTGCGCTCGACCGCCAGCACCGAGAGGCCGGCCCGCGTCGCCGCCCAAGCCGCCGCGGCGCCCGCCGGACCCAGACCGATGACCAGTACGTCAACCTGTTTTAATTCCATATTGTTCGTTGGCGCCCATGTTGCCCAAAATACGTTATCCCGGCGAAAACCTGTAGGTCGGTTCAAGGCCATAGGCCGGAACCGACATTCGGCGCGTTTGGTTTGTCGGTTCCGCTGCGCTTGAACCGACCTACATGCTGCCATCCGCCTGGTTCAGCGCCGCCCTCACAACGGCCGTGAAATCGGCCGGCGCGAGTCCCAGCATGTCGCATTCCCGCGCGGCAAAAAAATCTTCCACGACTCGGGCCAGACGCTGTGCCGACGTATCGCGCAGCGCCCCTTCCAGGTCGGCAATCAGCCGCTTGGGTGTGACGAAAACATCTCCCGTGAACCACACCTGTTTGATCCGGCCGAGGGCACGGTCGTAGGCCACGCGCACGCGCAACAGCCCGGCGGGGAATTTCTGCATGGCTTCCAGAAGCGGCATGTCGCTTGCCGGGCGGGTTAACAGGTGTACCCAGTCGGGGTGGTCGATTTCCGCCAATGCATCGGCATACCGCGCTTGCTCTCGGGGACTCAGTTCACCCGGCGCAAAGGTGACGCCAAATGCTTCCGCGAAGGCCTGCGCCAACGCAGTTTTCACCGCTTCCAGCGGCGGCGCCTGCCCGAGCAGATCGGCCAGGTTGGCGACGCGTTCGCGCGCCGAGGCGATCGCCTTGTCCGACAGTTTTTCCGCCGGGATACGCAGCACCCGCAGCATCTTCTCGACGTCGAACTGGATCAACAGGGTGCCCTGGTACATCAAGGCGTCGCCGTCGAAGGCGCCGCCGGTGCCGGAAATTTTGCGCCCGTCCACCTCGATGTCGTTGCGCGGGCGGAAACGGGCGTCCACGCCCAGCGTGCCGATGCCGCGCGCCGCCGCCTCGCAGATGCGGCGCGAAATCTGCTGCATGTCCGCCGTTGCGAGATCGCTCTTGTGCAGGTAAAGCTCCCAGCCGATCTGGGTTTCGTCGAAGTAGATCGCGCCGCCGCCGGTGATGCGGCGCTGGATGGCGATGCCGTTGTCGCGGCAGTAATCGGGATTCAATTCCTGATCGGCGCTTTGGTGATAGCCCAGCAGCGCGCACGGTTCGAAGCGCAGAAAGCGCAAGGTGCTGGGAATCTCGCCCGCCTGTCGCGCCTCCAGCAGTGCGCGGTTCAGCGCGATGTTCTGCGCCGCGGGGCGCAGACCGGTGTCGATGATGCGCCAGGTTTTAGCCACAACGCCCGCCGGCAGCCGTTCCGGCCGTCACTACCTTGATGCCGCCCAGGCCATTGCGCCGCTTGCGCTGCGCTGCAACGATACTTTGCACGTCGATCTCCAGCCCCGAGTCTTCGGTTTCCAACGCCATTACCTCGTCGCCGACCGCGATCGAGCAGCATGCGGGGGTCGCCCGGACGTCCCGTCCCAGGCGCGCGGCCAGTTCCACCATGCCGTCGGCGGGGTGGGCGATGCCGTTTAGCCCCGCCATCACGGCGTAGCTGTCGATCTCGATCTTGGCGCGGCCGGGGGGGCGGGCGCAGCCGAGCAGCAGCGGAATGTTCGGCAGAGCTGAGCGTGCTTGCATGAAAAACCGCCCTACGGCGGCACTGTCGGGGGTGACGAAAGGCCGCGATGGCGGTGCGTAAAACGGCATCGCCACGACCAGCACAACGGCCGCCGGTAGGTGGCGCTGGACGATTTCCAGCGCATTCCATTCGCCCAGGAAACGGCCGTAGTGCAGTCCCAGCACGATGTGCGGCACGACTTTCATGTTGGTGGCGACCAGGGATTCCAGCGCGCGCTCGAAGTCGTCAACGCTGCGGCGCAGGTGATAAACCTGGGTAATGGTGTCCTGCGAGCCGATCACGTCCATCATGGCCGCGTCGATGCCGCAGTCTTCCATGCGTTTTGCGATGTCCCTGTCCACCAGCGCAGTGTGCAGGGCGATCCTGAATTCCGGATAGGCGTCCTTGATGCGGCGGATGGTGGGGTAGAAGGCGTCGTATTCCACTTCGTTGCGGCGGTTGGAGCCGCCCGTGAGCAGCATGCCGCGGGCGCCGGCGTCAATCTGCGCGTTCACCACGCGCCACAGTTCCTGCGGGGTGCGCGCCGGAATCATGGGTTCGAGTATCTTCGCCTTGCAGTGGTCGCAGGCGAGCGCGCAGTCGCCGCCGGTGATGGAAACGGCGGGCCAGGCGTTCTTGCCGCAACTGGCGATCTCGGACGTGGCGTGGGTTTTGAAAGTCGGTGTGTAGAAATTGACCCGATTCCCGGCGATCTCGGGGGAAGCACGCTGCATGGCTTGAACCAGTTCGGCATCGAGCGTCACGTCGTCGAGCGCTTCCACCTGTGCCACGAGATCGAGCCAATCGGTCATGCCATTCCTTGGAGACTATGAGCGGGATGCCGGTGCGTGCCGCGCCCCCTCGAGGTCAGCAGCCGCCGAAACCGTCCGCCGCCATGCGCGTTTCGACTGCGGCGACCGCGGCGGCGCCGGTGAGCAGGTCGCCGCAATCCGCATCCCAGTTGCTGGGCTTCATTTTGACGATCCACCCGCTGCCGTAGGGGTCGGCGTTGATGTTGCCGGGTTTCGCGGCCACGGCATCGTTGATGGCGATCACTTCGCCAGCCACCGGAGCCTTGACGGGCCCGACCCATTTACCGGATTCGACCGTGGCGACGGATTTGTTCTTTTCGATTTCCTTGCCCGCTTTCTTGGGCATGTAGGACACGATCTCGCCAGCCAGCGAACAGGCATACGAGGTCATGCCGACGGTGACGCTGCCGTCGTTTTCCAGGCGCGCCCAGACGTTGTTCTCGATGTTGTAGAACAGGTCGTCGGGCAAAGGGCATCCGCGCACGGTTGCCATTCCGGTTTCTCCTCAAAAAGATTGCAGGCAAGCAGCTAAATTATAAACCAAGGCTAGCTGAGGCGATGAGCGGGACGCTAAGGTCGGGCGATGAAGAGGCAATCGGCAGCCAAAGCCGGGTTGCGGCCGCAACCCGGCATCGGTGCATGCTACATGTACAGGCAAATATCCGATTCGCCGGCAAACTCGAAGAATGTGGCGGCGCCGCCATATTCGATGCCGTCGATGAAGTCGCTGTGCTCGAAACCGAACAGGTCCACGGTCATCTGGCAGCCGACGAACTTGACCTCCGCTTCGCGGCAAAGCTCGCGCAGTTCGGGAATCGACGCCACGCCGGTGTTCTTGATCGTCTGCTTCATGAGGGCGGTGGCCAGGGATTCGAAGCCCGGCACCACTGCCTGCACCGCGTTCGGGATGTTCCAGGTGATGCCGCGGAACCAGGAGGGGCCGAAAGGCATCTTCATGGGCATGCCGGGGTTGCCCAGCGGGCTTACTTTGAGTCCGTCGAGGTCCTTGCGCAGCAACTGCAGGCCGTAGAAAGTGAAGAAAATTTCCACTTCGTAGCCAAGTGCCGCCGCCGTCGAGGCCAGGATGAAGGGCGGATAGGCCCAGTCCAGCGTGCCCTTGGTGGCGATTATGGCGAGTCTTTTCTGCTCCATTCTGCTCTCCTCACGTTCGGTTGAACCGCAACTGGCCGGATTGTTATTGTTTGCCCGGCGCTTTCCGGGTCGCTACCCGGAAAAATTCCTGTCCAGTTATTTCTTTTTCATGAAAAACTGGAACTCGCCGCCAGCTTCGGCGGAGGAAAGCAATTCGTTGCCGGTCTGTTTGGCGAAAGCCTGGAAATCCTTGACCGACCCCGGGTCGGTGGCGACGATTTTCAGTACCTGGCCAGCGCTCAGGTCGGCCAAAGCCTTCTTGCAGCGCAGAATCGGCAGAGGGCAGTTCAGTCCTCGGGCATCCAGTTCTTTGTCGAAATTCATTTACTTTCTCCTTCGTCAGTTGAGGCCACAAACAAAAAAACTTTCCTGGAATCAAGCTTGGATAATACTACAACTCATCTCGGGCGCAGGTGGGATTTCCTTGCGGGAAGCTATGCCACGGCCGCAAGATCCCTGCCGGACCTTACCCATGCCAGAATGCCGCCTTGCAGGTTGTATACGTTGGTGTATCCCTTGGATGCCATGAAAGCGCACGCTTGCCCCGAGCGCCCCCCCGACTGGCAATAAAATACGGTCGGAACGTCGTGGCTCATGTCGTTCGCCCTGATCGGGAGCATGTGCAACGGCAGATGCTCTGCCCCCGCTATTGCGCCGCGCGCGACCTCGGCGTCGGTGCGCACGTCGATCAGGGCGACGGTGCCTTGCGCCTGCAGGTTTTGCAGAGCCGCGATATCGATTTCTTTGAAGCCGAACATCTGGATGTCACCTTTGTTACAGTACATGCGAGAACGCTAATATATCAAAATCCCGATGCATTGCAAGTGCGGCGTTAGCAGCGTTGGGCGCCGTGGTACAGGTTCACGACGTGCCGCGCTTCGGCGAAGAACAGCCAACGCTCCACCACCAGTCCGAGGGCGGCGAGCACGGTGCTGACCACGGCAAGGGTCCAGTCCGGCTGGCCAAACGCGCCCAGCAAGGCGAGCAGGGGCAATACGAACGCAGCGGCAAAGGCGAACAGCTTGAGCGCCAGCGCGTAGCGCCGGGCGATCTGGAAGCCGAATTCCTGGGTCAGGAATGTGCCATGGGTGTGGCCGGCATCGAGCAGCTTGACTTGCGCCCTGGTGAATCCGGTGGCGGTGTTGATGGTCGATGCCACGCCCGCTTCGGCGATCCAGAAATAATAAATGGCCTTGAGCAGCGCAGCGGCGATCAGGAGCGCCATGGTCAGATTGAGATACGCATGCACCGCGGCGGCTTCGGGCTGGACCAGGATCAGCAGCAGCAACGCCCCGGAAAAATGGCCCAGCGCGAGGTAGCTCGCCGGAACCAGCGGGGTGTTCCACTGGCGTATGGTCTTGAGGCAGCCGTAGATCATGCCGGTGCTGAACACGGTGATCCACGCCAGCAGCGTCGCGATGGCTCCCGTGCCCAGGCGCAAGGCCCCGAATCCGCTCAGGTCGAGCCAGGTCAAGCCGACGTAGGCGAAGGCAAAAGGGAAAAACAGCACGGCGAAAACGCCTTCGCGCGACAGCCACGAAGTGCGGAAGCGGCTGAAAGCGCGCCAGGCATTCTTCGGGTTGGCCAGGTGAAACAGCGAAGACGTCAGTCCGGCCGCCACCAGCACCAGGGCGGCCACGCCGGCCAGCACCACCTGCATGGGAGTGAGGCCGCCGCCCAGCTTCAGCGCGTCGGCCAGGAAGAGCAGCGCGAACAGCCCGAAACCCGCGCCGGAGGCGACGGTGAAGAAGATAACGCTAAATGCTGGATGCACGGTGGGACTCCGAAATCAGTAAGTTGGGCAGGATCAGCGCTTCACGATTCTGTTGGCAAGACCCTTCAACCGCTCCTTGAACCCCGGTTTGCCCAGGCCCTCGGTCGGGATGGGTTTGGCCTTGCGCGGCGGCAGGTAGTGGTTGGTGGGGTTGTAGCCGAGTTCCGGCATCAGGCCGTAGCCGCCGCGTTCGCGCACCGTGGTGCTCACCGCCGATTGCGGATCGTCCAGATCGCCGAACATGCGGGCGTGCGCCGGGCAGGTCAGCACGCACGCGGGCTGGCGCTCTTCCACCGGGAGGTTCTGGTCGTAGATGCGGTCCACGCACAGCGTGCATTTCTTCATGGTGCCGGATTCGCGGTCCAGTTCGCGGGCGCCGTAGGGGCAGGCCCAGGAGCAGTAGTTGCAGCCCATGCACTTGTCCTGGTCCACCAGCACGATGCCGTCTTCGGCACGCTTGTATGAAGCGCCCGTGGGGCACACCGTGACGCAGGCCGCGTCCTCGCAGTGCATGCACGACATGGGGAAGTTGATGGTCTTGTTGTTGGGGTACTCGCCTACCTCGTAATGGCGGATGCGGTTGAACCACACTCCAGACGGCTCCGCCCCGTAGGGCTGGTAGTCGGTCAAGGGTGCTGTGGTGCCGGACGCATTCCATTCCTTGCAGGCGACCGCGCAGGCGTGGCAACCCACGCAAACGTCGAGGTCGATGACTAGGCCTAATCGCATGTCGAATCCTTAGTCTTTACGCGTGCTGTAGCGCAGCACGTCGGGGCGTTCCCGGTCGTCGCCGGGCAGGCGCTTGAGCGGCGCGAATTCGGGCCAGCTTCCGGTTTCCCCCGCGGCCGCTTTGGAAATCTTCACACGCAAATCGAACCAAGCGGCCTGCCCCGTGACCGGGTCGGAATTGGTGATGCGGCGCTCACCCTGCTTGGGCGGCAGCAGTTCGGAAATCAGGTGGTTGAGCAGGAAGCCCTTGGTCGCTTCGCTGGCGTCCGTCTTCAGGCCCCACGCGCCCTTTTGCTTGCCGATGGCGTTCCAGGTCCAGATGGTGTTTTCCTGGCAGCCTTCCATGGTCTTCATCTGGCAGCGGATCTTGCCGTTGTGCGACTCCACCCAGATCCAGTCGTAGTCTTTTAGCCCCATGCGCGCGGCTTGGCCGGCGTTCATGTACATGTAGTTCTGCGCCAGGATCTGGCGCAGCCAGACGTTCTGCGAGTCCCACGAGTGGTACATCATCATGGGGCGCTGGGTGAGGGCGTGGAACGGGTATTCGGCGTGGTCGACGCGCTGCGATTCCAGCGGCTCGTACCACATCGGCAGCGGGTCGAAATACTTGGCGAGGCGCTCGCGGTCGGTCTGGTTGCGCGGCTGCGGACCGTCGTACAGGCCCTGGCCGGCGAGGCGGAATTTTTGCAGCGGCTCGGAATAAATCTGCATGATGATGGGCTCGGCCTTGCCGATGAAACCCACGTCCGCCGCCGTTTCCAGGTAATCCTTGTTGGCGTAGCGCATGTACTTCATGTGGTCCGGCCAATGGTGGGCGAAGAACGATTCGTTCTCGATGTACTTTTCCCACTGCTTCGGATTGGGCTCGCCCTTGAGGAACTTGTCGCCGTCCTTGCCGCGCCAGCCGGCGAGGAAGCCCACGCCGGGGCTGCGTTCGTAATTGACGATGAAGTCCTTGTAGTCCTTGAACTTGGGCGTGCCGTCCTTGTTGGTGAAGGCCGGGAATTTCAGGCGCGACGCCAGATCCACCAGCACTTCCTGCCACGGCCGCACGTCGCGGTCGGGGGTGAGCAGCGGATAGCGGATGGCGTCGGCCGCCGAGTCCGGTTCGGAGATCGGGCGGTCGAGCAGCGAAATGGTGTCGTGGCGCTCCAGGTACGTGGTGTCGGGCAGCACCAGGTCGGCGAAATTGACCATTTCGGAATGGAAGGCATCGACCACCACCAGGAAGGGAATCTTGTACTGGTCGTACTCTTCCGGGTCCTTCTCGCGCAGCATGTCCTGCACGTTTTTGGTGTTCATGCTGGAGTTCCACGCCATGTTGGCCATGAACAGGATCAGCGTGTCGAGCGCATAGGGATCGTGGTTCACCGCATTGGTGATGACCATGTGCATGAGCCCGTGCGAGGCCAGAGGCGTCTCCCACGAATAGGCCTTGTCGATACGCAACGGGTTGCCGTCGCGGTCGATCACCAGGTCTTCCGGGCGCGTGGGAAAGCCCAGCGGCGGGCGACTCAGCGCGGTGTTGGGGGCATGGATCAGGTCGATGTTGTTTTCCGGCAACTGGTGCGGCGGAATGGGCTTGGGGTAGGGCGCACGGGCGCGGAAGTTGCCGGGGCCGTCGAGCGCGCCCAGCATCATCTGGATCAGGTGGATGGCGCGGCAGGCGTGGAAGCCGTTGGAATGGGCGGCGATGCCGCGCATGGCGTACATCGCCACCGGGCGCCCGACCACCTTGTCGTGCTTGCGGCCCAGCCAGTCGGTCCACTCGATGTCGAGTTCGACCGTTTCCTTGAAGGCGACCTGGGCCATTTCCAGCGCCATGCGCTCTATGGTTTCGGCGGCGACGCCGACTTCCTTGGCCACGTTCTCCGGCGCATAGCGGTCGTCCAGATAGCGTTCCGCGGTCAGGCTGAACACGGTCTTCACCGGCCGCCCGTCGGGCGCCACGAACTCGCCGAACAGGGCGGGCGCGGCATCGAGCTGCATGCCGCTGACGAAGGCTTCTTTTTCCAGATCCCACACCAGCGGGTTGCCGGCTTCGTCGCGCAGGAACAAGCCGTCGCCTTGCTGCCCCGGGGTCTGCACCACCAGCCAGGGCGAATTGGTGTAGCGCACCAGGAATTCCCAGTCGAACAACTCGCGGGAGAGCAGCACATGCACCATGGACAGTGCCAGCAGGCCGTCCATGCCAGGCCGGATCGGCACCCACTCGTCGGCGATGGCGGAATAGCCGGTGCGCACCGGGTTCACCGAAACGAACTTGCCGCCGTGGCGCTTGAGCTTTTCCAGGCCGATCTTGATGGGGTTGGAGGAGTGGTCTTCAGCCACCCCCCACATGATGAAATACTTGGCGTAGTCCCAGTCGGGCGCGCCGAATTCCCAGAAGGAAAAGCCGATGGAGTAGAGGCCGGCGGCCGCCATGTTGACCGAGCAAAAGCCGCCGTGGGCCGACCAGTTGGGCGTACCGAACTGCTGCGCCCACAGGCCGGTCAAGGCCTGCATCTGGTCGCGGCCGGTGAAAAATCCGAGTTTGGAGGGGTCGGTGGCGCGAATGTCCGCCAGGCGTTCGGCGAGCAGGTTGAGCGCTTCTTCCCACTCGATTTCCTCGAACTCGCCGTCGCCGCGCTCGGTGCCCGGTTTGCGTATCAGGGGCTTCTTCAGTTTCGCTGCGGAATACTGCTTCATGATGCCGGCCGAACCCTTGGCGCACAGCACGCCCTGGTTGGTCGGGTGGTTGCGGTTGCCCTGGATGAAGCGCACCTTGTTGTCTTCCAGCGTCACCTTGATGCCGCAGCGGCAGGCGCACATGTAGCAGGTGGAGTACTTGATCTCCTGCCCCGCGTGGTTTTCCAGTTTTACAACGGCATTCATGGCCTACACAACCCAAGAAAATTAAAAAAACCGGCTTTGGCCGGCACGTTTCCCTGCCATGAAATGCAAGGCCTCATCGCGGCACAGCCACGATGACCAAACGCTTCATCACACCATGATAGTTAACGGATCCCGCTAGCGGGATTGAAACCGGCTTGCGTCCATCGACATGGACCGGGCCTTGATTCGCTGGGAATAAATGTGAATTCTGCGCCGACACGGGATGGGCATCGCCATCGGCACGCCCCCCTCGCTGGCAAAACAGTGTATTACCCTTTTCTAATATTGTGCTAAAAAAGCGCGGCAATGGCAACCCCGGTTTTCTGATGCCGCGATAAAGAGCGCTAATCGCGGCCGCCGGGAATGGCGGATTCACAGCGATATTTCGAAGCGTACCCCGGCGATCCATGCGCTTCTGACAGACGGAGCGCCGTGGTTGACGACGTGCTGTACGTCCGGCTGGATCGCCAGCCATGGCGCGACTTGGGCGCGGTAGCTGAGTTCGTAGGACACCTCCGCGCTCGCCGCAGGATTGCCGGAGTCTGCCTCGGCTTGCCTGAACTTCGCGCCATTGTGTTCGGCGGCGATGCCGAATCCCAACTGGTCGTCATCCCGTCCCGGGATCAGTCCGCGGTAGACCACGCCGGTGTCCAGCGCCTGATCGAACTGGTTCACGTCCGCGCTGGCGACCCCGAAACGCAGGAATGCCGTCAGCCCTTGCGATGCGTCGCCCGCCTCCTGATACAGGGCGCGCTGGGCCAGCACATACATGCCCTGATTCGTTCTGCGCTCCGGGTTGCCGTCGGCATCCGTGTCGAGCAGATCGTCGAAACGCGCGGTGTAATGCCACAGGCCGAGGGCAAGCTTGCTCACGGATTCGCCTTTCTCCGCGGGTTCGGGGCGGGCTTCGTCCTCGCCGGGCGCCCAGCCCAGTTCGCCCACGATGAGCGCGCCATCGCCCTTGTTGAACTGCACATGGGTGCCGTGGGGATTGTCGGGGTCGCCCGGTACCCCGTCCAGCGCAACCGCTTGGACGTAGAAGCCGGGCGCGGGCCGCGCTTTAACCCGGACCCCGAAAGAGGTGGTGGGGAAGATCGAAGGGCCGTTTTGCCCGGTCTGCGCAAGCTCCGACCCTATGCCGAAAGCCGGGTGCAGGAACAGGGTAGACGAACTGGTCACGTAAAATTCCGAGTTCAGATCGTACAGCCCGGCCAGCACGGACAGCCGGTCATCGAGCAGGCTCTGCTGCAGCCACGCCTGATAGAGCTTGGTTGTGTTGGTGGCGACCTCGATATTGTCCACCCCCTGCGCGCTGCCGACATGGGAGGCATTGATCTTGCCGCCATGGTTGTTGAGCACGGACAGGAGGGCCGTGGCACCCGGCCAGCCCCAGGCTTTTTCCCCATCCACGGCAAGCTTCACGTCGAGATTGCCCAAATATTTGTTGCCGGAAGTCAGCCCGCCGGAAACGTTGAAGTGCAGGCTGGACTTGTAAACGATCTCCCAGTCCAGGCCGTTCGCGCTCATGCGGCTGCGCGCCCCGCCCCAATCGCCGCTCAGCGTGCTGTGCTGCCAGTCGCGCGGCTCGTCGGCGAGCGCGCCCGACCCTGCCAGCCAGAAAGCCAAAAATGCATATCGATATTTGCTCATTTGCTCCGATACCTTATGTCACCTGCAATCTTGAAGCGGCCGGCCCTTCCCGACACATGTCTCGCTACCCAGTAGTGTAGCGGCTCGGGCGGTGCATTCTTGAGCGCGCCGCCAGCGCCTTGACCCGCCGGCCGCGCCACGGTTACGCTTCGCGTGTAAAAGCGTCCGGGACACCCCATGACACTCTGGCAGACCATCAGCGAACACATCGCGCAGACCGCAAGCAGGCCGTTCTCGGCCAGCGCGCCCAACCCGGTCGGCGGCGGCTGCATCAACGCGGCCTACCGCATCGAAGGCAATGGCCAGCGCTACTTCGTCAAGGTCAATGCTGCCGAGGGCGTCACTATGTTCGAGGCGGAGGCCGCCGGATTGAACGAGATCGCCGCCACGCGCACGGTCAGGGTGCCGCAGCCGGTATGCCTGGGCAGCGCCGAGGGCTCGTCCTACCTGGTGTTGGAATACATCGAGATGGGCAGCGGCGGCAATGCGGCAGCGCAGATGCTGGGCCGACAGCTTGCCGCCCTGCACCGCGCAAGCGCCCCGCGCTTTGGCTGGAGCATAGCCAACACCATCGGGTCGACGCCTCAACTCAACGCCTGGTCAGCCTCCTGGCAAGATTTCTGGCGCGAGCGGCGGCTGGGTTACCAACTGGAACTGGCGGCGCGCAACGGCTACGGCGGCGGCCTGCAGCGCAAGGGCGAGGAGTTGCTGGCGCGGATCGGAGCGTTCTTCCATGGCTACGCGCCTATTCCCTCTCTGCTGCATGGCGACTTGTGGGGTGGCAACTGGGCGGTCGACCGGGATGGGAGCCCGGTGATTTTCGATCCCGCCGTCTACTACGGGGACCGCGAAACGGACATCGCCATGGCGGAGTTGTTCGGGGGATTTTCCGCGGGCTTTTACGCCGCCTACAGGGAGGCATGGCCGCTGGATCAGGGCTATGCCGCGCGCAAGACGCTGTACAACCTTTACCATATTCTCAACCACCTCAACCTGTTCGGAGGCGGCTACCAGCGGCAGGCGGAGCAGATGATGGAGCAGTTGCTCGCCGAGGTGCGCGGCTGATTGTCTAGGTACCTGGCCGGGTTTGCAGCCGGTTTGATGGTTTGCTTTGCGGTAGCTTATAAGCTACATTATTCACCATGATCGAAGTTTTCCGATACCAGACCGAAGATGGCAAAGAGCCCTTGACCGATTGGCTCCAGTCGCTAAAAGATAAACAGGCCCAAGCCAAGATTCGTGTCCGCATCAAACGGCTGGAGGCGGGAAATTTCGGTGACTGTGATCCAGTCGGTGAACAAGACAGCCAAGGAATATTGGGAAGATTGGAAACGGAGGCAGGGATGAGCAAGAAACTGAAGGCCGCGGTATCTCACCATGATCGCGAAGTGGCCGAACTGCGCGCGGATCGTGAACTGGCTGTCGAATATCTGAAGGCCGCCATGGAATCGCTCGACAACCCCAATGACCGTGCGGCGGGTCTTCTTGCTCTTCGCACTGTTGCTGAAGCGTATGGTGGTCTTGGGGCGGTTGCCGCTGAAGCCGGGATCAGCCGTGAATCGCTTTATCGGACACTCTCTGCAAAAGGGAATCCGACATTGAAAACACTTCTTGCCGTGTTGAAAGCGGTTGGCATGAAACTATCAGTCGAACCGGAACATCACGCTGCTGCGTAGTTAGACCCTGATGCTGTTGGCGCCGGAAAAAGCCACTGACGACCTATCGCCATCCGTAGGGCGGGAACACCTTCCCGCCGCAGCCTACTGGCAAGCCAGCACAAGCAACGCTGCGACCGCAACGCCGGCCATAGTCGCCGAAGGTATCGCCAGCCGTGGAAGGGGAAAAGTGCGCACCCAATAGACACAAACCTCCTCCGTCCGTATGCTGTAGCGCAAATATGAGGATGCGCCCGCGCAGTCGGTCGGACTTCGGAGGGCACAAGGTGGCCGTGCCGCTTTTCACGATTTTTTAATACTGGTTGAAACACCAGTATCGTCGCCGAAAAGCCAAGCAACAAGCCGTTCCTCGTGCGATCCACGACGCCAAGTTAGGGAGCGGGTGTCGGAGTTAAGGCGCAAAACTGCTCCCGAAAACAAAGTTAGATTTTTCTAGGGAGGTTGGATGTTCTTCAAAAAACTAGTAGCCGTTGCTGCTGCAATTTTCCTTGCCGGCTGCCAAGCGATGGTTTACGGCACCGCCTCTGACTTTGAAAAAATTTCTCTCGGCATGACAAAGGAACAGGTCATTCAAACTCTTGGTTCCCCCGTGTCAGTAAGTGCGGACGGTGACAAAGGCGAGGAGTATTTGATCTACAAACGGATGAAGCACGCTATTTCAGAGTGGCCACGAACTTATTCTGTGACTCTTCGCGGCGGAAAGGTCATCAAGTACGGCGAACAATATGAAGAAAAAAACATCAATCGGTATTGACGCCAAATCTAACCCGGCGCTCAACCTCGCTCCCTTCGGTCGCTGGACGCTGCGCGATGTAGCCGCGCAGCGCCGGTTAGCTCCACGTTGGGGGTCTTCATATGAATACGTTTGACGACCGCGCCGCTTGGGCCGCGAAAATCCGTGAATCTGTAAGCTCTGGCAATATTGAAACAGCCCCCCGCGCTACGCTCATTGAATACAGTACTTGGCTCTGCAACCCGCTTGCTCGCAGCACGTTCTCCGGTGGCGGGGAGTATGAGCAACTCTGCGAACTGGTCAGGCTTCATATGCTTCGTACCATGATTGACGCCTTCGAGGAGCGAAGCAAAATTATGCAGCGGTGGTTGCTGTTCTTTGCTGTGCTCGCCATAGCCGCAACGCTAATGCCGTACATCATTCAACCCAGCCCCATATTTGGAGCCAAGCCTTCATCCACGGAAGCAACCGCAGGAACGGGCCAAGGTTTATCGCCAACCCAAGCATCAACAGCGTCAATCCCCACCCAGGGCCAACCCCCATCCAGCGGTCAAGTCGTGAAGCAGGGAACCGAGAAAGCCACGAAAGCAAACCCTTAGTCATGGCCGCTTACCGCCAACCCTGCATTCGAGGCGACCTTCGCGATAAAAAAGGGCGCAGCAGCGCAGCGCGCGGGGTCAGTTCTAACATTCCAACAGCAATCGAGTGCACGCGCGCGGGGTCAGTTCTAACATTCCAACAGCAATCGTAGTGCGCGTTCCACGCGAAGTTGATTGACTTGTCGGGGGTAGCCCGACGGCTAGTTACTTTCTCTTGCTTGCCCAAGCGAAAGTAACCAAAGAGAAGGGCACCCTGCCGCGCCGCCCCTTCGGGGTTCCTTCGGTTTGCCGGTCAAATTGGGCGGCTGCGCAACTCGCCCTAGCAGCTTGCACAAAACGCAAGTTGCCGCGGAGCTCAGACAGTGTTGACTCCGGCATAACATTGGCTTCGCAAATGTTAGCCTACGCCGCAACAAGTCGCTACGCGCCGTGTTGTCGCCTTCATCCCAATTTGACCGGCAAACCGAAGCGGCGCAGAAGGGGTTTCGAGAAGGTGCAGTCACGCGCAAAGCGCGTGGCAGCGTTTTTGGTCTGTCCGGGCAAAGCCCGGACAGGGTGTTGAAGTTGCTTTTGAAGTTGCCTTTGGGGGTTCCCCTTTTCCGCCGCCGAGTAGCACAGCCGAGCCGGGGGCTGTCGGCGAGGACTGTCTGAGCGCGTAGCGCGAGTTCCGCAGCCGCACGGCTTGGCGAGCAACGCAGGGAACCCCGGAGGGGCGGCGGAATGGGGTCGCCTTTTCTTTGGTACCTTTCTTTTGGCGAAGCAAAAGAAAGATACCAGCTGTCGGGCTGCCCCCGACACCTAAAACATCGCGCGAAGCGCACAAACTAGCCCGGCCGGTCTGTCTCGTCGCGCTCGGCAGCAAGCCCGGATGCTGCTCAACGAAATCCGGGAATCAGCCTGTCCTCGATAGCGGCGACCCAAACAGCATTTATGCGGTTTCCCTACAGCGCCAACGGTTGCGCTAAGGCGATGTTTGCCAAGAAATATCAATCTTTCGGTGATGGGCTACACAATCACGTAGATATAGATTGATAAGGCTTTGATATGGAACCCCTGCTTCATCTGCCATTTGTTTGAAATAGCCAATGACATCTTCACTTAGGCGCATGGTGACAGGCTTTTTCAGCTTTGCGGCATAAGGGTTTTTGCGGGATTTCATTTTTGAAAGGTCGTATTCAGTCTTCATGACTTAACTCCTGGGTAGTATTTGCGCTCATTTTTGGTGGCTTTTCTTGCTGAGATGATTCGGATGGTATGGCCCTGATCGCGCTCACAGTGACACACAATTAGAAGGTGAGATTCATCACTCAAGCCAAGCATCAAGAATCTGTCTTCTGATTCGGAATTCTCATCATCAAAGAACTGTACGGCGAACTCGTCATAGAAGACAGATTGGGCTTCCTCAAAGGAAACGCCATGTTTCTTCCGGTTTGAGGCTGCTTTGGCTGGATCCCACTCGAACTCAATCATAAATACATTGTATGTACATTGGCTGCGTTGTCAAGAAACGCTAGCGTCGGGTGAAAAGCTTCGGCGTGGGGGCCAGGTGGCAGTGTTTTGCTGCTGGGACTTCAGCGGGCAGAAATAACCGGCTGATCCTGTGGGGCTGTCAAGCGTTAGCCAGTTCGGTGACACAAGCCTTTAGAAATTCGGCCGGCTGATAGGTTCCGATGGGCTTCTAACCCGGCCGGTCCGCCTTCTCCCGCTCGGCCGTGGTGCTCGGCGCCGGGTACGCCCAGCGGCTGCGCCATGCCCCCGCCACCATCTTGGGATATTCGGCGCGGCCGAGGCTGCCGTTGTAGCGGCCCAGGGCGCGGAACAGGTTGCCTTTTTCCTTGTCCAGGTAGTAGCGCAGTATGGTGCAGCCGAAGCGCAGGTTGGTGCGCATCTCGAAGAGGTTGTCGTTGCCGTTGCCGATTTCCTTGGTCCAGAAGGGCATCACCTGCATGTAGCCGCGTGCGGATGCGGAGGATACGGCGTATTTGTGGAAGCCGGATTCCACTTCCACCAGGCCTAGCACCAGTTGCGGGTCGAGTCCGGCGCGGGTGGCTTCGTAGTGCAGGGTTTTCAGGAAACGCACGCGCATGAATTCGTCCGGCATGCGCCGCTGCAGGCGTTGCGACATCTCGGAAATCCACGCCTGGGCCTCGGCCTCGGAGGCGAAGGCTAGGCGCAGGCTGGCGGAGTCGGAGACGGCCTTGCGCAGGGTCAGGCGTGCCGATTCGCTCAAGGGTTCGCGCACCTGGGCGCCGGCATGGGCCGCGAGCGGGCATGCCAGTGCGCACAGTAGCAGCAGCGAGCGAATTTTGCGTTTTAACGCGAAACTCGCGAAGCGAGACCGCGTCCCTCTCGCCCGCTTGCGGGAGAGAGCAAGGAGAGAGGGGTGGTCAAGGCCGCTTTTGCTTTCTAGGTGTTCCACAGTTTCGATTTCAAGTACTCCAATGCGCCTTGCAACGGGATGACCTGCGCCTTTTCGTCGCACCGTCCCTGGTATTCGATGTTGCCCTCTTTCAGGCCGCGGTCGCCGATGACGATGCGGTGCGGGATGCCGACCAGCTCCATGTCGGCGAACATCACGCCGGGGCGCTCGTCGCGGTCGTCCAGCAGCACTTCGATGTCTGCGGCCTGCAATTCGACGTAGAGTTTTTCCACGGCGGCCCTGACTTCATCGCTCTTCTTCATGCCTATGGGCACGATGGCGAGCTGGAACGGCGCCATTGCCGCTGGGAAAATGATCCCTCGGGCGTCGTTGCCCTGCTCGATGGCGGCGGCGACGATGCGCGATACGCCGATGCCGTAGCAGCCCATTTCCATGATGCACGCCTTTCCGGCTTCGTCCAGGAAGGTGGCGTTCATGGCTTTCGAATACTTGGAACCGAGCTGGAAAATGTGCCCCACCTCGATGCCGCGGCAGATGTCCAGTTTGCCCTTGCCGTCCGGGCTGGCGTCGCCCTCGACCACGTTGCGGATGTCCACGAACAGCGGCTCCGGCAGGTCGCGCCCGAAGTTGACGCCGCTGAGGTGGTAGCCGTCCTCGTTGGCGCCGCACACGAAATCGGCCATGGCCATCAAGGCGCGGTCCGCGAAGATGGGCATGTCCAGCCCCACAGGGCCGAGCGAGCCGGGGCCGCATTTGGCCGCAGCGCGGACTTGCGCTTCGGCGGCAAAAGACAGCGGCTCGGCCACCGCCGCCAGCTTGCCCGCCTTCACCTCGTTCAGCGCGTGATCGCCGCGCAGCAGCAGCGCGACAGGCCCTGCTTCGCCTTCCACGATAAGGGTCTTAACGGTCTGGCTGGGGGAAACTTGAAGGAAGGCGGCTACTTCCTCGATGCTGTGCTTGCCCGGCGTGGCGACCTTTTGCATGGCCTGGCCCGGCGCCGGGCGCGGAGTTGCGGGTGCTACCGCTTCGGCCATTTCGACGTTGGCGGCGTAGTCGGAATCGGGGCAGAAAGCGATGGCGTCTTCGCCCGAATCGGCCAGCACGTGGAATTCGTGCGAATGGCTGCCGCCGATGGCGCCGGTGTCGGCCGCCACGGCGCGGAACTTCAGCCCCAGGCGGGTGAAGATGCGGCTGTAGGCAGCGTGCATGACCTCGTAGGTCTGGTTCAGGCTGGCCTTGTCGGCGTGGAAGGAATAGGCGTCCTTCATCACGAATTCGCGCGCGCGCATGACGCCGAAACGCGGCCGTATTTCGTCGCGGAACTTGGTCTGGATCTGGTAGAAGTTCACCGGCAACTGGCGGTAGCTGCGCACCTCGCGGCGCACCACGTCGGTGATGACCTCTTCGTGCGTCGGGCCGAAGCAGAAATCGCGTTGGTGGCGGTCCTTGATTTTCAGCATCTGCGGGCCGAACACGTCCCAGCGTCCGGTCTCCTGCCACAGCTCGGCCGGCTGCACCGCGGGCATCAGGAGTTCGATGGCGCCGCTCTTGTTCATTTCCTCCCGCACCACCGCCTCGACCTTGCGCAGCACGCGCAATCCCAGCGGCATCCAGGTGTAGAGTCCGGAACCCAAACGGCGGATGAGGCCTGCGCGCAGCATGAGCTTGTGGCTGACCAACTCGGCTTCGGCCGGCGCTTCCTTGAGGGTGGAGATGAAAAATTGCGATACGCGCATGGTGGTTCCCCGCGAAGAAAACCGCGATTTTACCGCCAACCGCGCACGACTGACAGCACGACGCTTTCAAAGCGGGGGGATTTGCGATACAAATAAAAAGGAATTTTGGCTGAAAAACGGTTTGCTAGAGGGATGCATGGGGTTCTTTTCCCGCTGGAAAAAAATACACAAGACGGTGAGCGACGCCGGCGACAGCGTCGACGTCAGCGAACAGGACGGCGTGCGCTCGCTGCACCTCGGCAACGACACGGTGCAAAGCGCCATGCGCCTGGCGCGCCCGAACGATCTGGAGCTGGCGTACACGCGCTGCATGATGAGTTTTCTGCTGTTCCACCCGCAGCCGGAGCAGGTGCTGATGATAGGCCTGGGCGGCGGCTCGCTGGCCAAGTTCGTCTACCACTACCTGCCGCAGGCGCGCACTACCGTGGTGGAAATCAACCCGCGCGTGGCGGCCGTGGCGCGCTCGCACTTTTTCCTGCCGCCGGAGGATGAGCGCTTTCACCTCGTCCTGGGCGACGGCGCCGAATATGTCGCCGCCTGCTCCGATGCTCCCGACGTCCTGATGGTGGACGGCTTCGATACCAACTGCCAGGTGGAGGAGCTCGCCACGCAGGGCTTCTATGACAACTGCCGCGCCTTGCTGGCGGACGATGGCGTGCTGGTGGTCAACCTGTGGGGTAGCGACCGCAATTTCGACATCTATCTGCGCCGCATCGAGACCGCCTTCGACGGCCTCACCCTGTGCATGCACGCCGAGAGGCGCGGCAACATCATCGTGCTGGGCTTCAAAAAAAGCCCCGGCACGCCGCGCTGGAGCGACTTGCGCGAGCGTGCCAGGGAGCTGGAGGCGAGCTATGGGCTGGAGTTCCTGCGCTTCGTCGACGCCCTCAAGGAAATGAACCTGCATACGGAAAAAAAGCTGGTGCTGTAGGCCCTCCGTTCCCGGAACTTCCCATCTGCTGCCGCGTCTTAAAAGATGAATTTCACCTTGCCGCTTTCCTGACGAAAACGTAAGCCTGTCAATCTGCGGCGAAATGTGGAAAAATTGCGCTAATTTTACGAATTTGAGGTTTGGTGGCTGATTATGATCGATCGGGACGGCTATCGCCCGAATGTAGGCATCGTTATTTGCAACGCGAAGAACGAGGTGTTTTGGGGCAAGCGCATCAGAGAGCATTCCTGGCAGTTTCCGCAAGGCGGCATCAAGTCGGGGGAAACCCCGGAGCAGGCGATGTTCCGCGAGCTGGAGGAAGAGGTCGGGCTACTGCCCAACCACGTCAAGATTCTCGGGCGCACCAAGGAATGGCTGCGCTATGACGTGCCGCATCACTGGGTCAAGCGCGAATGGCGCGGAAGCTACCGGGGGCAGAAGCAGATATGGTACCTGCTGCGCCTCACCGGGCGCGACTGCGACGTCAAGCTGCGCGCCAGCAACCACCCGGAATTCGACGCCTGGCGCTGGCACGAGTACTGGGTGCCGCTGGAGTCGGTGATCGAGTTCAAGCGCGACGTGTATCGCCAGGCGCTGAACGAGTTGGCGCGCTTCCTCAACAGCGTTTGATTTGGTGTAGTGCTTCCGATCTATTGGAGCTTATTCGTTAAGCCTTGTAGGTCGGGCTTTAGCCCGACATGTCGGTCTGAAGACCGACCTACACATCCGGGGTTTGGCGATAAATTCCAAACAGATGAAGCACTAGGGCCGGCCGGCGCGGCCAGCCCGTGCCGCGTCGATCGCGTCCCACGCGCTGAAGCGGGGACGCCAGGCCAGTTCCCGCTGCGCACGGCCGCAGTCCAGGGTCAGCGGCCGGGCGAGGCCTTCGACCCAGGCGGGTTCCCCGCCGACTCCGAATAATTTCCATGCACTGTTAAGCCCGATCCGGGCCAACGACATCGGCAGCGGCAAGGTTGCGCCGCGATGTTGCGCGATCATTTCGCGGAAGCTGAAAGCCTGCGGGGCCGCCAGGTTGTAGGGCCCGCCCGCCTGCCCGTTGAACAGGGCCAGCACAATCGCATCCGCGACATCCTCCTCGTGCACGCATTGCAGCAGCGGCTGCGGGTCCGGCAGCCGGATGTGGCAGGGCTGCCGCACCAGCCAACGCAGCAGCGGCTGGGCGTTAGGCCCGAGGATGGCATGGGCGCGCAGGCGTACGGCTTGGGGATGGTGCGCTTCCAGCCAGGCTTCCAGCTTGGCCTTGTGGCGGGCGTAGAGAAAGCCGGGGAGCGGGGCTTGCGCCGCGTCTTCCGTAAGGTCCGTGCCGCTGCCGTAGACCGATGCGCTGGACAGGTGAACCAGCCGCTGCACGCCGGCGGCAGCCGCGGCGTCGAACAGGGCCTGGCTCGCCCCCACGTTGATCTGGTGCATGCTGCGCGCGTCCATGCGGCCGCGCAGCACGACGAAGGCCAGGTGCACCAGCGCGTTGCAACCGTCCAGAAGCGCGCCGAGTCGCGCATCGCGCACGTCCATTACCCGTGTTTGGAGCTTGTCGTGGCGGAACGCCGTGGCGTGAATGTCGACCCCGATGACCTGGTCGATCTCGGGGTGCGCGCACAGCTTGGGCAGCAGGGATTGCGCCAGATGAGAGTTGCTGCCGGTAACAAAAATCCGCATACGCGATTAAAACCAGAGTTTAATATTTGCACTCAGCACTCAGCACTCAGCACTCAGCACTCAGCACTCAGCACTCAGCACTCAGCACTCAGCACTCAGCACTCAGCACTCAGCACTCAGCACTCAGCACTCAGCACTCAGCACTCAGCACTCAG
>Ga0299912_10000758_pt1 | contig 26511 bp, 21 predicted proteins | sample RVTome_2_FD_207667 | JGI IMG/M metagenome (GOLD analysis project Ga0299912, IMG submission 207667) | Soil microbial communities from uranium-contaminated site in the Upper Colorado River Basin, Wyoming, United States - RVT95D214 (version 2) ... | reverse complement strand
GGTGGGGCCATCATCCGCTGCGGCGATAAAGTGATCGACAACAGCATTAGGAATCGAATTGATGTGGCCGTCAAGACTGTGATGAGCCGGATAAAAAGCAGCTCGTCTCGGCGTAGGACCGAGCCGTAGCCGGGAAGGGTAAGATAGTGAAATTCGATTTCACCGAAATAAGCGGTATTCTCAAGCAGGAAATTAGCCAGTACAAAAGTAAGCTCGACGTCTCGAAGGTCGGCCGGGTGGTAGAGCTGGCGGACGGCATCGCACGCATTTACGGACTCGATGACGCGATGGTGGGCGAGGTGCTCCAGTTTGAGAACGACGTCTTCGGCGAGGTTTTTAACCTCGAAGAAGACTCCGTTGGTGCCGTCATCTACGGCGATTACACAAAAGTCAAAGAAGGCTCAGATGTGCGGGCTACCGGCAAGCTGATGTCGGTCGCCATCGGTGACGAACTCCTTAGGAGAGTGCTCAATCCGCTGTGTGAGCCCATTGACGGCGGGCCGCCCGTGCAAACTACGGCACGCCGTTTCATCGAGTCCGAGGCCCCAGGAATTGCCCAGCGGCAGCCCGTCAAACAGCCGCTCCAAACGGGCTTAAAAAGCATAGACTCGATGATCCCAATCGGCAGGGGTCAGCGAGAGCTTATCATCGGCGACCGCAAAACGGGCAAAACCGCTATTGCGCTTGACACAATAATAAACCAGAAGGGCAAGGACGTAATCTGCGTCTACGTCGCCATCGGGCAAAGGGCATCGGCAATTGCTGAGGTTGTCGAGACCCTAAAAAAGTACGATGCTATGGCGTACACGGTCGTCATCGCTGCCTCGGCCGCGGATAGCGCTCCGATGCAATACGTTGCACCGTATGCCGGCTGCGCGCTGGCGGAATACTTTATGTATGAAAAGCATCGTGACACCTTGTGCGTTTATGATGACCTGAGCAAGCACGCCATTGCCTACCGCCAGTTGAGTCTGCTGCTGCGGCGGCCGCCGGGCAGGGAGGCATATCCCGGCGACATCTTTTATCTGCACAGCCGTCTTCTTGAGCGAAGTGCAAAACTGTCGGATAAACGTGGCGGTGGATCACTGACGGCGCTGCCCATCGTCGAGACCCTTGAAGGCCAAATCTCAGCCTATATACCGACAAACGTCATATCCATTACCGATGGGCAGATTTATTTGCTGCGGGAGCTTTTTCACGCCGGCGTAAGGCCGGCAATAGATGTCGGAGTAAGCGTCAGCAGGGTCGGCGGTGACGCCCAGGTTCCGGCCATGAAAAAAGTGGCCGCAAAGCTGCGCCTTGACCTCGCGGCATTTCGTGAACTGCAAAACTTTGCCAGGTTGGGCACGGAGCTGGACCCGGCCTCGCAGGCTCAACTGGACCGCGGCATCCGGATGGTAGAGCTGCTGAAGCAGCCGCAATTCTCGCCCATGTCGGTCGGCGAGCAGGTGGTCACCATTTATGCAGGCTCGGTCGGCCTGCTCGATGACGTACCCGTAAATGCAGTTGGCGAATTCGCGACCAAATTTCTGCAGCATCTGGCAAAGGAGCATCCGCAGTACGTTGATGAAATAAACAAGACTAAGGCTTTCAGTGATGAGCTTGCCGAGAAAATTGCCGCTGCGATAAAGCAATTCAAAGTTTAGCCGGCACACCTGTGGTGCCGGCCCGGCCGGCGGTAGCCGATGATTTAACCGCAGAGAGCGCTGAGAGCGCAGAGACTGGAATATAAATGATGTTCTCTCCGCGATCTCTGCGGACTTCGCGGTAGAAAAATGGTTGGGACACGCAAAATACTTGGCCGCCGTAAAGCGGTCAGCAACATTTGCAGGCTGACCCGCACGATGCAGATAGTCTCGACTGCCATGTTCAAGTCTTACTACAACAAGTGGCTGGCGGTCGCGGAGTACCATGATGCACTGGCGCAGGCAGGGTATCTGCTGGTTACTTCGCAGACGCCGCTGGAGCATCCCTTGCTGAAGGAGAATTCCTCAGGCAGGTCCGCGGTTTTAGCCATCAGTTCCAGAGCGGGGCTTTGCGGGCTGTACAACAGTTCTATCTACAAGCTCTTGGAGACACATTTGAATCTGGCAACGTCATCGGGCAGAAAATTGGATATTTATGCCACTGGCGGAAGATTGATCAACATATTGTCCGCGCACGGTGGTACGCCAACAAAAATCTTCAGCAATCTCGATGAGATACCTTCGGATGCACAAATTCACGAGATAGCAGATTATTTTATAGACTCTTATATGGTTGGTCTGTTGGATTACTTTGGGGTTCTGTATATGGCTTTTCATTCGCCCGGTCACCAGCGGGCACAAACCAGGACCATTATGCCGCTGACCGAACTGATTGACGATCTGACTACGCGGGCAAAAGTCATCTGGCCGTGGGAGCAAGTTTTTGAAGATTTCTTTATGTCGCCGTCACCAAAGGATATTATCGAAGGTCTGGCAAGGATGATAATGCATGCAACGATAAAGGATTGTTTCTTGCAGGCAGCGCTCTCAGAACATGTGGCACGCATGATAGCCATGCGGAACGCCACAAAGAACGCAGAGGATATGATTAGGGACCTGACCGCCCAGTACAATCAGGCAAGGCAGACTCAGATAACAAGCGAACTGCTTGACATTATCAGCGGCGGCGTCCCCGTTTAGCCCTGCCACCTGTTGGCAGGGGTTACCCCCGGCACAGAGCCTGCCCTGAGCTCGTCGAAGGGTCCGGGGGCTAATAGGCAGGTTTAAGATGAATAAAGGCAAGTTAATACAGGTAATGGGCAGCGTTTTTGACGCCAAGTTTGCACCGGAACACGTGCCGGCTCTATATAACGCGGTCGAGGTCCAGGGTGACTTCGGCACCGGCAAAACAAGCCTGTGGGGCGAAGTCCAACAGCACCTTGGCGAGGGCAGGGTTCGCGCTATCGCTCTGGGCAGCACTCTGGGTCTTCGCAGGGGAATGGACGTCACAGATATTGGTTCGCCGCTTACCGCACCTGTCGGAAAACAAACACTGGGCAGAGTCCTCAACCTGCTCGGTGAAGCCATTGACGAAAAAGGCCCCATCACAACTGAGACACAAAGGCCTATTCATCGTCTGCCGCCAAGATTGGTGGACCTGTCTGTGAAGACAGAAATGTTTGAAACCGGCATAAAAGTGATCGATCTGCTATGCCCGTTCGTTCGCGGCGGCAAGATGGGACTATTCGGCGGTGCAGGTGTCGGCAAGACCGTCATCATTCAGGAGCTTATCGCCAGAATCGCGACAAAGCATGGCGGATATTCCGTCTTTGCCGGCGTGGGCGAACGCACACGCGAAGGCAACGACCTCTGGCTGGAAATGCAGCGAACACATATCGGCGACAGCCAGGATACCGTATTGGACCATACATGTCTGGTTTTTGGACAGATGAACGAGCCGCCGGGCGCGCGATTGAGAGTCGCTCTTGCCGCAATGACCCAGGCGGAGTATTTCTGCGAGATCGGCATCGGCGACACCCTGCTTTTCATAGACAACATATTCCGGTTTTCGCAGGCCGGCTCCGAGGTCTCCGCTCTATTAGGGCGCATCCCATCTGCTGTGGGCTACCAACCCACTCTTGCCACGGAGATGGGCGAATTGCAGGAGCGAATAGCCTCCACAAGAGCGGGCTCAATCACCTCCGTGCAGGCAATATATGTGCCGGCGGATGACTTGACCGACCCGGCTCCGGCAGCAACGTTTTCACATCTGGATGCCTTTGTCGTACTCAAACGCTCCATCACACAAAAAGGTATTTATCCCGCAGTTGACCCGCTTGAAAGCACATCTCGAATACTCGACCCTAACATTGTAGGCCAGGAGCATTACAGCGTTGCCCAGATGGTTCTACAATGTCTGCAGAGATACAATGACCTGCAGGACATAATCGCAATCCTGGGCATGGATGAGTTAAGTAAAGAAGACCAGATAGTTGTCGCCCGCGCCAGAAGGCTCGAGCGATTCTTCTCTCAGCCTTTCCTGGTGACAAGGCAGTTTACGGGCCTCCAAGGCAAATATGTGTCCGTCGCAGACACAATCCAGAGTTGCCGGCAAATCTGCGAAGGTAAAGGCGATAACCTGCCGGAAGAGGCCTTTATGTATGTCGGCACTATGGACGACGTCATTCATAAGGCTGCGACGCTGACAGCCAGATAAAGCGAAGGTGACATTCTGCCCGGAACAAATACATTTGACTGTGTTGTGATTGGACCGTCAGGCAAGCTGCTGGACTGTAAGACAGCTTCTGTTGTTTTCCCTGCCCACGATGGCCTCGTGGGCGTGTGGTACAATCACATGCCGATGTTCTGCAAGTTGGGTCTTGGAATCGTGCGGGTGGCGCGCACAACCTCAGACATCGAGCAGCCGGAAGATGTACTGCTACTGGTTGATGGCGGCTTTGTGGTGGTCTGCTCAAACCTACTGAAGGTCATATCCTACGATGTCGTCTTCCCGGCAGTGCTCAAACCGGAAGGTATCGAGCAGATAATCGCCGGCATCAAGAAGAATCTACCCTCTGGCTCGGCTGACCAGCACCAGCACCTATCCAAAAAGCTGGCGCTTCTGAAAGACCTGCAATTATAGCTGACAGGGACAAATTTCTGCCTTTGCTTTGGGTGGAGTGTGGCCATTTCAACAGGTACATGGTATCATGCTCAAACTAAAATCTTGCCAGCGTGGCTAAGGTGAAGATTAAAATCTTAGTGAGAAAAAGGAGATCCGCGCGATGAAACAGGCAAAGACCGAGACGGTGGTGATGAGTTTAAAAAACATTTTGCCCGTACTGGCAGTGGTGCTTGTGATACTGGCTACCGGCGCAAAAGCCCAGCAAAGCCTCGGCGACATTGTCAAAGAGTATGGCTTCGATTGGATCATCGGCAAATGGGCGGCCCAGAGCGATGAAGGGAACAAGATTCAGGTCATCTACAATTGGCAGCTCGATAAGCACCTGGTCACTATAAATCTTAAATGGCCCAACTACGAGCATCGTGGCATGATCTTCTACATGCCCGGCAAGGACGAGGTGATCCAGATTGGAGTGGATAACAAAGGCAGCACCTGGCAAGGCACGTGGGAGGTGGATGGCGATAAAGCCCGCGTGAGAATTGAACAGACCAAAGCCGACGGGCAAACTCAGAAGATGGCCATCGTTTACTCAAAAGTAGATGCTCGGACGATGAAAACCGAGGTTTACGGCGTGGATGAAACGGGCAAACTTACCGGTGAGCCACGGGGCACGCTACAATACAATCGCAAAGACGTCAAGGGCGAAAAAAAAGCGGTGGATAAATCGCGCGACACTTCCAGGAAGAAAAACAAAACTAAAGGCGCGGTCTAATCCCGTCAAGGAATTTAGATAGCTGAGCTGATTGTAGATGTCGGCCTATGAGCGCGGGCGAAGGAGCAGCGTTCTTTCACCGTGCTCGTACAGTTTCCAGCCCCTATCAAGGTAAATCGCTTCCATCAGATCCCAGATCGGCGTTTCTTCATCAGCAAGCTCGAGCCTATCATTCTCAATTGAGGGATCCGCAACAATGCGGGGATTGGAATCAGTCTTTTCGGTGAGTAACTGGCAAACCTGCGAAACGCTGTAGGTTCGAGCTTGCGGCTTTATCTTGCGGTTAAACGTCCAGAGGCCGACTTTGGCCTGCTCAGTCACCTGCGCCGCCGGCATCTCTACTGTCACTTCACGGCCAGAGACAACTTCTATTTTGGTCGCACTCATAAAGTAAATAGGGCCGGCAAAGACGCTATAAGTGCCAGGCGGCAGATTTACAATCTTGAAAACATCGCCATCCAAAACAGCGTTGCAGTATAGGGCGTTTTTCTCCAAACGCCCCAACCGATGGTCTTCGGGTCCGTGCACCTTGCCATCATCCCACGCGAGCAGTCCCACATTGCGGCTGATAAGCACAAATGGCGGTATCTCCGGTTTTTTGACGGGGTCTTCCGGCATCTTGATGACCACATTCGTCCGATAGTCCGCCGGGTTGATCTGTACGTCTTTTGTCTGCCCGGCTTCTATTTCGACTTTTGCCGGACCGCCATAGTACGTTACCTTGCAGGTGTCCAGCGGCAGCCTTACTATTCCAGCGGGAGGCGCGGCAAATTTATCGGTCATCGTGAATCTCATCACATCGATTGAGTATTCACCGCCGTCCAGCTCCGTAAAAGAAAAGCCTGTCGTACCCGCCAACGATTTCTGGGCGGGAGTCGGCTTGGGTCTTTCAATCCAGACACTGGATGCAAACGCCGACAGGTGCGGGTCTCGTCCCGGGGGAATGAACCGGCGTCCATCCAGCGATTCCAGGCGGAAAAGCCAGAGGTCTTGCAGCGGATTGCCGTCGGAATCTACCACCGTGACATTGATCTTTGCAGCCGGTCTCAGACTCACCCTGATATCAGGCGCGGACATACGTTCCTGGACGGCAACTATTTGGTCGTGGCGGACAAATTCAGGATGCGTCACTACGAGTAGATGATCTCGAAAGGTAAGACCATCGAGCCCGAACCGGCCCTGCTGGTCGGTTTCAGTCTTGGCAGAGAGGCCTTGCTGACGGTGTCTGCTGTAGTTGGACCCGCCCGAGTCGCCAAAGTCGCCGACTCCCACGTATGCCCCTGCCAGCGCTTCGCCCGTGACAGCGTTGACCACAGTGCCGCAAATCCGGCCACGATTTGCCGGTGAGGTCTCACTCGCGGATATGTTTCCGGCGGCAATGTTAGCCGATGCGACAGGACCGGCACAAGCAATCGTAGCAGCCGCCAATACAGGAATTAGTTTGCTTCTCATTTTCGTACCCTTTTTGCCAACTCAATTGAGATTTGGATTTGCTATATTCTACCACAACCGCCCTTACCCGCTGTACGCTATTGGGTACCTTGCAGCGGTTCGTAGAATTTCTCCGGCCTTTGGCCCAGCGTATTGGTTAGTGTGCCGAGGTTTTCGATGGTGCATTCGATGCGGTCGCCCGGCTGGAGGAATCTGCCGGTAGCCATTGCGACGCCCGACGGTGTGCCGGTCGCGATTACATCGCCCGGCTCGAGCGCCATTATGTGGCTCAAAAATGACACAACATCAGCAACCGGATAAATCATCTGCGAGGTATTTGCCTTCTGGCGAATTTCACCATTGACAGTGAGTTCCATATCAAGATTCTGGACATCGCCAATTTCATCTGCGGTTAATAGATATGGCCCCATGGGCAGAAAGCCGTCTGCCCATTTGCCGTTCAGCCAGTCGTAAAATTCGTCCCATGGCCGCTTTGCTCGGCCTCTGGCAAAGGTCACGCTGCGAGCGGAGACGTCATTGGCGATTGTGTAGCCGGCCACATATTCAAGCGCGTCATCGGGCTTTATGCACTTAGCTTTCTTGCCGATTATTACCGCAAGCTCGAGCTCATAATCTATTTGCTCGCTGTAAGCCGGCCAGGGTATTTCCCGGTCAGGCCCAATTATGACCGTCGCCGGCATAAGAAATGGTCTGGGCACGGTGGTTTTACGCGGTGAATCCGATAGCCCGAGCGAAAGCCCGGCCTCTTTTATGTGCTCGCTGTAGTTTCCTGCCAGGCCAATCACTTTACCCAGGCAAGGAATCGGCGCCAGCAGCTTGACCGAGTCCAGCGGCGTTAAAATGTCGCTCGAATTGGCAAGGTCGGCCAGTTTGTCGAGGCACGCCGGGCCTCTTTCAAGGATTTCTTTTACGCTGCGAGGCGGATTTGGCCCTGGCCAGACCGCTTGTACGTCGATTAGTCCTGCGTCGGTCAGTATTGCGCAAGAAACTGATTTGTCTCCGGCGTATGTAACTAACTTCATTTGGCTGCCTCTACCAGTATCTGTCGATTTCTGGGGGCAATTGTAGCAAAAATAGCTTGAAATGGCAGCGGTGGGACTTTTATAATCTGCGGTGTGAGTCCCGACAGGTCGGGATTTTTCGAGGTTGCCGGAATGACTATCAAGGAAATTTGGACAAAAACAAACGACTGGCTGAAGGCCCACAAGATTTCGCCCGTCACAGAGCCGCCGCCCGAGGTCGATGACCAGGGCTTCATCGCGCAGGATACCGACTCGGAAGAATCGGCTGGCCAGCAACAGACAGAACAAAGCGATAAGATTGTGGTAAAAGCTGCCCAGCGAACGGATAAAACCCAAACGCTGGAAAAACTACAAGCTGGTTTTGATACGCTCATCGAGAAGCTGCAGAGCATCAACGAGCATTTGAACCGCCAGGTTGCCCAGCAGGATGAATTGATGCGCCGAATTGAGCAGCTTCCGCAGTTGCTGGAGGGCTTTCCCGGATTGCTGGAAAATCAAAGGCGGATAATCGACCAGTTGCTGGAGCAGGTAAAATCAGCCGGCGCTAAGGACCAGCAGTTTATAGAGGCGGTGGAAAAAATTCCCGCCGAAACCGCCAGGCAGACCGATGCTCTGGTTGACATTGACCATCAGCTTGCCGCCGCAGCGGATATCGATGTGCAGATGGCTGAAGGTTTCAACAAGTTTAATGAAACTCTGGACAAACTGAATCAGAACACTGCGGGCCAGACCGATAGTATCACGCAGATGAGCAGAACCTTTGCCGCCAGTGATAGATACCTCAAATATATTGTCTCCAGGCAGAACAAGCGGTTTATGTGGGTGTTTATCGCGGCTATGAGTGTGTGCGCGGCGGTGGTTCTGATCCTTACAGGCATAATCATCTATCTGAGGCACTAAAATTTTATTTTTGCTTGTTTGTTGCCGGCTTGGGTGATAGATTGGATAGTCGTTCTTTGGAAAGTGAATAGTCCGGCTGCAGGTCCTAAAGTTTTTTCTTTGGGATAGCCAAACGGGAACACGGTTAAAAGCCGTGACGGTCGCGCCGCTGTGGGCGTCTGCTCCGAGTTATTCGGAAGTCCGAGAGACGTTTTGTCCACTGTCCGGTATTTAGAATGAGTACTGGATGGGAAGGAGTCTCGCGGTAAGACGCGAGTCAGAAAACCTGCCTGTTGCTGGTTGCACACTTGTTGTGTTCTCGCGATCCGGAACGCGGGTGTGAACCTGTGAACTGATATTGGTTGACTATCATTCGGTTTGGACTTGAAGGCCAAAGCCGCCGTTCCTATCGCGGGACGGCGGTTTTTTTATTGTCTCTTGGAGGCCCTCGCGACAAGGGCCGCAGTGTGAAAGGAGGTAGACCGATGAGGTTCACAGGTTTGTTTGGTCTGTTGGTTGTGGCGACAATGCTGAATCACGCAAAAGCCGACATAGTGACTCTTGAGGAATTGACCTTGCCTGCCGAATCCTACTGGAACGGCTCAGACGGCGCAGGCGGCTTTCGCAGTGGCAGTATCCACTTAAGCAATAACTACAATTCAGACTGGGGCTTCTGGGATGGTTTTTCTTACTCCAATATTACCGACAGCACGACAAGCGGCATGGCCGGCCAGTATAGCGCTATCACAGGTAGTGGCCAGGCTGGTTCCGCCAAATATGCTATCGCTTATGTCGGCTGGACCGAGCCGCCTACGATTACTCTGGACACGCCCGCCGTTGTCAGAGGTTTGTACGTGACGAATAATAACACCGCCTACTTCTCAATGCTCAACGGAGACGCCTATGCCAAAAAATTCGGCGGCGATAATGGCAGCGACCCGGATTGGTTCCTGCTGACTATCACCGGCAAAGATGACAACGGCGGCGTCACCGGAACGGTCGAGTTTTATCTGGCGGACTTTCGCTTCAAAGATAACACTGCGGATTACATCCTCAAGACCTGGGAATTTGTTGACCTGACCTCGCTGGGGGCCGTAAAGAACCTGGCGTTTTCCTTGAGCTCCAGTGACGTTGGTGCCTTCGGCATGAACACGCCGGCATACTTTGCAATTGATACCATTGTCATCGGCGTGTCTTTTGCAGACGGCAGATGCTACACCGAGGCGGGTGTAAACGGATACATCGGGCCTGATGGGCGTCACGCCGCTCCTGCCGACGATGATGCGATTGTAAACCCGATATTTCGGGCTTGGGCTACCTCCGTAGTCAACTATGCACCTACCGCTGGCGTAGACGCTTTATGGGGGAACCCCAACAATGCCTTGGGGCCAGCTACAGGCGACAACGTATTTGGCATCGTCAGCCTGGGCGATTTGAACCGAAGTCAGATTGATAACAATCAGCCGCCTGGCCAGATAACTCTGGCATTCGGCGAAACGATTCGCAACGGCAATGGCTACGATTTTGCTATCTTTGAGAATGGTCTGATTTCGCAGATGAATACCTCCGGCGGGTCTGTCGCGGGCGAAATGTTTGCTGAATTGGGATACGTGGAAGTCTCGTCTAACGGGCAGGATTTTGCCAGATTCCCCGCCGTGTCATTGACTCCTGATCCTGTAGGTCCGTATGGAACTATCCAGATCAGCAACGTCTATAATCTTGCCGGCAAGCACCCAAACGCCAGCGGTATCTGCACCGGCACGCCCTTCGATCTGGAGGAAATCGCCGACGACGCGAAGGTTATCTCAGGCGACGTTGATATTAACAACATAAAGTATGTGCGGATAGTAGATATTCCAGGTAGCGGAGATTTCCGCGACGAAGCCGGCAGATGTATGGATCCGAGCACCATGCCCTTTTGGGCTCACTATGTGAGCGGTCATCCTATTTACGACGCCTGGCCGACATTTGGCTCAGGAGGTTTTGATCTTGAAGCGATCGGCGTTCTGAACGAGCAAGAATATTCTGCGGATATCAATCTGGATGGCGTGGTTGATGTGTCTGATTTTGCCCTTCTGGCATCAGCTTGGCGGGGCCATTTCGGCCAGGCTAACTGGATAGCTAGAGCTGATTTGGCCCAGCCGAAAAATTATGTCGTGGATACCGATGACTTCGCCGTATTCGCAGACCAATGGCTCAAGCCTGAACAGTGGCGGAAATGAAGAAAATTCTAAGCACTAAAACCTAAATTCTAAACAATATCAAAATTCAAATGTCTAAATTACCAAAAAGTTTTGGGTTTTGAATTTTGGTAATTTGAATTTGTTTAGGATTTAGAATTTCCTATTTAGGATATTTGACAACTTCTTATGTTTAATACAAATAAACGTGCTTTTAGCTTGATTGAGCTGCTGGTAGTGATCTCGGTCATCGGTTTGCTGATGGCCGTAATGCTGCCAGCTTTGGCATCAGCAAGAGCCAGCGCACGCGGGATGGTCTGCAAATCGAATCTTCGCCAGCTTTGCCTTGCCAATGCCGGATATGCGCTGGAAAACGACGGCTGTTATGTGCCCGCGGCGGCGGACATTACTTTGCAATGGGGCGGCAAATACCGCTGGCACGGTGCGCGCGGCAGTCCCGATGAGCCTTTTGATCCTGCCAAAGGGCCGCTGGCGGCGTATCTATCCGACGGGAAAATAAAGGAATGTCCCGAGAAGGTGAATTTTGTAAAGGGACAGGATTGGAATACGAACTTCGAGCAAGGCTGCGGCGGATACGGATACAATCGCATATATTTAGGCTCGCGTGAGTGGCAAGGGCGCCAGTTCAAGACACTGCAAGAGATGCAGCAGGCCGGTTGGGAAACAACCAGGACAACGGAAGTGCGCAGCTCAGGTCAGACTTTGATGTTTGTTGATACGGCGATGTCCAGCCGCAAGGACTATCTGATAGAGTATTCGTTTGCCGAGCCGCCGTTTGCCGTCTGCAATGGCCAGATGATAGCCGGCGTTTATATGTCACCATCTATTCATTTCCGCCATGGCGGCCGCGCCAATATCGGCTGGACGGATGGCCATACTGATTCCCACCAGATGGCAGATTTCAAGAAGGATAATGTCTACGGCGTAGATTCTGCCGATATGAATTTGGGCTGGTTCGCGCCGGTTGACAACACGCCTTTTGATTTGGAATAGGAACCCTGCGATGCTCAAGGGACAACCGGCAAAAGAATGGTACCCCTTCGGCCAAGTAAAAGAAAGCAGAATTGTAGTTGTGTGCCTCCCGATAGAGGCTTATTAGGTGGGCTGGGCGTGGCTGATGGATTTGGCAGGCTCACCACAGGTTTGCGTGCCTATACGCGGCTGTTTTGCATGCCGACCATCACCATCAGACACCGTTGGGTACACAGTGATATGTGTGCTTGACTCATACTTTTTCACAAGCGGCATTCTTTGGCGCAAAATATCAATTATTCGCTCTGCTGCTTTACCGTCGCCGTAAGGATTTTCCTTGTTAACCATCTTGCTGTATTCGGATTCATTTGTTAGCAACTCGTTACATTTAGAAAATATATTGCCTTGCTTATTTCCAACGAGCTTCACCGCACCGGCTTCTATCCCTTCAGGGCGCTCAGTGGTATTGCGCATTATCAGAACAGGCTTACCAAGAGTGATAGCTTCCTCCTGAATTCCACCGGAATCAGTTAGAATCAAATAGGATTCCTTCATCAGATAAGCAAACGACACATACTCTACGGGCTCAGTCAAATGCAAATTATGCAGTCTATTCTTACCTAAAATATCCTCGACTGGGCTTCGTACATTAGGATTCAAATGGACTGGATAAACGAAATCATATGCCGGTAGTGTTTCTGCAAGCTTCCTTATGGCCTTACAGATGTTTCTAAATCCCTCACCGAAACTTTCTCTCCTATGACCTGTTATCAAGACTATTTTCCTGCCTGTTCTGAGAAAGTTGAATTTTGCCTCGAGGCTATCCCTGACTTTGGCGGATTTGATAATATTAAGTACATGGTATAATGCGTCTATTACCGTATTGCCCGTAACGAATATTTTGTCTTTGGAAACGCCTTCCCTGAGCAAGTTGGCCTTGGCCCACCTCGTTGGTGCGAAATTAAGATCCGCAATGATAGTTGCCACACGTCTATTTACTTCCTCGGGAAAAGGTGAGTATTTATCATACGTTCTGAGTCCGGCTTCTATGTGAGCTACCGGCACTTTCAAATAAAACGCCGCCAGAGAAGCCACGAGTGTCGTCGTTGTGTCGCCCTGAACAAGAACAAGATTTGGCCTGCTCTGCTCGATAACAGACTTGAGTTTGGACAACGCCATAGCTGTAACGTCAAAAAGATCCTGGTTTGGCCGCATAATGTCCAAATCATAATCCGGCTCTATGCCAAAAATATCCAAAACCTGATCCAGCATCTGCCTGTGCTGGGCAGTTACACAGACTTCACTGCTAAGGTCGGAACAGGACTCCAAACGCTTGATAACAGGAGCCAACTTTATAGCTTCAGGACGTGTGCCAAATATGGTCAATATTCTGTGCATAGTCACCTATTACGGACTGTCTGTTCTGCGCTAATGATAAAACCTGTCTGTCTCTTACCGCTGAGGACATTCCCGGAGTAAATGAGGCAGAGTTCTCAATTTGTTCCCAATTCTCTTTAAACCATTTGATTGTAGTCTTCAGCCCCTGTTCAAAAGAAGTCTTGGGCTGATATCCTATAAGCTCTCTTGCTTTTTCCACGGAAGCAAGAAGGCGACTCTTAGTATCCCATTTTCTTCTTGACACAAACTCTAAACCCGCTTCGTTACCGATCAACTGGTTAACCATATTGGCAAGATCAATTACTCTTGTCTCTTCTCCAGAGGCTAGATTAAACTGCTCTCCGATAGTCTGCCCATAAAAACCGGCTCTCAAAAGTCCATCAACCAAATCCTCAACATAAGTGAAATCTCTCGTCTCTTCGCCAGTTCCTGTTATTGGCAGACATTGCTGCTTCATGGCCCAATAGATAAAATTAGGTATTACGTTCCTGTATTGTCCGGGAACCTCACCTGGACCATAAGAGTTAAAGAACCTCGCTTTCACCACAGCAGTACTATAGTGGTTATAGAAGAAATTGCAATAGAGTTCTCCAAGCATCTTCGTTATCTGATACGGTGTGCTTAAATTCAATGACATGAAATCTTCTCTTAATGGAAGTGGTGCGTTACTGCCATAGACCGAGCATCCCGAAGAAGCATAAATAAATCTCTCGATCCCAACCAGCGTGGAATATTGCAGCATCTTTAGGGTACCAATACCATTTGTATGTATATCTTTTTCGGGATAATCGACAGAATTTTGATTGGCAAAGAAAGCTGCTAGATGAAAAACGATCTCCGGCTTTTCATTAAAGACCCTCTTAAGGTCAATATCATTGGCAACATCCCCTTCAACGAACATTACATTTGGCAGTGAAGGCACATTCCACCTGTAAGAAGAGCTGAGATTATCAAGAACTATCACACACTTCGCCCCCGCCCCAGCTAAAGCTCTGGTAAGATTGCTGCCGATTGCTCCGGCGCCACCTGTGACCAGTACTACCTTGCCTTTGTAGTGATCGCAGTACTCCGTCATATTTGTCACCTCTTTGAATGCGTCAGGTTTTGAAATAAGCCAACATACTTATCAGCACAAACATCTAAAGAGAAGTTGGCTACACAATAATTTCTTCCATTAGCGCCATATCTCCTTCGTAAGTTGGGCTCCTCATATAATTTTTGCACCGCATTGGCGAGGGACCCACTGTCGCCAGCCGCAAACACATACCCACATTCTGCTTGCTGTATCATCGCAGGGGCATCGCCGTTTAGGTTCATACATGCAACCAAAGGCTTCCCCGCAGCCATTATGCTCAGTATCTTTGACGGTACGACCGGCGAAAGGACATCCTTGTTTAGAGTAGAAAGACAAACGTCAGATGAAGCGAGTATGTGCGGATATATGTCACGTGGCTGCATAGGCAAAAAAAGGACATTATCAAGGCACATATCGTTAGCCTTTTTCGTTAGTCTGCCTTTTTCAACTCCACCTCCTACGATCAGAAAGACTTTTTCTTTTTCGTTCTTGAGCATTGCCGCCGCATTTAGAATTACATCAATATCCTGAGAATACCCAAGGACACCGGCGAAACAAACAACAAACTTTTCTGCCAAGCCGTACCTTTTGCTGAATGGGTTTGCCTTTGGACCTGGCCTGATGAAGTCCGTGTCAATCCAATTGGGTATGACCGTGATCTTTTGCGGATCGACGCCCGTCCTATTCACATGAGCTTTATTGCCATGTGAGTGAACTGTAATATGGTTAGCAGAACCATATATTCTTCTCTCGAGATATTCAAAAAACCTTACCAGCATTTTGTTCTTGAGCAGTCTTAAGTCCACAGCGCTTTGCGGAAATAGGTCCTGTACGTTGAGCACAAAAGCACAAGTTTTTTTTCTTTTCAGAACACTCCCTGTAAGGCCTAACGGTAAGGGCGGCGAATAAACAAGGCAGATATCCTGCTTGTCCAGTTTGTCAGCCGTCCGTGAAAAGCAGTAGGACATCGAAAACTGCCACAATGCTCTCATGGCCGGAATATGTCGGGGAAATTGTGGTACCCGCACCCTAAAAACCGCCATCCCATCTATGTCCTCTCTGGTAAAACCTTTTCCCTCGTAGTGGTTAACCTTCCCCGTAACGTGGTAGGAAGGAAAAGAGGTGAGCACAGAAACTGAATGTCCTTTCTTGGCTAAGTACCCTCCCATTTCATAGAATAATGTAGCTGCGGACCCGGTATCCGGAGGAAAGTAGGCTGAAACAAACAGAATCCTCATATCGCTTCGTTAACGGAAAGCACTTTACCGTTATGCAAAGACTCCTGCAGTGTAAGAACCGCTATGGTGTTGACAAAGCACTCTTTAGTGTGCTCGTTGGAAACATCTCCAGAGAGAAAATGTCTCAACTCATTTTCATAGCCCAGATCCTGAGAAGACAAATTTATCTTCTGCCTCCTGCCGTTCTTGACTCTCACGGCGCGTTTGAAATCTTCTACATAATACACAGCCCCATCTTGAAATACTTCTATTATCTCTCGAGGGTATGATTTGTCGCCCTGCGACGTATATGTTATCGTTCCAATGGAACCATTCTCGAAGCACAAAGTGGCGATAACGTTGTCATCGGCTCCGTATTTGTCGTTTGGCTTTATGCTTTCTGCATAAACCTTTACAGGCTTTGAACAAACCACAAACTGCATGAAATCAACAAAGTGACATACCTCGCCGAGGATTCTGCCCCCTCCCGTTTCGCTGTCCTGTGACCAATGGCTCTGCTGGACATATCCTGCATTTATTCGGCAGTTAATCACGTATGGTATATTCTCGCATCCAAAAAACTCCCTCATATCAAGAGCATGACGGCTGTATCTCCTGTTGAACCCCACCATAAGGCTTGTCTGAGAGATCTGGTAAGCTGCCATGATCTTAACAAGCTCATCCCAGTTTAAACACAGGGGCTTCTCCACGAAAACATTCTTGCCGGCCTTTAACGCCTCGATTACCATCTCATAATGCAGGTTGTGCCTGGTGGTAATAAAAATACTTCCAATACTTGCGTCTTTGAGCAATTCTTTATAATCAGTTGTGGCATAATCAAACCCAAACTTTGAAGCTATATGGTCACAGGTTATTCCACGTGTAGTCGAGACTCCTACCAGGTTGACATGCCCTACCCTCACAAGCGCGGGCATAAAGATATTCTTGGCAAATAGACCACCACCTATTAATCCTACATTCTTGCGGTTATTTCCACCCAAATCCTGACTTCTCTCTTGCTTTCTGACAACTCTAAGCTCTTTCAAGTGATCTGTTGTAGGCAAGTCATTTTCTTGATACTCTAACACAACACCGATATATGGCTCTTTGCCGTCGAGCAGCCTCTCGTAAGCCGGGACAGCCTCAGTTACCGAAAAACGATGAGTAATCAGCCTTTTGACGTTCACTTTTTCCTGTGCAACTAACTGCAGGAAGTATTCCATATTCCTTTTCTCGGGCCATCTTATGTGCCCAATCGGGTATTCAATCCCTTTGACTTCGTAATTGTCGTCTGAAATGCCTGGCCCGGCTGCTTTGGAAACCCTGAATTCAAGCTCCTTGTCCCAGAAATATTTCCTTTCTAACTGTATATCGCACACGCCCACAAGTACGATTTTCCCTCTTTGTCTTGTGAGCTCCTGAGCAGTATCTACGGGTTCCCTGTCATCAGTTCCAGCAGTAATAAGCACAGCATCAAAAGCATCTTGACAGTTGTTAACAAGGGACTGTCTATCCTCATAAACGGACCTACAGCCCAGTTCTCTTGCGAACTGACACTTGTCGTTGTCAATATCAACACAAGCAACCTCGCAGCCGACAGCCTGTAGTATCTGAACAGTAAGTAATCCCAGAAGTCCCAGTCCAATCACTGCTACTTTCCCACCAAAGGTCACCTCTGCCTCCCGAATACCGTGCATAGCTATGGCACCCAGCATACAAAATGCTGCTTCCTCGTATTCAACGACTTGCCCATTATCTCTTTGGGGAATGTGCAGACATAAGTTGTGCGGCACAGAGTTGTACTCCGCGTGATTAGCGTAACCTGAGCCACCTATTGCAACCCTATCGCCTACCTTGAAGTCCGTAACACCTTCACCAACTTCGACCACAACTCCGCTGGCGCTATAGCCCAGAGGAAATGGCTCGTCCAACCTGTTGAGCGATTCGTTGAAGACCTTCCAGAAACCTTCTTTTCGGCCCTTCTCAACCGCTCTTTTAAATAAATCTGGGCATGCCTTGGCTTTGCCCAATAAGTTTTTGCGGGACAGTTCGATAATAGATTTTTCAGATCCGATGCTGATAATCGAGCGAATGGTTTTTACGACAAGCCATTTTGGTTTGCATAGAGGATAAGGAACATCCTTTAAGCTCAAATCACCGGTTTTGAGATTCTGGACGAGCTGCTTCATCTATAATCAAACTTTAAGTAATGTTTTATTTCCTGACCCAATCAGCAAATTTTTTCATATCTAAAATTGCTTTATGTGGTTTCTTAATATATGCTTTGAAAGGAATTCTTTTTAGGATATTAACCATCTTTTTATTTATCTTGTAGCATAATTCATAAGCTTCATCAACCAACTGATTTAATGCTTCATCACTTATCATATTAGTATAATTAAATTGTAAACTTTCATATATATCCCCAGACCACGCTGACTTTACATCTATCAGTCCCTTTTTGACAGCCCAGTCAAAAAATGTAGTGCCGGGAAGGGGTATCCAAATATTCATGTAGACCCAATTTGGCTTTAACTCACAAATCAGCTCTTGTGTCTTTTTAATGTCATCTTTGGTTTCGGTTGGAAAGCCCATCATAAAATAAGCAGTTGTTGATATTCTGTATTTGCGAGCATAGTCAAATATCTTTCTGGCATGATTTAAATTTAAATGTTTATTACAAAGTTCAAGTATCCTCTCACTGCCTGATTCGATTCCCAGATTAATCTTGTTACATCCTGCCCTAACAATTAATCCAAATAAGGTTTCATCGATAAAACTAATACTTGAAATGCAACTCCAATTTATTGAAATATTTTTTCTAAGGATTAAATTGCAAAATTCAAGTATCCAATTCTTATTCATAGTAAAACAATCATCGAGAAAATTAAACTCACGAATGTTTTGCTCCGAGATCCTGTACTCAATCTCGTTAATTACATTCTCAACAGACCGCCTTCTTATATTTCGCTGCCATATTTGATTTGTTGCACAATAACTGCACTGATACGGACAACCACGGCTGGTCATTATTGATGATAATGGTAGATTTATTAATCTTTCATTTTTGTAATATTTCGCTGATTCAGCATATGGCAAACTATCTAAATTAGAGATAAAGCTTCTTGGCCTGTTTTCACAGGCCTTACCTAAGTCATCTCTGAAAACAAGCCCATCAATATTTTTTAAACTTTCTTCAAGATTGCTGCCATTTTTCAACTTTTGTTTTTCTAACAGGTCTGCAAGTTCGACAAGTGATTCTTCCCCCTCACCTTTAATTATGAAATCAACATCAAGACAATTATTCAGGATGTCTTTAGCGTAAATTTGACTGTGATGGCCTCCCAATACAACCTTTATATCCAAAGAATAGTTTTTAATTATTCTCGCAACTTTCAGAACACTTTTCATTTTTACGGTTACGCAGGAAATGCCAACAATTTCCGGGGATATCCATACAAGTAAATCTTTCAGTTTTTTCCAGGTGTGACAGTCTAAATCTTTGTCACATTCGTCTAAATATTTTTTGTAAAAAGACACATTTTTTACTCGTGAAAATGGATTAACATATATTAAGGTGTCATCATAATCTAAATTTACATAAACCGATTCATGACCAGCTTTATTTAACATAGCGGAAAGATACGCCAACCCCAGCGGATATATAGAGGGCGCTTTTGTTCCCATTAGGCAATTATACGGTGGATCGATCAGTAACGTCTTCAAGAATCACATTCCCCTTAAGAAAACTTTATAGGTTCTAGTGTTTCGTAGACCACCTTTCTATATGTTAAGTTTTTTAGATTTTTCCTTATTTTTTAACCAAGAACTTAAATTGGGCTCTAAAGACCACCCTGAACAATTTCTACAAATACCGTAGTTTCCGTTGCAATGCGCATCTCTGATCGCCTGCAATCTTTTACCATGCCAGATGACAAACATAGAATCCTCACTGATATCGCCTATAATTCTCTTTTTATCACCGTCAAAACAACATGCAGACACCCTTCCATCAGAGTTTATCGCCGGAGAATACCACAATATTGTACACGGATATCGGCTTGTTGAACTGGTTGTATTCTTTCCCACAGTTTCAAGTTGTGGCCAATTACAAAGCCTTGTTATTTCCACCTTGTCCGCTACTCTTTCCCATTTTTTCTGGAAGAGAGAAACCTCTGAATGAGTCTCTTCCATATCTATCATTTTAACCCGAACAAAGGGCTTTTTGCTTTTTAGCTTATTTCTTGTTTTTATGAAATTAGTAACATTACTTTCTACTTCTTCTAATTTATCCACTCCTTTTAATTTTAGAAAAGTGGATTTTTTTACAGCATCTATGCTGATCACTATATCATCAAGGCCTGAGTCAATTACTTCTCTACTCTTATTTTCGTTCAATAAGATTCCATTGGTAGCAAAATGGACAATTTTCGCGGCCTGCCTATCTTTGGCATATCTTATCATTTCAGGCAAGTCAGGATGCAAAAGCGGTTCACCATCTTTATGTAACAAAAGCAAAAGTAACCTCTTGTATTTGGCATATTCATCTATGATTTTCCTGTAAAGCTTTAAGTTCATATATTGTTTTTTGATTTCTTTGTTTTGAGCGTTTGGGCAAAACGAACAACGCAAATTACACAAGTTTGTAGGCTCTAAATGAAGATAAATAGGGAAGTCCCACGATATTATTGCTTTGAATATTTGTTTTTTCACCCAAACATATTTCTTTAAATATAATAACGTTCTTAAAAAGTTCATCTGGCTCTCCACCATTTGAAAGCTTTTTTGACATCTTTAAACATTAATATCGGTTCCCGCAGATAAACCAATCTCCTTGTCCAGCCCCGTCTAATTATATTCCTAAGTTTGGTGTTGTGTTTATGAAACTCATCCATCAAAAAAACAAGTAATTCATAAAATTTCTGCTTTTCAATATTAGCTACCCTCTGAGAAGGATTAATAAAAAAGTAATCTTTAGGGTTTGTGTTAAAAAAATGGTCCACCTCCACCTCGGAATGCAGCAAGCCCATTTGTACCCCCTGTTCAAAAAGTTCTGTTTTTGGGAAAGGATTGTAAACCCCTAATCCCGCATAGTGAGGATTCAAGTCCTTCATAAACTCATAGGTTTTTCTTATATCCTCCTCGGTTTCTGTGGGCAGACCCACCATAAAATAGCCGCTCCAGAATAGATTGTACTTGTTCAGCAACCTTGCTGCCTCTCTCATCTGGTCAAACGTCACTCCCTTTTTGGTCTCTTTCAAGATGCGTTCGCTTCCCGTCTCAATACCTAACTTGACTACGTTGCAGCCGGCCTTTTTCATCTTTTTAATCAATTCTTCATCCAGAAGATCGACCCGGGTAGAGCAACTCCAATTAATTTTCAGCCTCTCTGAAACCAGTCTGTCACATAACATCTCTACCCTTTTTCTATTCAAAGTAAAAGTGTCATCCTTAAATTCAAACTGTCTTGTCCCCCATTTTCCCCTAACCTGCCTTATCTCTTCAATAACGTTGTCAATAGAACGATTTCTTACCTTTCTCTGCCACATATGGCAACAGTAACTACAGTTAAACGGGCAACCCCTGGAAGTCATAATTACACCCATGTCTTCCGAGGTATAACTTGTCTGGTTCGCCAAAAGCTCCCGGGCAGGAAAGGGAATTCGGTCCAAATCTTCAATAAACTCCTGAGGACGATTGTGATGTACGAATCCGTTTTGCCTGAATGATATGCCCTTTACCCCGTGAATATCCCCGCGATTTTCTACAGCTTTAATAAAATTCACAAGCGTTCTTTCGCCCTCTCCTATTACTGCCACGTCAATATTGTCGCTTTTCAAGGTCAGCTCAGGAAGAAAAGTGGCATGGGGTCCACCTACCACCACAGGCAATGTGGGATCATATTTTTTAACAATCTCGGCTGTCTTCAACACGGAGCCAAACTTTGTGGTTATAGCAGTTAGTCCTACCAAATCCGGCTTAAAGTCCTCTACGACCTGCCTTATTTCCTGCCAGACTGTATGATTGTCGTTGTTCAATCCCTCTCGATATAATTCCAGTCTTCTATATTCATCGCTGAAATCAATATCAGTTCCTTTTTGAACCGCATCAACGTCAAAAATGGATACCTTATATCCAGCATCCCTCAGCACAGCTCCCAGATAAGTAAGCCCGATAGGAAAGTAAAAATTCACGAATCCGGTAAATCTCTTGAATGGCGGATCAATGAGCAGCACTTTCACTTCTTATACCCTCTGCCAGATCAATAAGAGAATCATTGCACAATTGCTTCAAAACGCTTCCTGCGACTCAAGAAATACAATTCCGTAATGCCCTGAGTCGCACATTTTACTCTTGCAATGCTCATACCTGATTCCACGTTTGAACGGTCGATGGTGTAAGGATTTCCACCGGGCTGAAGCGGCTTGGAAAAGGTCGTAAAGGCAAAATCGTAGTGCTTATGTACCAACTCATAAGCAGTTTTAGAATAATCTGAAACACCTCCGAAGGTCCAGCAGAAAGACACGACCTTTTTCTGGAGGCGCTCCTCCAGAATCTTCCGGGAACAAACAACTTCACGCTCCAGAGTCTTCTTATCGAGCCCGTTCCTCAAGGAGCAGTGGGTAAGAGTATGTGAACCGACAGCATGACCTCGCCACACCAAATCTTTTACTTCTTCCCAAGACATCGGCTGGTATTGCTCAGATGATAGAACTTCTTCTGCCACTCCGCCCAGATTTTTCAGGTAAAACTCTTTCTGTTCGTCCTGAGATTTGTCAGCCTGATCAATTAACGAAACGGGCAGAAAGAAAATTCCTTTAATGCCAAATTCATCCAAAAGCTTGGAAGCAACGATGTAGTTGGTTTTGAGACCATCATCAAAGGTTATTAGTAAGTACGGCTGTGTGCCGGAAAGTTCGCCCTTCAGAAACTTAGGCAAATCTTCTTCGCAAAGCACTTTGAAGTGACGGAGATAATATGCAAAATGACGTGCCAATTGTTCCTTGAAAACGGAGGGGGTCCCGTGGTAGTTAACAGCGCGCAGAAGAGGGCCTCGCAAGTGAGGGTTATTAGCGGTAAGACGTGTTACTCCTGAGAAACCTGACAAGCTTGAAAATTGAGCTATAAGTTCTCTTATGTCCATAACGAATCCACTTGCTTTAAAAGATGACGTACATATCTGAACTAATTTCTTTGCCCGTAGGCGGACGAGCAAAAACTCGCAAGGGAAGAAGAATAAATAACAAAACCCACTTCCAAGGGTGTCCTATACTCCGCACATACTTTCTATATTGCGACAGGGCGTTCCATGCAGTCATTTCCCTAACCATGCTCCTTGCTATGATTGCTTAAAGCATCTCACCGATTCAGTAAAGATGGGTGTAGCTTTCTCTATCTGCTGAGTCTGTGGTAATTTCCCTCCAGTAAGTAATTTTCCCCTCCCCATCGCATATTGTCTTTTTCCCAAAAACCCTCATAAAAAAAGCAAAAGGAGTTAATACAAGAAGGTAAATTATAGCGAGAAAAACGCGAAGTAAGAATTGCGACATCTATTAACTTCTCCTAATCCAACACAAATTCTTTGCGCCAGTCTCGCGATTCCTTCCAGCGAGCTTGTTCATCTTTGAGTAGCCAGAATCCATCCAGATATAAAGCGTCCATCTCAGTCCGCATAAAACACCTGTAAGCTTGTTCCGGAGTACATACAATCGGTTCCCCTCTTACGTTAAAGGAAGTATTCACTAGGACCGGACAACCTGTGATTGACTCAAAAGCTGAAAGTACCTGATAAAAATCAGGATGACCGTCTGGACTGACGGTCTGCAGACGGGCTGAATAGTCCCAATGTGTAACAGCTGGAATATCACTCCTGGCCTGATTAACTTTCAGTAAGAGATTGTCACTTTCACTGGCCGGAGCATGAGGTCGCCGGTGTGACGGCAGCACAGGAGCAACAATAAGCATATAGGGGCTGTCGCCCTCAAAGTCAAAATATTCAGAAGCGCGATCTGCCATTACTGCCGGGGCAAAAGGGCGGAATGATTCTCTGTATTTAATCTTCAAATTCATAATCTTCTGGGTATCCGGGCGGCGAGGGTCACCAAGAATAGAGCGCGCTCCCAGAGCACGGGGGCCAAATTCCATTTTTCCCGAAAAAAATCCGACGACTTTGCCATCAGCGATAAATTGGGCTACGGTACTAGATCGTTTCTCTGGAGGGAGTTCATGGTAGCAGCAGCCATAAGTGTCGAGGAAAGCTCGAATTTCTTGTTTGGAAAAAGAGGGTCCAAGATAGCTTCCCCGCTGACGGTCTCCTGTCTGTCGCACAGGTTTGGGATTATTCAAGTACCCATGGTAACCCAGCAAAGCGGCCCCCAAAGCTCCTCCTGCATCACCTGAGGCAGGTTGAATCCAGAGTTTATCAAAGGGCCCCTCTCGTAAAACGCGACCGTTGGCTACACAATTCAAAGCCACTCCCCCTGCTAGACACAGATATTTTTTACCTGTAATTTTATAAGCATGCCACACCATATTAAGTATGACCTGCTCCGTTACTTTCTGTATCGAAGCTGCTATGTCCATCTCTCGGCGGGTGATAGGAGATTCAGGGACACGAGGAGGTCCTCCAAACAGATGGCTGAACCGATGATTGGTCATCTTTAGGCCGGTAAGATAGCTAAAGTATTGCATATTCAGGTGAAGTGAACCATCATCCTTTAAGTCTAAGAGCTCGGATAAGATTAAATCAACGTACCGAGGTTCACCATAGGGAGCAAGTCCCATAAGTTTATACTCCCCGGAATTAACCTTGAATCCGCAAAAATAAGTGAAGGCAGAATAGAGCAGGCCCAATGAGTCCGGAAACCATAGTTCTCTGATCAGCTTGATACGGTTACCTTCTCCAATTCCTATGGTAGAAGTAGCCCATTCACCTACGCCATCCATAGTCAGGATGGCAGCATCATTAAAAGGAGAAGCATAATAAGCACTAGCTGCATGTGCCAGATGGTGTTTGGAAAAGAGAATTCTAACCTCAGGGTGAATATGACGCCGAATGATATTGGGAATGAACAGCTTCTGCGCCAGCCATCGAGGCATAGCATGTAACCAGGAACGAAGACCATGTGGAGCTACCGCTATATAGCTACTCAGCAATCGGTCGAAGGTTAGTAGGGGTTTGTCGTAAAATACTATATAGTCAATATCTGAGGGAGCAATTGCTGCTTCCTCCAGACAGTATAAAACCGCATTGACAGGGAAGTCGGGGTCGTGCTTAATGCGTGTAAAGCGTTCTTCCTGCGCAGCGGCTACTATATCTCCGTTTATCAGCAAAGCAGCGGCTGCATCGTGATAGAAGCAAGAAATACCGAGAATGTTATTAGACATCGTTTGCGTTCAAATTAACTTTCGTATTCCTAATTCGTTTATTAAGGCATTTGCTACCACCCTGTGTGCAAGGGGTGTGTAATGAATATCTCTTTTAAATCGGCAATTCCTTCTCTCAGCGGGCTTGAGCTTTTGAAAGTAGGGGAGAACATTAATAATATGCGCATTGGGGTGCTCCCTGCCAAATTCCTCAAAACGCTTCCAGTATATAGGTTTACTCAGACCCTCAATATAGTGATAGGTAGGAAGAGGGACTATTACCACCTCTCTAGTTTTAGCCTTATTTACATACCTCTGAAGTAATGCCCTCATAAGCTTCCAGGATGGATGTTGGGAGGAAGAATACTGAGGGTAAGGATTAAACCTAACAAGTTTGATGAGAGTACTCTTCAGAGGAAAGAAATGCTTGTTAACAAAATCGCGCAATTTTGGAAACTTGCCGGAGAAATCTGTATTTGCCAGAATCTCTTTACCTGCCTCAGAAAGCGAAGGGCGTTCACGAGGTACAGGCACGTGATGAAGGTGCAATTCTCCATCTTCAAGAGTAAAGTATGGCTTGGGAACTGCGACTACGTGGCCGGTACTGCCTTCTATCACCGGGCGATACCCAGAGGCAATTCGGTTAATATTTTCAACTAAGATACAAAGCAGCAAAACATCTCCTGCAAAGCGATGCCCAAAGTGCTCGCACATCAACAATTGTTGATCTGTCCCGCTACCAGGTAATCCAAAGTTGATAACCTCTAAGCTCTTCTCGGTTTTCTCCATGATGTCGGTAAAACGCTCTTCATTATTGACTCCATCAGCAGCAGTAAAGGAATCGCCAAAAACCAGAATACGGCGCATACCCGCAGGCCTGTGCAAGTCATACTCTCTAGAACTTCTGATTCCCATACTATTAGTGACAACTGCATAGTACCCGCGCTCGTGAGGAACGTGGGTGCGAAGGTTAGGCACAAAAGACTGTCCAAAAATTTCATGATACCGAATAGAAATCCTCAACGGTTGCCTGCTAGAAAAAGCGTACTCTTTTCCGTTCATAAGAAAAAACCTTTTACTCTTAACCCCTCCCCATCGTCAAGACCAAATTGTCTTCTGTATTTGGTGTGAGTTGTAACGGTTTATACTGTTCTTTCGCTTTGCGAAGCGAAGGCGTAGCCGAAGCGGAGCAAAGCGAATCGCGGCCCGCGAAGTACACCTCCGCAGGCGTCCGATACGCCAGCGAACTGTGCGGACGGCGATTGTTGTAATAATCGAAATACCGATGCAGTGACCGTATCAACTCGTGCCCGTCCGAATACTCCCGCAGGTAAACCTCCTCATACTTCACCGTCCGCCACAAACGCTCAACCAGGATATTGTCAAACACGCGGCCTCTGCCGCTCATACTGATCCGAATATCACGCCCTCTCAACGTCTCAACAAACTTCACACTGCTATACTGCTTGCCCTGGTCCGAGTGAAAAATCCCAGGTCTTGATATCCTCAACGCCTCATCCAACGCATCTATGCAGAACAGCGATTCCAAACTGTTCGACACCGACCA
>Ga0299912_10000757_pt1 | contig 26511 bp, 22 predicted proteins | sample RVTome_2_FD_207667 | JGI IMG/M metagenome (GOLD analysis project Ga0299912, IMG submission 207667) | Soil microbial communities from uranium-contaminated site in the Upper Colorado River Basin, Wyoming, United States - RVT95D214 (version 2) ... | reverse complement strand
GGCATCGGTCTGGTGAAGCTCATGGGGCGCTATTCCGGATTCATCGCCGCCAATGCCGTCCTGGCCCTCCGGGAGGTCAATTTTGTCCTGGTGCCGGAAGCGGATTTTGATCTGGAAGGGGAAAACGGCTTATTGAAAGCCCTGGAGGATCGCCTCCGACAACGGGGCCACGCGGTGGTCGTAGTGGCGGAAGGCGTGGGCCAAAAATACTTCAACGAAGAAACCCTCCCCCGGGACCCCTCCGGCAATCTAAAACCCGGGGACATCGGCGTCTTTTTAAGCGATAGAATTAAGGATTATTTCCAGAACCGAGGCATGGAACTCAATCTCAAGTACATCGATCCCAGCTACCTGATCCGCAGCATGCCCGCCAACTATAATGACAGCATCTATTGCGGCTTTCTGGGCCAGAACGCGGTGCACGCGGGCATGGCCGGCAAAACCGCCATGCTGGTCAGCCGCTGGCACGGCCATTACGTGCACATCCCCATCAAAGCCGCGGTGGGCAAACCCAAGGAACTGGAACTGGATTCTCCCCTGTGGCGCAGCGTCCTGGAATCCACCGGCCAGCCGTCCCTGAAGAATTTTTAACACCCATGCACAAGCACCCGGTATTCCAATGTCAGCAATGCGGCGACTGTTGCGCCGGCCGGGGGGGCATCCTGATCCGGCCCGGGGAAGTGGCGGCCCTGGCCGCGTTTCTCCATCTCGACGAAGAAGATTTTTGCCGCTGCTTTGTGGAGCCATCCGCCCTGGGAGCCCGTCTGACCATCCGGGACGGCGTCTGCGTCTTTATGGAAGACAACCGCTGCCGGGTGCATGCGGTGAAGCCCTTCATCTGCCGCCAGTGGCCTTATCTACCCGCGCTGTTGGCGGACGCGGAGGAGTTCGAGGCCGCCAAGGGGGCCTGCCCGGGCCTCAACCCGGAGAGCAGCCACGAGGACTTTGTGGAGGAGTCCCGGAAGTTAAATAAATTATAGGGGGAAGTATGGAAAACGCTGCCCCCGGCCTCCCCTAAACTCCTCACCCAACCTTGGGGGAGAGGGAAAGAGAATGTTATCCCGAACATCCTCCCGAGCTCATTAAATCGGAGAATTTCTTGAAGATCTGCGTAATCCTGGCCCATCCCCAAAAAGGCAGCTTCAATCACGCCATAGCCGAGACGGTGGTCCAAACCCTGAACCATAACGGCTATGAGGTCATTTTTCACGATCTCTATGGAGAAAAATTTAATCCCCTGCTGCCGGGTGAGGAGATTGCCGGCGACGCGGCGTTGCCTACCCTCATAGAACAACACTGCCTAGAGATTTCCCAAGCCCAGGGCCTGGTTATCATCCATCCCAACTGGTGGGGCCAGCCACCGGCCATCCTCAAAGGTTGGATCGATAGAGTATTCCGGCCCGGAGCGGCTTATAAATTCCAGGAAGGCGATAAAGGTGAAGGGGTGCCCATCGGCTTATTGACAGCTAAAGCAGCCTTGGTATTTAATACCGCTAACACTCCGCCGGCAAGGGAGGCGGCGGTTTTTGGCGATCCCCTGGAAACTATATGGAAAAACTGCATCTTCGGCCTCTGCGGGGTGGAGAACTTTTGCCGCCGGAACTTCGCCGTGGTGGTAACCAGCACCCTGGAGGAAAGAAAAACCTGGCTCCAGGAGGTTCGGGACCTGGTCGAGCAATATTTTCCCAAGATCTAAGCTACTAACAATTTTAAGGATCATGCTAAAGCAATGCCTAAAAAACCGTTTCTCTTTCTCTTCTCTCTCCTCCTAGCTGCCGTTTTGCTCCCGGCTGCATCTCCGGCCCAGGCAGCCAAGGGTGAGAACCACCCGGCCCAGGAGCTCTTCTCCCAGGGAGCGGACGCTCTCTCCCAAGGCAATCCCACCCTGGCCCTGGAGAAATTCAACGCCGCCCTGAAGCTGGACCCGGACCTGCCGGAGGTCTACATCAACCGGGGCATCGCCCTGATGCGGCTGGAGCAATACGTGGAAGCCGTGGAGGACTTCGATAAGGCTTTGGAGCTGGCCCCCCGAGCCCCCGAGGCTTTTTATAACCGGGCCCTGGCCTACAGCCGTTCGGGCCTTTATGACAAAGCCGTGGCCGATTACACCCGGGCCCTGAAATACGCGCCCAAGGACTGGCAGATTTTCTACAACCGGGGAAACGCCTACCTGGAGCAGAACAAATCCGGGGAGGCCCTGAAGGACTTTGACCGGGCCCTGAAACTTAACCCTAAGGCCCCGGAGGTTTACCATAATCGGGGCCTGGCCTATCTGCACCAGAAAAAACCGGACAAGGCTCTGGAAAACTTTGACCAGACCCTGGAACTCAACCCGAACTTCGCCCGGGCGGTTTTCAATAAAGCCAGGGCCCTGGAACAACTGGGCCAAAAACCGGAGGCCATGGCCGCCTACCGCCAGTTCCTGAAAACCGGCAACCCTGAGTCCGACGCCGAATACCTGCAAAAGGCCTTGGACCGCCTGAAGGAATTGGAGGGGAAATGAGGGTCAGTTTTCAGTTTCCAGTTTTTGGTCTTCGTTCGTCGGGAAAAAACAAAATATAAATTTAATCAATGACGTTAGGCTATATAATTGAAAACTATTACAAATAACCAGAGACAGTTTTTTACTGAAAACCGAAAACTGAAAACTGAAAACTCTGTCTTTTACATCACCACCCCCATATATTACGTCAACGCGGAGCCCCACCTGGGCCATGCCTACACCACAGTGGTGGCGGACGCGCTGGCCCGGTTCCATCGCCTCCTGGGTGTAGAGACCCGCTTCCAGACCGGCACGGACGAGCACGGGGAAAAGGTGTTGGAAGCGGCCCGGAACGCGGGCCTCCCCGTCAAGGAGTTCGTGGACCGCATCAGCGCCGCGTTCCGCCAGAACTGGGATGATCTGGGGATCGACTACGACGCCTATGTGCGCACCACCTCCCCGGAGCATATCAGGGTGGTGCAGACGGTGCTCAATAAGGTGCATGAGGCCGGGGACATCTACTTCGGAGAATACGGCGGGCTCTACTGTTACGGCTGCGAGTGCTTCTATTTGGAGAGGGATCTGGTGGAGGGCAAATGCCCGGACCACCAGGTGGAGCCCGCGTTCATCAAGGAAGAGAACTATTTCTTCCGCATGAGCCGGTACCAGGAATGGCTGATTGACTACATCCAGGCCCATCCCCAATGGATCCGGCCGGAGCGCTACCGCAACGAGGCCCTGGCTTTCCTCAGGGAACCCCTGGAGGACCTGTGCATCTCCCGGCCCCGGAGCCGCCTGGATTGGGGCATTCCCCTCCCCTTTGATGAGCGCTACGTCACCTACGTCTGGTTCGACGCGCTTCTCAACTATCTCACCGGCCTGGGCTATCCCGCAGGGGAGGACTACGTGCGCTTTTGGCCGGGGGCCCAGCACCTCATTGCCAAGGACATCCTGAAACCCCACGGCATCTATTGGCCCACCATGCTCAAGGCCGCGGGGGTGGAGCCTTTCCAACACCTCAACGTCCACGGCTACTGGCAGATGCCCCAGGGGAAGATGTCCAAAAGCCTGGGGAACGTGGTGGAGCCCCGGTATCTGGCCTCGCACTACGGCATTGATCAGATGCGCTATTTCTTCCTCCGGGAGATGGTCTTCGGCCTGGACGCCCATTTCAGCGAGGAGGCTTTGCGGACCCGGATCAACGCCGATCTGGCCAACGACCTGGGGAACCTCTTCGCCCGCAGCCTGGGCATGGCCTTCAAGTACCGTCAAGGCGTGGTTCCCCCTCCAGGGGTGCCCGAGGCCCCGGATAAGGAAGTGGCGGCCCTGGCCCAGGAGGTGGCCGGGGATTTTCTAAAACTTTTCCCGGACCTGGAGTTCCCCAAGGCCCTCACCCGGGTCTGGGAATACATCAATCATCTGAACCGCTACATCGTAACTTCTGCGCCCTGGGAGCTGGCCAAGGAGCCCCAAAGCGCGGCCCGCCTGGACACGGTGCTTTATCATCTCCTGGAAGGGCTGCGCTGGCTGGCCGCGCTGCTGCGGCCGGTGATGCCCGGAAGCGCCCTAAAGATGAGCGAACAACTGGGCCTGGGCCTGAGCCTCTGGGACCATCCCCTGCCCCAGGTGTTGCATTGGGGCCGCCTGCTCCCCAGCAGCAGCCTCAAGAAAGGCCCGGCCCTGTTTCCCCGTTTGGAGGCGGAGGAGAGATGATGTTGGGGAAGGGTGCTAAGGGCCCGTAGGGCGGGCGTCCCCGCCCGCCGAAACCCCTTACCCCCTCCCCCAAACCCCCACCCCCAATCCCATATTTTTTTTGTGAGACTGACTCATGGGTGCCTGGATTCGGGGTTATTGGGGAATTGTCCTGGGAGTGGCCCTGCTCCTGACAGGCTGCGCCGCGCCGCCGCCCCGGCCCGAGGCCCCGCCCCTGCCGCCGCCTCCGGCCGTCCGCACCCCCCAGGAGCTCGCCCTGGATCGGGCCATCAGCGAGTTTCACGGCGCGCCTTACCGTTCCGGGGGGACTACTCCCGGGGGGGTGGATTGCTCCGGTTTAGTACAGACGGTTTTTCATAAGGCCGGCATAAATGTCCCCCGGACCGTGGCCCAGCAGTACGGACAGGGCCAACCCGTGGGTTTGAACGAACTGCGCTTCGGGGACGTGGTCTTTTTTAACCGCTACTGCCAGGCCCGGGCCCGGAACTACTTTGCCGCCGGAATTCTTACTCCGGCTTATGCCGAGCAGGCCTGCCACAACGGTATCTACCTGGGCCAGGGCCGCTTCATCCACGCCTCCCCCAAGGGCGTGTACGTCAGCCGCCTGGACGCCGAGGTCTGGCGCCTCTCTTTCCTGGGCGCCAGGCGCTATCTGCCCAACGGGCCGCCGGAGCGTTAATCGTGGATTTTCGGAGAAATTTATTTATTAAGGAGACCAACATGGGGAAAAAGCGGCAATTAGCCTTGATTCTAAGTCTGTTCCTGATCAGCCTCATCGCCGGGAGCGTTCCGGCCGCGGCCCGGGATACTATCTGGGGTGATTTTTCCTTTGGCCCCTCCCGGGAGACCATCCGCCTGGACCGGGAAAAATCCGTTGCCCGGGAGAACTACTGCCCCACCGGCGGCTGCGTCATCCGCCTGGATAGCGTCAGTGTCAAACCCGCCCGGGCCCGGGCAGGGGACACTCTGCTCCTCACCACTTCCTACACCCTCCTCACCCCGGAGCAGGTTGCCATCCCCATCTCCATCATCCGGGAAATCTTCTTCCAGGGGAAATCCCTGGGGAAAACCAAATCCCTGGAAACCCGCAGGCTCAACGGCGCCTGGGACCAGGAGGTCAACTTCTCCCTGCCCGCCAACGCCGCGGCCGGCGACTACACCCTGGTCACCAGCATCAACACCGGCTACGGCCAGGACCAGAAGACTATCCAGTTTCGGGTTGATCGTTGAGGGGAGGACCGGGGACAGCAAGTCCCCCGGCCCCTTCCCCTAAATCCAATCGAGGAGGACCGGGGTGATTACGCACATCGTGTTATTTAAGCTGGGGGACCGTTCCGGGGAAAATATCGAGAAGGCCAGGGCGGTAATGGCTTCCCTGGCCGGAAAGATTCCCCAGTTGCGCCATTTCGAGGTGGGGGCGGACATATTGCGCACCGACAGGTCCTACGACCTGGCCCTGGTGGCCAAGTTCGACAGCCTGGAGGATCTGAACGCCTATCAGATCCATCCTCTGCATCAACAGGTGGTCAAGTACATGATGTCCGTCCGGGAGTCTGCCGTGGCCGTGGATTATGAAGGGAGCTAGGGGGCAGATGACCGGGATTCCCTGGACGCCCCGCCTGGGGGCGGCCACCGCGGAACGGGGGCTCTCCCTCACCGGGGCCCAGCCCCTGGCCGGGGACGGCTCCGACCGCCGTTTTTTCCGCCTGTTGGGCTCGCCCACCGTGGTTTTGCTTTACCATCCTTATCCCCCCGGCGGGAACGTCAATGAAAACGACTCCTACTTCCAGATAGGCCGCCATCTGCGGGCCCGAGGCGCGCCGGTGCCGGAGATTTACCACTACTGCCGGGGAGAGGGCTGGATGCTGGTGGAGGATTTGGGGGATATCAGCCTGGACGCGGTCTTGAAAGGCCAGTCCGGGGCCGGGCAGATCCCCTTCTGGTACCGCCAGGCCCTGGAGATCCTGGCGGACATGCAAATTAACGGCCTGGAGAGGTTTGACCCCGCCTGGTGCTTCGATACCCGGGTGGTGGACGGCCCTTTCCTCAAAGAGCGGGAGTGCGGCTATTTTGTGGGCGCTTTTCTGCAGGGCTACCTGGGTCTGAAGGTGGATCCGGCGGAACTGGCCCCTGATTTCCACCGGCTGGTAACTGCTGCTTTTTCTCGCTCGGGGCGTTATTTTCTGCACCGGGATTTCCAGTCCCGGAACCTGATGGTCAAGGACGGGCGCTTGCGGGTCATCGATTTTCAGGGGGCGCGTCTGGGCCCCCTGGGCTATGACGTGGCGGCCCTGCTCATCGATCCCTACGTGGGGCTGAACCCCCAGTGGCAGGAAGAGTTACTGGATTACTATCTGGAGATGTTGAAAAAGCGGGTGGCCGTGGAGGAGACGGCCTTCCGCCACCGCTACCGTTACCTGGCCCTGAGCCGCAACCTGCAGATCCTGGGGGCCTTCGGCCACCTGACCCGGGTGAAGAAGAAGACCTTTTTCGCCCGTTATATCCCCGGCGCGGTGCGGGAATTGCGGCGGCGCCTGGGGGAAAGGGCCGGGGAGTTTCCCCGGCTGGAGGAAGTGGTGGACCGGCTGCCCGACAGCCGTTAGGAAGACCACGGGAGAAGATGCTGGTGGAGGGAGGGCCGGGGAAAGAGCTGTCAGCGTTCAGCTATCAGCAGTCAGCTTTAAAAAAGTTGCAGCCCTGCCCTTGTCTTTGCTGAAAGCTGACTGCTGATCACTTCCTTTCCCCACTTCCCTGAGAATCCATCAAAAGTCCAGATTGAACAGCACGTCCGCGCCGGAGTTGCGCTGGCCCATCTGGGATTCCACGCTGAGGTATTTGTTCACCTTGTATTCCAGGCGCACCTGGTTGGTGTCGTCCCGGTACAGGGGGCTGGTCTTGCGCTCAAAGGTGACGGTGATGTCCTTGGTGAGGGGCTTGGCCACCCCCACGGTTTGCCGCCCTTCGATCTGGCCGCTTTTTAAAAAGACGTCTCCCACCAGGGGAAAATCCTGTCCCAGTATCTCCTGGATTTTTTGGGCGGTGATGCCCCCCAGAATACCCAGGGCCTGTTGGCCCACGGTGGCAAATTCATCCCGGCTGAGGGTCCGGGCCGGGCGGCCGAAGACCAGGTAGGCCAGCAAATCCTGGGGGGGCAGGTTGGGGGTGCTCTCCATCCGCACCTGGGGTTTGTTCGCCGGGCCGGACGCGTTGAGGATAAAGGTCAGGCCGGACATTTCATGAATGGCCCGGCCTTCGATGGTCACCTCCCCATGGGGTTTTCCCGGGAAGTGAATGCCACCCCGTTCTATTATAAAGGCGCGCCCTTGCAGTTCGTAAGTACCTTTGAGGGTCCTAAGGTCTCCCCCCAAGAACACCGGCCCCCCCCGCGTTTTATCGGCCCTGAGAGTCCCGGCCAGCTCCACTTTCAGGCGTTTGTCACGGATCCACGCCCCGCCTTGAGATTCCAGGATGACATCCATCCCCAGGTTTTCCCACAAGCCCGGTTTTCCGTCCTGGGTGGCCTTGGCCTTGGGGGATGGCGGGGGTTGCACCAGGACGATATCACTGTGGACTCCGGACTGGAAGAAGCTGGGGCGGAAAGAGGCCTTGGAGACCAGCAGCCGCCCCTTCAGGAGGGGAGCGGACGCGGGACCGCTCAAATAGAGGTTGCCGCTGGCGGTGGCCTCGGACCCGCCCCGGGCCAGGCCTTCAAAGTCCTGGAGTTGGACCCGGGCTTCGAACCGGCGGGGCCGGAACCCGGCCAGGGTGACGGCGCCGCTGATGTGGGCCACCCCGCCGCTTTCCAGGGCGATGTCGGGAATAACCAGCTTTTCCCCCTGGAGCGTGACTTCCCCCGGCAGGAGGCGAAAAGGCTTGCCGGCCTGGCGGAACAGCAGCTTTCCCTCACCCCAGCGGATCTTCCCGGAGACCCGGGGGTGGTCGGGGTTGCCCTGCCATTGGGCCGCGAGGGATATCAACCCCTCGGCGCTCTGCACTTCCGGAGTGAGGGCGGTGAGCAGGGCCAGGTTGGCATTTTCACCCTGGACCCGGAAATCCATGTCCCGAGCCCCCCAATCCCAACGAAAGGGGCTGAAGGAGAGCCTTAGGGGAATACGGCCGTCCCAGACGAGGCGGGGGCCATCGGTCTTCTCCTCCACGCTGCCCCTTAGAACCAGGCTCTCTTCCCGATAGGTCAGGCTGGTTTGCAGGGAGCGGAAAGGAAAGTCCCCCCATTTCCCCGGCCCCCAGGTGAGTTGGCCCTCCATGGAGGGATGCTGCAGATTGCCGGTGAGATTGAGGCGGCCCTGAATCTTTCCTTCCAGAGAAGCCCCTTGCAGGCTGAAGAGACCCGCGGGCAGGTCCGCGGCCTCCAGCCGGGCGGTAAGCTCGTTCCCCCGGGACTGGGCCTGGATGGTGAGGCGGCCGTCATTGATCCGCCAGGTGGCGGGGGACATTTCCAGGCCGGGAAGGAAACGGACCTGGATGGGTTTGGTGTTGACCACTTTGATTTTGGGGGTGTGGACGCGGCAGCTCTGGAGGGTGAGCAGGTGAGGCTGGGCCAGAAGGTCGGCCCCGCCCTGGACCTCCGCCTTAAGTCCCTCAGGCGAAGACGCGGTGAAGCGGAGCTGCCATTTGCCGCCTTCTCCCTGACTGTGGAACGTGGCCTGGGAAAAGACCCCGGCCGGGGTCTTCAAGCCCGCGCCTTGCAAATCCACCCGGCCTGAAGAGGGCGGCCAACCGGCGCCGGAGGCCTTGAGGCTGACTTTTTCCAGCCCGAAATCCTGCCAGGAGAGTCCCTGGCCCTGGGCTTGGAAAGTGAATTGAGGGGACGCTAGGGGGCCCTTTACCGAGCCCTCCCCGGCGAGGTGGCCCCGGAGGCTGGCAGGGAACAAGGGCCAACTGCCGTCCAGGGTAACGTTGCCTTTGCCCTGGAGGTCCACGCCCTGGGTGTCCACCGTGCCTTTCAGATCCGCGGTTAGCGTGCCCAGAAGAATGTGGGCCTGGGCTATCTCCAGCCTAGGGCCATTGAAGGATAGGCGGGTCCGCAGCTCTTTCAAAGGCTGCTGACCCCACTGCCCCCGAGCTTCCAGCTCCCCGGCGAGGGCGGCTGGCAGGCGAAAATTCCCGGAAAATTTGCCGCTGACCAGGCTGCTGGCAGCCACCGGCAGGCCCCAGATCCCGGGCTGGAAGCCCTCGGCCTGGATTTTCAGGTCTCCAGAGAGAGAAGCCAGGAGAGGGCCGGCCGCAGCGGCATTAAGCACCCCGAAATTGCCCTTGAGGAGGCCTTGGAGGCGCTGTTCCCGGCCGTTTCCTTTTAAGGTGAGATTAAGTTGCTCCACCCGGGCGGCCTGGTAGCTGAAAGGCTGACATTTTAGAGTCCATTCCAGGTTCCGGGGGGGCCAGGAGAGCCCCGCGCCCTGGAGATGGCACTGGACCGTCAGGGGGGGCAGGTCTTTAACCCCCCGGGCCCAACCGCCCTCGCCGCTCACCCCTTGCTGGGGCTGCACCCCGGTAAGGTTCAAGTCCAGGTCATAATCCCATTCCCCGGCCTTCTTCTGCACCCGGCCCTGGAAAGAGTATCCGGTCTGGGAGAGGGGACCTTCTCCGCTAATCTGCAACTGGGAGGGAGTGCCGGTGAGTTGAAACTTCCCCCCCAGATTCCAGGAGCCGGGCCAATGCCGCCAGAACCGGCCCATCTCTTCTCCGGGGAGGGGGCCGATCTCCCCCAGCAATTTGCAGAGGGGCTCGGCTTCGCCGAAGCGCACTTCCCCCGCCAGTGAGACCAGGGGTCGGTTTGCCTTTTCCAGCACCAGGGACAACAGATTAAGGAGGTTCGAGCCGTAAGTGAGGCGGGTCTGCAAGCCCAGGCGCCCCCAGGGGGTGTCCCCGGCCAGGGAGGCCCGGCGCACCAGGATGGATTGATCAGGCTTTCTGGGGTGGAGCACGGTGAGGACGAGCTGCAGGTCCAGGTCCCGGTAGAGTTGGGTGGCTCCGTCCCGGGTCAGGGCGGCTTCCCCGCCCTTGATGACGATTTGGGAAAAATCGATGGTATCGAAAGGGGGAGGCGGCTTGGGGCGAAAGAAGTTGCTCACGTTCCAGGCGCCTTCCCGGTCCTGGGTGAGGGTGAGGTGGGGGTCATGGATGGCCAGGCGGGCGATCACCGGCTGCAGTTTCACAAAAGACCAGAGGGAGAACCGCAACTCCAGGCGCTCGGCTCGGAGCACTTCCCCCCCGCGGCCCCGCACGGTTATGCCCCGAAAAGTGAGACCGGTGACATAGTTGCCCCGGATCTCCTGGACTTCGATTTCGCCAAAGATGCGGCTTTGGGCAAACTCCACCAGGCGGTGGCCCCCCCAGGTCCAGACCGTGTCGGTCTGGAGCAGCGGCCAGAGCGCCAGGGCCCCACAAAGCAGCAGGGCGATGAGGGCCAGGAGGAGATACCGGAAGCGAGGCATAGATAATTTTAGCACATTGAAACCTTTGAAAAAAGGCTTGCTGGGGAAAGGGGGCAGGGAAAGAGCTGTCAGTGGTCAGATAACCGCGGTCAGCTTCAAAAGTTGCAGGCCCTTTCCTTTCTTTTGCTGAAAGCTGAGAGCTTCTCCTCCCTCAAAACGCCTGGCCGATGGTGAAATGGAAGCGGTAGCGGTCTTTGCTGGAATCAATGGGATTCAGGGGAAACCCCACATCCACCCCGATGGGGCCGATGAAGGTATGGTAACGCAGGCCGAAGCCGGAAGAATATTTCAACTGGCCTACATCCACGTCCCTGGTCTGCAGGTAGACATTGCCGAAATCCAGGAAGGCCACGGCCCGCAGTTCTTTGTAGATGGGGATGCGGGCTTCCAGGCTGCCTTCCAGAAGCGCGTTCCCACCTATAGGAGAGCCGGAGAGGTTCCGGGGCCCCAGGTAGTCCAGGCGGTAGCCCCGCACGCTGTTGTAGCCGCCCGCAAAGAAGCGCCGGAAAATGGGAATCTCCCCGGTGGTCTGAATGGGTTCGATGACCCCGAACTTCAGGCGGCCCGCCAGGATAAAGTCCGTGTCCCCCAGGCTCCGGTAGCGCCGGATCTCCGCCACGGTGCGGACAAACTGAATCTGGGAGCCCAGGAAATCCGGGGCCACCTCCTGGGCCAGGGAAAGCAGGCCCCCCCGGTGGGGGTCAATGGCGTTGTCCATGGTTTCCTGGCGCAGGCCCAGGAGCACCATGGAGGCCCGGTAAAGTTTCCCGGTCTCGGTTTCGCTCAAACGGGCCAGGGTTTCCTCCGGGATATTGAAGGGCCGGGTGAATTCCAGGCCGTGGCCCACGTAACCCCGGAAACGCCAGGGCAGGTCCCTCTCCAGGCGGACCTGGGAAAAAAGGGCCCGATCGGTGAAACCCGGCAAATAGCGGCGGATCCAGCCGGTCTGATAGATGAAATCGAATTTGCTGCCCCAGATCAGGGGGTTGGTAAAGGTGCCCTCCACCCGGTATTCCAGGCGGGAGAACTTGGTGTCCAGGTCCAGCATGCGGCCGCCCCCCAGGAGGTTGCGGAAGCGCAGGGCCAGGCGGGCCCGGAACTCGTCTTCATCCCCATACCCCAGCCCCACTTTGAGGGACCGCTTTTTCTTTTCCTGGACTTCCACGGTGATGGGAATGTGGCGCTCGGTTTCGGGCACCTCCTCCGGAACCAGGGCCACGCTCTGGAACAGGTCCAGGCCGTAAATATGCTGCTGGCTGTCGTAGAGTTCCTTAAAGGAAAAGGGCGCGCCTTTCTTAAAGGTGATTTTGCGCAAAATCACCTTTTCCGGGGTCTCGGGTTTGCCCTTGACCCTCACCTCCCCGAAATAACACAAGGGGCCGGGTTTAATGGTCAGCTCCAACTGGGCCGTGTTTTTTTCTTCATCCAGTAAAACCCGGCCTTGGACCATCGCCCGGGGATAACCGTGATCCAGCAGGTAGTTCAGGTACAGGCGCTTCAGGGCCTCATAGGTATCTTCAGTGAACCGCTCCCCTATCTTCAGGGGGCTTTTGGCCTTGAGTTCGGCGAGGACCTCCACCGGGTAGCCCTGGGCCGCGTCCACCTCCACCTGGGTCACCTTGACTTCGGGACCCTCGTCGATGTTAATCTCCACGTCCACCCGGCTGTCTTTGATGTTGACCTGGGAGGTGACCCGGGCATGGTAAAAGCCGTGGCGGCGGTAAAGGCTCCGCAACCGTTCCAGGTCGTCTTCCAGTTCCCCGGGGCGAAATACCGGGGGTTTTTTCCAGGGCCAGAGGGAGGGGAGGGGAGTGATCATCTCCTCTTTAATTTTTTTCCCGGGAATGGCCTTGGCCCCGGTGATTTTCAAGGCTCGCAGAGTGGGGGAGTCAGGAGGTGCGGCCCCGGGGGTGGCCGGCAGGCTCCCGGGGGTAGCCAGCAGGATAAGGGTCACCAGCACCAGGGTGCCGGGGAGAGTGAGCCCAAGGGACCGGCTCCGGGGAGGACGGCCCGGCGCCGCTCCCCCTCCAAGAATTTTTCTCCTTAAGAACCTTAAGCCCGGCATCTGACCCTGATGATAGCCTCAGCGCGCCTTTTTCTGGCGGGGTATGATCCCTGGAAACAATTGGGGCTGCCGCGTCCGCCCTCGGGAGGCAGCCGGAGACTCTTCCTGACGTTGCAGTATATCCGGGGTGATACTTTTGACCAAGGGGGAAAGAAGGGTGGGCCGTTTCTTCCCCCACAGGGTCCGCGTCCGGGCCCGGGTCAGGAAGACCTGCCGGGAAGCCCGGGTGAGCCCCACGTAAAAGAGACGATTTTCCTCTTCCGGGTCCCCATAGCCTTCCCCTTCCGGTTCCCAGGGCAGCAAACCCGCCTCACAACCGGCAATGAAGACATAGGGGAATTCCAGGCCTTTGGCCGCGTGGAGACTGAGGAGTTTCACCTTTTCCGCGGCCAGATCCAGGCCGTCATATTCCGGGCCCACGCTCTCCCGGGGGAGCTGGCAGGGGATGCCCGCGGCGGTGAGGCGCCGCTCCAGCTCGGGGCCCAGGGCGTGGAGACGATAGAGCACGGCCACGTCCCGGAAGCCGGCTTTCTCCTCCGGTCCCCGGTGGCGGAGGGCGGCATCCTCCAGGGCCAGATGGCTTAAGCCTCCCACCAGCTTTTCAATCTCCCGGGCAATGGCCTGGGCCTCTGCTGCCTCCGTGGCCCGCTCCAAAAGGAGCAGAGGCTGATCCCCGGGCTGATGGGTCTGCATGGGCCCGGGCAGGACCCCGGCCGCGGCCCGGACCTGCCGGGCCGCTTCCAGGATAGGGGGCGGCAGGCGATAAGTTTCCGCAAAGTTAAGGGTCACCGCGTCCGGCCAGTCCTGGCGGAACTGGGCGAAATACCGGGGGGAGGCCCCCCGGAAGCCATAGATGGCCTGATCCGGGTCGCCGATGACCATGATCTCCGCTTTCGTATCGGCCAGGGCCAGAAAGAGGCGGTATTGGGCCCCGTTCAGGTCCTGGTATTCGTCCACCAGGAGGTGCCGATAGCGGCGCCGGTAGGCCTCCCGGATTTTCGGCTGCCGGGTGAGGAGCAGGGTGGGCCGGGCGATCAAATCCTCGTAGTCCCAGAGCCCTTCCTTAAGGAGCGCGGCTTCATAGTCTTTGAATGCCGCGGCCTCCGGTTCGTTAATTTCCCCCAGGTCCTCCGGGTATTTCAGGGCCTGCTTCCAGTGGGTGATGCGGTTCTCCAAGAGGGAGGAAGGGATTTTATATTGCCGGGCCGCCTGGCGGATTAACCGGCGCCGCTCATCTTCCGGGGCCACTTCCCGGGCTTGGGCCCCCTGGGCCTGCAATATCTGGTGGCCCAAAGCGTGGAAGGTTTTGACGGTGAGGCGCTCCAGGCCGGGAAAACCCGGAAGCAGCCCCCGGATGCGGGCCTCCATCTCTCCTGCGGCCTGGCGGGTGAAGGTGAGGGCCAGGATCTCCTCCGGGTGCACCCGGCGGCGGGCCAGGAGGTGGGCCAGGCGGTGGGTCAGGGCCCGGGTTTTGCCGGTGCCGGGTCCGGCCTGGACGATGAGAGGCGGACCCTCATGGAGGACGGCCTGCCGTTGGGTCGGGTTCAAGCCCGCCAGCAAGGGGTCCTCCGGGATTTCCCGGGCCGGCTCCGCCACCTTATAGTCAGGAGTATCCGCGGGCTGGCTGATTGGGGGCACCGGAGGACGCGGGCCCTTCTCGGAAGCGGGGGCCGGAGGGCTCCAAAAAGCACCCTGTCCCAGGATTTCTTGGCGTTCCTCCGGGGTGAAGAGGCGAATCTCCCCATAGACCCCGTCGTAGCCCGGGGCAATGTGCACCCGGCCCCGGCGCATCTTGTCGATTCCCTGGGCCAGGAGGCTACCCCCCTCCCGGGCCAGGTCCGCCAGGGGGACCCGGCGCAGGATCTCCAGCTCCGGCCCCAGGTTTTCCAGGACGCGGAAGTATAAGCGGTTCACCTTTTTGCTGCTGGAATTGACCTCCAAGACCTGGCCCAACAACTCCGGCAAAGGGATCAGGGACTCAAAAGGCCGGGCCCCGGGGGGCATGGCTCCGGGTTGCCGGTCCGCCAGGTCCAGGACCCGGTGCATCACCCCATAGGTCAGGGGTTTGTGGCATTGGGGACATTCACCCCCCCAAGCCGCGGCTTCTGCAGGGGTCGCCCGCAGGTTGCAAGCCCGGTGGCCGTCCATATGGTATTTCCCTTCCTGGGGGAAGAATTCAAGGGTGCCTGCGAACCCTTCCTGGGTGCGCAGGGCTTGGGCCAAATCAGGGAACGTGGGAGGGACCAGGAAGAGGTTGGCCTCCCGGGCCAGTTTCTGGGGGGAGTGGGCGTCGGAGTTGGAGACCAGGGTATAACGGTCCAGGCTGCTCACCCGCCAGTTCATGGCGGGATCGGAGGAGAGCCCGGTCTCCAGGGCGTGGATATGAACGGTATGCTCCTCGAAGCACTCCTCCAGGGAGTCAAAGCCGCTCTTGGCCCCCAGCACGGAAAACCAGGGGGTCCAGATGTGCGCCGGAATCACCAGGGACGCGGGGTCGATCTCCAGGGCCACCTCCAGGACGTATTTGGCCTCCAGACCCAGGATGGGGCGGCCGTCCGCGGTGACGTTCCCCAGGCGGCCCAGGCGGGCCGAGAACTTCTGGGCCGCGTCCAGGCTGGGGAGCAAAAGCAGGAGGTGAACCTTGCGGACCTGCCCCCCTTTTTTGTAGATGGTGCTCACTTCCCCGGTGATGAGAAAACGCACCGGGGGGACCTGGTCCCAGTGGGGGCCTTGCAGATTCAGGGGCAGGGCCAGACCCGACTTCAGTTCGTAAACCCCGGGAGCCGCGGGCTCCAGTTTGGCGGCCAGCTCCTTGAGCCATTCCGGATGGGTGCAGTCGCCGGTGCCCACCACCTGCACCCCTTTATAACGGCCCCAGAGATCCAGGTGCTCCAGGTCCGCTTCCTTGCCGGTGGCAATGGAATAGCGGGAATGGAGGTGCAGGTCGGCGATTACTTCCATGGGTTGTCAACTTATCACAAAACCCGGAGGTATGCCAGAGACTCGACTTTTGGGAAAATCCCCCAATCCCTCTGGACGCGGCCCAAATAGTGATTACCTAGATGCTGAAAGGAAACCAACTCCCGGGGGTGGCAAGGAGGTGAGTTCCAGTGGAAAGGATTGACAAAGAAACCTTGGAGGCCTGGCTGGATGAGCCCGATGTCTTTATCCTGGATTTGCGGGCTCCCCAGGCTTGGGCAGCCAGCCAGACGAAGATCAAGCACGCGCACCGCTTTGATCCCCTGCAGCCGGTGGAGACGTGGTCCCAGGGGCTGCCTAAAGACAAGAAATTGGTGGCTTACTGAGCCTGACACGGCGAAGGCACCAGCGCCCGGGTGGCGCAGGAACTGGAGCGGTTGGGTTTCTCCCGGGTTTACGTCTTGGTGGGGGGGTGGCGGGCCTGGGAAGGAGAGAATTACCCCACGGTCCCCAAGGAAAGGGACTAGGGGCGTCCCCTTTTTATCGGTGGAATCCGGAAAATGGCGGCTTTACCGGAGCGGTGGCGCTGCCTGGGCCCACCAACTTAGAGGGAAAGGATCATGAGAACAAGAGGTTTACTGGGAGTGGTCATACTGACGTTGCTGGGGGCGCCCCTGGCCGTGGCCCTGGCGGCGAAGCCTGAAGTAAAGTATATTGGTAGGGAGACCTTGCAGGAAATGCTGGGTGACCCCCGGGTGCTGGTCCTCAAACACGGCTGGAACGGCTGGCTCAAGACAGGCTATCCCAACGAACCCAAATAGCCAAATAGATCCCAGGGAATACTTCCCCTCCAAAGTCCTGGGGTTGAGGATGGGGCCGGAAAGAAAGAGGCTGACGAAGAGGGGACCGGATTTAGGGGAGGGATTACCGGCAGGAACAAATGAATAATTTCACAAGTATTAAACTTAAAAAGCCCCCAAAATACGGGGGCTTTCAAAGCCCGGTTTAACCGGATACCTTGGCGAGCCAGGCCGGTTGGGACTCCTTCTCAAAATACGGCAGAAAGACGTCTTCGTCCAGGCGAAGCATCAGACTGCCGCATTGGGTGCAGAGGGCCGTATGGTCGTCCAAACCAGCCACCCTTTGGTCCCGACTCTTACAGTCGACGCATTGGTATTCGTAGATCGGCATAAACTCTCCCCCTTTTCTATGTCATCTTCATAAGCAATAATCATGCCCAAAGGAAAAACCAGGAGAAATATTTTTTTGTAGAAATTTTAAGTAATTAGCGTATATATTTTTGTCGACAGTTTACTTAGAGCTCCCCCTAAGCGTTGCGAAAATCGACAAATGTTACTTTTTGCATCATAGGGATTGGTATATTTGCCCCATTTCCGGAGGAGCCCGGCCAGTCTGGAGAGGAGGCTAAATGTCTATTTTAAAGGAAAAAAGACGCACAAAAATCGTCTGCACCCTGGGACCGTCTTGCGCCGGAGAAATTATGCCCCGGTTGCTCAAGGCCGGGATGAACGTGGCCCGCCTCAACTTCTCCCATGGCACCCTGGAGGAACATGAGGCCTGGATCCACCGGGTCCGGGAGGTCGCGGAAGCCCAGGGCCGGCCGCTGGCCATCCTCCAGGATCTGGCCGGGCCCAAGCTCAGGATCGGCGCATTCCCGGCGGGGCAGGTGGCCCTGAAAGCGGGACAAGCCTTTGTTTTAAGCACCACGGCCCTTCCCGGAGACGAGTCCCGGGTACAGGTGGATTTTCCGGAGATCATCGCCGAGATCCCGGTGGAGGCCCGGGTCCTTCTGGCCGATGGCCAGATTGAACTCCGGGTGGAGAGGAAAACCGCGGACGCCCTCCATTGCCTGGTTATGGTGGGTGGGGTATTACGCTCCCACGTGGGGATCAATTTCCCCTCCCACTCCCTGTCGGTCCCGGCCCTCACCCCCAAGGACCGGGAAGACCTCCGCTTTGGTGTAAAAATGGGGGTGGATTACATCGGCCTCTCCTTTGTGCGCTCTCCCCAGGACGTGCTGGAGGCCCGGGACCTTATCCGGGCCCTGGGCGGGGACATTCCCATCATTGCCAAGATTGAAAAGCATGAGGCCCTGGAGCACCTGGACGCCATCCTCAAAGCCGCGGACGGCCTCATGGTGGCCCGGGGGGACCTGGGAGTGGAGGTGGCCCTGGAACAGGTGCCCTTTATTCAAAAACAGATCATCGCCGCGGCCAACCGTGCGGGCAAGCCGGTGATCACCGCCACCCAGATGCTCTTGTCCATGGTGAGCCACTCCCATCCCAGCCGGGCGGAAGCCTCGGACGTGGCCAACGCCATCCTGGACGGCACCGACGCGGTGATGCTCTCGGAGGAGACCGCGGCCGGCCAGTATCCGGTGGAGGCGGTGAAGTTCCTGGACCGGGTGAGCCGGGCCACCGAGGCCCACTTCCCCTACGTGCAATGGCTCCGGGACCGGACCCCCGCAGGCCGCCAGGACATCTCCGAGGCCATCAGCCACGCGGCCTGCGAGATGGCCCTGGATCTGGAGGCCGGGGCCATTCTCACCAGCACGGACCACGGCGGCACCGCCCGCCTCATCAGCCGCTATAGGCCCCGCACCCCCATCATTGCCGTCACCCCCCGGCAGGAGACCTGGCGCCGGCTGAACCTCATTTGGGGCGTTTTCCCTCTCTTGGTCGGCCATATTGAGAACACCGACCACATGCTCCAGGTGGTGGAACAGGAGGCCCTGAAAGCGGGCTGGCTCAAATCCGGGGAGCGGGTGGTGATCACCGCGGGCACCCCCATCGGCGCTAAGGGCACCACCAATCTCATCAAGGCGGATATTATTAGTTAGAAAAGGTTTTCCTTTTTCTCAACGAGGCCTTTATCAATTTAAGAAAATTTCCGGTCTCCGGTTTTCTGGGAAATGATAATGAGAAACTATTGGCATCGAAAAACCCGGAACAGAAATTGGCGCAGTCATAGGTCTTACTGAGCAATCAACATGAGAAAGAAAACCGCAAACGGTCGTTCCCTGGAGGACTCTATGCCTGAACACCTGGGAAGCTTTACCATCGTGCTCCACTCCCACCTCCCTTACGTCATCGGCCACGGCCGCTGGCCCCACGGTATGGATTGGCTCAACGAAGCCGCGGCGGAGTCCTACATCCCCCTGCTTCAGGCCTTCAACCGCCTCGCCGGGGAAGGGGGGCCCACCGGGGTGACCCTGGGCGTCACCCCCATCCTGGCGGAGATGCTGGCCTCCGACGTCTTCAAACTGGAGTTTAAGGATTATCTGGATAACAAGATCCAGGCGGCCCGGGAGGACCTGGCCACTTTCCAGCGGCTGGGGGAGAAGCATTTCGCGTCCGTGGCCCGGATGTGGGAAGGCCATTACCGGGAGCTGAAAAGGGTCTTCACTGAGGATTTCGGGGAAGACCTCCTGGGGGTGTGCCGGCGGCTGATGGACGACGGCATGCTGGAAGTGATCACCTCCGCGGCCACCCACGGCTACCTGCCCCTGTTGGGGCGGGACACCGCGGTGCAGGCCCAGGTCAAGCAAGGCGCGGCCGCTTACCGGCGTCATTTCGGCCGGGACCCCAAGGGTTTCTGGCTCCCGGAATGCGCCTACCGGCCCCGCTACCCGTGGGTGCCCCCCCTGCCGGGGATAGCCGCGGAGCCGGTGCTCCGCAAGGGGGTGGAGGAGTTTTTGTCCGAGAACGGGCTCCGCTATTTCCTCATTGACTCCCACCTTCTCAAAGGGGGCAAGGCCATCGGCGTTTACAAGGATCGCTTCGAGGCCCTGGAGCGCCTCTGGGAGCGCTTCGCGGCCCAATACCAGGAGCGGCCCGAAGACCAGGAGAAGTCCCCCTATCTCCCCTACCTGGTGAGTTCCGCACCGGAAAGCAAGAGGCCGGCAGCCATCTTCACCCGGGACCCCAAGACCGGGCTCCAGGTCTGGAGCGGCGAGTGGGGTTATCCCGGAGACGGCAATTACCTGGATTTTCATAAAAAACGCTTTCCCGGGGGGCTGCGCTACTGGCGGGTGACCAGCGCCAAGGCCGATCTGGCGGACAAGGGCCCCTACCATCCGGAATGGATCTCGGCCAGCGTCAATGCCCAGGCGGACCACTTCGTCTCCCTGATCCACGACCTCCTGGCCGAATTCCGGGCCACCCATAAGCAACCCGGCATCGTGGTGGCGCCGTATGACACCGAGCTTTTCGGGCACTGGTGGTTCGAGGGCCCGGAGTGGCTCTACCAGGTGCTCAGCCGCTTACAAAAGTCCACCCAGGTGCGCCTGGTTTCCGCGGGGGGCTTTCTGGAGGAGGCCGCGCCCATGGCGGTCATTTCCCTGCCGGAAGGCTCCTGGGGGGAGGGGGGCTATCACTGGATCTGGCTCAATGAGATGAATGACTGGACCTGGCGGCACATCTACCCCGCGGAACAGGAGATGGAGGAGCTGGCCGGCCGGTGGGCCGGTGACCCTGATCCCCGCCTCCAGGACCTCTTGAAACAATGCGGCCGCAGCCTCTTTCTCCTGGAGTCCTCGGACTGGCAGTTCCTCATCAGCACTCTCTCCGCTCGGGATTATGCGGAACTGCGCCTGTCCATGCACAAGGACGATTTCCGGCGCCTGGCGGCCATGGCCCGCCAGTACGCCGCCGACCGGGACTTGCCGCCGGAGGACTGGAATTTCCTGGAACTCTGCCGGGAGCGGGACGCCATCTTCCCGGATATCGACCCCCAATGGTGGGCCCGCCTGGAGTATCCCCCGGAAGAGGGGGGGTAGGTAATTTCATAAATATAGTGACGTTCCCTCCCGCCCCCCTCACCCCAGCCCTCTCCCCCCGCCGGGGGGAGAGGGAGTAAAATTAATTTCCCCAATTTATTAATGGAGGTATCTTAATTATGGAATTCCAGCTTTATCCCCTCTCCCCCAATGGGGGAGAGGGTTAGGGTGAGGGGGAATTAATTCTATCTCCCGCAACCAGTAATCCGTTATCCAATTTATAAGATTGAGTACTAAATCGTAGGCCTTTTCTCCCTCATCTTTGAGGGGGAGGATCGGGGTGAGGTTGAGATTATCGGAAATGGCGCTCAGTTATTCAGCTCCCCCCCATCCCTATTCCACCAGGGAAGGAAGAGTTGTGACGGCCAATATTTTTAGGGATTTCATAATACGATATCCGTTTCCGAATGGACCCGTGGGGTTTTTGCCACGGAAATGGGGAATTGTGGTTTTTTTACCACAATTTTGACAGGGCGGACCGCTCTCCCAAATAGCTAATTTCCAGATTTTGTAGATTTGGCAGGACGTTAACGTTTGGCCGCGCCCCCGGTCAAAATAACGGGAGCCTGGTATAGGGATTGCACTCTAAATCCATCATCATGTTCTGGCAAAAGACTCTGGCGCGGCCTTTAAAATTTGCCGGCATCGGCCTCCACGGGGGTCGGCCGGTAGCGGTGACCATCCATCCGGCCCAGGCCAATCAGGGGCTGCGGTTCGTGCGCGCGGATTTGCCGGGCCGCCCCCAGATCCTGGCCCATTACTCCCGGGTGGTGGATACCACCCGGGCTACCACCCTGGGGGAGAATGGGTGCACCCTGTCCACCGTGGAACACCTCCTGGCCACCTGCCGGGGGTTGGGGGTGGACAATGCCCTGATCCAGGTGGAGGGCCCCGAACTCCCCATCATGGACGGCAGCGCCGCTCCCTTTGCCCGGCTCCTCACGGAGACGGGGCTCCGTTCCCTGCCCTGGCCCCGGGCCCACGTCCTGATCCGGCGGCCCGTGGAATTGCGGGAAGGGGATCAGTGGATCCGCATTGTCCCGGGAGAGCCAAGCATCACCTACACCATCGATTTTCCCCATCCCCTGATCCGCCGCCAGCGTTACACCATCCATCTGAAACCCGGGAGTTTCCGCCGGGAGATCGCCCCGGCCCGCACCTTCGGCTTTTTAAAAGAGGTGCAGTATCTTCAGACCAACGGCCTGGCCCTGGGGGGCTCCCTGGAGAACGCCGTGGTCCTGGACGACACCGGGGTCTTGAATCCGGAGGGTTTGAGGTTTCCCGAGGAATGCGTGCGCCACAAAATCCTGGACGCCATCGGGGATCTGGCCCTCTTGGGCATGCCCCTGGTGGGACGCCTGGAGGTGGGCCGGGGAAGCCACGCCCTGCACCTCAGGTTCATGGAGCTGCTCATGAGCCGGGAAGACGCCTGGCGCATCTGGGTGCCCTCCAGCCGGGAACGGGCCGTCCGGTCCCCCTGGTCCCAAGCGCCTCTGTGGGAAGGCGTGCCGGCTTAAAAGACGGTTTTCTGTTTTCGGTTTTCGGTGGGCAGGCCAGGGGCCTGCCTTTTATTTCTGGGGTGTTTGGCCTGGGGACTGGAAGTAGGGTGCGTTCCACGCACCATTGAAAGCCTCGGAAAAGTTCCAAGTTCAAGGTTCAAGGTTCAGGGTTCAGAAATATAGGGCGTGCACGGTACGCCCTTTTTTTAATTAACTATCTTCCTGAAAAGGTCCCAACACCTCCCCCACCAAGGCCTCGCCCTGGACTTCCCGGAAGCGCACGGTCAATATATGGTTTTTCCAATCCGGGGGGCCGGGGAGCAGCACCCGCAGGTAGTTGGCGCTCAGGCCCTGGAGCCACCCGGCTTGGGGGCCCGGGCCTTCCGCCAGGACCTCCCCGGTATTGCCCACTTGGGCCTCTAAGAACTCTTTTTTCTTTGCCTGCCCCAGTTCCCGCATGATCTTTCCCCGGGTCTGAACCTCTCCTGGGGGAACGCGGGCCAGGTGCGCCCCGGGGGTGCCGGGCCGGGGGGAAAAGGGAAAGACGTGGAGATAGGTCACCGGCAGGGACTCCACCAAGGAAAGGGTGGCCGCGAAATCAGCCGGGGTCTCCCCCGGAAAACCCACCAGAATATCCAGGCCCAGGCCGGCTTCGGGGAAATGCCGGTGAATTTCCCGGACCAGGTCCCGGAAGTCCTGGGGGGAGTATGCCCGGCCCATGGCCGCCAGCACCGGCGCGGCACCGCTTTGCAGGGGCAGGTGGAAATGGGGGCAGAAACCGGGGCAGGCCGCCAACTCCTCAAGCAAACCGGGGGTTACCTCCTGGGGCTCCAGGGAACTGAGGCGCAGCCGGGAGGGGCGGGGCCGGGAGCGAACCGCGGCCAGCAGGGCCGCCAGGCTGGAACGCGGCGCCAGATCCTGGCCGTATTGGCCCAGGTTGACCCCGGTGAGCACCACTTCCTGGTAGCCCCCGGCGGCTAATTCCTCCAGGGCCGCGGCTGCTTCCCCGGAAGGCAGGCTGCGGGCGGGCCCCCGCACCCGGGGGACGATGCAATAAGTGCAGGCGTGGGCGCAGCCGTCCTGGATCTGGAGACGGGCCCGGGTGTGGCCGGTGGAAAAGGGGACCGGCCAGGGGCGGAAGATCTCCTCGGGAGCATACGATGCCACCTGCACCCAGGGCCGTTCAACGGCAAGTTCCGTGAGAAAATCCGCCAGGCGCACCTTTTCCCGGTTTCCCAGGACCGCCTGCACCCCGGAAAGAGCGGCTAATTCACCGGGAGCCCGCTGGGCGTAGCAGCCGGTGACCCAGATGGGGAGGCCGGGATGCTCCCGGGCCAGGCGGCGGATGGTCTGGCGGGCCTGCTGGTCCGCTCGGGCGGTGACGGTGCAGGTGTTCACCAGCACCAGGTCCGGGGCCGCGCCCCGGGGAGCCTCCTGCCAACCATTAGCAATAAGCACCTGGGTCAGACCCGCGGTATCGCATTGGTTCACCTTGCAGCCGAAGGTTATAACGCGGAAGAGACGGTTTTCTGTGGCCATTTAGAATACAACCAGTGGGGCGGGCCTCCGTGCCCGCCAATCTTAGAGGCGGGCACAGAGCCCCGCCTCACCTACATTTAGATGGTGGCGGGCGGGGACGCCCGCCCTACCGCACCCGCTCCTCGATCCAGCCGCCGCCCAGGAGGCGGTCCCCCTGGTAGAAGGCCACGGCCTGGCCGGGGGCCACCGCGGACTGGGGGGTGTCAAAAATGACTTGCACTGCCGTGGGGCTTTCCAGCAGCAGGCGCGCCTCCACCCCGGGGTGGCGGTAGCGGATCACCGCCCGGGCGGTCAGCTCCCCCCCGGGAGGGTCCGTGAGCCAGTTCACCCCGGTGGCCCGGAGGCCGGCAGAGAAGAGTTCTTTTTGGTATCCCAACACCACCCGGTTGATTTCCGGCTGGATTTCCACCACGTAATAGGGCTCCCCTGCGGGGACGCGCAACCCCCGGCGCTGGCCCACGGTGTAATGCTCCAGGCCCCGATGCCGGCCCAGGACCCGGCCCTGGCCGTCCACCAGGTCCCCTGGTTCCCCCAGGCTCCCACACAGCTCCCGGAGAAACTCCTGATAGCGGCCCCGGGGGATGAAGCAGAGCTCCTGGCTCTCCCGGTAGGTCGCGGTCTGGGGCAGGCCCAGGTCCTGGGCCCGGCGGCGCACCTCTTTCTTGGTCATTTCCCCCAGGGGAAAGAGCAGATGGGGCAAAAGCTCCCGGGGCAGGCGTTGGAGAAAGTAGGACTGGTCCTTGGTGCGGTCTCCGGCCCGGTGCAGCTCCGGAAATCCGTCCCCGCCCCCTTGCAGCCTGGCGTAATGGCCGGTGGCCAGATAAGGGACGCCTGCCTCCTGGAGCAGTTGCCAGAGACGGCCGAACTTGATGGCCCCGTTACACCGGACGCAAGGGTTGGGAGTGCGGCCTTTTGAATACTCTTCGGCAAAGTAGTCCAGGACCTGCCGGGAAAAATCTTCCTTTAGGTCCACTTCCAGCCAGGGAATACCCAGGCGTTGGGCCAGGGCCTCCAGATAGTCCTTACCAGGGCCGCCGGCCGCCAGGCGTAGATGCACCCCCACCACCCGACGGCCCTGGTCCCGGAGCAGGGCCGCGGCCACCGCGCTGTCCACCCCGCCGCTCAAGGCTACCGCCACCTGGGCGCGGGTGAGGGGATTGCTGAGGCTCATAGGTTCAAATTCTGTTTAACAATCTTAGGGTGATGTTAATTTTTCGGTCTTTGCTAATTAAGTTATAATTTATTGATATTTTTGTAAATATAGAAAAAAGGAAACACTGCTGGCGGGATTAGGTTCAGAATGCTGAACAAAAGTGGCAACGGCTGGAAGATGCTTATGATTGGGGAGGGGAAAAGCTCAGCTCATCCAAAAAGCGCACCGCCACTCCGCAGGCGCGGCCGGACACGTGAGGATCCAGGCGCACTACTTCCCCTCGGGCGGCCAGGTGGGAGGTGCCGTGGAGATCCAGGGAAGGGAGGGACGCGGCAATACTGAGCTCCAGAATCTGCCCTTTCTTTATGTCCGCGGGCGGCGGGCACTCGAAATACAGGCCGCCCAGGCTGATGTTTTTGAGAACGCCCAGGCTCCGGGGTTCTTCCCCCATGACCGCCGCGTCGTGATAGCGCAGCGGGAGTGTCAGCACCAACCGGTTATGGCGACGTCTTTCTCCCATTTTTACCCCCCCAAATTGTGCGTTTACTTTCCCCCAAAGATATTTTGTTAAAATGCAGGGATCGTGCCATCTGCACCTTTTTCCCTCCAGGTTGTCTTGCCCCCCTTGCGGCCAGATATTCCTTGACGGAAAGGCGCCCTTCCTTTACCATGTGGAAAAAATTACCGAAATCCGACGCGGCCGCGTCGGGGAGGACCAAAGATAGCACCATGTCATACCTAGTGGCCATCCTCAACCAGAAGGGAGGCACCGGCAAGACCACCACCACCATCAATCTCGGCGCGGCCCTGGCTTTCCGGGGCTTCCGCACTTTGATGGTGGACCTGGATCCCCAGGGCCACACCACCATCGGCATCGGCCTGGAGCCGGACTCCTTTAAGGAATCCATGGCCGAGGTGTTCACCATCCCCAAGAAAAGCCTGAATGACGTGGTGGTGGCCACCTACGTTCCCAACCTGTTTGTGGCCCCGGCCACCATCCACCTGGCCCAGGCCGCGGAACAGGTCTATTCCCGGGTCTTCCGGGAGGCCATCCTGGCCCAGGCCCTCAAGGATGCGGATTTTGAGTTCGTCATCATCGACTGCCCCCCCTCCCTGGGGGTGCTCACCACCAACTCCCTGTTCGCCTGCGACTTTATTATCATTCCCTGCCAGATCTCCCGGTACTCCCTGGATGGACTGGCGGATCTGCTGACCACCATCGAGACCGTTAAATCCCTGGGTCTGGAAGAGCTGTTCCAGGGAGACCATTTCCGCATCCTCCTCACCATGTTCGACAAACGCAACCGGGTTACCAACGAATACATCCTGGAGCAACTCAAACCCTACCGGGAAAAGACCTTCGCCACCCGGGTGATGAAGAACGAGGCCCTGAACCAGGCCCAAATCACCCAGAAGTCGATCTTCGACTTTGACCCCAAAAGTTCCGGGGCCCAGGATTACTACCAACTCACCACCGAGTTTTTGGAAATATGGCAAAAAAGAATCAGTTTGCCGGAAAAAAGACCAAACTTGCAGAGCTGCCTCTAACCCGGGCCCTGGAACAAAGAGCTGGGGATGCGGCCCTCTACGAGGAGCTGCAAACTTCGGCGGCCACGGGACCCCGCCAGCTTATCCTTTCCTTGGAAAGAACCGCAGAAGAATCCTGGGACCCCCTGGCCGCGGCCTATCTCCAGGTTCTCCAGGAATTGACGGTCTTACAGGCAGACCTGGAGCCGGACGCGTCGTCCTCCCCCACCCCCCATGATCCCCTGGTAACTCCGGCCATTCCCCCGCCCCGGAACCTCAAACTAGCCCTGCGCCAGGCCCGGAAAGGCCTCCAAGACCTCCACCGCCTGCTGTCAGAGTAGGGGCGAACCTTGTGTTCGCC
>Ga0299912_10000756_pt1 | contig 26518 bp, 16 predicted proteins | sample RVTome_2_FD_207667 | JGI IMG/M metagenome (GOLD analysis project Ga0299912, IMG submission 207667) | Soil microbial communities from uranium-contaminated site in the Upper Colorado River Basin, Wyoming, United States - RVT95D214 (version 2) ... | reverse complement strand
CATATGGACACAAGTGTTCGTATCAGTTAAATCACCAACACCTTTATATCAGGGTAGCCCATCAGCTTGAGAATAAAATAGTTGACTGCCGCTTCACCGGGATCATCGGAGAAGCAAACGAGCTCCGCATATCTCGGGACCCCGGCCTTGGCCAGGATGTTCCAGATATCTTTCGCGGCTTTGGGCGTGCCGTCGGCATTCAGGAGATCGGTGTAAGGGACATGAACAACTTTGCCGTCCTGAGCTTTAGCCGGCACATCCTTGCCCGAAGCAATCAAGACCCTGGGAAAAGATCCCGGGGTGCTCTTCGGGTCCGCAATGATCACGTCCTTGCGGAAATTCCCGGCATAAGTCGTGGGAGGTATGGATAAGTCTTGGGGGCCCTGCTTGGGGCCCACGACGGTGGCATCCTTTTTCACGGCGAACCCGAGTTTTGCCCATTCATCCATGGAGTCCAAGAAGACAGATGCTTTTTTCTGTCCCAGTTTCTCCAGCACTACGAACGCCAGGGCCGCGTCTTTGGTTAACCCTGCGCCTGAAATTACGACCGCCTCGTGAGACGCATTGACGCCGGCCGGACCCAGAATTTCAGCCAGCTTGTCGGGATTGGTGATGTTGCTTTTAAACACATCGGCCGGGACGTTGAGCGCAAATGGCACATGTCCCTGATTGAATGCGTCTGCAGGCCGCACATCCACGATGCTGATCTGCGCGCCTCCGAACATCCTTATCATCTGGCCCCCCCAAAACTGCAGCCAGTTTGTTTTCCTCATCAGGAACGGGGCATCGTATGTCCAGTAAGGGAGTTCCCTTTCATCGGACAGCCATCCCATCTCGGATTCCGTGTAAAGCTTGACTCTGGGGTAATTCAGCATGAACTTAAGGGCGAAAAACGGCACACTGGCGGCCACTCCGCCCCCGCAATGGGTGTAGATCTGCTGTTCAGGCCTGATGTCCAAATAAGCCAGCATTTTCCTTATTTCATCGGCTGATTTGAAGGTCTTGTCCGGATTGTAAAAGTCGGCACTGGGCAGCAGGATGGAATGAGGGATATGGCCGGCCCTGTGAAAGGGAGCGACTTGCCCAAAATGCCAGTCGGCCCCAAGCGCTTCCAGCAAAGCGTTGTTGACCGGGTCCCCGGATGCGGAAAGGTATTCCGGCAGCCTGGCTCTCACATCTTCGTTAACCTGCTTGATGGTGAAAGAGCCTTTCTTCGGGACGGGCGTAACATCCGTCGTTACCGGCAATCCTGCCTCCTGCCACTTGAAAAGCCCGCCGTCCAGAATCATAAGGTCCTTTGCGGGGAAGCCGTAATAATAGAGGGAGTAAAAGAGCCTGGTGGCCAGCATTGTGCCGCCCTGATCGTACATGACGATCTTTTTCCCGGGACTGATTCCCCAGGACTGGTAGAGTTTTTCCATATCAGCGACCGTCATTTCCCGGAGACCATACCAGGCGAACAGGTCGACGCTTACTGCGCCGGGAATGTGTTTTGCCGTGTAGACCTGAGTGCCTGACGCGTCGAGTATCAGAACATCCGCATTTTTAAGATTCATCTCAAGCCACTTGATATTGACAAGATGGCCTTCGATTCCGTCTGCCGCCATCAAAGGCTGCGCTAGGAGCAGGCCGCCTGCAACGGCAATAAGGAAGCAATACCTCAAAACTTTCGACATGTTGTCCTCCTGTCGCTTCGTTGTTTCTTGTTATGTTCCAAAGTTATTACGACTTTTCCCCGAGCGCGCCCTTCTGCCAGGTACCTGATAGCCTGAAAGATGTGCGGCCGTCCTCTCATTAAGCGCCGGTCAAGTGGATTGACGGAGGCCGCGCGAACTTCTATCAAAACTTCGTTGTCCAGGGGAATAGGCTTTTCGATTTCTTCTAGCCGAAGGACATCGGGTGAACCATTCATGCATCCGCCCTCGACTTGACTAATCCTATCATTTTGCTAGGAGAGAGTCAAGGGACGAAGAACGGGAGGCCCGGCTACACGTCCTCCGGGATTCCTAATCCCCCGATTCATCCTCATGGGCGATTGACCCGGCCTGAGATCCGCTTCACATTGACGCTATGCCCCGCCAAGAAGAAAAATGGGATTCATTCCGCCGGTTTTGGGCGTCGGCTATAATAGAAGTTGAGAGATGGAAAAGAAAATTGTTCAGAAAGAGAGCGATATATATGGCTTTTGTTATAGCCCTTCTCACGGGCCGATGCACGTACTCCCTCGGAGACGGGGGATATGACCTGTCCCGGTTCCGGGAAAACGCCGAGCTGAGTTCCGTCCCCGACGAGCTCCGGGGCATCGTCCAGACCAACGGCGAAGCCGCGCGAGCGATCTCGGCCCAGAACGACGGAGGAGATCTGAGGTTCGTCATCATCGGGGACACGATCTCCGACAACAACGGGACCTTCCGGACCTTTCTCGGCGAGATCGCCGCTCTCGATCCGCGGCCGTCGTTCATCGTCCATCTGGGAGACCGGGTCGTCTCGCCCGTCGTCGATTACTACGGCACGTACCTCAGGGCCATCAGCGATCCCCCCTGCCCCATCCTCCATGTCGACGGGAACCATGACGTCAGGGAAGAAGGCGAGCGGATCTCAAGGGCCTTCTTCGGCGACAAGGATTTCTTCTTCGACAGGGACGACATGCGCTTCGTGTTCATGAGCAACGTCCACGGGGATGGGGATCCCGGTTTCAGCCGGAAGCAGCTGGCCTGGCTCGAGGACAAGCTGAAGGCGCCCTACCCGCCGAGAAAATTCTTTTTCGCCCACGTTCCGCCGAAGGCTCCGTTCAAGAAGATCAATCCGGGCCTTTACTCCCTCTTCACGCCGCGGCTCGAAAACGAGGGGGAATTCCTTGACATTCTCGCCCGCCACAACGTCGTCCTGGCCGCCTTCGGCCACAGGCACGTTCACGCGTCCGTGGTCCACAACGGCGCCCTCATGATCATTACGGGAGGCGGGGGCCAGAGAAATTTCCTGGAGCCCGCCGTGGATGAGCCCCGGTTCACCAAGAAAAACCACTACACGCTCGTGGACATCCCCACGTCGGGGCCCTATGAACCATTCGAGGGAGTCCTATCCTGCATGGGGAAGGGCAAAGAAATCCTGTCCATTTCGTCGTTTTTCCAGGCGAGTCCGTTCGCGAACGGCGGGGACATCTCCGTGGCGCTCCGGCCTTATCCCGCGTCGGCTGGCGGCCCATTTCGGCCGGGGACTCCTGCCTCGACGAGGCTCGGGTCGTCGAGCCGCACTCCCTGAGCCGCCACCCCGCTCCCGACAATAGAAGCCCCGCAACGAAATCCCTCCTTTCCCCTTGACGATTCGAAGTCCCGCGACGGGGCTCTGGTTTCTGTCCTCAAAGTGGTCTTGGCTAGGTATGATGAATAAATCGAAGATTATCGAAGTTGATGCGGGGGCCGCGGGATTCTATAATAGGGTCCATCCACGAGAGGAGGGTCCCATGGACATCAAGGTCGTCCCCATCGACAAGCCCGAGGACATGAACTTCATCCTCGGCCAGGCCCATTTCATCAAGACGGTCGAGGACCTCCACGAGACCATCGTCACCACGGCGCCGCACATGAGGTTCGGCATCGCCTTTTGCGAATCGTCCGGGCTCGCCCTCGTCCGCCACTCCGGGAACGACGAGGCCCTGGTCGAGATCGCCAAGAAGAACGCCATGGCCATCGGGGCCGGCCACTCCTTCCTGATCTTCATGACCGGCGGCTTTCCGGTCAACATCCTCAACGCCGTCAAGGCCGTGCCCGAGGTCTGCGGCATCTACTGCGCCACGGCCAACCCGGTCGAGGTCGTCGTGGCCGAGACCGAAATGGGCCGGGGCATCCTGGGCGTCGTCGACGGCGTCCGGACGAAGGGCATCGAGGGGCCCGACGGCACCCAGTGGCGCAAGGACTTTCTGCGCAGGATCGGCTACAAGCTCTGAACCTCATTGCCCCGGCTCGCTGCCCGTATCGATCATTTTCCCAAGGAGAGGAATCATGAAATCCAACCGCATGCTAATTCTCACAATTGCATTTTTTCTGTGTGCCGCTTCTTGCAGTCCGGGAGATTATGCCCATTCCCGTGGATCGAAAACGATCCGGGCCGAGGACATGAAATTCCACCTGCAATTCCTCGGGGCGCCGGAGTTCCGGGGGCGGAATACGCCCTCGGCCGAGCTCGACATCGCCTCAAAGTACATCGCCCTCACGGCCGAACGGATCGGCCTCAAGCCTCTGATGCCCGGCGGCTCGTACTACCAAGAAGTCCCGGTGGAGGTGGCCACGATCGCTCCACAGGCATCGCGCATGCGCCTTATTACGGGCGCGGGAGAGCGCGTTTTTTATTTCCCCACGGATGCCGCTATCGGCCGGAATTTCGAGGCAGGGAAAGTCTCGGGAGAGGCCGTTTTTCTGGGCTACGGGCTCGGCGCTCCCCAACTGAATTGGGACGATACGGGCGGCTTGGACCCCAAAGGGAAAATCGCGGTCATCCTGGATGCGGCGCTTCCCGATGACCACGTCTTGAAACCGGCCGATAACCGGCGGCTCTTGATGTCCAGGGCCGGCGCGCTAAGAGGGAAAGGCGCCGTCGCGGTCGTCACCATCATCAACCAGGAACGGGAGGCGCGGCTCGCCGAAAAGGGCCTCACTTTCAGCCTTCCGGAAAGGCTCAGATTCCCGGACGTCGTCTCCGGGAGCGGAGCCGTGCCGTCGCCGGCCGCGCCCACGCTCCCCTTCTTCCAGGTCGAGGTCAGGCACGATGCCGGTGCGGCCATCCTCGGCGTCGCGAAGGAGGATCTCGCCAAGATGATCGAGACGATCCGCCAGGGAAAACGGGTGGCTTCTAAAAAGATGCCCGGCCGCAAACTCGAGATCGAGCTCGGGGTCGTGACACGCAAAGACAAGACGTTCAACGTTGTGGCCTGCGCGGAAGGAACGGACCCGGCGCTCCGAAACGAATACGTCACCATCAGCTCCCACCACGACCACAATCCCGTGCGCGAAGGGAGGATCTACCCCGGCTCGGACGACAATGCCTCCGGAGTAGTCGGGATGTTCGAAATCGCTGAGGCCTTGATGGTCGAACGTCCGAGAAGGTCCGTCATCTTCGTTTGGAACACGGCCGAGGAAAAAGGGCTCATCGGCTCCTACTATTTCGTCCAGCACTGCCCGGTGCCGGTCGATAAAATCAGCGCCGACCTCAACCTGGACATGATCTCGAGGAACGACACGAACCACCTCTATCTCATCGGGTCGAACAAGGTGAGCTCGGAGCTCGACGCGAGCATCCAGGCCATGAACACGAAATCGGTCGGCCTGAAGCTCGACTACAAGTACGAAGACCCGGCCCACCCCGACCGCTTCTTCTTCCGGAGTGACCAGTATCCCTACATCCGCTACGGCATCCCCGCCGTGTGGTTTTTCTGTGGTACGACAGAGGACTACCACATGGAGGGAGACATTGAAGCGAAGGCCGATTACGCCAAAATGGGGAAGGTGTCGAAACTCGTCTATCTGGTGGCCATGGATATCGGGAACAAGCGGGCGTTATTGAAGCTCGATCGACATCCGGAGATCAAGGCGCGGGGCGAGGGGAATATGAAGGTTGGGTGGAGATAAGCGTTTTCTTGAGGGTCTGATATCCCCCTTCACCGGGGACGCCCGCCCGGCGGCAGGTTTTCGTCGAGGAAGCGGGCGAACATCGTGTAAAGGTGGAGGGTCGTCCCCTTTCCCTCGGAAATCCCGTGCGACCGGTTCGGGTAGGCCATCATGGTGAAGACTTTGTTGTTGGCGACGAGCTCGTTTACCAATAGCTCGAAGCCCTGATAGTGGACGTTGTCGTCGCCCGTGCCGTGGACGATGAGGAGGTTCCCCTTGAGCTGCTTGGCGAAGGTGATGGGCGAGCCGTTCTTATAGCCGTCCGGATTGTCCTGGGGCAGGCCCATGTATCGCTCCTGGTAGATCGTATCGTAGAGCCGCTGGTCGGGCACCGAAGCCACGGAAATGCCGGTCTTGTAGAGGTCGGGGTAGCGGAACATGGCGTTGAGGGTCATCGAGCCGCCCCCGCTCCAGCCCCAAACCCCGACCCGGTCGGGGTCGACGTAGGGCCAGGCGGCGACGGCCGCCCGGACCGCGGTGGCCTGGTCGGCCGAGGCCAGGATGCCAATCTGCCGGTAGATGCTCTTGCGCCAGGCCCGGCCGCGCGGCGACGGCGTGCCGTGATTGTCGAAGCTGACCACGACATAGCCCTGCTGGGCCAGCATCAAGTGCCAGAGGTAGCCGCTGCCGCCCCAGCCGTCCTGGACGGTCTGCCCGGCGGGTTCGCCATAGACGTAGACGAAGAGGGTATATTTCTTGGCCGGGTCGAAGTCGGGCGGAAGGATGCGCCAGCCGTCGACCTGGACGCCTCCGCCGATATCGAGCTTGAAGAATTCCGCCCTTTTTCGTGAGAGGGCCTCGACCTTCGCCTTCACGTCCTTGTTGGCCACCAGGGTCCGGACGGTCTCGCCTTTGGGCAGCCGTACGAGATCGGTCACGGGCGGCGTGTCGAGCGTCGACTGGGTGTGGAAGGCCCAGCGGGCCGCGGGTGAGATGTCATAGCGATGGACCCCGGTCTGTCCGGCCGGGCCGACGAGCTCAGGCTTCCCCTTGCCGTCCATCCGGACGCGGTAGAGGAAGCGCTTCGTGGCGTCCTCGGGGGAAGCAGTGACGTAAAGGAGGCCGTTCTTCTCATCGATCGCGTTGACGCTCAGGACGTCGTAATCGCCGGGCGTCAAGAGCTTGATCTCGCCGCCGTCGCGGCCGACGGCGTAGGCGTGCCGCCAGCCATCGCGCTCGCTCAGCCAGAGCAGGCTCTTCCCGCCGGCCAGCCAGACGAAGTCGTCCATGACCTCGACCCAGGTCTCTTCCGTGTCGGTGAAGACCGTCCGGACCTCGCCCGTGGCGGCGTCGCCGATGAGGACGTTGAGCATATTCTGCAGGCGGTTGAGGTGCTGAAGGATGACCTCGCGGGAGTTGCCGGCCCACTCGAGGCGCGCGATGTAGGCGTTGCTCGGGTCGCCCGGCGTCCGGATCCAGACGGGATACCCGCCCGCGACCGGGACGATGCCGACCTTGACGGCGGAGTTCGTCTGCCCGGGCTTGGGGTGCTTAAAGCTCATCGTCCTCGGGTAAAGAGAGTCGGTGTTGTTGATCATCGAGAAGACGGGGACGCGCCGGGTGTCGAACCGCCAGAAGGCGATCGCCGCGCTGTCGGGGCTCCAGCGGAATCCGTCTCGGATGCCGAATTCCTCCTCGTTGACCCAGTCGGACGTTCCGTTGATGATGTCATCACCCCCGTCGAAAGTCAGTTGAGTGACCTTGGCCGTGGCCAGGTCTTCCGCATAGATATTGTTTTTAACGACATAGGCGGCCCTCCGGCCGTCGGGCGAGAGCTTGGCGAACATCAGGCTCGAAGGCTCGAATTCCGGCCCGAGCCGGCGGAGCCGGCCCGCGGCCAGGTCGTAAGTCCAGAAATCGCCGCGCGTGTTCTGCCGCCATACGCGCTTCGAGTTGGTGAAGATGATCAGGATCTTGCCGTCGGGAGACCAGTCGTAGTTCTCGATCGCCAGCGGCCGGGACGCTCCCGGGGGGACGAGACGGGCCGCGGAGACCAGGACCTCGCGTTTTCCGGTCTCGGCGCGATAGAGGATGAGGTCGCGACCGGCCTTGGCTTCGGCGCCCGGCTCGAGCGTCGTGTAGGTCTCGCCGTCGCGCATCCAGCGGGCCGGGCCGAATCGCTCGGCGGCGAATTCACGGCCGGCGAAGATGCGGTCCAGAGTCAGGACGCGGTTCGCGGCTTTGTCCTGGGCGACTGACCCTGCGGGGACGGCGGCCCCGATCGCCAGAACGATCAGAACGATGATGGTTAGGCGTACTCTCATGGAAACCAGCCTCCTCTAGAGATTCTTCCGACCGTCCGTACGGGACAGATCTCGGCGGGCTGCTAAAATATAGATTCCCCCGGCGCCTGTCTCAAACTCAATGACCCCGTTCGCCGGGGACGAAAATCGGACCTTCTTTCCTTCCGAAGCGACATTGACGGGAACGCCCGCCCGGATCCGGCATGTCCCGCCTAGCGTGGAGAGGATCGTCGCCTGTTTCAGCCGCCCGCCCGACCAGTTAAGGCTCACTTCGAACCCGCCCCGGGCCCGGAGGCCCCGGACCTCCCCCTCGCTCCAGGAAGCGGGAACGGCCGGCAGCAGATTCAGCTCGTCCTCGTGCGACTGGAGGATCATCTCGGCGACCGCCGCCGCCATGCCGAAGGCCCCGTCCACCTGGAGGGCGTTGCTGCAGATCGAGAACAGGCTGTCGGTCGTGTACTTGTGCATCGCGTAGGTGAAGTTGTCCACGGCCTTGTCGGCGTTTCCGAGCCGGGCCCAGCAGGCCGCCTTCCAAGCCGAGGACCAGCCGTTGCCGGGAAGTCCCCGCTGTTCGAGGACGACCCGCGCGCCCTCGGCCAGCTCCGGCGTCCGGCGGGGCGAGATCTGACGGCCCGGGAAAAGGCCCCAAAGCCCGGAGATGTGGCGGTGGCTTTTTTCCGTCTCGTCCCAGTCCTCGAGCCATTCCTGGAGGTTGCCCTTGCGGCCGATCCGCATCGGGACCAGTTTCGCCCGCGTCTCGAGGACCCTCTTCTTGAAATCCTGATCGACACCCAGGATGTCGGCGGCCTGGGCGACCTGGCCGAAGAGGGCGTCGAGGACCTGCATATCGATCGTCGAGCCGGCGCAGATGGACGTCGTCGTCTTGAAGGTCGTGATCTCGTCGAAGAACGGGACCTGGCCGGCGACGGCCGGGAAATTCTCCGGGGAGGTCGACGGGTTCGTCACGAGCCAGCCGTATTTCGGATGGGGGACGAGGAAGTCGAGGAAGAACTCGGCGCTCCCCTTCATGACGGGATAGTAGGCCCTCAGAAACTCCCTGTCGCCGGTGTAGAGATAGTGCTCCCAGAGATGTGTCGCCAGCCAGGCGCCGCCCGTCGTGAACGTCCCCCAGCTCGGGCCGTCCATGGGCGCGGCCACCCGCCAGAGGTCGGTGTTCTGGTGGTGAACCCAGCCGCCGGCGCCGTAGTTCTCGCGGGCCACCTGACCGCCCTGGTCCGTGAGCTCGCGGATCATCCGGACGAGCGGCTCGGCGCACTCGCCGAGGTTCCCGACCTCGGCCGGCCAGTAGTTCATCTCGGTGTTGATGTTGGTCGTGTACTTGGAATCCCAGGACGGGTTCATCTCGTCGTTCCAGATCCCCTGGAGGTTGGCCGGCTGGGTCCCCGGGCGCGACGAAGAGATCAACAGGTAGCGGCCGAACTGGAAGACCAGCCCGGGGAGCGCCGGGTCGTTCGTCCCGTCGAACTGCTTGATCCGCTCGGCCGTCGGCAGGTCAGCGTTCGGGGTGCGCGGGAACCTCACCGCGACCCGCCGGAAGAGCCTCCGGTGCTCGCGGACATGGGCCTCCCGGAGCGCGTCGAAGGACTTTCCGGCCGCCGCCTTCAAAGCCGCGTCGACGCGGGCGGCGGAGTCGCCGGTCACGTCCTTGTAGCTCGTGAAGTTGGTCGCCGCGGCGACGAGCAGGGTCACGGCGTCGGCGCCGCTGACGACGAGCTCGTCCCAGTCGACCGTTATTTCGCCGCCCTCGGGACGGGCTAGGAGCCGGGCCTCGTAGCGGAGCTTGCCCTCGACGCCCATGTAGTCGGCCGACTTGCCCCGGAGGACGAGGCCGTTCGGGCCGAAGCCGTCCATCCGCATATAGTCGGTCGCGTAGTTCGAGTGGGCCTCGTTCCTCTCGCCCCGCAGCTGGGCCCGGAAGGAGATCCGGCCGGGCCGGTCGGCCGTGAGGCGGACGACGATAACCTGGTCGACGGGGCTCGAGAAGACCTGACGCGCGTAGCGGACGCCGCCGAGCGTGTAGGAGGTCGTGTCGACGGCCGTGTCGAGGTCGAGCTCGTGGCGGTAGCCCGTCGCCGCGTCCGTGATCGGGAACTGGATGACCAGGTTGCCGAGGGCCTGGTATTTCTGCTGTTCGACCGGGTAGCCCATCAGGTTCCGGCCGAACAGGATGTGGGCGAGCTTGTACTGCCCGTCGAACACGAGCTTCCGGATCTCGGGCAGGGCTTTGAATCCGCCCTTGACGACCGTGGAATAGGGCCCGCCCGACCAGATGGTTTCCTCGTTGAGCTGGATCCGTTCTTCGTCGGTCTTGCCGAAAACCATGGCCCCCAGCCGGCCGTTCCCGACGGGAAAAGCGTTCTCCCATTTCTCGGCCGGACGGGCGGACCAGACGAGCGTCGTCAAGTCAGGGGCCTTCCCGGCCTCTTCTCCGGCAGCGCCAAGCAGGACGCCGCAGAGGACCGTCCCCATGACGGCGACAATAATGACCTGGGCTCGCCCGAGGGGAACCCGGCTCATTCGGGACAACATGGCCAGACCTCCTGGGCACGGCCGTTAGGGATCCTCGGTGATGGCCGCGATGTCACGGCTCGGCCGGCTCGGTGATCCCCGGGTAGTACTTACGGACGAACCCCTTCTGAACCTTGAAGGACCAGTGGACGTCCCGGACGTGATTGGCCGCGTCCTGGCAACGGCCCGCGCGGAGGAGGTCGATGAGGGCCTGGTGCTCGAGGATGGAGGACTCCTCCCATTCCTTGACGAACCCTTTCGGCCGGGGGAAGTCATAGAGACGCTTCTTGAGGTTGTTGACCAGCTTGACCAGGCTGTCGTTGCCGCAGAAGTTGAGGAAGATGTTGTGGAAGGCCAGGTTCCTTTCGTAGTAGAGGTCGAAGTCGTTGGCCGCGATGGCTTCCTTCATGCCGTCGTTCAGCCTCTGCATGGCGTCGATGGCGGACGCCTTCAGGCCGTCGAAGGCCTTGAGCAAGGCCATGCTCTCAAGCGAGCCGATGATCTCGTAATAGTTCCGGATGTCGCACTCTGTTAGGGAGTTGACGATGATCATCCGCCGCGGCAGGATGGTCACGAAATCCTCCATCTCCAGCTGGAGCAGGGCGTCCCGGAGGGGGGTTTTGCTGACGCCGAGCTTTTTCGAGGTCACCTCCATGTCGATGGCCGACCCCGGCAGGATCTCCCCCCTCCTCATCTGTTCGCGCAGGTACTCGTAAACTTGTTCTTTGAGGGACTTGACGTTAAGAACAGGCTTGCCATCCATGACCTGGGTCCTTTCGAGCGGCGCGATCTAGCGGACGTAGGATATTAAACATGCGCTCCCCAAGTCAACAGAATCTCCTCCGGCTCGCCGAAACCCATTACTATCATTCCGCGTGTCTGGTAGAATGGGCACCGAGGTGACAACCATGGACCCCAGAACCCAGTTGAGATACATCACGGATGCAGAGGTCCGGCGGGCCCTGACCATGCCCGCGGCGATACGGGCGGTCAAGGAAGCCTTCATCCAGCTCTCCATGGGCCAAGCCAAGGTCCCCGCCCGGACCAGCCTCGAGATCCCCGAGTACCGGACGACGGCCCTGGTCATGCCCGCCTACCTGCCCCGGACGAAGCGGCTCGGCCTCAAACTGATCTCGCTCTGCGAGGACAACCCGGCCAAGGGGCTTCCCCTGGCCCAAGCCGTGACCATTATCATGGACGCCGAGCTTGGGGCTCCGCTGGCGGTAGTGGACGCGTCCTATCTCACGGCCGTTCGGACGGGAGCGGCCTCCGGCGCCGCCACGGACGTTCTGGCCCGTAAGGATGCCCGGGTCGCCGCGATCTTCGGCGCGGGCGTTCAAGGGAAAACACAGCTCGAGGCCGTCGCCGCCGTCCGTCCGATCCGGAAAGTACTGGTCTTCGATGTCGACCCCCGGGCCGCCGCGGATTACGCCAAAGAAATGGGGCGAAAGCTCGCCCTGGACGTGGAGCCCGCCTCCTCGCCCGAGACCCTGCGGGAGGCGGACATCATCTGCACGGCGACGACCTCCGCGGTGCCGGTCTTCTCGGACGCGAACCTCAAGCCGGGCGTCCACATCAACGCCGTCGGCTCCTACAAGCCGCACGTCCGCGAGATCCCGGGCGAGACCGTCCGGCGGGCCAGCGTCTTCGTCGACCAGAGGCAAGCCTGCCTCGAGGAGGCCGGCGACCTGATCATCCCCCTCCGCGAGAAGCTCATCGCCGAGGGCCACATCCGGGCGGAGATCGGCGAGGTCCTGGCCGGGCTCAAGCCGGGCCGAGGCTCCGACGACGAGGTCACCGTTTTCAAATCCGTGGGCAACGCCGCCCTGGACCTGGCCATGGCCAGCTTGGTTTTCGGCTGAGGGAGAACGATGGAATTCATAAGCATCTTCAACGACGTCCTTGGTCCAGTCATGCGCGGGCCGTCCAGCTCGCATACGGCCGGGTCCTACCACATCGGCCGCCTCGTCCGCTCCCTGCTCGGGCAAGACGCCGCGACGGCTGCGTTCGCGTTCGACCCGGACGGCTCCTATGCCAAGACGTACCGTCAGCAGGGGGTCGACCTGGCCCTCGCCTCCGGCCTCCTCGGCTGGCCGATCACCGACGGCCGGTTCGCCCGGGCCCTGGCCGTCGCCCGCGAGCAAGGCCTTAAGCTCCGTTTCCGGATCGTCCGGCTCGACAGAGCGGACCACCCGAACACCGTGCGGATGGAGCTTGTCTCCAGGAGCGGTAGGAGGCTGGAAGCCACAGCCAAGTCGGTCGGCGGCGGCATGATCGCGCTCACCGAGCTCGACGGCTGGCCGGTCCTTCTCGACGGCAAGAGCCACGAAGTCATGGTCCTGTCAGGCGCGCGCCAGGCCAGGACGGTCGAGAGGATCCTCGCGGCGGACGGCCAGCTCGCCGGCCGGCCAGTCCGATCGGCGAAGGGCGGGAAGGCCTTCCTCTCCTTCAAGAGGAATGCGCCCATGAGCGCGGAGGCCCGGGCCAGGCTTGACCGGCTCCAGGGCGTCCATGGGATCTGGTCGGCCTCCCCCCTCTTCTATACCAAAAAGGGGGCGCCGCTTTTTCTGAGCAGCGCGGAAATGGTCGAAGCGGCCCGGCGTAAACGCCTCTCGCTGGGGAGGATCGCCCTGGCCTACGAAACCGGGCTCCTGGGCCTCGCCGAAAAGGAGGTTGTCGGCGAGGTCCTGAGGCGCTACGGGATCATGCGGGATTCCGTCCGCCGGGGACTGGCCGGCCGCGAGCTCGGGATGCGGCTCCTGAAGCCTTCGGCCGGGAGGATCTTCCGGTCCGAGGCCCGGGGGATCCTCGCGGTCGGCGGCCTCCACGCCCGGGCCGCGGCCCGGGCCCTGGCCGCCCTGCACGTCTCCAACAGCATGGGCATCGTCTGCGCTGCGCCGACCGGCGGCTCCGCGGGCGTCCTCCCCGGCGTCATCGTCACCCTGGCCGAGGAGAAAAGGCTCGACGACGAGAGAACGGCCCTCGCCCTTCTCGCCGCCTCCGCGGTCGGCCTTATCGTCGCCCGCCGGGCGACGTTCGCGGCCGAAGTCGCCGGCTGTCAGGTCGAGATCGGCGCGGCCGGGGCCATGGGCGCCGCGGCCGTGGTCGAAGCGGCCGGTGGGAGCGCGGCCCAGGCGGCGGACGCCGCGGCCATTTCCCTGCAGAACACCATGGGCTCCGTCTGCGACCTGGTCCAGGGGATGTGCGAGATCCCTTGCCACACACGTAACGCCGTGGCCGCGTCGAGCGCCTTCGTCTGCGCCGACCTCGTTCTCGGCGGCTACGCGAATCCCATCCCTCTCGACGAGACGGTCGACGCCGTCTACGCTTCGGGAAAGATGCTGCCCGCCGAGCTCCGCTGCACGGCCCTGGGCGGGCTGGCCGTCACTCCCTCGGCCCTGGCCCTTAAGAATAAGAAATAATACCCGGGGAAGCTCCCGGAGGCTGCGAAGGGGTATCGATCCAAGGCCCCCGTGATGGAAGGGGGGCCCGCCGGAGGCGGGGGAAACCGGATTCGCAGGTTTCCGGGGTGCGGGGGCAAGGATCGATATCCCGAGCCAAGCCGATAGGGAGTTTTCCCCGGTTCCTTATTTCTTGGAAGCGGGCTTCTTGGCCGGAGCCGGCGGGGCCTGGATCCGGCGGGTGTATTCGGTCTCAACGTTCTCGAAAAAGACGCCCTCGAAGCGGCCCGGCTCGAGCGACGGCAGCCCGACCTCGATGTCGCAGGGCGAGTCGGGCCGGAGCCGGGAGACGTCGGCATAGTGGCCGATGAACGTCCTCTCGGGCGAATGGGGATAGACGCTGTTGTAGGCCTTGAGCACTTCGACGGGTACGCCGTTGACCTTGAGGGTCACGTCCATAGCGTCCGTGCCCTCGGCGATGGGGACGTGGAGGAGGAGCCGCCACGGCCCGAGCCAGGGGGCGCGGAGGTCGTCCTCGGTGTACGCGACCGGCCATGCTTTCTTTCTCTCGGCGAGCTGAGCGAAGATCCGGGCCGGGACGGTGATCCTGGCTCTGAATATCCCTCCCGTGAAGCCGGCCGGGACTTCGCCGGCTCTCTGGGAACGGCCGAAGGCGCGGCCGGCGAAGCGGACGATCGCCGTGACCCGGCCCTTGTCGGCCCTGAAGGGATGGGCGATGCCGTTGACGGAGAGGGCGCGAACCCGGGCTTTCTCGGGCAGAAGGACGAGGAGCGGGCGCGACATCCCCGTCTCGGCGGTGACGTCGCTCAGGACGAGCCGGGTCGATTCGAGGGAAACGGCGCCCCGGACATTGAACAGGACGGGCTCCGTGATCTCCGCGGGCGCGGGGAAGACCTCGAGAACGGCGGCCTCCCGTCCGGGGAGAAGCAGCACGACCTCGCTTCCGTAGGCCCAAAGCCCCTCGGCCGAACCGATAAGCCGGCCTTCCTCGGGATAGAGCTCCTTGATCATGAACTTCCCGCCCTTGACGAGACCGATCGACGGATCGAGCTTGAAGCGGGCCTCTTTGCGTCCGGGATTGGGATTGAAGAGGAAGACGATGCCGCGGTCCTCGACGACGGCCGCCGTCCCGTCGACGCGGCCGGCCATGGGCGGCCCGATGATCGGCCGCAGGGCATGGAGGAAGCGGGCGTTCTCGTCGGTCCAATCGAGCCACTTCCGGAACCAGGCTTTATCCTCCGCTGACATGGCCGCGAATTCCTCGGTATCGCGGGCGGGGATGAAGTTGACGACGTGGTGGAAGGGGGCCGTGCCGATCGACGAGAGCAGCGAGTACTTCCAGCCGAGATAATCCCAATCCTTCGGGCGGAAGCGGTCCCGGCGCATGACGCTCTTCTCGTCGTTGCGTTCAGACTGGTGGGTGATGAAGCCGGGCATGATCTCGGGAGGCGCGAAGCGCTCGACGCGGTAGGTCCAGGCGGCGAAGCGCTGGCGGTTGGCCGACACGCGGTCGGTGTGGAGGTCGGGGAAGGCCTTGAAGCTCTCCGGCTGTTCGTCGGTCAGCGTCGGATGGGGGTAGGAGCCGGCGAGCCATGTCCAGGGCCCGAAGTTCTGGTACTGCTGGCGGCCGTCGACGACGGCGTCGAAGGCCCCGCGGCGCAAGCCCTCCAGGATGCGCCGGCAGCCGAACCACTGGGCGTACCTGCTCGAAGCCTTGTCCTGGGCGATCCACCAGTGGTCGAAGGAAAAGCCGGCGGCGCCCGTGGCTTTCATGAAGCCCAGGAGCTTGTCCAGCCACCAGTCCTGGAACGAGCGCAGGCCCGTGTCGGCGCCGGCGCGGCCGCCGGCGGCGTTCGCCCCGGACCAGGCGGTCCATTCCGGATTTTGCAGGAAGGGCAGGGAGGGATAGGCGTAGGCCATTAGCTTGAGGTTCTTCGAGGCGGCGTAGTCGAGCATCGCCTTGAGCCCGGCCGGGAGGCCGTCGCGCCGCGGGTCCCACTCCCCTTTCCGGAGCTTCTGCCCGAGGCCGAACCAGAGGACGTTCTCCCAGCCCCAGGAGTCGGCGTTGTCCTCGAGCCGGGAGAGCTCGCTGTTGGCCGGGGTGTAGAGGAGGTGGGTGACCCCGAGCTCGGCCGCCCGGTCCATGATCCGCTTGTATTCCTCGACGCCCTCGGGTGTCCCGACGTCGATCTGGTAATCGTTCTCGCACCAGGGGATGTGGACGCGGACGCTTTGGGCGGGGTAGTAGAGGAGGAACGAGCGGACGCAATCGGCCAGGGCGTTCGCCTCGTTGGCGTCGATCGTCGGCGATTCCTTCAGGAGCTTGTCGTAATCGGCGACGAACTTCCACTCGGGGACGGCCTTGGCCGGGAAACGGGTCCCGGAGAGCTCGGCGAGCCCGATGCAGAGGCGGTCGGAAGCGAAGGCGCCGTAGTCGCGGCTCCAGTCCATGTCCGGAGCGTAGGAGATAGCGATGTCTTGTCCTTCGCGTGTCCAGACCATGAACGGATTCTGGAGCATGAAGAAGACGCTCCAAGCGGGGGCGGCGGCGGCGGTCGCGTCGCCGGCGGCAAAACGGCAAAGGGCGCCGAAAGCGCCGTTCGAGAGCTTGAGTTCCTCGGCGACGGCGAGGCCGAGCGAGGCCGCCAGCGGTTTGATCTCCTGAACGCGGAAAAAGCGGCTACGGGCCGAGGTCACGACGATCTGCTTGGTCAGGAAATCCCAGGCGGGTTTGAGCTCGTAAACGACGTCGAACGTATAGGGATCCCGGGCGTAGCGGTAGGCGATCTTGGCCGGGGTCATCTCGATCTCGGCCGGGCCGAGACTGCCGATGACGATGGCCGCGCCGTCGATCTTCACCGAGGACGGGTCGGCCGAGAAGGCGAGCGTCCGGCCCGTCTTCGGCGCGCCTATGGAGACGAGGCCGCGGTCGTTGAACTCGGCCCGTAGCCGGCCGTTGTCGAGGGCCATGTCCTCGGCGGCGGCGGCGAGCGCCGCGATAAGGGGCAGGGCGGCCAAACCCAAGAAAAACAGGGACGGCAGGGCGCGCTTGGCGGTCATGGAGCTCTCCTCAATCGACGTTCATGTTGACGGACTTGGGCGGCCGGATGGCGGCGGCTGTGCGCGGCAGCCAGACGAGCATCTGCCCGGGGCCGCGGTTGGCCCAGGCGTAGTACGGGACGGCAAGGAACGGATGGACGCTCTCGATCGTCTTTCCGGCTGAGTTCTTTGACACCGCGATGGCGTTGCCGGTGACGACCGTGACGCCGTTGAGAAGGTCGGGCCTTAATGCGGACTCGAGCTCGGCTTCGTCCGGCAGGTAAAGTTCGAAAACGCGGCCGGCGTTATCGGTGCTCTCGGCGGCGAAGACGACCGGACCGCGCTGAAGTGCGACCCGGCCGCGGTCGCCGGCCACGGCTTCATGGGCGAGGACACGGCGGACGGGCATGGGAAGAGATAGCTCGACGGTGTCCCCGTTATTCCAGGTCCGCCGGACGCGGGCATAGCCGTCGCGAATATCGAGAGCCACGGTTTGCCCGTTGACCTTCAGGGAGGGTGTTCCCGAGGCGCTGTCGAGGAACGTGTAGAGGTCCGTGGGCATGGCCTCGCTCGCGGCCCAGCCGGGTATGCGAAGGGCCAGCTCGAACGGACCGGGCCGGGCGGGCGAAACGGTCAGTTTGACCGTCCCCTCCCAAGGATAGAGCGTCGCCTGGGTGATCGTAAGGGCGCGGCCGTCGAGGTCGAATTTTCCTTGGCCCGCGATATACAGGTTGACGAAGACAGTTTCGTCCCTCGTCGCGTAGACATAGCCCGGGAGCGAGGGCAGGAAGCGGGTCATATTCGGCGGGCAGCAGGCGACTTCGAACCAGGGACTGCGCTCGTAGCCGCCGGCCGATTCGAGCGGATTTTGGTAAAAGAAGCGGTCGCCGCTGAGCGAGACGCCGGAGAGGAGCCCGTTGTAGAGGACACGCTCGAAGACGTCCATGTACTTCGACTCGCCGTGGAGGAGGAAGAGCCGGTAGTTCCAGAGGGCGTTGCCGATGGCCGCGCAGGTCTCGGTATAGGCTTCGGCGTTGGGCAGCTCGTAGGCGTCGCCGAAGGCCTCGGACGTGTGGCGGGCGCCGACGCCGCCGGTGAGGTACTGTTTCTTTCCGGTCACGTTCTGCCAAAGCCGGTCGATGGCCGTGACGTATTCCGGGAAACCGCCGAGGGCGGCGACGTCGGCCATGCCCGAGTACATGTACATCGCCCGGACGGCGTGGCCGACGGCCTCGTCCTGCTCGAGGACGGGCTTGTGGTTCTGCATGTATTCGTCGGAATCGTAGACGGCGAATGGGTCGTCGGGGGCATGTTTTTCGCCGCCGAAGTAGCGGCCGCGCTCGTCGAGGAAGAATTTGGCCAGGTCGAGGTAGACACGGTTGCCGGTCGCGCGGCAGAGCTTGGCCAGGCCGATCTCGATCTCCTGATGTCCGGGGAAGCCGCGGCGTAAGCCTGGGCCGTTGCCGAAAGTGCGGAGGAGGAGGCCGGCGTTCTTCTCGGCGACGGCCAGGAAGGTGCGTTTGCCCGTGGCCTGGTAATGGGCGACGGCGGCCTCGTACATGTGGCCGACGTTGTAGAGCTCGTGACTGACGCGGAGGTTCGACCAGCGCTCGGGCCCGGAGCCGGGGGCCGGATGGGCGGGGTCGTTGGTCCGCGTCGTGAAGAGATAGCCGTCCGGCTCCTGCGCTTGGGCGATGAGGGCGATGAGGGTGTCTAGGATTTTTTCGAGGGCGGCGTCGGGATGAAGGCGGAGCGTGTAAGCGGCCGCTTCCATGGTCTTGTAGACGTCGGAATCGTTGAAGCGCCTGCCTTTGTGCGGGCCCGTAATGAGACGGGCGGCCTTGCGAAAATTGTCGACGCGGCCTGTCTCCTCGTTCATCCAGAGGGCGTAGGGTACGGAGACCGTGCGGTTCGTTTCGAGGCGAGGCGCCCAGAACGGATCGGTCAGCTCGACCTGGGTGAAGGGCACGGGAAGGATGGGGTAGTCTAAGGCGGCCGGCGCGGCGCTCTGGCCGCGGCAGCCGGCGAGGGCGAGGGCGAAGAGGGATAAGAGGACGGCCGTGACGGGGCGGGGAGTTCTCGTTCTCATGGGACCTCCGGATTCTCGCATGACGCGGGCACGACTAGATAATATAGGTCATTTAGAAGGCAAAAAAAAGGGGGTTCAAGCTGGAGGACGCCGCTCGTTTCCGAGTTATTTCTTTGATTATCAACGAATTATTGCAGCCAGGGCACGGTTCAAGTATAATCGCGGGCATGAGCGGAGCGTGGCTCATTCTCGTCGGGGCGGCGGCCGGCGTTTTCGCCGGATTGTTCGGCATCGGCGGCGGCATCGTCATCGTCCCCTCGCTCATCCTCCTGGCCGGGTTCCCTCTCGTCAAGGCCACGGGGACGTCGCTCGCGGCGATCCTCCTTCCGGTCGGTATCCTCGGCGTCATCGCCTATCACAGGGCCCGCATCATCGATCTGCGGGCGTCGGCGTTCATCGCCGCCGGCCTCCTGACGTCCGTCGTCGTCGGGGCCTGGTTGGCCAACACTCTGCCGGTCGATCTCATGCGGCGGTTTTTCGCATTGTTCTGCCTCTATATCAGCTGGAACTTCATCGACCCTATAGGCCGCGTCCGACGCTTGAGGGGGAGCGAGGTGGCGGCCAAACCCGAGCCCGAAGCGAACCCGCGGCCTTCCGCTTACGCGCTCGTCGGCATCGGTGTGCTGGCCGGGGTCATGGCCGGGATGTTCGGCATCGGCGGCGGCAATATCATCGTCCCGCTGTTGACCCTGGCCCTTCACTATCCCGCCAAGCGGGCCATCGCCACATCGCTCGGGGCCATCCTCTTCCCGTTCGGCATACCCGGAGTACTCTATTACTACAACGCCGGGAATCTCGATATCGGCGCGGCGGCCTGGATCGCGTTGGGCCTGTTCATTGGCACCGTCTTCGGCGCCCGCATCACCATCAGCCTGCCCGCGCGGATGGTCAAACTCCTCTACGGCCTCTTCCTCGTCTTCGTCGCCGCCCGCTTCTTTTTCTTTTAGGGGTCGGACCACACGAACGTGTTTATTATTAGCGAGTTAGTATATAAATTGAGAGTATTTTAGGCCTTAAATCAACGTTTTCAGGCCCCAAAATAGTAGCTTATATTCAGTTGGGGGATTATGTTCTTGTTTTGAACAACTTTCCCAAGGCCTTGGCGACTTCTTGACCCTCGCTGTCGAGAAGTGAGCTTTCGGCAAGGACGATGCGTCCCTTGTCTTCGAGGAACCGTCCCCTGAGCGCGTAGGCGATGTCTGTCGAGGCCGGCTTGACGTAGCGCACCGTCATTTCTCCGGTAACACACTTGAGGCCCTTGGCTCCGGCGGCGTAGATCATGGCTTCGTCGAGGACGGTGGCCAGGAGCCCGCCGTGGACGATCTTCGCCCATCCCTGGAAGTGTTCCGGGAAGGTCACGTCCGCGGCTGACTCCCCGCGCTTAGCGTCCACCCGGATGCGGAGCTTCAGCCCGGCCGGGTTTTTCTCGCCGCAGACGAAACATACACGGTCATCACGGAATTTTTCCTCCATGGGCAGGCGCTCCTGGATAGGTCGTTTTCCCGCTCCCCGTTTAGCATATTTCCCTGATGTCTGCAATAAGGAGAAACTTGTCCCGGTCCACCAATCCCGCTATAATCGGCCTTCCCAGAGTCCCTAATGCGAAGAAGGAGAATGGCCATGACGACGACGGCCGAAAACGAGATCGTCCTCGACCTCTTCAAGGAGTGCGACGCCCTGCTCCAGGGCCATTTCAAGCTGACCTCGGGGAAACACTCCGAATGGTATTTCGAGAAGATCCGGCTCATCGAGAAGCCGGCCGTCCTGGAGAAGATCGTCGACCTCCTCGCCGCCAAAATCCGCCGCGAGGTCCCGGATTTCGATTACGTCGTCTCGCCCGCCTACGGCGCCATCGCCATCGGCTTCCTGGCCGCCCTCAAGCTCGGTAAAAAGTTCGCATTCACCCAGCGCGCCGACGAGAAAATGACCATCCGCTCCGGCTTCTCGGGGCTCGACGGCTCGCGCGCCATCATCATCGAGGACATCCTGACGACGGGCGGCTCGATCCAGGAGGTCCTGGCCTGCCTGCGCGAGCGGCAAGTCGCGGTCGCGGGGATCTACGTCCTCGTCGATAGGAGCGGCGGTGCCGTCCCGGTCGAAGGGAAGCCCGTTGGCAGCCTGCTCGCCCTTAAGGTCGAGGCTTTCGAATCCGACGTCTGCCCCTTCTGCGCGAAAGGTCAGCCCATCACCAAGCCCGGCGCCTCTGATAAAAAGGCCTAGGCTTCGCCTCGGTCAGGTTTCTTGTTTTTAGCCAGAAAAAACCCGGGTTAGGGCCAAAAAACTACCGGGTTATCCTGTTAATTTATTTGTTACGTATATGTTAGGACAGCCAAGGCACTACTCGGATATTACTGTTGCTGTGGTCCGACCCCTTTTTTCTTCTTCCCGGCGAGCTTGTCCGATACGACGTAGAACGCGGGGACGACGACGAGACTCAGCACCGTCGACAGGACCAGTCCGCCGATGACGGCGATGGCCATGGGCATCCGTATCTCGGCGCCCGCTCCGATGCCGAGCGCCGGCGGAATGGCCGCCATCAGGGTCGCCGTGGCCGTCATCAGAATGGGCCTCAGCCGGATAGGCCCGGCCTTCTCCATCGCCTCCCGCGCCGCAAAACCCTTCGCCCTGAAGGCGTTGGCGTAATCGACGAGGATGATGGAGTTCTTCTTGACGATCCCCATAAGCAGCAGCAATCCGATCATGCTGAAGATGTTCAGGGACTTGCCGGTGACGAGCAGGGCGAAGGCAGCCCCGGCGATCGAGAGCGGCAGGATGGTGATGATCGTGATAGGGTCCTTGAAGGAGTTGAACTGCGAGGCGAGGATCATGTAGGCGATGAGGACGCCCAGGACCATGGCAAAGAGGAGGCTGCTCATGGATTCGCGGAAGGCCACGCTCGACCCGCCCAGGACGACCCGGTAACCCACCGGCAGGTCGCCTCCGAGCCCTTCGATCACCCGCAGGGCCTCGGCCTGGGAATGGCCCGGGGCCACGTTGGCGTAGATCGAAATGGCCCGTTCCCGGTCGCGGCGGGTGATGGCCTGAAGGGCGGCCTGCTCCTCGAAGAGGATGAGAGAGGACAGGGGGATGAGCTCGCCGTTCCGGGCCCGGACGCGCAGGCGCGAGATGTCTTCGGGCCGCGATCTCTGCCCGGCCATGAGCTTGAGCCGGACGTCGAGACGCCGGCCGCCCGTGCTGTACTTGCCGACCCGGATGCCGCCCACCAGGGCGTTGATCGTAGTGGCCACGTCGTCAATGGATACGCCCACATCGGCGGCCACGGCCCGGTCGGGAGTCACCCGCAGTTCAGGCATGCCGACACGGTAGTCCGAGTCGAGGTCGACGACGGTCCCGCTCGCCGAGAGCTCCGCCATGAGCTTCTGGCTGAAGGGCACGAGCTGGTTCCAGTCGGCGCCTCGTACGGAGAACTCGACGGGGAAGCCGCGCTGGGCCGTGAAGCCCTGCTGGGACGTGTCCTGGATGACGGCCCGGAGGCCCGGGATGGAGTTGAGCTCCCGGCGGAGCACGCTCGAAAACTCGGCCTGGTCCATTTTTCGTTCATCCGGGGGGACCAGCGCGATGTAGAACATTCCGGCGTTGACGCCACCGCCCCCGCCGAACCCTCCGACCATGCTGAAGAGCTGGTAGACCTCGGGATGTAAGTTGACCATCTCTTCCGCTTTCATGACCAGCGCGCCCGTCTCGGTGATGTCCGAGCCGACGGCGGTCTGGAAACGGACCATGATCCGGCTTTGGTCCTGGGAGGGGACGAATTCGCTCGGCAACATCGTGAAGACGACGACGGCCCCGGCCAAAAGGACCGCCGCCAGGACGAGGACCAGGCCCGGCTTGCGGAGGCCGCCATGAAGGACGCGGCCGTAGAGCTTCTCCAACCGTCCGAAGGCGCGGTCGACGGCCAGGCCGATCTTGTTCCGTCCTTCGCGCGACGTCCTGAGGAACTGGGAACAGCGGGCCGGGGCCAGGGTGACCGCCTCGACGTAGGACAGGAGGACCGCCAGACAGAGGGTGATGCCGAACTGCAGGAAGTAACGGCCGATGATGCCCTTCATGAAAACGACCGGGACGAAGATGGCCACAACGGCCAGCGTCGCGGCCAGGGCGGCGAAGGCGATCTCCTTGGTCCCTTCGAGGGCGGCCGCGACAAGGCCTTTCCCGCCCTCGCGGTGGCGGAAGATATTCTCCATGACCATGATGGCGTCGTCGACGACGATGCCGACGGCCAGGGCCAGGCCGAGCAGAGTGAAGGTGTTGAAGGTGAATCCGAGGAAGTAGATGATGGCCACCGTGCCGAGGAGGGACATGGGGATGGCCAGGATGACGTTGAGCGTGCTGGACAGAGAGCCCAAGAACAGCCAGCAGACGAAGGCCGTCAGGATGACGGAGAGGAAGAGCTCGAACTGAATTTCGCGAACGGACTCGCGGATGAACTCCGTGCTGTCGTTGGTGATCCCGATGGTCATGCCTTCGGGCAGGGTCTTGCGGTACTCGTCGATGGCCTCGCGGACGCGCTTGGCCACGGCCACGGCGTTGGCGCCGCGCTGCTTCCGGATGCCGATGCCCTGGGCGGGACCGCCCTCGAACCGGGCGATGCGGCGGACGTCCTCGAAGCCGTCCTCGACGAGGGCGACGTCGCTGAGGTAGATGGGGCTCCCCGCGCTTTCCCGGACGACGATCTTGCGCAGGGTTTCGAGGTCGACGGCCTCGCCGAGAACCCGGATGTTGACCTCGCGGCCGGGCGTCTCGAGGCGGCCGGCGGGGAGCTCGATGTGCTCGCGCTGAAGGGCGGAGATGACGTCGCGGACCGTGAGCCCTTTCTCGTCGAGCCGGGCGGCATCGAGCCAGATGCGGACGTTCCGCTCCAGGGTGCCCATAAGGGAGATCTCGCCGATGCCGGGGATCGTCTGAAGCTTCTCCTTGAGGCCGTAGCGGACGTAGTCGCTGAGGACGCGCTGCGGGTAGGGTCCGCCCAGCCGGGCCATCATGATCGGCTGGTCCTCCGGATTGGACTTGGAGATGATGGGCGGGTCCATGTCGCGGGGCAGGCGGCGGGCGGCCTGGGAAACCTTGGCCTGGACGTCCTGGAGGGCCAGGTCGACGTTCCGAGAAAGCTCGATCTCGACGGTGATGTTGGCCGAGCCCTGACGGGAGCTCGAGGTCAGCGTCCGGACGCCCTCGACCTGGATGAGGGCCTCCTCCAGGGTCTCGACGATCTCGTTCTCGATGACTTCGGGCGCCGCGCCCTCCCAGGAGGCGGAGACGTTGATGGTCGGGAAATCAACGTCGGGGAACTGGCTGATGCCGATCCGGCCGCCGGCGACGACGCCGAAGACGACCGTGGCGGCCATGAGCATCCAGGCGAAGACGGGTTTTCTGACGCAGGCTTCTGTCAGGTTCATCGGGCCTATCCTTTTTTGGCCGGCGTGGCGGACGTGTCGGCGGTTTTTTCGGCCGGGACCTGGCCCGGAACCGTCACCCGGACCGAAGCTCCGTCCTGCAGGGCTTCGCCGCCCCGGACGACGAGCGACTCCCCGCCCTTGAGGCCGGACAGGACCTCGACGCGGCCGTCGGCGGACCTCATGCCCAGGGTCAGGATGCGCTCGACGGCCTTGTCCCCTTCGACGACGAAGGCGACGAAGCCCCGCTCGCTCGGCCTGACGGCCGAAACCGGGATGACCGGGGCCTCGGTGGCGGAGGCCACGGGAACCGTGATCTCGGCGAAGGAGCCGGGCCGGAGGGTGCGGTCGCTCGGGTCGTCGATGTTGGCCGTGATGTCGACGAGGCGCGAAACGTCGTCGGCGGACTCGGCCACGTGGACGACTTTGGCCGTGAACTCGCGGCTGTCCTCCCGGACGCGGAAGCGGGCTTCCTGGCCGGGCTTGATCCGCGCGGCATCGCGCTCGGGCACGCGGAACCTAAGAAGGAGCGGGTCGCGACGGACGAGCGTCGCCAGGACCGTCCCGGTCTGCACGTATTGGCCGGTCTGGACCGTCCGCGTCTGGATGATGCCCGCGATGGGCGCCCGGACGAAGGCGTCCCGGAGGTTGAGCTTGGCCTGGTTGAGGGCCGACCGCATCTGGGCGACCTCGGAGGCGGCGACGAGGACTTTCGTCCGCCAGGCCTCGACTTCCTCGCCGGGGATGAGGCCGGGATTCTGGGTGATGACCGTCTCTCGGCGCTTGAGCCCGGCCTCGGCGTCGGCCTTGGAGGCTTCGGCCTTGTCGTGGGAGGCCTGGGCGGATTCGAGGGCCAGGCGGTAGCGCTCGGTCTCGATCTCGACCAGGACCTGATCCGCGGCGGCGAAGCCGCCCTCGCTGAACCGGACCCTGTCGACGACGCCTGGGACCCGCGCCGTGACCTGGACCTTCTCGAAGGCCTCGATGGAGCCGACGGCCGTGACGGAATAGACGAGGGAGCGGACCGGGACCTCTTCGACGTCCACGGGGAACTGGACGCGGCCGCGCGGATTCTGTCCGGCGGACGACGTGCCGCCTCCCTTTTTGCAGGCGCCGGCGAAGACGATGAGCGCCGCGGCCGCGGCGATGACGACGAGCTTCCGGTTCTTCAAGCTGATCACGTGCGTGGCTCCTTCCCGAAGGGATCGAGTCCCAGGGCGGCTTCCAGGTTGAGGAAGGTGACGCCCAGGCCGTAGCGTTCCTGGACGAGGGCGACCTCGGCTTCGAAGAGGCTGACGTTGGCGTCGGCGACCTCGAGCGCGGAGGCCAGGCCTTGTCTGTAGAGTTCGGCCGTTTCGGCCGCGTTCTTTTTGGCGACTTCGTGGGCGACCGAAGCCTGCCTAAGCGAGGCCCGCTGGTTGGCTAGGGAGACGAGGGCCTCCCGGACTTCGACGTCCACGCGGCGCGTCGCCGCCTGGACGTCGAGATCGGCCAGCTTGGCCAGGGCCTTCCGTTCCCTCTGGTCGGCGAAGCGGGCCAGGCCGTCGAAAAGCGTCCAGCTCAGGGTCGCGCCGACGTTCCAGTTCCAGGTCCGGTTATTGAAGCTGGCCTCGTTCGTCATCCTGTACTGGCCGCTGGCGTTGAGCGAGGGGATCCAGCCGAGCAGGGGCACCTTGGCCAAGGCCCGCAGGGAGGAAGCCTGCCAACGGAGCGACCCGACGTCGAGCCGGCGGGCGAGCGCTTCCTCGACGAGGGCTTCGGAATCCGCGGCCTCCGCGGCGGCGGCTTCGATCAGGAACTCGGGGACTACGAGCGGGCCGCGGACGGCCTCCGGGGCGTCCAGGAGATAGCCGAGCTGGAGGATGCTCGTCTCCACCTGGCCCTTGACCTGGGTGAGCCCGACTTCGGCGGTCGCGTATTCGAGCTCGGCGCGCGTCACGTCGTTGACCGAGGCCAGCCCGGCCGAGTAACGGGCCTTGGCCGCCTCGAGATTCTGCCGGGCGAAGGAGAAGCGCCGCTCGGAGGCTCCCTGAACCTGGGAGGTCCCCAGGGTGGCCAGGAAGGCCTGGCTGACTTCGAAGGCCAGCTGTCGGCGGCTCTCGGTGGCCGCGGCGACATC
>Ga0299912_10000755_pt1 | contig 26522 bp, 19 predicted proteins | sample RVTome_2_FD_207667 | JGI IMG/M metagenome (GOLD analysis project Ga0299912, IMG submission 207667) | Soil microbial communities from uranium-contaminated site in the Upper Colorado River Basin, Wyoming, United States - RVT95D214 (version 2) ... | reverse complement strand
TAAGATGCGTTCGGCAAGCGCCTCCCGTTCTTCCTCGTAATCTTCCGGCTTAATAATACCTTGAGGTTCCCGCCCCTCGACATTCAGAAAGAGGCGCGCATAGAAGCCGCCCCATCCCCAGATCTTTGTCTTTGGCCAGTCGACGGCCGTCTTTTCGATGCTGGCTCCCTTCTTGGGCGTCTCCTTGAGGACCAGGTCTCCCTGTTCGATCAGCCATTCATTGATGCAGAACACGCCCTTCATCCGCTTCGCCCCGTGATCGGAAACGACGAGGACGATCGTCTCATCTCCGACATCGACCAACAGCTTGCCGATCCGTTGGTCCAAGTATTTATAATATTCGACGATGACGTTCTCGTATTTAGACCCGGGTTCATGAAGATGGTGTTCCTTGTCCATGTATTTCCAGAACGTGTGCTGGACGCGGTCGACGCCGATCTCAACGAACATAAATAAGGTCCAGGGTTTGTGACGTAAGAGATAGTGGATGACATCAAACCGCTTGGAGGTCATGTCATAGACCTCCTTGAGGATCTGGTCGCGATCTTCCGTCCGGAAGGCCGCGTCAAAGATGTAGGGACCGAACCGGGATTCGATCTCCTGCCGGAGCTCCGCCGGATATGTATATTCCTTCTCGTTATCAGGCGTGATGAAACAGGAAATGAGGTTTCCGGCCACCTTGCGCGGAGGATAGCTCGGGGGAATACTGACAAGGCAGCTCTGTCCGCCGTGCTCGCCGATGATGTCCCACATCGCTTTTTCCTTGACCGTTTGGGATGACGCGATCCACATTTTATCGTAGGAATAGTCCTTGCGGTGGCGGAAGCCATACATGCCGATCCGGCCGGCGTCCTTCCCCGTGGACATGATCATCCAGGCGGGAATCGTGATAGGAGGATCGGAGCTCCGCATTCTGCCGAACATCCCGTTCTCAATCAATCGCCGGAATACGGGAAATTCCTCGCGGCGGTCGATGACGATCTCGGGGGGTGCCGAATCCAGCCCAATGATCAATATTTTTCGATCCATCTTTTTCCTTTTCAGATTGGGCTCAGGCCTGCCTTTTTGACAACCTTGTCCAAAGTGTCGGCCTGATCCCGTTTACGTTCATTCATTAAACGGGTTCTTATACTCCATAATGATCTTGGCGACCTCGGGCCGGACGAGCTCGGCCGGCGGATACTCGCCCTTCGCCAGCAGGTCCCGGATCTTCGTCCCGCTGAACTGAATCTGGTCCCCCGGGGGATGCGGACAGATCTTATCGTTCACGACCGACTGGCATTTTTTGCAGTAGGAGAACGAGCGGAAGAAGAGCGGAACGATTCCCAGCTCCGGAAATTCCTCAAAAATGTCCTGGGCCGCATAAGGATGGTAATAATTGCCGACGCCGGCGTGGTCGCGGCCGATGATGATGTGGGTGCAGCCGAAATTCTTGCGGATGATCGCGTGGAAAACGGCCTCTCGGGGGCCGGCGTATCTCATTTCCATCATGAGGATGGCCATCACAGCCCGTTCCTTCAGATAATAGTTCCTGATCAATTCCTCATAGGAGGCCAGAATGACCTCGTCTTTGTAATCACCCTTTTTCTTCTTTCCGATGACAGGATTGATGAAGATCCCATCGACGAACGTCAAGGCCGATTTTTGGACGTATTCATGACCGATGTGGGGCGTGTTCCGCGTCTGAAAGCCGACGACCGTCCGCCAGTTTTTTTCCCTGAACAAAATCCGCGTTTCCTTGGGGCTCAGTTTGTATCGGACATAGGGCGTCGGCGATTCCTGGATGAGGTCGATCTTGCCCCCGAGAAGGACGTCTTTCATGCCTTTCACTTTGGCGATGCCGGGATGGGCGGCGTCCGTCGTCCCGAACACTTTGCGGGCTATCTCTTCCTTATCGTAGGCGTATTTCTCTTCAAGATGAAGAACGGCCGACGCATCGCCCGCTTCGTTGATGAGAATGACGTCGGATCCGAGGCGGAGCTTGTCAGCCACACCTTTCTCCACATCGAGGACGATGGGAATCGTCCAGGGCAGGTCGCTCGCAAGCCGCATATGGCTCAGGACAGAGCGGAAATCCGCTTCACCCATGAACCCTTCCAAGGGGCTGAAGACCCCGGTCGCGATATTTTCGACATCGCTTATGGATTCGGCATCGAGCTTGATCGGAGGTAGGTTTTTGGCCTTCTCCAACGCTTCCCCTTTCTCGTCGCCCTTGAGAATCCGATCGATCAGCTTACCACCATGGGGTTGTATCATGTTCTGTCTCCAATCTTTGGGGAGTCCATAGGCCGAATTCAGAAATTCCGTATATGCCGACGATCTCTCTTAGTCGATATATCCCAGGGCTTTGAGCCGCTCCTTGACCTTTTCCTCGTCTTCCTTGCTGAAGACATCCTGCGCGGCCTCTTCCTTGAAAAGAGCCTCCCGGAGAACTTTGGCGACGTAGCTCGCGACGGAAGAGATATCCGTTCCCTTAATCGCTTCCTCGATCTTTTTATACAAAGACGTAGGAATCGAGACGGTCATAAATTCCTTTTCCATGTGTCTCTCTCCTTGGCGTCCGGAGCTTATGACGCCCAAATCGGCAAAAATTAAATGTATTTATATAATACCTGCATATTTTTTTCAACTCATCTCTGTCCTGACCGTATATCACTTTCGGGGACATGATTCCCTGTCCCTGGCGATTTTCAACGGTATCGTCCTTTGGGGCGCTGCCGACCAGACAGGGACAGGGTATCGTATCCCCCTTGCATTTACAAAAGGGGGACGGTCCTAATTTCAGGAAAAAGAGGACCGTCCCCTTTTGCATTTGAAAGTGATATACGGTCAGCCCGAGCTCTCCTTGACAAAGCCCATTCATAAGTGTTTATAATGATTTAAAATGACCGACGATTCATTTCTTACACTCTGATATGGAAAAAATCGCCCACCCTTTTATCCGGAAGAACGCCTTTTTCGGCGTTCTAGACCGGAACCTGAAAAAGCTCGAGAACCGCCTCGGCGTGAGCCTATCTATCCGGGGCGACTGCCTTTTCCTCGACGGGGAACCGGACAAGGTCGAATCCGCGAAATTCTACTTCGAGAAGATCCACGAACTTGAAGAAAAAGGCTACGACCTCAAGGAAGAGGATTTCCATATCGTCCTCGACCTCCTCGAAGAAGGCCAGACCAAGCCGCTCGAGAGCTATTTTCCGGCCGAGGTCCTGAACCTATCCCGGAAATCCGTCACCCCGAAAAGCCTCAACCAGCAGGATTATATCCAGGCCATCCGAAATTACGATTTCGTCTTCGGCATCGGGCCGGCTGGAACGGGAAAGACATACCTGGCCATGGCCCTGGCCCTGTCCTTTTTACAGAACAAGCTCGTCAGCCGTATCATCCTGACCCGCCCGGCCGTCGAGGCGGGCGAGAAGCTGGGTTTTTTGCCCGGCGACATATACCAGAAGATCAATCCCTATCTCCGTCCCCTCTATGATGCGCTCTTTGACCTCGTCAAGGCCGACCAGGCCAACCGCCTTATCGAGAAAGGGATCATCGAGATCGCCCCGCTGGCCTTCATGCGCGGGCGCACGCTCAACGGCTCGTTCATCATCCTCGATGAAGCCCAGAACACGACGAAAGAACAGATGAAGATGCTCCTGACCCGCTCGGGCTTCGATTCCAAAGTGGTCATCACGGCCGACATCACTCAGATCGACCTCCCGCAGCCGACGAAGTCCGGCATGCTTCACGCCATCAAGATCCTGTCCCCCATCAGGGAGATCTCCTTTTGCTATTTCAACGAGAAAGACGTCGTCCGGCATCCCCTGGTCCAGAAGATCATCAAGGCCTATCAGAAAGCCGAAGCCAAGGCCCATAACTGACCATGAGCTTCATTTCGTTCAAGAACATCAAGCTCTTCAAGAGCCCTGTGTTCTCTCCCCAGCGTGAACCTGGGCCGGGCCATCCCCCTAAAGAGGAAAATGCCCGTTTCGGGCAAAGCCTTCTTCAGAATCCGTTTATCTATATTATCATCTTCGCCCTTAGCCTGGGGTATTTCGTATCCTACATCCCTTCGAAATCCCTGCCCGAGCTCCAGCCCGGCGAGATCGCCCCCTCGGACGTCATCGCCCCAGCCGATCTTACCATCGAGGACACGGAGGCGACGGAAAACCGGCGGCGAGAGGCCGTCGAGGCCATCCTCCCCGTCTACGTCTTCGACCTCAATGTCTTTCTCAACACAGAGGAGAAGGTCCGGCAATTCTTCGCCTCGGGCCGGGAATGGCTGAAGACGGGGCCGGTGAAAAAAGATTACGTCCAGCTCCAAAGGGACATCATGGACAGGTTCGCCCTTGAATTGACGCCGACCGACCTCGCCGCCCTTGAAAAAGAAGGCTTCGGGGCCGACCTGGAGGCCATGATCCTCGAGCTCCTCGAAAAATATTCCGGGCAGGGCATCATCCTTTCAAAAAACCTCTTCATCCACAAAGAGCAGGAACGGGGGTTTACGCTCCTCCGGAACCAGGAGGGTGAAAAGTCCATCCGCCCCAAGGACATCCTCGAAGACAAGGAAGCCAAAGACAAGATTGCCGCGGAGATCAATAAACTGGAAATCTCGCCCCGGAAAAAGGGCCTGCTCATCAGCCTTTCGATCAATTTCGTGGCCCCGAACATCGCCTTCAACAAGGTCGAAACCGAAGCCCGAAAAGAGAAAACCCGCGCCGGCGTCGAGCCGGTCTTTTACACGATTAAAAAAGGCAAGGTTCTCGTCCGCAAGGGCGATGAAGTGACCCCCGACATTCTGAAAAAGGTCCGGATCATCAATGAGAGCCTCCGGACGAAACGGGCCTGGCTGGCCAATTTTCTCGGTACGTTCCTCCTGTTCGGCCTCCTTCTGTTCACTCTCTGGTTCTACCTCAAGTCGCTCCTCGCTCAGAAGACCGCGCTCAAATACTACCTGATGATGGGCTTGACTCTCGTCTTTAGCCTCATGATTTATAAGGTCCTCCTTTTTCTGGCGGATATCTCGAGTCAGAACGCCCGATTCTTCTTATTCTCGGACTCGGAAAGCTACAAATTCGCCTTTCCCTATCAATTCGGCGTCATCCTCTTCGCCTTTCTGACAACCAACACCGTCGCTCTGACCTACGCCATCCTCAACAGCCTGCTCGTGGGCTATCTTTTCAAAGCGAACTATTTCCTCATGATCTTCAGCCTGATCGGCGGACTGGCAGCCATCTACGGCATCAAGTATTACCAGCGGCAGAAGCGGACAGCCACTCTCCGGGCGGGATTCTTCTTAGTGGCGCCGTTGAACATCTTTGTCATCCTCACCTTTTATCTGATCAAAGAGCAATGGCCCGGCCTGGAACTTCTCACGTCCGAGGTCTTTATGGGCATCGCCGGAGGTTTGTTCGGCGCCGCCGTGGCTTTCGTCTTCCTTCCGATCTATGAAAACATCTTCCGTTTCGTCACGCAGACCAAGCTCCTGGAGCTCACCAACTCGGAAACGGAGATCTTCCGGCAGATGGCCATGGACGCTCCGGGATCTCACCATCACTCCCTGATTGTTGCCGCGCTCGCCGAGAAAGCCGCGGAAGCCATCAATCTCAACCCCCTGCTGGTCAAAGCCGGCGCCCTCTACCACGACATCGGCAAGATTAAGATGCCCGAGTACTTCATCGAGAACAAGATCAAAAAGATCGACATCCATAAGGACCTCACGCCGAGCATGAGCACCCTGGTCATCATCAACCACGTTAAAGAAGGCGTCGAGATCGCCAAGAAAGAAAAGCTGCCCCTGCCGATCAGGGAGATTATCGAGCAGCACCACGGCAACTCGCTCGTCCGCTTTTTCTACCAGAAAGCCAAGGAAAAATACGACCCGGATATGCAAAAGATCGGCGAAGAAACCTACCGTTATCCGGGACCGCCGCCCCAGACGAAGGAGGCCGCTCTGGTCATGCTCGCCGATTCGGTCGAAGCCGCGTCTCGGAGCCTCCGGGTTCACAAGGAGGAGAACCTGAAGCGCGTCATCACGGAGATCTTCGACAACGGCGTCCAGGACGGCCAGCTCGACGACTGCAATTTTTCGTTGAAAGAATTGCGGACCATTGCTACCTCCTTCCTGTCCACGCTCAATATGGTCTACCAGCCGCGCGTTGAATATCCCGGCTTTGATTTCGAGATGAAAAAAAAGAAAAAACCCGAAAAAAATCATAAGAAGGACGATGATCGAGATCCTGAACCGCCAGAAAAAATTCCGGATTGACCTCGGCCGGTTCGAGCGTCTCTTGAAAAAGCTGGTGCGCCATTATGGGCTCAACCGGCCCGAGCTTGCTCTGTCGTTCGTCGACGACCCCGAGATCCGGGAGCTAAACAGAAAATTCCGGAGAAGGGATAAGCCGACGGACGTCCTCAGCTTTCCCCTCAACGAAAAGGCCGCGGACGGGAGATTCTACCTGGGCGACATCATCATCGCGGTCCCCACGGCGTCCGCGCAGGCGACCGAGCTCTCGCACGGCCTGGAGCGCGAGCTCGAATACCTGGCCATTCACGGGTTCCTCCATCTTCTCGGCTATGAACATGGTCAGGGGCACGAGGAAGAAGAAGCGGCGATCCGCCGGCTGATGGCAAAAGGCCGATAAAGAATGGCGACCTGGATCGGGTTGGGACTCAGCGGCCTGGCGGCCTTCGCCCTTTCGCTCTTCCACATGGCTCTCTCCGGCTTTTCCAAGATCTCTCTGAGCGGTTACCTCGAAGAACGAAACAAGCCCTATCGCCACAATGTCTTGAAGCATTACGAAGAGATTAAGATCGCGGTCGAATTCTGGCGGACGGTTATTCTCATCGCCTTTCTTGTCTATGTCTTCGTCACTTTTCGCCGGGCCAACCTCTGGCCGCTCTGGCTCTTCCTGAGCCTGGTCCTCACCTACGGGCTCTTCCTTGACGCTTTGCCGCGCTTGATCGGGACGGTCAATAAAGAAGCCCTGGTCGACGCGTTCCTCCCGTCCGCCAATCTGTTTCTTGTCCTCTCCGCACCCATCCTCGTCCTGTCGCGCTGGCTGTGCACACGCCAAGAAAGCGAGGAGGAAGAGGAAGACGACCGGGAAGCCGGCGACGAGGAGATCGAGACCTTCATCGACGGGGCCAAGGAAGAGGGCATTATCGAGAAGGACGAAGACGAGCTGCTGCGGAGCGTCGTCGAATTCGGCGATATCGTCGTCCGGGAGATCATGACGCCGCGGGTGGATATCGTCTGCATCCGGAAGGATGCGACCATTCAAAAGCTCCGGAACCTGATCATCACCGAAAAATATTCGCGCATCCCGGTTTATAAAGACCGCATCGACAATATCGAAGGCATCGTCATCGCCAAGGACCTGCTGGCCTTTTCGGAAAGCAAACACGACAACGAGCCGATCGAAGCGTTTATCCGGCCGGTCATTTTCGTCCCGGAATCCATGAAAGTCTCCGAGCTCCTCAAGGAATTGCAGAAGGTCAAGCAGAAGCTGGCCATCGTCGTGGACGAACACGGCGGCGTCTCGGGCCTCGTGACCATGGAAGACCTGGTCGAGGAGATCATCGGCGAAATCCTGGACGAATACGACACCGAGGAAGCCCAGGTCTCGAAAATCGGCCCCAGGGAGTATCTTGTTTCCGGCGGCGTGAAGGTCGAGAAGCTTGAAGATCTATTCGAGCAGGAGCTGGCCGAGGACGACTACATCACGGCCAGCGGCCTGATCACCCATCATCTCGGGCGGCTGCCGAAAAAGGGCGAGACGGTCGACATCAAGGGGCTGTCGGTCGAGGTCATCGACGTGGACCAGAAGCGGATCAAGAAACTGAGAATGAAGGGACGGGCGCAAGCTGCGACAGAGGAAGAAAAGGAATAATCATGACCGGACCCGAAAAAACAAATGAAACGAAGAAAGAATATAAGGTCGGCTATGTCGCGCTCGTCGGGCGGCCCAACGCCGGCAAATCCACGCTCCTGAACCACATCCTGGGCCAGAAAATCTCGATCATTTCGAACAAGCCGCAGACGACCCGGATCAGCATTCTCGGCATCCGCACGACCGATAGCGGCCAGATCATCTTCATCGACAACCCGGGCATCCACAAGCCCCTTCACAAGCTGAACAAGCGGATGATGAATTTCGTCTATTCCTCCCTCGAAACGGCCGACCTTGTCTGCCTGCTCATCGACGCCTCCGAGAAATACGGCCACGGCGATGAATTCGTTCTCGAAACGCTCAAGAACATGAAGGTCCCGATCTTTCTCCTGATCAATAAAGTCGATATTGTCAAAAAGGATAGCATCCTCTTGATCATCGACAAATACAAGGACCTGATGAACTTCAAGGAGATCATCCCCATCTCGGCCCTGAAAGGGACGAACGTGGACGTCCTCGAAAGACTGATCTATGAAAACCTGTCCGCCGCCAAGAAGCTCTATTCCGACGACGATATCTCCGACCAGTCCGAGCGGTTCTTCCTGGCCGAGATCATCCGGGAGAAAATGCTGGCCCACGTCGAGAGGGAGCTCCCCTGGGTGACGGCGGTCTATATCGAGGCGATCGAGAAAAGAGAACCCGAGGCCGAAGACAAAGAGACAGAGCCCAAAGCCCTGAAGCCGGAAACGATGCCGGGAGTCGGGCCGACGCCGAGAAAGAGGCGGCCGGTGACCTACATCAAGGCCAGCATCTTCGTCGAAAAGGACAACCACCGCAGGATCATCATCGGACGGCACGCCCAGCTCATCAAGACGATCGGGATCGAAGCCCGCCGGGAGATCGAAGAGATCCTGGAAACGAAAGTATTTCTCGACCTTCAGGTCAAGGTCCGGGAACGCTGGCGCGACTCCGCCGACGTCCTCGACCTCATCGAAGGCCAGAAAGAGATGTTAAATTTGGGGAAATAGAATTCGGTGACAGGGATCCGAATTTCTTAATTCAATACGTGTCTCCGAATTCTGCCCCATAAGATTTTTGTATTAATCGGAATTCTCCCTCCCAAAAATATTGACTTTGATCCTGAAGGATGCGAAAATCTAATCCCTTTCCGCAGACGGTGGGTGTAGCTCAATTGGTTAGAGCATCGGACTGTGGATCCGAAGGTTGGGGGTTCAAGTCCCCTCACTCACCCCATCTTATGCCCATGAAAACAAAAAATTTTCGGCCCCTTTGATATTATGCTCATGATCACCGGGAGGATGGTCACCGTATCCTGATCGGCTTTGCATGGCAAACCTCACTTTTTTTTCTTCTTTCTCCCTTGCCTTGAAGCGGGACAGGGCTGATCACCGGCGTCCTTCAATTTCGCAACGAATCATAAGCTTAACCTTCGGATCGCTTTCCTGATATCCTTGACACCCATCATGGGCCTCAACATAATTTTGAGGCAATGAGGATGAGGAATTTGGTGCTTCAAGGGACGATTGGGCGTGGGCTGCAGCCGGGGCGCTCGAGTGCGACGCTGATGAGGATTTCAAATGGTTTTGGAACGATGAGGACTTTAAGAAGCTAATCGGCTAGATAAAGGGGGCCCCAGGCCCCCTGAGCAAAAAGGGTAGAAGGGGTGGAGATGAAAAATTACCCCTAATCTATGTATAGACACTAAAAAACATGAAAAATTATCACTTTGAGCAATTTTTTCCGGAATCCAATGAAATGGAGGCAGGGGCCCAGGAGCTGCGAAGGGAATAAAAAGCAGAAATATCTTGGAATTTTGAGCCATTGACAGCGGTTTAGAGGCAGTGTATTATTGCCCGCTGGTCTCCAGTGCATGACATCTGATGATCAAAGCGAGAAAAATGGCCCTGGCGGTAAACGGGAAATTCCACTGCCCCGAAGCCTTCAAATAAGGAGAAAGGCTATATGCCCGAGAAAAGAAGCTACCTGAGATTTGCCCTAAAAGGAGACTTAACTCTTCACCCAGAGGACAATCCAGCAAGGATTATAAAGGGTGATCTGGTCAATATTTGTTTTCTGGGATTGGCTGCAAATCTAAGAGAAAACATAGGGACGGGTATGACCGTCCAATTTGAGCTGACAACGAGCTTATTGAAAGTTCCTTTTACGGGCAAGGGCAAGATCCAGTATATTAAGAGGATAACAGTTGACAATACCCCCCTGCTCAGAGTTGGCGTAACGTTTATCGATATTGATAAAGACATAATCATGCGGATCCTAAATATGATTCAACACGAAATTAGCGTCCAGCAGAGGCAGAAGAAAAAATATTAATAAGATCGCCGCTGCTCTATTATGCTTGAGCCAGGTTAAAAATCGTAAACTAAGTTGCCTCCCTTGAACCCCGCAAGCCTTACAGGTTCAGAGGATGTGTTGATCTAACGGATCTAATTCTTCTTCAGCTTCAGGCTTCCCGCGCCGTAAATGCTGTCCTTGCCCGCCGTCCCGAGGTCTTTGACCCGGCCTTCGAGGACTTGATATATCTGCTCCAAGTTGTATGGTGTCTTCTCCTTGAGCAGGGCGATGGCCCCCGCCACGTGAGGCGTGGCCGACGATGTCCCGGAAAAGCCCAGATTGCCGTAGGTGGTCGGCGAACAGGAAACTCTCGACGGAGCCGAGAAATCGGGCTTTATTCTGTTATCGTGCGTCGGACCTTGAGAACTGTAGGTGTGGTATGGCGTGCGGGAATCATCGGACCAATCCACAGCTCCGACGGTGAGGGAATTAGCGGAATCCGCCGGAATCAGCAAACTTCCCGCCGGGACGTTATTGTTGATAGCGCCCGAATTTCCCTGGGTAAAAAGCTCCATTTTGCAGGCCCTCGTAGCACTCCATTTATATATTCCGACGCCCCACCATCTGGACCCCGTGGAATACCAATAGCCTATCGACTCGACCGGCTTCTGCGTTCCCGATTGAATCGCCGTGGACCAATCGACCAACACCCAAGTTGAACCGGATTGGACATATAAATAAAGGTCATAATCATTGTTCGAGCCGCTGTAGGACGTGCCGTTCCAGGTTCCCCAGTCATCCCAATTCAACAATGCGGCAACGAGGTAATAAGCTGGAACATAAAAGGCTTCGATCTCGCTGCCGTCGGGAAAATTATACCATCGGTCGCTATCGGGGTCGTTGAACGTCCCCTCAAAGTGATCCAGGGCGTCGTTTCCGGCCGCACCGACCCAGACGATGCCCTTATTCGCGGCTGTATCGACATCCGCGCAGATCCGACCCGTCCCCTTCCCGTCGCTGACATTATACCAGCCGATAGAATACGAGATGACATCGATCTTGGGGGTTTGATTGGTGATCCAATTGACCGCATTCCTATGTTCTACGTCTGTGCTGAAATTCACGAGGGTAAGATTCGCGTTCGGGGCCATGTCATGGATGATCTCGGCACAAGCTGTTCCGTGGACCTGACTGGCCGTGATACTTCCGTCCGATCGAAACGACTGCGTTTTGACGGAGGAAGGAAGCTCGCTGCCCAGAAGGCTCGTGTACCCCGAGAAGCCGAGGTCCAAAACACAGACGTTCGCCCCTGCTGCGGTCCGGTAAGGGTTCAAGCTCTGCCACAGGTTAGCGCCCGTCGAGTTGACCCCTTCCGATGTGACTTCCATCGCGACGGGCTTGAACGGCAGCCTTAAATATCCGACCAGCGGGTATTGCGAAAGGGGTTCGACGGACGAGATCGGGACCATGCTTTGGACGAGATTGTCGGCCGTCGCTTCGACTTTGCCGCCGATGGCCTGGATATGGGCTTTCAAGGCGGCCGCTTCGGGGAACAAATTCTGGGTTCTGTTGGCATAAACGGCCTCCGCCACGACCCGGACCTGGTTCCCGTCGAGATCGATGCCTCTTATCGCGGCAAATTCCCGGGCCGCATCCGCTCCCTGCGTCAAATAAATATTATAGAGTTTGCCGAGAACATATTCGATCTTCGGATTAAGGACGTCTTTCCCAACCGCGGTCGCGCCGAGATCCGCCGGAGGCGGAGGCTCGGGACGGGTGACCTGCAGGCTGGCTTTGTTGGGAACGAACAGGATCAGGCCGAAAAACGCGAGGCAAAAGATTAAAAAGATCGGATTGAGTTTTTTGGTTTTCATATGTTCCTCCCTTTTCAAAAACCGTACTTGAAGCCCAGGCCGAACATGATCGTGTCCAGTTTGAGGTCTTTCAGGTCAGCCGTCGTGCTTGTCTTGCTGACCTGGTCCGTAAAGGTCCAGGAGCCGCTCGCTTTGCTCATCATATATCGGGCTTCCAGATTAATGAAAAGCCCCTGCCCCGGATTCGGCCCCGGCATGATGGCAAAATCTAAGCCGAGACCGGCGAAGATCGCCAGGCCGCTCTTCACGGTTTCCTCGATGGTCATCCCCACAGCGTCCCAGCCATCCACGAGCGCGGCATCCACATCGAAGCTGTTCAAGCTATAGCCGAGGCCGACGGCGATATAAGGAATCATGCTTTTGCCGACGGGAAGCCGGCCTTGGATGTTGAGCTCCAAGGGCATGACCGCCATTTTTCCTTTGCTCAGGCCTATGTCCGAGCCCGTGACGTCGAACGAGAATCTCGTGGCCCTGAGCTCGACGGCGATGTTCGGCGTCAGCTCAAAGCCGAGGTGACCGCCGAAAGCGATGCCGTTCCCATAGTTGGCCTCGCTCGTCAACGCGAATCCGCCGAAAAGGCCCGCCTTAATGGCGGCGTTCGAGAACAAGGTCAACGAAAGGATCATGAAACACAAAATGACAGTTTTTTTCATTTCGCCTCCTCTTTTAAATCCCTCTCATCTTGTCACACAAAAAGGAGAAATGTCAACTTATTGACGATTTTTTTTGCGGAGGGATCGGGACGCTCTGTCAATAAACGAAGCTGGCTGTTTCGGGGAATTAAGCTAAAGGGGGTAACAAGGAGGGTACACCCTGCCCAGCCAGCGCAGCAGGGATTTGGGAATATAATATACTAGCAAATTTATAAAGTCAATAGGGTTTATAGATTTTTTTAAAATTCTTCATCGAGGATCGACGCCTCCGCCAGGGGGACCAGCATCCGGACATGGTCCCCGGGAGTATAAGGCGCGATCGAACAGGCTGTGCTGAGGATGAATCCGCCGCCGCGCGCTCCGATCTGAATCCGGCGCCGGACGTCGGCTGCAATCCTTTCGGGCGTCCCGGCGAGCAGCGTGTGGACGGGGTCAATATTGCCTTTGATGAAGATCCTGTGCCCGACGCGGACAATGGCCTCCTCGAGCTCAACGTTTCCGAGCGGAGGCGGGTCGAGGCATTCGATGCCCGAAACGCCGGCATCGGCCATCATTTCGAGGCGGTCATGGATGGCGCCGCAGGTATGGGTGTAGACGGGGATACCGCATTCCCGCACGGCCGTTGCCACCTGCCGTTCATAAGGCAGCACGAATTCCCGGTAGAACCGGGGGGAAATGAATCCCGCTCCCGCGTATGGCGAAGAGATCTTCAGGGCATCGATTCCCAGCCGCGCCTGGTCTGCGGCGATCCGTTTCACGCCCTGGGTGAATCTCTGCAAAATATCCTTGCTTTTGTCCGGCTCATCGGCCAGGGCTAAAAAGCCGTCGCTCATCCCGAACAGGTCCAGGAAATAATCGAAGGGCGATGTCACTTCGCCGTGGATCGAAACCGCCCCCCCCGCTCCGGAGATGATACGGCCAAAAATGTCATAGGGATGATCGGGGTCGATCGAAAATTTGAGCCCCTGCGATACGGGGATGAAATCCAGGCGCTCCGGGACAGACGCCGGGTCGAAATCATCGATCGACGGATTCGACGCTTTCTCTTTCGGAAAATGCTGCGGTAGATCATCGCGGGGGAAAACCGTCTTGCCCCCGTCTTTCCAATAAGCGACCTCTTTATTCTCTTCTTGAACCAGCTGGACGATGCTTTTCTCCCAGTCCGGCGAATGGCCGTGGAGGCTGATCAAAATTCCGTCGAATCCGTACTGCGCTCTCAGCTGCAGCAATCCTTCGGCGAAACGCTCTTTGGAAAACCAGAATTCCACCGGCGAAAAGCCAGTCTGGAGGAGCATGTGGCCGATGCTCATCTGGCACATGACGGGCACGCGGTCGGCCGTCTCCATCCTCATCGTCCAGGCCATCCGCTCTTTCGACGTCATCATTGAATTTGCAGCTACGTACCGAATTCGATAGATCAATTCCTCGCATCTTCCATGATAACCTAATCCCGGCCCTCCAAGTCAAGGCCACGTAAGCATCTCTTTTTCCGTGATAGTTTAAAAATGTAACCGAACGAAGGGACCAACTCGAGGCAGGATTTCGGCTGCGGCAAAGGTTCGTCCGGCATGTATTTAACAGCCAGCAAGGCCTTCTAAGTCCGGGCGATTCCCCAAAAAATGTTTAAACCCATTGACAGAAAACCGTCGATTCTGTTATTTATCTACCTTATTTGAGATATTCTCTAATTTAGAACGAACATATGTATATTCTGATCGGGCTATTGATCGGATTCCTGGCGGCCATCCCCCTCGGACCCGTGAACGTTTTCGTCATCTCTCAGGTCCTCAAGCGCGATTTTCTGCATGGATTCATGGCCGGCATTACCGCCGCCGTATTGGATACAATCTATTGCCTGGTCGCAATCTTTGGCCTTTCCCAGGTTACTTTCGGCCTGAATCTGGTCAAGTTCCTTCCTTTCTTTAAGGTCTTCGCCGCCCTCGTGCTCGGCATTCTTGGTTTTCGCATGTATCAACAGTCCAAGACCTACAAGGAGCCTCAACCGCCTAAAAATATGACTTCGTTTTCGCCGCGGCCCATGCTCGGCGTCGTCCTGCTCTACGTCGCCAATCCTTCGCTTTACGCTTTCTGGCTGGCCGTGGCCGGCATGGTCAGCCACCACAACTGGATGGCGTCCGGCGTGAGTTCGGCGCGCATCTTCTTCGCCGTATCCTGCGGCCTCGGAGGCATCGTCTGGTATTTCGTCCTGACCTATTATGTTGTCACCCATCATCATCAGTTCCAGCCTACGACCTTCCAGAAGATCTTTCTTGTCCTAGCCATCATCCTCTTCGTTTTCTCGGCCTACACCGTCGCCTCCATTTTCTTTAGGTCGCTAAAATTACTCTAAAGCCGGACCAAGACGCAGTTTTTGGAGGGAAACGCATCAAACTCAAAGACAACCTCATTATGTATTGAATTATTCCTTGAAATGGGAAAAAATAAGCATTCGGAGAGAATTCGGGACATATCTCCAGGAGGAATCGCATGCCCCGGAAAAAAATCCATCTGATCTGCAACGCCCACCTCGATCCCGTTTGGCTGTGGGAATGGCCGGAAGGCGCAGGCGAAGCCCTCTCCACCTTCCGGACGGCCGCGGAATTCTGCGAGCGGCACGACGATTTCATCTTCTGCCATAACGAAGCCATTCTCTATCAATGGATCGAGGAATACGAGCCCACCCTCTTCAAAAGAATCCAGAAGCTGGTCGCGGAGAGAAAATGGAACATCCTGGGCGGGTGGTTCCTCCAGCCGGACTGTAACATGCCCAGCGGTGAGTCCTTCGTCCGCCAAGCCCTCAGCGGAAAAAGATACTTCAGGGAAAAATTCGGCGTGGACGTCAAAACGGGCGCCAATCTCGACCCGTTCGGCCATACCCGGGGGCTTGTCCAGATCCTGGCCAAGAGCGGATACGATTCGTATCTCTTTTGCCGTCCCGACCAGGCGTTCACGACTCTCCCGGCCGACGAATTCATGTGGGTCGGCTATGACGGCTCAGAAGTCATGGCCGCGCGCGTCCAAACCCATTATAACTCCCGGGGCGGAGGCGCGCGGGCCAAAGTTGAAGATTGGATAAAAGCCCATCCCGACAAGGAATTGAGCGCCCTGCTCTGGGGCATCGGAAATCACGGAGGCGGCGCGTCCAGGAAGGACCTCGAAGACTTGAAAGAGCTCATGTCCTCAACTCCCGGCGTCGACATTTTCCATTCGACCGCCGAAGCCTATTTCGAAGAACTGGGGCAAAAAAAAGACAGGCTGCCGCGGTTCACCAAGGATATTAACCCCTGGGCCGTGGGCTGCTACACGACCATGGCCCGGGTGAAACAGGGGCATCGGCATCTTGAAAATGAAGTCTTTTCCGCGGAAAAGATGGCCTCGGCCGCCGCGTTCCAGGGACTGATGAAATATCCAGAGGCCGAATTACGGGATGCCCTGCGGGACCTGGCCTTCGCCGAATTCCACGACATCCTCCCCGGTTCCTCCATCGGCCCGGGCGAAGAAGGAGCCATCAGGCTCCTCGATCACGGGCTCGAGATTTGTTCCCGGGTCAAAGCCGGGGCCTTCTTCGCCCTCGCTGCCGGCGAAAAGCCAGCGGCTGAAGGCGAGATCCCGATCTTCGTCTATAATCCGCATCCGTTTAGGATCCGCGGCATCATCGAATGCGAATTCGAGGAGCACGAACCGAATTACGGCGGCGGCTTCCTCGGTCCAAAGGTCTTCGGCAAGGGAAAGCCCTTGCCCTGTCAGCCGGAAAAAGAGCTCAGCAATCTGAGCCTCGAGTGGCGCAAAAAGGTCGTCTTTGCCGCAGAACTCGAACCGGGACGGATGAACCGGTTCGCCTGCCGCCTGGAAAACAGCGGCGCCAGGCCGCGGCCCGCAATCCGGGAAACCGGCGGGATCATTCATTTCAAGACCGACGAACTTGACATTCTCATCAACGCGACGTCGGGCTTCATGGACCGCTACCGGGTTAACGGCGCTGATCTTCTGGCCGCGAACGCGTTCCGGCCTCTCCTGATCGAGGACAACGCCGACCCGTGGGGCATGAGCGTCCGGAGCTTCCGAAACGTCCTTGCCGCGTTCAAGCTCATGAACCCTGAGATGGGAACCTGGTTCTCCGGCGTTTCAAAAGCCCAGCTCCCATCCCTCCGCGTCATCGAGGATGGAGCGGTCAGGACGGTCGTCGAAGCCCTCCTCTTTCATGATCATTCGTATATCAGCGTAAGATATAAGCTTCCCAAAAAAGGAACCGAGGTCGAGATCGAAGTCCGGGTCACCTGGAACGAAAAAGACAAGATGCTGAAGTTGTCCGTTCCCACGCTCCTCAAGCCCAGCGCTTATATCGGGCAGGTGGCCTACGGTTGGAACGAACTGCCGTCGAACGGCGAAGAATCCGTCTCGCAGAAATGGAGTGCCGTCGTTTCGGAAGAAAAAGATCTGGCCCTGACGCTCATCAATGACTGTGTCTATGGATCGGATTTCGCGGACGGAGAGATGCGTATCTCCCTGCTCCGTTCTCCCGCACATTCGGCCGATCCTGCCGGTGAAAGGCCCATGCTCTATCAGGATCGATGGATTCCCAGGATCGACCAGGGCGAACGGGTCTTTCATTTCTGGATGAACGGTGGCAAAGCCGGAGAAAGGCTGGAGACGATCGACCGGGAAGCTCTGACCAAGAACGAAAAACCATATGTCCTCTCTTATTCCCCCCCGGGAGACAAGAAAAAAGCCAAGCCATGTCTTGTCCTCAGCGACTCCGCCGCCCAGGTGACGACCCTGAAAAAAGCCGAACAGGGAAAGGACTTGATCATCCGTCTCTTCGAGCCGACGGGCAAAGCCCGAACAACCGAGCTGGCCCTCCCTTTTCTCCGAGCCAAGACGACGGTTTCCCTCAAAGGGTTTGAGATCAAAACATTAAGATTTCATAAGAAGACAAGGGAATTTCATGAAGTCGATTTATTAGAGAATGAAAAATAGTGATTATCATTCGACGGCTAAGCCCGGTGAATCCGTCTCTCTCGTCCTGTCCGGCAGCAGCGGCATGGGAGCGGTCTACCTCCAAGCCTTGCTCGAAAACCTGGCCGCCGGCCTATTCCGGGTCGAGGGCGTCGTCGATCCATTCCCGGAGGGCTGTCCTCATCTCGACCGTCTGCATGCGCTGGGAATCCCTATTTATTCCGACCTCGAAAGTTTTTATCGGTCGCACCCAGCTGAGTTCGCCATCATTTCCTCCCCTATCCGCTTTCATTGCGGGCAAACCTGTTTGGCCCTCAAAAAAGGGAGCTATGCCCTCTGCGAAAAGCCGGTCGCGGCCACGATCCAGGACGCAAGGCTCATGGCCAGGGTCCGGGATCGGGTGAAGCGCTGGGTCGCGATCGGCTATCAATGGTCCTTCAGCCCGGCCATTCTGAGCCTCAAAACAGACATCCTGAACGGCCTTTTCGGCAAACCGAAGCGTTTGAAATGCCTTTACCTCTGGCCCCGCGATGAGGTCTATTACCGGCGGAACGACTGGGCGGGAAAATTGCGCGACCGAAGCGGTGCCTGGATTCTGGACAGCCCGGCCAACAACGCCATGGCCCATGACCTCCACAATATGTTTTATGTTTTGGGCGACGGGAGAGACCGCAGCGCGGTTCCCGTTGAAGTCGAAGCCGAACTTTACCGCGCCTACAATATCGAGAATTTCGACACAGCGGCGGCCCGCTGCCGGCTGGATTCCGGTGTCGAGATCCTGTTTTACGTCAGCCATGTTTCAGCCGCGGACAAGGGGCCGGTGTTTCTCTACGAATTCGAAAAAGCGGAAGTGTTCGGCAGCGGCCGGGGCAGCGATATTCAAGCCCGATTCCCCGATGGCTCGGTCAAAAAATACGGATCACCGGACAGCGAGCCCATGAAGAAATTATGGGTTTGCCTGGAGGCCGTGAAGACCGGCCAACCGCCGGTCTGCGGGATTGAGGCAGCCATGAGCCAGACCTTAGCTCTCAACGGCATGCAGGATTCGATGCCCGAGATCGCCGGATTTCCGCGGCATCTCATCCGCGAGGCAAACGCCCCGGGACAAAGACGGATTTGGGTCGAAGGACTGGACGATATTCTCGAGCGCTGTTACGAAAAGAACCAGCTGCCTTCGGAATCGGGCGTCCCCTGGAGCCGAAAAGGCCGGAGGATCAGCTTGAGGGATTATCGAGAATTTCCCAGCGTCGGGGGATAGAGCATGCCGGTCGTCTGAGCAGGTTTGATCCCGCATTATTTATTGATCCGGCCCGCCAGCTGGCCGCAGGCCGCCTGGATGTCGCAGCCCTTTGACTGGCGCAGCGTGACGGGAACCTTTTTATCCTCGATCGTCTTTAGAAAGTCCCGCATCCGCTTTTCTTCCGGGACCTCGAACGGCAGTCCGATCACCGGGCTGTAAGGAATCACATTGATCTTCGCCTTCAATCGCTTGGCGATGCGGGCTAAGCCTTCGGCGTCTGCTGTCGAGTCGTTGATCCCTTTGATGAGGACATATTCGAGCGTGATCTTCCGGCCGCCGCTTCGCAGATAATCCTCGCCGGCCGCGATGACTTTCTCGAGCGGATACTTTTTGTTCACGGGCATGAGAGAATTTCTCTTGACGTCGGTCGCCGCATGGAGGGATATCGACAGATTGACCTGAAGGCCCAGCTTTTTAAAATGGACCATGCCCGGCACGATGCCAGCCGTCGAAACGGTCATTCGCCGGGCCGCGATGCTGAGGCCTTCCGGCGAATGAAGGATGGATATCGCCTTGGCCAGGTTCTCATAATTGTCGAGCGGCTCGCCCATCCCCATGAAGACGATGTTCGCCGTGGCGATCTCGAGGTTCTCTTTGAGGAAAACAACCTGTCCGGCAATCTCCGCAGGCGTCAGGTTGCGGATGAATCCCTTCAGGCCGCTGGCACAGAAGGCGCAGCCGAATTTGCAGCCGACCTGGGTCGAGACGCAAACGGTCTTCCGCCCGACCGCGCTGAGGAGCACAGATTCGACGCAGGGACCGTCAGGCAGGCGAAAGAGATATTTTTCCGTGCAGTCTTTGGATCGAAAGACGCCAAAAAGCTCGAGCTGCCCGATCGAAAAATCGCGGGCGAGTTTCTCTTGGAGGTCTCTCCCGAGGTTGGCCATTTCCCCGAACCGGCTCACGCTTTTTTTATAGAGCCAGTCGAAGATCTGCTCCGCCCGGTAAGCCGGCTCGCCGAGCCTCATCATCTCGGCCTTCAATTCTTCGAGCGTCAGGTCTTTGATATCTCTCATCTTTTAGGCGGCGATACGGTCCTTTGCGATTTCCCCTCCCTTATGGGAGGGGATGAAGAGAAGGGGGATCGTTTAATTCACCTTCTCCCCCGCTCTCTCCCAGCAAGGGAGAGGAAAATATTTTTTTATGTCCAGGAATTCGCCCAGGACGATCATCGAATGCTCACCATGATCCACAGCAGCAGGATAATAACCCCGACAAGAAGCCAGCTCCCGCCGAAGCCGATGACGTCCCATTTTCCCGGCTTCATGATCTCCCAGTTTGACCTCGGCCAGATCTTTCTTTCTTTGAATTTGTCCGGATCGTCATAAGCATCCTGGACAGCCCTCTCGTCCTCCTCGGGGGTCGGTTGAACGGACGTATGGATCCGGCCGAAGAACCGGTTGAGGTCCGGCTTCGGCGCGGGCCTCGTCAAAAAGCTGATCAGGAACAGCAGCACGAACGGGAACAGGGCGTCGAAGAAAAACCGCACGGCCATGAGCTGGGCTTTCGTGAAATTCTCAAAATCGATCCCGAACCAGCTCGTGACCCAGATCTCGGCGTTGAACCGGCCGATGCCGATTTTCGGCGAGCGGGGATCGTCCGGGTTGATCCGGGCCACTTTTTCATAGAAGACGGCCGCCGGCTCGATGACGTACGGACGCCGGATCTTCTGCCCGAGCCGCCCGGCCCGTCCCGCGTCGACGTCCTCTTTCAGGGCCCCGGTCGTGATCATGACGGTTTTTGGCTTCGTTTCCTTGAGAAAAGCCGGGGCCGTCCGCGCCCCGTTCCAGATTTGGAACACGTTGGGGATGACGGCCATGATCGTAAAACAGACAAAGATCTGGATGATGACGGCCCATTTCGTCAGCCGGCGCCAGATGAATCCCAGCCAGATCGAGGCCCCGAACACGGCCGGCAGGGAGATGAAATATTGAAAGAGATAGAGGAGGTTCCCGACAAACAACGCCGTTCCGACGCCGCCGGCGAGCGTCAGGGCCAGAGCGATCTTCCCCAGGACAAGATAATGTCGTTCAGATTTTCCGGGAGCAAGCGGTTGATAGATATTGCGGATGAAGAGCGCTCCATAGGACACGGCGTTGGCACTCAACGTGGACATATTCGCGGCCAAGATCCCGACGAGCATGAGCCCGACCGCACTCGGGAACAAAAGCTCGCGGGTCATAACGCCCCAGATGAGGTCCGGGTCATGGAGCTTGCCGCCGAACAGCCCTACGGCCAGCAGCCCCGCCAGCGCCCAGAAGATCATCAGGAACCGTTTGAAATACATCCCCATGATCATCCCGAAGCGGGCCGTCATCTCGTTCTTCGCCGACCCCGCCGTCTGCATCATCGGGGCCGAGGCGATGATCGAGACGAGGTTCGAGAGGATCATGGCCAGAATGGTGTACCACGCATACTCCGACGTCGTCACCGAGCCGAAGATGTTGAACATGAAATCCGGGACGCGGGCATGGAGCCCGGCGAAGCCTCCGATCCTGGCCAGACCGAGCGGGATCAGCATCACCGAAAAGACGACGATGAGGAATCCCTGCACGACATCGGTCCAGGCCGCAGCGATGAAGCCGCCCATGACGGTGTAGAGGCTGACGACGAAGGCAAAGATGAGATACACGACAATGATATCCGTATAGGAAATGAACGCGTGGAGCTCGCCGTGCTTATTCCGGTCGTTGAGCTCGTCGTAGCGCACTTTTTGGTCGGGCGTCAACCCGGCGTCCAGGTTCTTCTTCAACTCCTGGTATTCCTGGAACATTTCCACGCTCTGGCGCTCCGCGGCTGTATAGATTTCCACAGGCTTGGGCGTCAGGGCCTGGATGGTCTTGCCGGCTACCATGTAGCTCACACCGCCGCCGATAAAAGCCATGACCAGGGTGAATACAGCGAACGCGGCGCCGAGGAATTTGCTCTTGAAGCGCTCGGCGTAATAATCGCCGAGCGTGATGAGCCGCGACCGGCGCATGAAGGCTGTCGTGAACCAGTAAAAGGGCGTCAGGAAAAGAACCAGGTACTGGATCCACATCCCGCCGATGCCCTGGCGGTAGATCTCGCGCGAGACAGCGACAGCCTGGTCCGCGTTCGTCGAGGCCCCGAAATTGAGGAAGAACTGATAGAACTTGCCGAGCTTGCGCCCGGCCATGTAAAAATCGCTCTCGCTTTTCGTCCGCCGGCTGGCCCATTTGCCCAGGGCCAGCATGCCGACGAGATAGATGACGATGATGGAGAAATCCAGCCAGTGGAGGCCGAAGATTTGCATCCGTCCATTAAACACAAACCGCACCGCAAAGTCAAAAAAGGGGCTCAAGGAAGGAATAAAATTTGACCGTCTTACCCGTATTTGTTATAAAAAAGCTTTTCCAATGGACAACATGTTCAACTCGTGGCTCGCCTTTCCCCATCTCGGGGAGACCCTGTCGGTCGTCTCCGCCCTGATCTGGGCCTTTGCCATCATCCTCTTCCGCGTCGCCGGCAAGAACGTCCACGCCCTCGGCATGAATCTCTTTAAGAACGTCCTCGCTGTCGCGCTTTTCTCTCTGACGATAGCCATCTCTGGCGAGCCCTTTCTCCCCCGGATATCCGCGAATCATTACGTCCTGTTCTTTTTGAGCGGCATCTTGGGGATCGCTGTCGCGGACACGCTCCTGTTCATAGCCTTGAACAAGCTCGGGGCCGAGCTCACGGCCATTGTCGACTGCGCCTATTCACCGTCCGTCATCGGGCTCTCGTTCCTCTTTCTTGGCGAGCGGATGAATCCTCTCCAGACGTTCGGTGTTGTCCTCATCGTCCTGGCCATGTTTTTGATCACGCAGAGGAGAAGCGACACGCATATCCCGCGCCAAACGCTTCTCGCCGGCATCGGGGCGGGCATTCTTTCCCAGCTCTTTACTGCGGCCGGCATCGTGATGATGAAACCCCTGCTCCCGGGGACTTCCCTTTTTTGGGCGAGTCTCGTCCGGATGATCGGGGGAACCGTCGGCGTCGGCCTGTTCATCGCCTTTCATCCGCGCCGGCGGGCTTTCGTGGCTCCTTTGATGTCATTGAAGAACGCAAAGATTCTGGCGCCGGCTTCATTTTTGGCGACCTATCTCTCTTTGGTGATCTGGATGGGGGGAATGAAGTACACCCAGGCGTCGATCGCCGCGGCGCTCAATCAAATGGGCGCCATCTTTATCTTCATACTCGCAGCAATTTTCTTGAAAGAAAAAATAACGCTTCTCAAGCTGACGGCGGTGATTATCGCCTTCACCGGCGCGATCCTGGTGTCTTTCCCCTTCTGAAAAAAAGGCGATCTATATCCTTTCTTTTCTAAAGTGATGTATCCCTTTATTTAGGCGACGGACAACTCGCCGCAACAAACATGGGAGCGTTTCCGCCGCTCGTTAATTGTTAATTACTGAGTCTGGGCGATCTTCAGATCGATCCAGATCTCATACCGTTTAAATTTGCTGCGCATGCCGGTCAGCGACGCGTCAGGAACTCTGAACCCGCTGCCTTCGCCTCCGGTGATTTGCGATTCCAGGTTAGACTCGCTGGCCCTGGCTGCGACGCCCTGGTCGCCGATATTGGCCGCCTGGGCCTTCTTCATCTCGTCGGTCATGCCGCCCCAATCGAAGCCGAGCTTGAACGGTTTCGCAACATCGAACGGCGTCGTTGAGGCCGGGTCGCTGAGAAGCGCTATGGGAATGACGAATTCATAAACCGTGTTCTTCTCGACTCTCCCCGTCCGGAAGGTCGCCATTCCCTTCCCGGAATGAGGAATGATCTCGCCTTTCTTGTTGACGGCATCGCAGGCAAAAATCCTGAACGGGGACTTGGATTTCAGCAGCTCCTGTTTCTTCTCCTCGGGGATCGTCTCGCCCTGCTTTTCCACTTCTTGGACGAGCTGTTCCCCGGAGATTGTTCTCGGGTAGAACCGCATGCCGTAGTTCTTTTTCTCTTTGCCTTCCGTGTTGGTCCAGAACGTCATTCCGGTGGCGCTGATCGAGCTCAGGGTCTTCGATTCATTGAAAATGAAAAGGACGTAAAGATGATTCGCATCGTTCTTAAAAGCGTAGCTGACTTGTTCGCTTTTGCTCGTTTCGAGGACGTCCTGAGCCCACTCCGCGGTCTGGCCGTCGATCTGGAGCGGCATTGCCGTCCATTTGCTTTCGATGATCTTGTCCTTGGCGAAATAAGGGACGGCCGCGACCAAAACCGCGATAAGGATGTATAAAGGTTTGAGGTGTTTCATACAGGCCTCCTTAATAAAACATACCCTTGAGGATATTATGATAAACCAATCGAAGGGAATTTTCAAACGCAAGCCCGAGGACGGGAAGTCTGGGACCGGACCCGTCCCTTTCGCAAGAATGCACAATGAGCGGGTATGATATCAGAGTTTTATTTTGCCACGAGGCGATGGACGACGTCCACCGCGCTGGCTGCGTCCGGAGCAAAGCCCTTAGCGCCGATCTCGTTCGCGTAGTCTTGAGTGAGAGGCGCCCCGCCGACGATCACGGGTACGCCCAAGCCCGAACTCTGCAGTGCCTGGATAACGCTTTTCATCTGAATCATCGTTGTCGTCAGGAGGGCGGAGAGAGCCACGATATCGGCCTTGTTCCGGCGGGCGGCGTCGACGAACTTATCCGGGGCCACGTCCGCGCCGAGGTCGATGATCTTGTAACCGGCGCCCTTAAGCATCATAGCCACAAGGTTTTTTCCGATGTCATGGAGGTCGCCTTTAACCGTGCCGATGACGACGAAGCCTTTGGGCTCGATCTTGTCTTTAATTAAATAAGGCTCGAGCTTGGCCAGGCCGGCATTCATCGCCCTGGCCGCTACGAGGACTTCAGGGATGAAGACCTCGTTATTCTTGAACATCAGGCCGAGCCTCTCCATCCCGGCGATCAGGCCTTCGTTCAGGATCCGGCGGGTCGGCAGTCCCGAAGACAGGGCCTGATCCACGAGCGTCTCTACGTCGTTCTTCTTCCCGGCTATCAAGGCTTCCTGGAGTTGATCTAACATGGCCCGGCTCCTCTCTCAAGAATGTCGTCCTTTTTAAAATCGTCCCTATAACACATGAAACCTGCCGACTTGTCAAGTTTGATTCGGGGTCAGGCCTATCCTTTTGACAAACTTAGGGAAGAGGAAAATTCGGTTAAATTTTTTTCAAAAGCTCACCCCAAACCCCATTTATCCTTATTTTTTCTGCTCCTTCTTAAAGAGCGGGTTGACGTCGCGCTTGCCCTTTTCGAGATACGGAACACCGTCTTCCATCCAGTCCGGTTTGGGCCCGCCGTTCAAATAATGATCGAAGAACTCGTCCATATGGACGGCCCAGTGTTTCATGTTCTCCCGGTCGCGCAGGCCGTGCTTCTCCCCGTTGTAAACAAACATGTAGGCTTCTTTCCCGAGGTGGCGGAGGGCCGAGAAAAATTCAATGCCCTGGTACCAGGGAACGGCATCGTCTTCGTCGTTGTGCATCGTGAGGTAGGGCGTATTGACCCGCTCCGCCCAGAAGATCGGCGAGTTCTCAATAAACTGCAGGGTCCTCGTCCAGAGCGGCGAGCCGATCCGGCTCTGCGTCTTCTCATACTGGAAAGCGCGGGACATGCCACTCTCCCAGCGGATCCCGCCGTAGGCGCTCGTCATGTTGACGACCGAGGCACCCGCTTCGACGGCCGCGAAAATATCGGTCTGAGTGATCATGTAGGAGATCTGGTAGCCGCCCCAGCTGTGGCCCTGGATGCCGATCCGCTTCGGATCGATGTATCCTTCGCCCACGACCTTCTGAATGGCCGGAAGGACGCACTTCATCGCGCTCGCGCCGGGATAGCCGATCTCATAAATGATGTCAGGCTGGAGGATGACGTAGCCGTTGCTCACGTAGCGCGTGACGTTAATGCTGCTCGAGCCTGGCGCGGGCGCCACGTAGCGGTAAAGGTTGCCGGCGAGTTTCTCGTAGATGTAGACCATCAGCGGATACTTTTTCGACGGGTCGAAATTCTCGGGCTTGGTCAGGATCGCGTCGAGCATCGTCCCGTCGTCGTTGAGGTAATGGATGAGCTCGGACTTGCCCCAGATATAATCGGCCTGCTGGGGATTGGCATCGCTGACTTTCTTCCTGTCGGCGAACGTCTGTCCGCTCACCCAGAGATCCGGGAATTCGTCGAACCGCTGAAGAGTGAAAATATAGGTTTCGGCGTTCTTGGCCTTTTGCAGGGCGCCGAACAGTTTATCGAGCATGACGACTTTGGCCAGATCGGCCGCCCTCGAAATCGTCACTCGATAATATCCGCTCGCTTTGGTTCTATCATCCGTGGTCGAGAGAAGAATGGGCACTTTTGTTGGAATGGTCTTCTCCTCCCGATCGAGCCGGACATAGCGAAAAACGAGCTGGTTCTTCCGGCCCACGCCGTTCGTAATCCTTTCGCCGCCTGTCCCGTCGGGCTTCACTTCCCAGATATCGTAGCGATCATAAATAAGGATGGTCTTGTCACCGTCGGTCCAGCCGGGGGTTCCATAGGGCCTGGGTTCGTCGGGCGTGTCATGG
>Ga0299912_10000754_pt1 | contig 26566 bp, 11 predicted proteins | sample RVTome_2_FD_207667 | JGI IMG/M metagenome (GOLD analysis project Ga0299912, IMG submission 207667) | Soil microbial communities from uranium-contaminated site in the Upper Colorado River Basin, Wyoming, United States - RVT95D214 (version 2) ... | reverse complement strand
CCCCGCCGCTGTGGTGGTCCCTCCCCCACCGGGCCCCCCCCCCCCCCCCCCCCGGGGGTGCTCGCGGCCACCAACCCACGACTCTGGCATTGCGCGCGGCTCATTTATGTAGAGATAGATTTTGATTCCGTATCGCCTGGCTCGCGCGACCATCTTACAAAGGTTCGCTATACGCAACTCATGGTCGGTGCCGAATTCAGGAAAGATATTGCTGGGTGCCAACTGACGCAGAACCACATGCAGCCATACGCCGTTGACGCCCATTTGAGATAACCTCTGCAGCAACTGGTCTGGGTAGGGGTCAAGGTCTGGATTAAGTAGTGGGTCACCGAAAACGCCAAAATATGAATAAAGAAACCTGATCGGTTCTTTGGCGCCTTCGGCCAAAATCCTGGGTGTGCTCGGTCTATCCACCGAAGACGTTTCGGCGAGGAAATCAAATCTTGGTCTGGCGGGTTTGGCAAATTCATCTCCGAAGTAAGATAACACAGTGGCCCTTATTTCCGCGCAGCGTTTGAGAGTCGCTTCGTCAGGTCCGGCGTAACGAAGCAGAGGACAGGCAGGCTTAAGCGATCCGAGTTTAATCCAGAGAAAGTCATCCTCCCTCAGTGTAAAAGCAAGCCGTTCGGCATCCCAGCCCAGCAGTGTCAACAACTGCTCGTAGGGCAGAATGTGCCAGTTACGGCGAATGATTGAGATATAACCACGCTCCTGATACTCAGCCGGCGGCGTCACGTGCATGGGTAATCCCATAGACTGTCCGACTTCAAGGACATTTTCGGGTGTCGTATCCAGCACCTCAGCCATCCGCTCTGGAGGAACCATCTCCCAGTTTCGCCAGACAAATGCATGCAAGCGGTCAGGAAAATGCTTGAACTCAATCGGGGAAGGTGCGGGGCCTTTGGGCAAGACTTCGACACCATAACCCGTGCCAAAGAGAAAAATAGCTGCCAGCGATACTATTAAACATCTGCTATTCATGGTTGCCCCTTGCCCTATTGGCGGCTGACCAAGGCATCGCACTTGCGTTGACCTCTCAAAATTCAGACCGCGCTACTGGGATGCACACCGGTCCAAATTCCTTGCTACCTTCTTAACTCCGGCGTCCTATTATACTGCTGAGTCTGCTCGAGGACTGCAACTATCTGAAAAGTGCCTTGGTCAGCCGTCCCATTAGTGCCCTTAGAACGCGTCAACACGCTTTTTCGCAACATTTTTCAGAATAAAGGTGGTCGAACTGCCTGTAGAGGCTGCTCCATTGCAGGGTACTAAATTCATCTGTCGTGTTTACTATTTATTTGCATTTTCCTTTCTTTGGTGATTCAATTGTCGGTGTGAGAGAAAAGTGCGGGCGCGTTTTAAGGAGACTCTGGATGGGCAAGGAAGGAAACACCAACAAGGCCAACGTAGCTGTTCCTACAAAACAAAAACCCCCAAAAGCAGTTTCACGCAGGGCATTTATCAAGGGTTTAGGCGCGGCTGGTGTTGGGTCGGTCTTCTTTTCTGCTGGCGTCACGGGGCGAGCAAGAGGCCAGACGGTTTCTGCCTACATTGATGGTCTTTCCACCGGCCAGCTAATAGCCATGTACACCGACATGCTCAAAATCCGTTTGTGGGAGACCAAGATTAAAGACCTTGCGCTCAAAGGAGGTTTCCGTGGCGTCGCCCATTTATATGTGGGAGAGGAAGCCATTGCCGTGGGTGTTTGCAGTGCCCTGAGAAAAGATGACTATATTGCCAGCACACACCGGGGACATGGTCACCTCATCGCCAAAGGTGGCGACCTTAAGTTGATGCTTGCCGAAATCACTCATAAGGCGACTGGTTACTGCAAAGGTTATGGTGGTTCCCTTCACATTACAGATATGAGTTTGGGCATTCTTGGCATGAACGGTATTGTAGGGGCTTCACATCTGCTCGGGGCGGGGGCTGCATACGGAATCAAGGTCAAAGGAACTGACCAGGTGGTGGCGAGTTTCGGTGGAGATGGCTCTATACAGGGAAGCTTTTTCACCAGTGCCGCAAACAGCGCCGCCACATATAAACTGCCCTGGATTTGCGTCATTGAAAACAACCTGTACCAGATTTCGGTACGATGCTCAGACGTATATGGCATCAAGGACTTGGCCCGAAGGGCGGACGGCTATGGCATTGAGGGACGCGTCGTAGACGGTAATGATGTCTTGGCTGTTTACGATGTCGCAAAGCACGCTGTGGATAAGGCCCGTGCCGGAGGTGGGCCGACCCTAATAGAGTGCAAGACCTACCGGTGGTATGACCACTATGGGGTGGGAGGTGCCAAAATTGGAGTAGATGGTGCTTTTGGTCTTGGCTACCGCTCGGACAGGGAGCTGAGGGAGTGGATGGCCAAAGACCCCATACCGAGATTCAGACGGTTCTTGGTAAATGAAAAGGTCCTCACGGAAGAGGGGGCTGACCAAGCCGTGTCTGAAGTCAGGCAAGCAGTCGAGAATGCATCTGCATTTGCCCAGGCTCAGCCAGTTCCAAAACCTGAGGATGGCCTGTTGAATGTTTTTGCCGAAGGAGCGGTTCCTCTGCACAAGAGTTGATGAACACAAGGAGGCAAAGACTATGCCAAAGAGTATGAGCTTTGCGATTCTTGAAGCTATTCAAGGGGAAATGAGGCGTGACAAACTGATGACGCTGCTATATGAATACCAGCAACCGGCAGCCCGTTGGGCAGACCGAACCATTGATCTGGAAGCGGAGTTCGGACGCTGGCGAGTAAGATTCAGCGCTATTGACGAGAATTGGATTGTGGGCGGCGCGATGGGGATGTCTATGATCGGTGTCCGAGCAATTGCCCATATACCGAGCATGACCACTCTTATCCCTTACGAATTGATGTTCAACCACGCAGGTAAACTCCGCCATATGACTGGTGGACAGGCGGCATTTCCTATGGTGCTCTGGGCGGATATGCAGGGCAGGTCGCCATTCCAAGCTGGGCAGCACGCTGACGCGGGGCTTGAGTCCTGTTATGCTCGACTGGCAGGATTGAAGGTGGTAATTCCCTCCAATCCATACGATGCTAAGGGCTTGATGATATCAGCCATTAGAGACGTCGATCCGGTTGTGTTCTGTCAATATCAGGTTCCTGCTTCCGGCCCGGAGGTCCCTGATGAGCCATACACTGTTTCGATAGGTCAGGCTGCCGTTCGTGTCCAGGGCAAGGATATGACTATTGTTGGCTACGCACCACAGACAGTCGAGATAGCTAAGGCGGTCGAGCAGCTCAAGCAGCGGGGGATCAACGCTGAATTCATTGACCCTCGAACATTAGCCCCTTTAGAGCAGGTTATGGAGACTGTCATTGAGTCTGTTAAGAAAACGGGTAGGCTGTTAACATCCGATGACGGTTCCTACAGTTTCTGCAATTGCGCTGAGATTATTGCCAGGACGGCTGAGGCTGTGCCAGGTGCCAAATTCAAGAGGCTGGCATTCCCTGATGCTCCTCCACCAGGCGCACCAGAGATGATTAACTACATGAGGGTAAGCGCTACCGACATCGTGGCAGCCGCCGAAAAGATGGTCCGAGGCTAATCTGGTTTTTATCGGAGGAAGGCACTCCGTCGCCTGTGACCCGTGGCCCGTGACCCGAGGCACGACCGACGAGCGACGCGAGACGAGCGACGAGCGACACGCCCGAGCTGGCGCGGTGTTCGCTACAGTATTCAGCTGTCGGGGGTCAGGGGTCAGCATCCCGATCCCCGATCCCTGAACTTCTAATGGAACAGCAACATCAAAAAAAACTGCAACAGAGAAGCGGCCAAGTCGAAACCCGGGTGAGCCCCCGCCTGTCGGCGGGGGTACCCCGGCCTATGGCCGGGGCTAAAAAGAATGCCACCAAGATGTAAATACTGCGGTTTTGAAACCCACTACAATGTCATAAAAGCGGCATTTTCGACTGTCCCTCGACAGGCTCGGGATTTTCAGTCGTGGGACCATTATGGTGAGCTTTGTCGAACCATTCGCGGACTGATTGTGATAGAAGACATACCTGCGTTGTTATGTGACCGATGCGGGGAGCAGTTCTTCGAAGAGAAAATACTCCGATTGGTCAAGCAGGTCATGACAAGTCCTACCATCAAACCCAAGCGGCAAATTTGCATCCCTGTTTTTTCTCCAAAGGAGCTTCAAGCCGCGAATTGGAGCGGCGATACTCAAGCATCAGATGAGGGACGTACTACATCCTTTGGATCAACCCGTTGTTGGTCAAGCCGAGCGTTCCAACCGACTACCGTGGACCATGACTTTCGAGATACTTTCTTGTGCAGGTATTGTGGTTCTCAGACCGTTGAGAATATCGTCAAATCAGTGTTCTGGATTGATAGTGAACTGATTGTTGTAGAGGGTATCCGAGCGAAGGTCTGTCAACGATGTGGTCAGCAGTTTTATGACGACGAGACTGCTGAGAGGATTGCCACTCTGGAGGCAGGCCGGTGTGGAGCAGCAACAGTAAGTAAGAAAATGTTAGTGCCTGTCTTCTCTCTAACTGACATTGAAGGGTCACCGGCCAAGCACGATCACTGCGAAAAAGATAATATGCTGTGACAGGCCCTGTGAGTGCTGATCTTAAGGACTATTAGTTTGCTACGTCCTATTGATATCTCCGACATCTGGCTGGTAACTTCGGCCTTTTGTCAATTTCCGCTGACTTATGTTCGCTGCAATGTACGGGGTGCATGGTACTGGTATCAAAAGTCGGGTTCAGCTAAAGCATAGGTGGGGCTACTGCTTGTTGGGAGTTTCTTGCCTTTCTTTGTGGTTTGTCGATGCTTGTGGGCCGCTGCTTACGGCCGACCGAAAAGCCGGAGAATAGGCCGTCACAAGGAAATCTTTCTTGACGGAAACCTGGCTAATTTGGTATAAATAGGGTTGTTCGGATCGGCGATTTTCTATTCTCCGCAGTGCTATGGAGGATGAATTAATTCTCCAGTTACGAGATTATTAGGAGGGAGTTACGGATTGTTTGAGGTACAGAGGTCTGGGGTGAGCTTTGTGGCAGGTGGTAAATGTTCGCCCTTCTTGGCAATTGTCAATCGTCAATTTAGCCTGCAGCGTGCCGACCGGGCATAGTTCCGCGGCAGCCAAAGCACAGCCACTCTTACTACTTTTGAAGGAGGACTATTATGTGTAAAAGACTGATTTGTTCAGTTTCACTTGTTCTGGTGCTAAGTTTGCTCGGCAGGAGCACAGCCGAAGGCGTTGACCCTAACCTTGTCGGCTGGTGGAATTTCGACGGGAATGCGAACGATTCGTCCGGCTACAGTCACAACGGCACCGAATATGGCGGCCCGACCTATGTGGCGGCTCCCACCTATGCAGCTAATTTGCCGTTTTATGCCGACAACAATGCAATTAGTCTTGCCGGCACCACCGCCGCCCAGCAATATGTAGATTTGCCCATCGGCGATGTTATCTCCAAGCTGACTGATTGTAGCTTCGCGCTATGGGTGAACTATCGCCAAACCGGCGGCGGCAACAGATGGCAGCGCATTTTCGACTTCGGCACCAGCACTACTAACTACATGTCATTGCGGCCCCGCCGTAGTAGCAGTGCCCCGACACATTTCGAGATCAACGTGGGTGGAACTGTCCAGCGGGTAAGCTATGGACCCTATAGCAGCGCCGGCACCACTATACCCACCTATACCTGGGTACATATCGCTGTAACGATTGATGATGCTAATAATACCTTCAGATTGTACGTCAACGGGCGGCAGGTGGGTATGACCTCCGGTTCGGATGCCACATTTGCCCCGATCGACGTCGGTGTTACCGCCATGAACTGGCTCGGCAGGTCGATCGACCCCGCTGTTGAAGGGCCATACTTTCCGGGTTATCTGGATGATTTCCGTGTCTACAACCGGACACTCTCGGCGGACGAGGTGAAACAAGCGATGGGGTATCCAGTTGCTTCGTTCCCAACGCCGGGCAATGACACATCGTTTCCAACGGGCACCATAGTGCTTTTTCAAGAGACCACAACTGTGGACCTTAAGTGGGTCAAGGGAGCTTCTGCGACCTCTGTGAATGGAAGCCGTGTGTATTTCGGTGACAGTTTGCAGGACGTAACCAACGGTGCCGGCGGTGCAGACAAAGGTCCTACCAGCGGTACGACCTATACTGCAACCGATCTTGTTCTGGGTAAGGTTTACTACTGGCGGGTTGATACGGCCGGTGAAACCGGCGTCCAGCCAGGGGTGGTCTGGAGCTTTATGATTCAGCCCAAAACCGCCTATGAATCTACTCCGCCTGATGATGCCATGTATGTGGCCCCCAAAGCGCCCCTTCGCTGGCGTCCAGGTTCCGGTGCGACTGGGCATAATTTGTATCTGAGCGACAATCTTGACCAGGTGAATAATGCCCCCGTAGGCTCGAAAACGGCGCCATTTAGAGCGTTCTTGGCCCCGACGGCCGATCCAAATTGGACGCTCGCAGGGTCTGGGGTCGCTCTTGGATTCAATAAGACCTACTACTGGCGGGTCGATGAGATTGAGTCACCAGCGGTTACCCATAAAGGCCAAGTCTGGAGATTCACAACAGTGCCCAACCCTCCGCCTGTTTCTGAGCCCAATCTTGTCGGGTGGTGGAAGTTCGACGGCGATCTGAGCGATTCCAGCTACGGGTGTGATGGCACCGTGTATGGCGGCACGACCTATGATGCGGGTTTCTTCAACACTGCAATTTACCTTGACAACGCCAATGACTCTGATGTCGATAATGATATGTATGTAAGCTTGCCCATCGGTTCGGTCATCTCTTCGCTGACTCGTTCTACCTTCGCGATATGGGTAGACTTTATCGGCACCGAAAGCAGCCGCACAAACCAGCGCTTTTTCTCCTTCGGCACCAGCCCTGCAAACTCCATGTACCTTGCGCCTCGTGTTAGTGCCAGCGCCCCAACGCATTTCCAGATTGCCAGCGGTGGGGTCTCGCAGATGGTGGGCTATGGCGCTAACGCGGCCAACGCCGGCAGTATGATTCCCGCTAATGAATGGCACCATCTCGCTGTGACGATCAGTGATCCAAACAGCGCGGGCACCCGCACCTTCACGCTGTACCTTGACGGCGTGCAAGTCGGTGTGAACACCGCTGCCATACTTACTCCGAGCAACCTCGGCCTTACCACCGACAACTGGCTCGGCAGGGCACAGGCACCTGCTCAGGAACGGCCCTATAGGGGCTATTTGGATGATTTCCGCATCTACGACCGGGTACTGTCAGAGGCCGAGATAAAACAACTGATGGTCCGGCTGACTGCCACCGATCTCAGCCCGCGTCATCGTGCCACAGGTGTCAGTGACACAGCCAACCTCAGGTGGATAGCGGGAGATAAAGCTGTTCAGCATGATGTGTACTTCGGAACCGACCCGAATGCCGTGGCTAACGCCGATAGAACAATCGCAGGTACATATCGAGGCCGCCAGACTTCTACAAGCTATACACCTACTGAAGCTCCTCTTGAGTGGAATATGACCTACTACTGGCGAATCGACGAGGTCAATGATCCTGACCCACAAAGTCCCTGGCAGGGCAACGTCTGGAGCTTTACGGTAGCCGACTATCTGATTGTGGATGACTTTGAGGACTACACCGATGATGTTGGTAACAGAATATTCCAGGCCTGGTTAGATGGTTTGGGCTATACTGAACCAGCCCCCGGCAATCCTGGCAATGGCACAGGGTCGGTTGTGGGCTATGCTCAGCCTCCGTTTGCAGAGCTAACTTTCGTTCATAGCGGCAGGCAGTCGATGCCGTTAGGTTACGACAACAGCGGAGCGAGCGGCAAAGCCCTTTACTCAGAGACCATGCGGGAGTGGGCATCACCACAGGACTGGACCAGGAAAGGTGTTAAGGCGTTGACGCTGTGGTTTAGAGGCATCGCAGCCTCGGTCGGCAGCTTCAACCGTAACACAGCAACGGGCGTTTACACGCTGACGGCGGATGGTACAGATATCTGGGACACCGCTGACCAGTTCCATTTTGCCTTCAAGCGGCTTTCCGGTACTGGCACTATTGAAGCGCGGGTGCTCAGCGTAAGCAATACTGACCCATGGGCCAAGTCTGGGGTAATGATTCGCGAAACGCTGGATCCGGGCTCAGCTTTTGCTGCGGTTTACATCACACCTGCTAACGGCTGTAGATACCAGGCAAGGTTGGCCGCAGGCCAAATCGCCACGAGCGATACGGCAGTCACACAGCTCGTTAACATCCTTGCACCGCACTGGATAAAGCTGGAACGCACAATCAGTGGCCGATTTAATGCGTATGATTCCAATGACCCCGCAACAGAAGGGTGGCACCCACTGGCGTGGAACCCCCAGGTAATCACTATGCAAACTGATGTCTATGTAGGCCTGGCACTGACCGGCCACAACGTCAACGCAACGTGTGTAGCTGAATTCTCCAACGTCGCGACTACCGGTACGGTTACAGACCAGTGGCAGTCGCAGGACATCGGCATAGTAAGTAATACCGCCGATCAGTTGTATCTTGCTGTTCAGGATGGTGCCGCCAAGGTCGCGGTAGCTAAGCACCAAGACCCCAATGCAGTGCTGCTTGATAGCTGGCAGGAATGGAATATCGACCTTAAAGAATTTGGCAATACCGGTGTAAACCTCAGAAACATCAAGAAGATGTACATTGGAGTTGGCGATAGGGTCAATCCGCAAAAGGGCGGCACAGGTAGCTTATACATTGATGATATTAGGCTTTATACGCCCAGATGTATTGCATCACTACTGAAGCCTGCTGCCGACATCAGTGGCAACTGTGTGGTTGACTATGCGGATCTGGATATAATTGCAAACGAATGGCTTGACACCGGCGATACTCTTACCGCTGATCTGGATGCCAACAAAAAGGTTGATCTGCGGGACTACGCTGAGTTAGCGGGTGATTGGCTTAGCGAACTATTGTGGCCGCAGCCTTAAGATATGAGTTCAAAAAGTAAGAATCAAAAATCAAAATTGTGGCGTTGCCCCCGCTCCCCCCTTTCCTGTCTTACGAAGGAAGACAAGGGGGAAGACGCGGGGGGAAACGGGGGCAAGGGTTTTCTTGATTTTACATTTTGCAGTTTGATTTTTGAATTTGTAACAGTCCCGGCAGCGCGGGGCAAAGCTTCGAGCGGCTTACTAAGGGCCTAATTTCGGTCGCCCACGTGTATGTGCAGGTGGGTGATAGCCTCACGGCCAAGTTCGTTGCTGCGTTTTACCGTAGCGATGTAATGCCCGGGTGTCTTGTACCTATGTGTAGTGCTGGCATAACCTTGCGGATTGTGTTCTTGAATGTTCCCATCTGACTGTACAGTCACTTTACGACTGCCATCGCCAAAGTCCCAGACCTCACTGCCATAGGTAGTTCGGAAAGAACGCACCTTGAAGGTGACCTCATCGCCTGGCTTGATGTCAAAGGTGGGATAATAGGCCGCGTGGATGGTGGGCAGCAATTGGTCTGGATGACTCTTATCGAAGATCTGGACAACAGCGAAGTCGTAGTCAATGTTGCCGGATGCATCAATAACCTTTACGATCTCATTATATTCCCCCGGCTTGTCATAAGTGCGTCGTACCTTCGGGCCGGTTGCCGAGGTCCCGTCGCAGAACGTCCATTCATATCTCTTGATCGAGCCCCCTCGGCTCCAAGAACGAGTGGCGTCCAGTTCGACCATGTCCCCGGCCCAGGCTACATGATGAGGTCTTGCCACGGCAATGATCTCAGGTCGGTACTGGCGTTGGTACGCTTCCCAGATAAAGGCGTAGCCATTTTGTATGCCCCACAGACCAGACGGCTGTCTGCAATTGATGTCAAAATGTAAATGGGACCATCCGCCGCTGCCGCCCTCTTTTCCGAGAATGCCAATTTTCTGGCGCATCTTGACCTGGCGTCCCGGCTTCACAGAATCGTCAATCTCGTACAGGTGACTGTACCGATAGAACCAACCTTGATCGTCCAGGATATAAATCACATCATAGCGAGGCGTCACTGGAGAATCTTCGTAACCTAATAGTCTGTCCAAGGCCGCCGATACAACCAATCCATCGGTAGCAGAGATCACATCGACCAGCCCTTCGGCGCCGCCGAAGTCCAATCCGTAATGGTAGTAGATGTCTTTGCTGCCTGGGACTTCGCCGCCATCTACAAAAACCGGCACATTAGCCATTTGGGTATCGGAAGCAAACCAGCGCTGCTTGACTGGATAGACGAAAGTACCAGGTCTGATCCAGGGCGAATCAGCAGGCCAGAGCCTCAGCCTTGCATCTTTGGTCAGTCCCCAGGCATTCTGTTGGCTGCTTCTTTCCAGGTAGCCTTTGGTAACCGGACAATCGATCTGTACGCCGGCAACAGTAACAGGCAAGTGATATGTCGAAGAGACGAGCGAGATAGTTTCCCTGTTGACTTCCACATTCACTACCGCCCGGCGAACAGCATTGCGGATGTCGTCTCGTGTTTCCTTCAGATCAAGCAGCTTGATAGTTGCCTGCGAGCCATCGTGAAGTGCCACGGTCTGGGATTCCCCCACGTCCATATCGATCACCTTTACTAAGGGCGTCGCTCCGTCGCCATAGCTTTGGAGCGTCGGCGTCTGCGTAAGTCCTCGACGTTTCTTCAATTCACGCCACGTAGTCAGGATGATTCCCTCGCTTTCGATAAATCTCTTTATGTCAGGGTCGGTCACCAAACGCAGTTCTGCCTCGCGGGCTGGGCCCGAACCAGAAATATAAGAGAATGCCTCTGTCGGAACAGTACAGTGGACAATAATCTCGGTAATGCCTGGTCTCATATCACGCAGAAGTTTAATCAGCTCGGCTTTCTTCTGCCCATAATCCTTTGCCTTAGTTGGCGCAGTTACAAGGTCGTCGAGAACAGGGAGTCCGGCGTTCCATACCGTGTCAGCAATGGAACATACTAGCACCTTAAGCTGTCCAACCTCATCACCAATATATTGCATGTGGCCTCCAAACATGAGGATGGGTATTTTCTTTTCGATTCCCACTTTCACGTAGCGGTCCACAAATTGAGGATGGAAACACGTGCCCATGTGGGCATCTAAATGCGTAGGCTCGATCCCCATGGATAGTGCCTGGTCAATCTGAGCACGAATCTCAGTTTCGACTTCGTCAGCCGTAGCGTGGGCGACCACATCGGGAACATTTCGCCACAAGTAACCATGCTTGTCCACAAGGCCTGGCACCGCCGACTTTCCGGCAACGGGTCCCCATCGGTAATTGTTCCATTCCGATGTGAGTGTGAGATGAAGACCTGCATCAATGTTCGGATGTGCCTTCAGATAGGCTGCAAACTCCGGCACCCAGGAGCATGGCATCATAATACTCAGCGATGTGGCGATGCCATCCTCAATGGCCTTTGTTGCTCCCATGTTTGAATCATGTGACATGCCGGCATCATCCACATGGAAAATCACGACTTTTGTGCCCGCCGGCCATCCGAGGCGCTCGGCAAATGTCCGTTCCTGGGCACGTGCTGTGGCGGATCTTGTCAGAAACACGGCCAGCAGCAAGCTGATCTTGACGAGTTGATTCAATAACATAAGAATTCCCCTTGATTAGGCTTTCGACGCTTGATGCCAAAAGCCGGCATCGATATCTGAAATACTATTTCCAATGTAGCCAATATACCAGGACCTTTGACTCTGAGCAATCGCCGGACATTTATGACATTTATTTCTTCAAAAGCCAGATTTCGGTGATCCGGGATTGCTCGCGCCAGTTCAGATGAGCTTCGTCTGGCTGATCCCAGGTGATGACAAGCGTACCACTTTGCACCGCATCTCGCGGGACGTGATACTCTTTAAGCTCGCCGATTCTCTTGCCGTACGATGTTGGTGCCACCCGCACTTGGTTGATCCTCGTCAAAGCATCGCCATAACCTGTCATACGAAGCACATAGTCGGCATTTGGATCAATCTGTTCATATCTTACAGCGATTGGCCAGTCCATACTGACCTGCCAAGATAGGCGCTTACGGCTAAAGCCATCATCCCACCACCAATAACCCGGATTAGGATTTCTGGTCATGAGGGGATCCGTCTGCCATCCTTCTCCCCGTACGACATGGGGAGACTTTGCTATATTGCCTACATCGTCGTAAAAGCTACCTGCCCCCGGATTCTCCCACGTACAGATTTCTTTCAGCCGCGTTAGCTTCTCGCCTTCGGAATCCATTGCGCGAATCTTCTCAAATTCATCCTCCAGCCACCACCGGTTGTTTAAGGGGTAATCAACATAATCCAAAATTGCGCCGCGTTCGGGTCCACTGGCCTGGTATTTCCCGACGCTTGTCTGGAGTCCGATACTCTTAAACAGATCGTCGCACAGTCTCACAACTCGCTGGCGTAATTCAGGCGAAGCCGGTTCTGTAACCGCTCGACGCAGTATAAACCGAGCATCTTCCATGGCCTTGTCCGCGCCAACTTCTGGTGCCTTGGCAAGACCAGCATTGGCTTCTTTCTCAAGTTCTGTCTCGTACAGGAGCCGCCGCCGTATGTAGGTATCGTAAATGCTGCGAAGCAGACACAATTGCCACCGCCAGCTATCCTTCAACTCCGGTGCATTGGTTTCCAAGGTACGCCAGCAGCAAAGCGTGCTTTCCACAGCGACATTTTCTGATAAAGGAGCTTCCCAGTTTTTCTCAAGGGCCATGATGCCGTCTGCGACTGATTTTGCCAGATCGGGTCGAAAGAATACCCGCGCATAATCCCTTAGCACTTCTCGCACATCAGCCTGCGGGTCCCAGCCGCGGGCGCTCCAAATCACCTTGTTCACATCATCGTGAATCCCGTCTGAATAGGTAATGAAGCCATCCGTGTAAGGCGCTAGCCAGTTGTGGATGAGTGCATAATACACAGGCCGGGGATTGGGGCACTCCCGACCCAAGGTCAGACTGAACGCTGGATCCCACCAGGCAGCGGGATACTGACAGCGCACGGTGTGCGTAATATCGGGATAATGCCGCAATTTATACTTTCTAGAAAGGCGCTGGCGTGTCTCCGGAATTGGTGGACTCGATGGCCCTGCCACCAATCCGCCCAGCCAATCCGGTTTGTACTTGTCGATATAGGAGTAGACGTACTCAACTTGCTCATCGCTAAAACCCTGGAGTGACAGCCACACCCGCGCATCAGGATGCTGAGCAATTAGCCGCTCACCGATGTCCTTAAGAAATGGAAGTAATAGCTGGGGGTGATTCATGCCGGGATCCCCGCCCGGCACAAACACGGCATTTAACCTTGGGCAAGCTCTATAAAGCAACTCATGCCTTCTGAGTTCAGCCACGCGTTTTGCTTGATCATTGAGATCAAATACCACTGGCGTCCAGACCCAGTAATCAAGGTCATAGCGGTCGCATATTTTGCTCAGAAGCCTGTTCATCTCATCACGCGGAACAGTCACTCGTACTTCGCAGCGAAGCGCTGCTTCGCAGAGTAGTATATGCGGACTTGATTGTTCATCCTGAAACGGGATGTTCTCAATGCAATTGGTTCCAAAGATGATAAGATCACGAATATATTGTTCGTACGTGGAGGCATTCCAAGCATCGTAGGAATTGGCTCGAGCACGGTAGCCAAGTTGATGACCGCGAATGGGGTAAGCCGGCGAGGTGGCAATATCTATTGTCTTGGCCAAAGAAGCCCTGCCCGGTCCCCAATCCAGCAGTCTCAACAGGCGTCCTACACCAAAGAGTACGCCTCTGGCGTCAGCGCCAATGATCCAAACCAAAGATTCACCTCGCCTGTGTTGTTTCACACAAATCCGGTACCCCTCTGGCCTGAATTCGGGCAGAGCTTGGCAGTCGCGGCGTGGGACCTCCAAATCAGCAAGCTCATTTGTAGCACAAGTAGCAATTGCAATCGCAGGTTTTCCAGTATCGTATTTGCTTGAAATCTGCCATCTTAACCCCGTACGTTTCTGTACTTCCTCCCGTAACATTTGAGCGGCAACGCCTTCCATCTTAGAATGTGGTTTCTCGGCGATGAGAATTACAGCTTCTTTTAAGTCAATGCTCTGAGCCTTGGTGGATTGCACACTCAGAGCCGCAAGGAAAGAGCATATCCAAATGACATGTATCATGTCATGATTATAATCCATTGTGGGCTTACCAAATAGATATAATACCGCAGACAAGAACAGTTTAGGGATCCCGGCAGACCCCCGCCTGCGCGGGGGATATTAGCCCCCGCCTGCTGGCGGGGGTACCCCGGCCAGTGGCCGGGGCTAAAGCCTTGCATGATGCGCCCACCAAGCTAAAATACTGTGCTGGAACATTTATTCGTAATATTGGGTTCGTGCGATCAATAAGAACAACGCTGATGGAACAATACGGATTGCCAGATATGAATGCCAAGCAGATTAAAGACACCATCGCGAGGGGCGGTAGAGTATATGGAACGCTTATCACCTCGATGGCATCGAACTGGCCAACACACATAGCAAAAACAGGAATAGACTTCGTTTTTGTTGACACCGAACATATCCCCCTGAACGCCGAAACGGTGTCACAAATGTGTAGGGTCTACGCGGCCTGCAATATGGCGCCGCTGGTTCGGATTCCATCGGCAGATCCGTGCCAGGCGGGCCGAGCAATTGACAGCGGAGCGGCAGGAGTCGTCGTACCCTACGTCGAGACTGATAAGCAGGTCCGTGACGTCGTAGGGGCTGTGAAACTGAGACCACTAAAGGGCAAGAAGTTGGATGACATACTTGTCGGCACTGAATTGGCTCAAGCTGAATTGAAGGATTACTTGCGCAATTACAACGCTAACAATCTCTTGCTCGTCAACATCGAAAGCTGGCCGGCTATTGAGAATCTGGATGCCATTCTTTCCACGCCCTCACTGGATGGCATAGTAGTCGGCCCGCATGATTTGTCTTGCTCGCTCGGAATACCAGAGCAGTACGGACACCGGAAATTCACCGAAGCTCTGAGGACAATAGCGGACAGTGCAACTTCCAAAGGCCTTATCTGCGGCATACATTTCATGGGTTGTGGCCCGACTTCGCTGGCCATCGACTGGGTTAAGCTTGGCTACAACTTACTTATCCAGCATGCGGATGTCCTCTATGTGGCTCAGGGTTTGAGTGAGGACTTGGATATGATTCGAAGAGCATTAGGCGACAATGTGGGCTGAGGGAGGTTGTACGGTTTCCTGGAAGTTCCTCTTCTTGGTGTTGCTGTACACGACATTCATAGGAGGTATGAAATGTTGCTAAGGGTAGTGTGCGCGGTTCTGGTTGCATGTTTGGCTTCGTGGCACGGCCATCCTGGCCGTGAACTCACGGGCTGGAAGCCCGTGCCACCGAGCGATCAAGGATGGGTTTCCCTATTTGATGGCCAAACACTTACTGGCTGGAAAGGCAGCGAGAACCAAGGAACATTCAGTGTGCAGGATGGCGTGATTGTGGCTGGCGGGCCGAGGAGTCACTTATTCTACGTTGGGCCGGTTGAGGATGCAACTTTCAGGGACTTTGAATTCAGGGCGGACGTGATGACCAAACCCGGCTCTAATTCAGGAGTATACTTTCATACTCAATATCGACAAGCAGGTTGGCCCACAAAGGGTTACGAAGTCCAGGTGAACAATACGCATAGTGATTGGAGAAAGACGGCCAGCCTATACGGTGTAAATGATGTTCGTGACTCTCCAGCCAGAGACAATGAGTGGTTTACCCTGCACGTTATAGTTGACGGCAGACATATTACTATCAAGGTCAACAACAGGGTCGTCAACGAGTACACGGAGCCGCAAGAGGTCGCACGAAGCAGCACCGACCAAAAGCTGCCCAGCGGCACGTTTGCCCTACAGGGACATGATCCGGCAAGCACGGTGCATTACAAAAATATTATGGTCAGGCCGCTGCCAAGACCTAATTTCCCCATGGTTGACTACCACGTGCATCTTAAGGGCGGCTTGACGTTAGAGCAAGCCATTCAAAATGCAAGGCAACGGCAGGTAGAGTTCGGCATCGCTGGGAATTGTGGACTTGGCTTTCCAGTGACCGATGACCAAGGACTGCAGCGGTTCCTGGAGCTTCTGGAGGGCCAGCCTGTCTACAAGGGCATGCAGGCAGAAGGGCGTGAATGGCTGGGGCTTTTCTCGAAGGACATGATCGCCAAGTTCGATTATGTCCTCACGGACGCTATGACGTTCACCGACAAACGGGGCAAGCGGATACGGCTCTGGATTCAAGATGAGGTCGAGATCGACAACAAAGAGGATTTTATGGATATGTACGTTAACCAGATTGTGTCGATTCTGAACAATGAGCCGATTGATATCTATGCCAACCCGACTTTTCTGCCTGCCAGCATAGCCGCAGAGTACGATGCCCTGTGGACGGAAGAGCGAATGGATAAAGTTATCAGTGCCGCCGTCAAAAATGATGTGGCTATAGAAATCAACGCCCAATACCTTATCCCCAGCCCGGCATTCATAAAGAGAGCTAAGAAGGCAGGTGTAAGGTTCTCGTTTGGCACAAACAATGGGGGCAGCGAATTGGGTCATCTTGAGTACTGCCGTCGAATGGCACGGGAATGCGAGCTTACAGCAAAGGATATGTTCACGCCAAAGCCCGAAGGTGCCAAGCCGATCCAGACCCGGCGAGTCTCCCATTGAGTGTGTCTGGAAGATTACGGTAATCAGGGCCATCGTTTTGCTGTGCTTCGATTCGACACGGATCAGAGTTGAAATGCACAGGGCAGGAAATGACAAAATCAATCTTTTGGCGGGAACAGAAAACTCCCGGTGAAGTCCTTGTTGTCCAGATGTGAGACCAGGCTGATTGACAGCATTCCAGATGGACCTTGGTGCCCAGAGTCCTCGTGGCACGGCCATCCTGGCCGTGTTTTTCACGGGCTGGAAGCCCGTCCCACGGGCGGATATGGCGAGAAGACAGCGTGAAGACCTACACTTTTGGCAAAAGTCTGGTATTATAGGTCAGTCAAACTGCAGGATTGAAGCGAAAAGGATGCCAAATAGGAGATTCCAAATGACACATTGCCGCACATCGCTCTTGCCGCTCGCTTTCCTGGTGGTGTCCGTAGTGTCTGTCGTTGCCTCAAGTCAAGACTTCGTGTTTGAAACCGACTTTACCCGTCTGGTTCTCAGCACAGACGCAACCGCGAGGAGCCTGCTCGAAAAGAAATCTAACCATGAATGGCTCGCGACGCAGCCGCGCACATTCGGGTCGGTGAAGAAGGGCGGGAAGTATTTCTTAGCCACCAGTCTAACGCGGGATGGTGAATTGTGGTGTGCAGAGTTTGGGGCAGCGGAAGTGCAGGCAGAATTCCGAATCACGGCAGGAGTGCATTACGTGGTCTTTGAGCTTGTGCGTGTGCAGGGAGAGGGTGTGGAGGAGGTGCGGTTCGTCGAGTTGCAGGTCAGATGTCAGCAGAACGCCGGGTGGTGGCTCGGCGCGTGGTGGGATGAGCGGTTTGCCGTTGCCCTGCTGGGGTTAAGTGACTGCGTCAACGTGCAATCCCGTGGGGACGGCGTGCTCGCTGCGTCGGTATATCCAGAGTTCGGCATGGAGGGGCAGCGCGCAGTGCTCGTTGCGGTGCCAACAGCAAGGTTCCTCGACATGGTGCAGCAGGTGGAGCGTGACTTTGGACTGCCGTCGCCACGGCTGGCTGGGCAGTGGGCTAAGACGTCGCGGGACGTCCGCACCAGTTACCTCTTCACCGACCTAACCGAGGCCAGCGCCGACCAGACCGTTCGGTTCGCTAAGCTCGGCGGGTTCAAATACATCATGACCTACGATAGCACATGGGCGAAGTCACTTGGTTCGTATCCAATCAACACCAACAATTTCCCGCGTGGCGAGGCGAGCTTAAAGGCCACGGTGGACAGATGCCACGCAGCGGGGCTCAAGGTGGGTCTGCATTTCCTGACGAGCTTTATCGGCAAGAACGATCCACTCGTGCGGCCCCGGCCAGATCCGCGTCTGCTCAAAGACGATCAGACCACGCTGGCAGCAGACATTGACGAGAAGGCGACCGAGATCACGGCCGCTGGGTCGGTGACGAGTTTCCCGACCGAGGGCGCTTTCTACGGCGATGCCAAGGCCGGCTTCGACATTCAGATTGAAAATGAGCTGATTCAATATCGTGCTATCGGTGGACCGGGCGAAAATATGTTCTTAAAATGCACGCGCGGGTTCGCCGGCACGCAGGCAGCCCCACACAAGGCAGGAGCAAAGATACATCATCTGGTTGAGCGGTACGGCTGTTATCTGGCTGACCTGCGGACTACGTTGAAGGGCGAGATTTCTGAGCGCATCGCAGGCGTAATCAACCGCTGCGGGTTCGACATGGTCTATTTCGACGGCGGCGAGTGCAACATGGCTAACGGGCCGTTTTGGTATTGGGTGAGCCAGCAGCAGGATGATGTGTGCCGACGCGTAACACGCGAGTTGCTGGCGCAGGGGAGCGGCGGCACGGCCTGGACGTGGCACTGGTTTGCACGCGGGTGCTGCGACGATTTCGCCGCTGTGGCGCCCAAGCAATATCTCGACCACCACAAGATCGCCGACTCCCGGACTTACTACACTGCGAGCTTCATGCCGGCTGAACTGGGCTGGTGGGGATTCTTGGCCGATGAGCCGCATCACCCCGCTACCACCCCGGACGAGGTGGAATACTATGCTGTCCGGATGCTGGCGCTGGACACGCCTGTGTCGCTAGAGACGCATCTCGGCGCGCTCAAACAAAATGGTCGCACAGAGGAAATGCTCAAGCTGCTCGGTGAATACGAACAGCTCCGGCTCAGCGGCGCGGTGCCGAAGTCCGTTCGCGAGAAGTTGCGGACGGGAGAATGGCACTTGGTGCGCGAGAGCGGAAAGCCAACCTTTTTGCCGATTCGATACGATACGCAACGGGTGAGTGTGCCTGGCGAAATGCGTGTGACGAACACTTTTGGCGCGCAGCCGCTGAAATTCCGCCTGCAAGCGGTGCCAATGCTTGCACCGGTGGGGGACAAGACGAACACCATGTTGCTGCATGCTGAGCCGGCGGTGGAGTTGAAGCTGCCGGCGGCAGCCACGCCGATGCCTGGAGCACTGGCAAGTCGGACTAACTTTGCAAATCCACTTGACCTGCTGCGCCATCGAGCCCTCGCTGTGAAGCTGTGCATAAACTCGCCAAGCGTGCCGGTCAGCGAGGTACCATGCCCCGTGCTCAATGTCCAGTTGGAAGCCGCCGGCAAATGGTATCGTGAGCACTACGTTAACTTGGACTTCACCGGGCAAAGGACGATTCTCCTTCCGGGGCCGACTACCGAGCGCATGTTGCCGGAATTCCGTCCCGCCCACGCGAACTACGCTTTCAAGGCTGCTATGTATGGCTTCGATTACCGTCACATCGTCGCGATGAACCTGCGTTGGATGCGGTTGCCCAAGGACCAGCCGGTGCAGTGCACAGTCGCGTTGGTTGAAGCGCTGGCGGAGTCGGAAGCCGTGCTGAAATACCCTGAGGTGATAGTTGGCGGGAAGACGCTAACTATCCCGACCGAACTGAAAACCGGAGATTACGCTGAGTTTTGGGCCGATGGCCCTGTGCGGGTATTCGACCGCAATGGAACGCTGCTTTTTTCTTTCAACTCTGATGGCGATCTGCCGACGCTGGAGGCCGGCGTGAACCACGTTGCGCTCCGTACAGGCGGTATAGCTTCTGCCAGACTTACCTTGATTACCGTGGGCGATGTCTTGCCCCCGTAGTGGTTAATGAAAGGACCATTTCACGGAGGCCGAACTGCAAACGCCAGAGCAAATGGCCATGTGGCACAAAATCGTGTCTATTCGCGTAGCGGCTGCCGATTTGCGGGCTGAGCACTTCCATCGGCAAGCACCAAGTCTTCCCCGGAGCTTTAGGGCCTCCCCATAGATTCCTTGTGGCAACGGTCAGCCATAGATGTTCCCTTCCTATCCCATACGTCACAAAGAATCTCGTTGACAGTAATATGGCTAATCTGGTATAAGTAGCTAAGTATGACTGTTGGAGTCTGTGGTCTTTGTCAATCCTTTGAAGGAGGTGTAACATGTGTAAAAAATCGGTTTATTTGATTTGTTCTATTCTGACGCTTCATCTTGCTTTTTCAGACATATCAATGGGTGCTGACCCAAATCTCGTTGGCTGGTGGAAGCTTGATGAAGGTTCTGACACTGCCGCAATTGACTCGAGCGGCAATGGGCTCAGCGGCGTTATTAACGGCAACCCAACGTGGGGTACTAACGGTCCGTTCGACCAAAGTAACTACCTATTGTTTGACGGGACGAACGATTGGGTTGACATCAACTCCGTCCCTCTAGGTGCCTTCCTACTTCCGAATTACACGGTAGCGATGTGGTTTCGAGTTGATGGCGGCGTTACTGATGAGAGAACTATGTTTTCGGCCGTTGATGATGCCGAAGGCCACGGTATTCTGCTGTCACTTAACCGCAACAATCCCGGCAGGCTGCGCTATGTCCATCGGTTTCCTATCCAAGGCACTGGCGTAGGTAATGAGGATACTTTTTCCCCTGCCACCGGGACCCTATACAACGATGGTCAGTGGCATCACATGGCGGCTGTAAGGGAATCGGATACCAGCAGGTTGCTGTACGTTGACGGGGTGCAGGTGGTTTCAAACACAAATGCCCTCGGCGCGTTCGATGAGCCCCTAAGAGTACTTTTTGGCGCAGTTAGGCCTGGTTGGCTTGCGCGATGGTGGAGGGGAGGAATAGACGATGTTCGAATATACAACCGGGCACTATCCCCGGCTGAAATAGGGCAGTTGGCGGGCTCACCTTTGGCGACTAATCCCCATCCGAGCGATGGAGAGAAAGATGTATCGGTAAGTCCCGTTCTTAGCTGGAAACCGGGCGTGAACGCTAGCGCCCATAACCTTTATTTTGGCACTAATTCGGGCGATGTAAATAACGCCACCGTGACTACGCATCCGAACGTGACTGTCGCCAGTCTGAATGTCAGCAGCTATAAGCCGGCAGCGCTTCAGTTCAACACAACCTACTACTGGCGAGTGGATGAGGTCAAAGGTGCCGCTATCTTGAAAGGCGGTGTCTGGAGCTTTACGACGGGCAACTATTTCATTGTAGACGACATGGAATCTTATGGCGCTGCGGACACACCTGGACCTCCGCCGCCAGCCGGCAGCAGAATATGGTACACGTGGAAAGACGGTGAGGGCTGGACAGAACCATCAACTGTCGAAGGCAATGGGACAGGCTCAGTCGTTGATGCCAGTGCCAGTATATTGCACGGAGGGAATCAATCGCTGGTGTTAAATTATGACAATGACGGCACAAACCTATTTGGTCACGGCGGCAAAAAGTACTATTCAGAGATTAAGGCGGACACCTCTTATTTACCCATCGGTCGAGACTGGACAAAAGCCGGCGTCAAAACATTAACTCTGTGGTTCTATGGCGACTCTAACAACAACGCTAGTGCAACCGAGCAGATGTATGCCAAGCTAAATGGCATCAGGGTTTGGTATGACGGTGATATGAATGACGTAAACGAGCCATCGTGGCACGAATGGAACATTGACCTGGCGAAGTTTGGTATCGACTTGTCAAATGTCGCTGAGATTGCAATTGGTTTTGGCAACGAGACAAATACAACAACGCCGGGTGGCACAGGTGTAGTTTACTTTGATGACATTCGGCTTTATCAGCCGCGGTGCGTTCTTTCGGAGCGTACGGCCGACTTTACGAAACTCGATTATGCACCGGCAGGCTATCCCACTTCCGGCGATTGTATCATTGACTACGGAGAGCTGGATATCATGATGAATAACTGGCTCACTGCAGATTATGTTGTTGCACCGACAACAAATCCGGCATCGGCTGGTGGTTTGGTTGCCTACTATCCGCTGGACGAGGGGACCGGCACTACTACTGCAGATGCATCCGGCAGAGGCCACGATGGGAATTTAGAAGGTGGTGTAACGTGGGTAACGCCTGGTTTGGTAGGTAATAGTGCAATCAATGTGAACGGTGGCGCAGGGGCCAGAGTTAGTCTCGGAGCATGGGATCCTGTGGGGCCAGGCGGAATGACTCTATCTATCTGGACCAGGTGGCTTGGACAACACGGCCGTTCTCAGGGCTTGATTTGTAAAAGAGACGGCTGGGGTAGCTCCGACGTATTGAGGTTCATGTTTGAGATTTTCCCCAACGCTGCACTTAGGCTTGGACAATACGGTAGTGATGTATATTCACCGGCCGATACGATGACGCCATATATTGGCAGGTGGGCGCATGTTGCTGTAACGTTTGACGGAACCACCGCCAGATTCTACCTCAATGGCAGTGAAATAGCATCCGGGCCGTTCACACCTGGCACTATGACCGGGGCCACTGTAACGATAGGCAACACCCAAAGCTCTATAGCTTGGACCGACTCCCCCGAAACCTTTAATGGCGACATAGATGAGGCTCGCATTTATAATCGGGCTTTGTCGCCGGCTGAGATAGCGTACCTGGCCGATACGACGCCGAATGATGGGCAGTTGCACGTACCAGTTCCGTCACCTGCCGAGCTGTATGATGCTGAGGCACCGGGGTCACAGAAGATCGACCTGAAAGACTTTGCTGTTTTGACGGATCACTGGCTTGAAGAGCAACTCTGGCCGTAACCAGCACAGCCAAATAACGGTTGTGCTGTAAGTAAGTCGAGACTACAAATACGCGAATTTAGAAAATCTTCTTGACGAGGAAATGGCAAATTTGGTATAAATCAAGTAATAGAGTAAGGATGATTTGCGGGCTTTGGCCGCCTTTCGTGAGAAGGATGGTACAGCCTGCTCAAGAATGCATTGTTGAATTCTTAATTAGCGAAGGAGGAGTGGGTTATGTACAAAAAGTTGGTATGTTCTTGCCTTGTCTTAGCCTTGGCGTCCGTCAGTTACGGCGCCGTGATAGGCAACTTCGAACAGCAGATGGACAACTTCGGGCCCACCTGGGAGACGCCAGCCCCAACATTTAGTTACAGCACAATCGGTGTGACATTGGGCAGCAGTAGTCTGGCTATACAGCCCAACGTAAACGGTTGGCAATGGTCGTTTATGCACGAAGGTATTCTGGACCTCGCTACCAACAAGACACTTTCGGTTGACGTGACGTGGGTAGCCGCGGAGTGGGGAACAACGCCCTGGTGCAACTTCAAGGATGTCGCAATTAACAGCGATGGCCCCAGTGGTTGGAAGCAGTATATCCCCACCGATCCGGCCAATCCGAGCTACCCTGGTAGCTGGGATCCTGCAGGCTGGGGTAATCATACCAGGACTCTTACCTGGGACTTTTCGGCCTATAACGCCACCGGCGCCACGTGGATGCAGTTGATTTTCTCCACGAACTTCGGCGGCACTACCCCAGGCAAGTATTACATCGACAACGTGCAGTTGATTCCAGAGCCGGCCACAATCGCTTTGCTTGGCCTGGGCGCACTGGCCATACTTCGCAAGAAGCGCGGGTGATTCTTGCCCGACAAAAGTAGTGGTTGACCGATAGGTTTTTGCCCTGATTCAGAGCCTATACTGGGAATCGACGTACATGTTTAGCTGGCAGAAAGGGCGTTCCCGGGGCCCACGAGGACCCTCAAAGAGAGCGATTGTCAGGCTAAACACGTACTGTGATCCGGTATAGGCTCCGGCTGTTTTTAGGGTGCTGGTTGAGAACAACTCTGCTGGTCTGCAACAGGGTCTGAAGTTCGTTGTTCATTGTTCATCGATGAACCATGAACGGTAAACAATGAACGATTAAGGAGAACTGCTATGTCTATAAAATTGATTTCTTTAGTTTCCATTGTTTTAGTGCTGGCTCTGGCGACCTCGACTTACGGCTCTAACCTAATAGGTGACTTTGAAGAGAGCCTTGACGGATGGCAGCCGCAGGATGGTGCTATCACGCTGGACATGTTGGGATACAGCGCTACCGGGGCCACATTGCACGACTACAGCCTCAGGTTAAAATCTCCGGGTGGATTTCGTTGGGCCATTCGATGCCCACTCCAGGCCGATCCGAATATCATTAAGGCTAACAACCACGTCTCGTTTGACGTGACGCTGATTGCCTCCGAGTGGCAAGGCCAGACCTGGGCAAAGTTCGACAAGATTGCCATTAATGCCCAGGGTACTGGATGGAAGGAGTCAACTCTTGCCACCGTTGAACCTCCATTTCAAGCAGGTGATCCCATAACCTGGAATTGTCTGGAGGACCAAACGGTGAGGTTCACGTGGGACTATTCCGCGATTGACTTTAGCAAGCTTCCCGCGCAACCTACATACCTCAATTTTTTGATCTGCGTGAATTCGGACTCTGCCGGCGGCGGCGGGCCTCTCTACTTCGACAACGTGGTGTTTTTTAATGCCGCATTTGCCAATAATCCAAAGCCGCCTAACACTCAGACAGATGTGTCGATTGACACCGATCTTGCCTGGACAGCAGGGCATAATGCAACCCAACACGATATTTATTTCGGCACGAGCTTTGAGGCGGTAGATGAGGCGAAAAATACTGACCCGATGGGACCGACTGTGGTCTATCGCGCAAAGCAGACGGCTGGCTATGAGAGCTACGCTGTCCCCGAAACACTCGAACTGGGAAAGACCTACTACTGGCGAATCGACGAGGACGGCGCCAAAGGCGAGGTCTGGTCATTTACGACTCAGGGTAAAGCCAGGAAACCATCGCCGGCTAATAAGGCAATAGGCGTCAAACGTGAATCGTTAGTGCTTTCGTGGAGGCCGGGATTTACAGGGGCATTGCACGATGTGTACTTCGGCAGAAGTTACGACGCGGTGAACAACGCGACCAACAAAGACCCGATGGGAGTTGACAAGGTCTACCGTGCACACCAAACTGCCGACGCCAATAGCTATAAAATTCCGGAAACCCTCGGCATCGGCCAAACTTACTACTGGCGAATTGACCAGGTTAAGGGCGCCACTGTGTACCGAGGTGACGTGTGGGCATTTACGACCTTTAACGCCATAGCCGTTGAGCCGAGTCCTCCTGACGATGCGAACGACATTCAGAGGAAGCCTACGCTCAACTGGAGGGCGGGATTGTATGCCAATACGCACGACGTGTACCTCGGCACCGTTCTTGACGAGGTTAGTGATGCCAACACGGCTAACCTGGCCAGCTACCCGAACGTCGCCTTGACCAATGTTGCCGCCAATAGTTATGCGCCTGCACTCTTGCAACCGGACACAACCTACTACTGGCGGATCGATGAGGTCAATAATGCCCACGCCGATAAGCTGTGGAAAGGTGCAGTATGGAGCTTTACGACCGGCAACTTCATCGGCATCGACGACTTTGAGAGCTATACAGACGACGTCGGCAACAGGGTGTTCCAAACCTGGCTGGATGGATACGGCTACACAGAACCCAAGCCGGGTTACCTCGGAAATGGCACCGGTTCAGCCATTGGCAATGCTATGGCTCCATTTATGGAGACAAGTATTGTCCGCAGTGGCAGGCAGTCAGTGCGGTTTGACTACGACAACAGCGGTGCAGGCGGCAAAGCCCGCTACTCAGAGACCCAGCGGGCGTGGGCCTCGCCGCAGGACTGGACCCAATCCGGCGTCAAGGCGTTGACGCTGTGGTTCTACGGTGGTCCGGACAATTCCGCTGAGCCGTTGTACGTAGCGGTGCAGGACAGTCTCGGTGCAATCGGCGTAGTTACGCATCCACAGGCCGATGCCGTGCTGCAAGCCGAGTGGCAGGAGTGGAATATCAACCTCCAAGAGTTCGCCAGTGCCGGTGTGAAACTGACAAGTATCAAAACGATGTACATCGGCGTGGGCAACAGGATTGCTCCACAAGCTGGCGGCACAGGCACTTTGTACTTAGATGACATTCGACTATATTGGCCGAGATGCCATCCTGAGCTGGGTACACTTTCGGGCGATTTCAACGGCGATTGTCTGGTTGGTTATGCAGACCTTGTGATGTTTGCAAGCAATTGGCTAAACGCTGACGAGACTATTAGGTTTGCCGCGAGTGAAATGAAAAAGCCAGCCGCAGCGGTACTTTGGTACAAGTTCGACCAGACTAGCGGTACGACTGTCACAGATCAGGCAGGCTTGCATCACGGCACAGTCACGAATCCGGGCGATGCTACGTGGGACACGACTGGCGGACGCGACGGCAAGGGCTGCATCAACCTCGCCGCTGGCAGTGAAACGTTCGTTGAAGTTCCGCCGGCGGCACTCGACTTTGTTTCAACTACGCAAAAAGTAACCTTTGCGGCGTGGATCAATTGTGACCGGGATAATCCGCAGAACAACTGGAATGGCCTCTTTGGCGTCAGGGCAGCCGACGCCGATCCGGTTCAGGACGGGTCTGAGGTTGTAGAGGTTCACTGCCCAACGCCTCCTACTGACACTCTTGCTCCGCGTGTGGAGTGGCGAGTGGCGGGCGATCTTTTCTGCGCAAGCGACACACTAAGAATCACCGATTTTGCAGGCCGATGGAATCACTACGTATTCATCAAGGATGCCGATGCAAACATAATGAGG
>Ga0299912_10000753_pt1 | contig 26584 bp, 20 predicted proteins | sample RVTome_2_FD_207667 | JGI IMG/M metagenome (GOLD analysis project Ga0299912, IMG submission 207667) | Soil microbial communities from uranium-contaminated site in the Upper Colorado River Basin, Wyoming, United States - RVT95D214 (version 2) ... | reverse complement strand
CCATCTGACTTCGCGGACCAGGTCGTCCTTGGAGAGAAGGCCCCGGCTCCACTTGTCCAGAGCCGGCTGGGCTTCGGCGGGTAACATCTCCAGTCCGATGGCAAGATTCGGGTCCTGGCTGAAAAGGCCTTGGATGACTTTGAGCTGGATATCGTGCATGGCCATGTTGTCATGGCTTTCCCCCACGTACACGAATCGGCTGTCTTTCATATCCTTGATCATCTCTTCAAAGGGCAGCGGCTTGCCTGTCCGGGCCGAAACGATCCCGCCGGAGGAGACTCGGATGACCTTGTTTTTGAGCTTGGCGTCACCGATCGCCAGGCGGAGTGTCTTATCTTCTCCACCAGCTTTGTCCTGGCTTTCCTGGCTCAGCACCAAGGATGGCAACAGGACCAAGGCTGCTAATAAGAACAATGGCCAGCATTTTCTCGACATCATGATGCCTCCTACTTGTGGTCGAACCCGTATCATAGCTCCCGTTTCCGCATTGCGTCAAACAATCGCCTTTCTTGACAGCCGGAAGCTGCGTGCTTAGAATTTGGAGACAATGAAAAACGGTCCGGATCAGGCAAGGAAAACGGTCCGCATCTTCGCCGCGGCCTCCTTCCTCAATGATCTGGGCTCGGACATCATCTATCCGATCTGGCCGTTGTTCGTAACCGAAGTCCTGAAGGCCAACATGACCGTGCTCGGATTCCTCGACGGTCTGGGCGATGCCCTCGTCTCCTTGTCCCAAGCGGCTTCCGGATACTTCTCCGACCGCCTCAAGCGCCGCAAGGTCTTCATCTGGACCGGGTATCTATGCGGCTCGCTCTCTCGGGCCGGCTACGCCCTTTCGAGCCTATGGCCGCACCTTATCCCCTTCCGCGTCCTCGACCGGGCCGGGAAGATCAGGAGCGCGCCCCGCGACGCCATGGTCGCCGACATCACGACCGAGAAGAACCGCGGCCGCACCTTCGGTCTGCTCCGTACCATGGACAACCTGGGCGCGGTCTGCGGCATCCTCCTCTGTATTTTGCTGCTGCCGCTCCTGGGTTACCGACTGCTCTTTGCCCTGGCCGCGCTTCCCTCGCTGCTTGGTGCCTTCTTGATCCTGTTGACGATCCGCGAGGACAAGGGATCCGGCCGGAAGATATTCAAAGGGCTTTCGTTCCGGGATATCGGACCCAACTTGCGGCTCTACATGCTGCTGAGCGCGCTCTTTGCCCTCGGGGCCTTCAGCTACTCGTTCCTCCTGATCTGCGCCAAGAGGTTTGGGTTCAAGACGGCGTTTATCCCGGTCCTCTACCTGACGTTCACGGCAACGGCCTCTTTGCTCTCTCTTCCCTTTGGCCGGCTTTCCGACAAGATCGGCAGAAAGCGCGTGCTCATCCTGGCCTTCCTCTTCTGGGCGGCGGTCTGCGTCGGCTTCCTGACCGTTCGCCAACTCTTTTTGCTGCCTCTACTCTTTGTCCTCTATGGCGCCCACAAGGCGGCCCTGGACCCGGTCCAAAAAACTCTGGTCTGCGAGCTCTCCCCCCTGGATTTCCGGGCGAGCTGCCTCGGAGGCTTCCAGATGGTCATCGGCCTGTGCGCCCTTCCCGCTTCGCTCCTCGCCGGCTGGCTTTGGGAGCATGCCGGCCTCATGGCCCCCTTCTATCTCAGCCTCGGGCTTACGGCCATCGCCTGTTTCCTTCTCTTCTTTGTTAAAGAAGTCTACCCCGACAAGTCTCAAAAATCATGAGGAACATTCGTGTGGACTGGGGATGGGTGGCATGGCGCTAGTCCCCGCCCGCCCGCAGCCGATGGTGGCGGGTGGGCGGGTCTTGGGCGAGGACGGACGGGGACGCACCATGACAGGACCCATCCCTAGACAAGAACCGACACCTTTGGGCTGAAGGGCCGTCTTGACTTCTGCCGGTGACCTCCCTAAGATGGGACAAGACCACGGCAGGGCCGCCAGAGAAGAGAGAGATACCGCCCATGGAAAAAATCGAGACTCTCAAAGACGGGAAAAAAGTCACCATCCGGTCGCTGACCGGCAAAGACCTGGACCGGTTGATGGCCTTCTACCGGCCCCTTCCGCTCGAAGACCGCAGGTACCTGCGCGTCGACGTCACGGATCGGAAGGTGATCGCCGAGCGCCTCCGGCTCATCGATGAAGGGCAGGTCTTCCGGATCATCGCGCTCTACAAAGACAAGATCATCGCCGACGGGGCCCTGGAGCTCAGCGGCGAGGAATGGCGCCGGCACCAGGGCGAGGTCCGGCTGATCGTCGCCCGTCCCTTCCGGAGAAAAGGGCTGGGCATGATCATGATCAGGGAGCTCTACTTCCTGGCCGCGGCCAGGAACATCGCTACGATCGTCGCCAAGATGATGCGTCCTCAGAAAGGAGCCCAGACCATCTTTCACCGGCTCGGCTTCCGGGAAGAGGCGCTGCTCCCGGACTATGTCAGGGACCTCACGGGCCGGACCCAGGACCTTCTCATCATGGTCTGCAACCTCGGCGATATGTGGGCCGAACTCGACCACATCTACACCGACTCCGATTGGGAGCGCTGCCGCTAGCTCCAATACCGGGTGAGCGATGACGGGGAAAAAAGGGAGGCTGGTCCTTCTCTTCATTTCCCCCCTGCTTATCATCGCCTTTGCCCACTCCCAGGAACGGCCCAAGATCGGACTCGTCTTGTCCGGAGGCGGAGCCAAGGGCATTGCCCACGTTCCTATCCTCAAGCTTTTGGATGAGCTTGACTTCCCCGTCGATTGCATCGCCGGAACCAGCGTCGGCGGGGTCGTGGGCGGCCTTTACGCGGCCGGATACTCCGGGGCCGACATCGAACGGATCTTCTCCGGCGTCAACTGGGAAGACTTCTCCCGCGACCGGCCGCCGCGTGGCCTCGTGCCCTATTTCGAGAAAAGGCTGGATGGGCGCTATCAGGTCGAGCTCCCCCTGCGAAAAGGAATCCCCTCCACTCCCCGGGGCCTGATCGCCGGGCAGAAATTCTACAACCTGTTCTCCTCCCTTCTTTTCCCGCTGCCCGGTGATATCGATTTCGATGACCTTCCCATTCCTTTCCGCTGCCTGGCCGTCGACATTATCAAGGCGCAGCAAGTGATCTTGGAAAAAGGCTCTCTGGCCAGGGCCCTGCGGGCGACGATGGCCGTCCCGACAATCTTCTCCCCTGTAGAATGGGGTGAATCCCTGCTCGTCGATGGAGGCCTGCTCAACAACCTTCCCGTCGATGTGGCCGAGGCCATGGGCGCAGAGATCATCATCGCGGTCGACCTGGCCAACCCCCTCAACTCCCGCGAAGAGCTCTCCACCGCAGAAAAAATCCTCGGTCAATCGCTGCAGGCGGTCGAGGTCGAGCAGAAGAAAAGAAAAATGGAGAAGATTGACCTCCTCATCTGGCCGGATATGAAAGGGCTGTCTAGCACGGACTATTTCTTCCCCGACAAGATGGCCAAGATCAGTGAGCGAGGCGAGGAGGCCGCCCGAAAGGCCCGGCCCGCCCTTCAGGCGCTGAAGGAGAAATATGACCTCACCCGATCTTTTAAAAAAGACCCCGCGAAACCTCTGGGAGAAGGCCAGAGACGCGTCCTCGGACGCGTCGAATTTACGGGGAACAAGAATATCCCTTCCTCATTCATCGCCAAGCTCTTTAAGCTGAAGACTGACGACATTGTGGACGCCGCCCGGGTTACCAGACAATTGAACGAGCTCTATTCCCTGCGCTACTTCGAGGACATCCAGTACGAGGTTTTCCCCGGAGAGGAAGGGAAGATCGACCTCCGCTTGAGCCTCCGCGAGCTCCCTCGCGGGAATCTCCGGGTCGGGCTGCGCTACGACAACCTCCATAAGCTGGTCGCGGCGGCGGGGCTCTATGCCACGAACTTGCCGTTTCCCGGGTTGCGCATGGAGAACGAGATCGAGGCAGCTGGCTTGACAAGAATCCTCTCCAAGGTCTCCTATCCAACCAAGACCCTGGACTTCCCGGTCTATCCGCTGGTCTATGCCCAATATCAGGACATCCCGACCCGTCTCTATACGGGGGACGGCCGGGTCATCACCACATACAGGGACCGCTCTTTCTCGCTTGGAGGAGGGCTGGGCTTCCTTATCAGGAAGAGCCTGAATCTGGAGCTGACCTTTGTGCTGGAGGAGATGAACATCAAGTCCCAGGCGGAGCTGGCTCCCCTGGAGTCGGCTTCCGCTCTGCAGACCACCCTGAGGAAGGTCGAGCTGGCGGCCACCCTCGACACCCTTGATAACCGCAGGGACCCCAAGAACGGGCTTCTGTTCCGGGGTTTATATGAAGACAGCAATAAATCGCTGGGATCAGAAGTTGACTATGATTTGGCCGAAGCGTCTCTGGATATCTACGGCACCCTCCGCAGGAATACCTTCCGCCTGTACGGATATTGGGGAACTTCCAGCGGAGACGTCCCCTTCTTTAAGTACCTTAACCAGGGGCGTCCGGCCACTTTTGTGGGGATGGCCTACGACCAGCTCCAGGGAGAGGAAATGAGAATCGTGAGGGCAGATTACAGCTACCGGTACTCAAACCTGGTTCAATTCAAGCTTATGGCCAACGTGGCGCTCGGGTTGAAGCAGCGGTGGTCAGACATCCCCCACTCGCCGGGCACTCTCTGGGGCGCGGGCGCAGGGGTCGTTGTCAATACACCCCTCGGCCTCCTGGAATTCATCTACGCACTGGGGAGCAAAGGCCCCAGCGACCCGAACGCGTTGCAGGGCGTCGCCTATCTCGTGCTGGGCGCCCGGTTCTGAGGGACCATTATTCCTCTTCCGGTCTGACCCGGCCTTCCTTGACGGCCTCGGCGATGATCTTCTGCTGGAGATGGGAAGGGACTTCCTCATAGTGAGAGAACTCCATCATGAAGGACCCCCGGCCGCCCGTGATCGAGGTGAGCGTCGGCTCAAAATCCAGCATCTCGGCCATTGGGATGGTCGCCTTGATGATCCGCATATTGCCCTTCTGCTCCATCCCCTGGAGCTTGCCCCGGCGGCCGTTGAGGTTCCCCATGATATCCCCCATGTAGGCTTCGGGCGCATAAACCTCAAGACTCATAACCGGCTCGAGGATAGTGGGCTTGGCCTCTTTCATGGCCAGTTTAAAGGCCTTTGAGGCGGCGATCTTGAAGGCGATGTCCGAGGAGTCGACTTCGTGATACGACCCGTCGTAGAGGATGACCTTGAAGTCGACGGCCGGATACCCGGCCAAGACCCCCTTCTTCCGGGCTTCTAAAAGACCCTTTTCGACCGAAGGGATGAAGTTGCGCGGGATGGCGCCGCCGAAGATCTTGTCCTCGAAGATGAAGTCCTGGCCCCTGGGCAAGGGCTCCATCTTGATCCAGACGTCGCCGAACTGGCCCCGGCCGCCGGTCTGTTTCTTGTGCCGGCCCTGCACATCTGCCCTGCCCTTGATCGTTTCCTTGTAGGAAATCTTGGGCGGCTTCAGGTCGACATCGACGTTGTAGCGTTTCTTCAGCTTGTCCGTGATGATCCGGACGTGGAGCTCGCCGCCACCGGAGATGAGCAGCTGGCTGGTGTCCGGGTCGCGTTCGAAGCGGACTGTCGGGTCCTCCTCTATGATCCGGTGGGAAGCCTGGGAGATCCGGTCCTCATCGGCCCGCGACTTGGGCTCGATAGCGAAGGAGATCGAGGGCTCGGGGAATTTTATGGGCGGCAGGGCGATGTCCGCTCCCTTGGCCGAAAGCGTGTCACCGGTGGATGTCACCTTGAGCTTGGCCGTGGCCACGATGTCGCCGCACTTGGCCTGGCCCGCCGGAATCTGCTCCTTGCCTTGGAGGAAGAATAGCCCACCGAGCTTTTCGTCGCTTTCCTTGGTGACATTGCTGACGACGCTGTCGGGGTTGAGCTTGCCCGAGAACACGCGGAGCAGGGATATGCGCCCAGTGTACGGGTCGGATATGGTCTTGAAGACGAGGGCGGCCAGGGGTTCGTCGACGGACATCTGGATGCTCGCCGGCTGGCCCTTGACTGTCGCCTTGACAGACACCCTGTCCAGGGGCGTGGGCAACAGCTCGATCATCCCCTCGGCCAAGGGCTGGGCGCCGATGTTGGCCAGGGCGGAGCAGGCGAACACGGGATAGAGCTGGCGGTTGAAAACCGCCTTTTTCAACCCGGAATGGACCTCATCGGAAGACAGCTCACCCTTTTCCAGGTACTTCTCCATCAGCTTCTCGTCGTTTTCGGCAATCATCTCGACGAGTTCTTCCCTCTTTTTTGCCGCCTCGGGTTCGAGCGCCGCCGGGACATTCTCCTCCCGAAACTTCCCGCTTTCGTCCTTCTCGAAAAGAACGGCCTTCATCCGGATGAGGTCCACAACGCCGCTGAAATCTTTCTCCTCTCCGATGGGAATCTGGACGGGCACGGCTTGGCGGCCGAAAAACTGCCCGACCGATTCCAGCGCCCGCTTGAAACTCGCGTTCTCTCTGTCCAGCTTGTTGATGACGATCAGACGGGGGAGTTCATCTTCTTCAAGCATCTCCCAGACTTTTTCGGTTCCGACCTCGACCCCCGAAACCCCGTCGATCAGGACGGCCGCGCCGTCGACGGCCCGCAGCGCGGCTCTGGCATCCCAGAGGAAATTGCTGTACCCGGGGGTATCGATGCAATTGACCTTGTGGTCGTTGGCTTCAAAGAAGCAGGCGGCCGAGTTGATCGAAATCTTGCGGTCGATTTCTTCCGGCTCGTAGTCGGTGACGGTATTCCCTTTGTCCACTTTGGTCAGCCGGCCGGTCGCCCCGAAATCGAACAGCAGGGCGGCGGCCAGAGATGTCTTTCCGGAAGATCCATGGCCGACCAGGGCGACGTTTCTGATCTTGTCCGGGGAAAAATCTTTCATCACGAAGCCTCCCAAGGGATGGTGAAAAAGGCTCTGGCTCGCTTTTCTAACTCAATCCGGCGCGAGAAAAGAGCAGAGGATATATTACACTAAAAGCAGCGGTTGTCTCAATAGGAACGGATGATATCTTGGAACTCGGGTGGCAAGGGTGCGTAAAATTCCAGCAGGGTTTTCGAAACGGGGTGAGTGAAGACGATGTGCCAGGCATGGAGGAAAAGCCTCTGCCGCTTCCTGGCTTGGTCCTTCCCCCCATAGCGGGCGTCGCCGACGATCGGGTGGCCGGAGGCGGCAAAGTGGACGCGGATCTGGTGCGTCCGGCCGGTGACCGGTTTGATTTCAAGAAGAGTGAAATCCGGAAAAGTTTTCTTAACGGAATAAAGGGTCAGGGCCGGTTTCGGCTTCTTGGTCCGGATGGAGATCCGCTGTCGGTGGCGGGGATGACGGCCCAGCGCCCAGTCGATCCTCCCATCGGGAACCTGGACATGCCCCCGGACCAAACCCATATAGACCTTCTCCACCTCGCGCGCCTTGAACTGGCGCTTGAGCTCAGTGTAGGCTTTGTCGGTCCGGGCGATGACCATGACTCCAGAAGTCTCCTTGTCCAGCCGGTGCACGATGCCCGGTCTCTCGGGGTGTCCGACCCGCTCGATGCCAGGGAAATGGTGGATGAGAGCATTGACCAGGGTTCCGTTCTCGACTCCGGCCCCGGGATGGACGACCAACCCGGCCGGCTTGTTGAGGACGATGATATGTTCGTCGGAGTGGATAATATCTAGAGGGATATCTTCCGGAACAAGCGAGCTCCTCCGGCTAAGCTCCCGGCCCTCGACCTCGACGATGTCGCCCTCCTTCAACTTATGTGAAGGCTTGGTCCAGGTGCTGTTCAGACGGACCTTCTGGTCGGAGATGAGCTTCTGGATCTGAGCCCGGCTCAACTCCGAAAGATGGGCGGAGAGGAAGACGTCCAGCCGCCGGCCGGCTCCGTGAGAGAGCGTGATATGGAACGTTTTCTCAGGCACTCTTTTTTCTTTTCAGCCAGAAATGAAGAAGAAGGCCGGCGCCCAAGCCGAGGATGCAGAAGAACTGGGGCACGGTCAAACTGAGGAAGGGCGATCCGCCATGGATGAGGAAGGAGAACTCCTGATGGTCTCCCCGAAAGTACTCGGTGAAGAAGCGGATGAGGGAATAGTTCATGACGTAAAATGAGAATACCTGGCCGTCGAATGTCCGGCGACGAAGGATCAAGAAGAGGATAAGGAAGTTGAGAAAGTTGAGACCGGACTCGAACAGCTGGACCGGGTAGAGCGCTTTTCCGAGCGGGAGGCCGGTGAGGTCATGGGCATACTGGCTCTCGAAGACGACACCGAGCGGCGTCCCGCACTCTCTGCCGTAGCAGCAGCCGGCCATGAAGCAGCCGATCCGGCCCAACCCGTGTCCCAGGGCCAGGGCTGGTCCGGCCAGGTCAGCCACCTTCCAGGTCGGGATGCGGCGGCGGCGGAAATACCACAAGGCGAAGACAACACCAAAGATGAGACCGCCCTGGAAGACTCCGCCGGAGCGGGCCAGGCTCAACAGCTCTCCGGGATACTCCGTATAGTAAGAGAAATTGCCGACGAGAAGGACGAGCTTGGCGCCGAGGAGTGAGATGAGGATGATGTAGAAGGCGGCGTCAACGATCCGCGGCGCTTCAAGCCCTTGTCTCTTGGCCTGGACGTAAAGAAACCAGAGACCAAGACCCACTCCCAGGGCGACCAGAAAGCCGTAGGTATGGATGGTCAGCGGGCCGATTCGGACGAGGACAGGGTACATGCGGGTTTCCTTTTCAGGAGCATGATCAACAGGAGGACGGCGCCGATCGTGATGCAGGAATCGGCGACATTAAAGTAAGGCCAATGCCGGTTCCGGACATAGGCATCGAGGAAATCGATCACATAGCCGCGGCCCAGCCGGTCGATCTGGTTGCCCAGGGCGCCGGCCAGAATCAACGAGAGAGCCAGCTTCAGGCCGCGCTCGGCGGCCGGCGTCTTGACGAAATAATAGATGACGAGCGCCAGGGCGAAGAGCGAAGCCCCGAGCAGCGCCAGGAAGACAACCCGGCTGCCGGAATGAGAGAAAAAGCCGAAAATGGCTCCTTTGTTGTGGATATGAGTGAGGCTGAAAAAGCCCGGGATGACCTTCCGGCTGCCGTGGAGCGGGATCTGCCGGGCGATGAGCCACTTGGTCAGCTGGTCGAGGCCGAGGAGGAAGACGATAAAAGCCAGATAGGGGAGGTTTTTCCTCATGACATTCCCCGGACCACGTCCTCGCAGCGCCGGCACAGCTCGGGATATTCCCGACTCTGGCCCACCTGGACAGTATAATTCCAGCATCTCTGGCACTTGGCGCCGGTAGCCCGGGAGATACGGACGGCGAGCTCATTGGCGGAGCCGGGTTCAACGGACACCGCGGAAACGATGAACAGGGCGCAGAGGTCCTGTTCGTATTTCTTGACAAGAGCCTGTTCCGGGGCCGGGACGGAGAGGTGAACCTGGGCCTCCAGTGCGTTGCCGATAAGCTTCTCCTCCCTCGCTCTTTCCAGTTCCTTGAGGACCGCCTCGCGCAGCACGATCAACCGGTCCATCTCCCGCCCAACCTCCTCATCCTGCCACTTCTCTTCGAGGGATGGGAAGGATCGGAGATGAATAGAATCTCCCTTTCCGTCAAAGGGGGGGAGACTGTCCCAGGCCTCTTCCGTCGTGAAGGGGAGGATCGGCGCCAGCAGGACCAAGGTCGTCCGGAGGATCTCGAACAGGGCGGTCTGGGCCGACCTGCGGAGCAATGAACTCTTGGCCGAGCAGTAGAGCCTGTCCTTGAGGACGTCCAGATAAAAAGCGCTGAGTTCCACGGTGAAGAAGCTGTAGACGGAATGAAAGACAGTGTGGTATTCGTATTCCTCATAAGCTTTGAGGATACGTCGTCCGACCTCAGCGGTCTTCTCAATTGCCCAGCGGTCGAGAACAAGCAGGTTTTCCGTTTTCACCCTGTCCCGGTCGGGGGAGAAGTCGGAGATATTCCCGAGGATAAACCGCCAGGTGTTCCTGATCTTGCGGTAGGCGTCCTCGAGCCGCTCCAGGATTTCCGGGCCGAACCTGGCGTCCTCCTTATAGTTGAGCATGGCCACCCAAAGCCGCAGGACTTCGGCCCCGTCCTTGGAGATGATCTCCTCGGGCTCGATGAAGTTGCCGAGCGATTTCGACATCGCCCTCCCCTGCTCGTCCAGGATGAACCCGTGGGTGATGCAGGTCTTGTAAGGGGAGGCACCTTTAGCGCCAACCCCGACGATCAGGGAGCTGTTGAACCAGCCCCGATATTGATCGGTCCCCTCGATGTAGACATCCGAGGGCCAGGGAAGGTCGGCCCGCTTCCCGAGGACGGAATGGCTGGCCCCGGATTCGAACCAGACATCGAGAATGTTGTTCTCTTTTTCAAACCTGGCGGAGCCGCATTGGGCGCATTTTGTTCCTTCCGGGAGGAGTTCATTGACGCTCTTGTTGAACCAGGAACTTGAGCCCTCCCGGGAAAACAGGTCGGCCACTCGCAGCGTGATCTCGGCCGAGGCCAGTATGGCACCGCAGGACCGGCATTCGAAAGCCGGAATGGGAACGCCCCATTTGCGCTGCCGGGATATACACCAGTCGGGACGGGCGCTCACCATATTGGCGATGCGCTCTTCTCCCCAAGGCGGCATCCAATTCACTGTCTTGATCGCGTCCAGGGCCTTTTGCCTGAGACAGCTCTGGTCCATGGAGATGAACCACTGGGAGGTCGCCCGGAAGATGACCGGGTTCTTGCAGCGCCAGCAATGGGGGTAGGAATGGCTGATTTTTCCTTCCTTGAGCAGACTCCCCTCACTTTTCATATCGGCAGTGATCACAGGATTGGCCGCGAAGACGTTCAGGCCTCCGTAGCGCTCGACCCGGGGGACAAAGTTGCCTTCACTGTCGACCGGCGTGTAGATCTCCAGGCCGTAGGCGACTCCCGTCAGATAGTCTTCATGCCCGTGGCCGGGCGCCGTATGGACACATCCCGTCCCGTCGTCAAGGGTGACATAGTTGGCCAGGACGAGCAGCGATTCACGGTCAATCCAGGGGTGCCGCGCCTTGAGACGGTCCATCTCTTTCCCCGGAAAAGTGGCCAGAACTCGAGGCGTTTTGAACCCGAGCTCTTCGGAGACGATCGGAAGCAGCCTCTTGGCCAGGATATAGACCTCCTCTCCGGCCTCGACAGCGACGTAATCGTATTCAGGATGAAAGGCGATGCCCAGGTTGGCCGGCAGCGTCCAGGGCGTGGTTGTCCAGATAAGGACGAAGACGCGCTTTCCGGCTAAAGCCGGGAACTTGGCGGAAAGGTCGGAGACAAGCGGGAATTTCACGTAGATCGAGGGCGAGCTGCGGTCCTTGTACTCAATCTCCGCCTCGGCCAAAGCCGTCTGGCAGTGCGGACACCAATGGACGGGCCTCAATCCCTTGTAGACATTTCCAGAGGCGAAAAAAGCGGCCAGGAACCGCAGCACGGCAGACTCGTATTCAGGGTTCATGGTCAAGTACGGTTCGGCCCATTCGCCAAAGACACCCAGGCGGATGAACTCCTCCCGCTGGATGTCGATGAACTTCAGGGCGTATTTCCTGCACTCCTCCCGGAACTCGATGATCGACATGTCCTTCTTTTTTTCTCCCAGCAGTTTGTCGACATGGATCTCGATGGGCAGGCCGTGGCAGTCCCAGCCCGGAAGGTAGGGTGCCAGATAGCCCTGCATTGTCTTGGCCCTGACGATGAAGTCTTTCAAGATCTTGTTCAGGGCGGTGCCGAGGTGGATGCGGCCGTTGGCGTAGGGTGGACCGTCATGGAGGACGAAAGTCGGGGACTTCTCCCGGCTCCTGAGGATGCGGCTGTAAAGGTCCATGGCCGCCCATCTCTTGAGCATCTCGGGCTCTTTCTGGGCGAGCTTGGCCTTCATAGAGAAGGACGTCTGGGGGAGGTTGAGCGTGCTCTTAAAGTCCGGCCTGTCGGGCATCTTCTTCTCCGCCTCGATTATTGCGTGATTATAATCCATCTCTCCCGGACACACAATACCTGCTGGACCGCGGAGCAACTGAGATTCTGGACTGCTCTTCTCTTTACTCTTATAATGTGAAAGGACACCGCCATGAGCCATAGAGCAATGCGGCCCCTAAGGAGTCAGAGGCTCTTCGCTTGCTGGGTAGCCGGGGCGTCCCTGCATTTGTTCTGGCTCACGGCCGCCTCGGCCGCGCTATCCCAGCCTGAGCCTGTGAAAAAATATCTCTCAGTCCTCACCCGGATCTATGCCGAAGTTAAGGCGATGGGGCCCTATCCCGGCGAGGAATTTACCCGCCGGGAGTTCTTCGTGGGCGAGGACGACGACGACACAAACAAAGACACCCATATCATGGTTCTCATCCGGTCTTCAGAGTCAAGTGAAATGATGACGATCCGCGTGACCGAGTTGGTGAAAGATCCCGGCAATCCTCAGGCCAGGCTGGCCGCGAACTCGAAAATGCTATCTTGCCTTGTCGCCGGGGGCCGCCTGGAAATCCAGAGCTCCGACTACCAGGAAAAAGACCTCGATAAGCTAGCACCGGAGATGCTCACGGCCATCCAGAACAAGAAAAGACTCCTTAAACTCAATCTTTGCGGAAGTGGGCGCCCAGACTGACGGGGTTGGCCAGGGCCGCATGGGTGATCATCAGGGCAACCTGGATCCCGTGCTTCAGCCCGACCACCTTGGGGTCCATCCTCGCTTCTTTGTAGAACTTTTCGATCCGGTGCCGTAGGTATTCCAGGTCCGCCTTGGCTCTTTCCAGCCTCTTACTGGTGCGGATGATCCCGGCATAGTTCCACATCGTCGAGCGGATGCTCAGCCAGTCTTGGTTGACGAGGGCCGGGTCGATCTCTTCTTCAGTTTCCGGATAGTACCAAGGGTGAATTTCCTCGGCCTCGTAGGGAAGCGCCGGGTCGAAGTGGGCGGCGATATCCTGGGCGGCCCGCGTTCCCCAGACCAATCCCTCCAGGAGCGATGTCGAGGCCAGCCGGTTCGCCCCATGAACTCCGGTGCAGGACACCTCTCCTACGGCGTAGAGGTTGCGGAGTGAACTCCTCCCCCAGCTGTCCACGAGGACGCCTCCGCAGCAATAATGGGCGGCCGGCACCACAGGGATCGGTTCCTTCGTGATATCGATGCCGTATTCAAGACAGGTCCGGTAGATATAGGGAAATCTTTTCTTTATGTCCACCTTGGCGTAGGAGGCCAGGTCCAGCAGGACATAGCTCGAATTGCTGTTCGTCATCTCCTCGTAGATGGCCCGGGTCACTTCGTCGCGCGGAGCCAGGTCGCGCCGGTCGCTGTATTTTTCCATGAACGTCTGCCCCGCCTTCGTTTTCAGGCGGGCGCCCTCTCCCCTCACTGTCTCCGAGATCAGGAAGCTGTCGGCATCACGGTGAAAGAGCGAGGTGGGATGGAACTGGATATATTCCATGTTGACAATCCGGGCCCCGGCCCGGTGGGCCATGGCATAGCCCGCGCCTATGGCCTCGCGGGGGTTCGAAGTATACAGGTAGACCGCGCCGCAGCCTCCCGCTGCCAGGACGGTGTAGGGAGCGAAAAAGATATTGACGGCGCCGGAGGCGTTGTCCAGGACATAGGCCCCTATACACTGGGGCTCGCGGTAGTAGGCCATCAGGTTACGGGAATGGTGAGGTATGGTCAGAAGGTCGACGGCCGTCCGCTCCGCCAGCAACGTGACGTTGCCGTATCCTTTCAGCGCCTCGACGAATTTCTCCTCGATCGTCCGACCCGTGGTGTCCTTGACGTGGAGGATACGGCGCCGCGAATGCCCGGCCTCTTGGGCATAATCCAGAGCATCTTCGCTGCTCCGCGTAAACGGGATGCCCAGCTCTTCAATCAGGATCCTCTCGACAAGCTCCCGGCCCAAGTTGGCCAGGACATCGACGGACTCGGGATTATTGATGCCATCACCCGTCTTGACGATGTCATCCTTCAATATTTGGGGGTTGTCGTCTTGCCCCAGCGAGACGATCCCGCCCTGGGCATAGAGCGTGTTGGACTCCTCGGGCTCCCGGGCTTTGGTGATGATGTTCACCCGCAACCCGCGCTTGGCCGCTTCCAGGGCGGCGCTAGCCCCGGCTATTCCGCAGCCGATGACCAAAAGGTCCGACTGGAAAACGCGTTGCCTAGTCATCCTGCCGTCCCTCCTTGAATTCGAGGCTGATATCCACCGAGCTGAAGGAATGGGTCAGGCCGCCCACGGAGATGTATTCGACGCCCAGCTCGGCGATTCTCCGCGCCCGCCCCAAATTCACCCTGCCCGACACTTCAACCGGGACTTTTCCTTTGAGCCAACGGACGACCGGCTTCATCCTCTTGAGCGGCATGTTGTCGAGCATAATCCTGTTCGCCCCGGCGGCCACGGCTTCCCGGGCGGCGGCATAGTCCGCGACCTCAACCTCAATCATAGTCCCTCGCCCGGCCTTCGCTTTGGCCCTTCGGACGGCCTCCGGGATACTGCCGACAAGGGCCAGGTGGTTGTCCTTGATCAACACCATGTCGGAGAGGCTCGAGCGGTGGTTCTCTCCGCCTCCCATTTTGACCGCATATTTCTCGACCCGGCGGAGAGTCGGCGTCGTCTTGCGCGTGTCCAGAATCTTGGCTCCCGTCCCTGCCACAGCCGCGACAAAGCGGCGGGTTTTAGTGGCGATGCCCGACATCCTCTGCAGGAAATTCAAGGCCGTCCGCTCGCCTTTGAGGAGCGAGATCGAGCGGCCCCGGACTTCGGCTAAAATATCTCCGGCTTCAAAGGCCTGGCCGTCATGGGAGAAAGCACGGAAGCGCACTCCGGGATCGATCCGTTCGAACACCCGGCGGGCCACTCCGAGCCCGGCCAGGACTCCCGCTTCCTTGGCCAGGAAAACGGCCCGGGATCTGGACTCTAGGGAGATCAGACTTTCCGAGGTGATGTCGCCCGAAGGGATATCTTCCTTCAGGGCGGCATCGATGAGCGGGTCGATGTCACAGAGGCGGAGTCTCATTGCCCTTGATTATAGAAGGCCGCCCATATTGAGTCAAACAACAGGATTGATCCTGTTTCCCAGAAAGCACTCGCAATCGCATAATCTGAGCGACTTGGGAATGGAAAAGGGACCTCTCAGGTTCAGCCTTCCCGAGACGTTTTTCGAGGGAAGCCGAAGGTTTCTATGGTTGATAGAGGCGAAGGGTGTGGGTGAGGAAGTCCGTGGACGACTGAGCGGGCACGGTTTCTCGACTGGAAGGAGAGAAGAGCGAAGGAGGATGCGAAGCGAGTTTCCTCGCTGGGGAAAAGAGCGGGCTGACGAATCCCATACCCGAGCCTTTGCGGAGTTCCGCAGCGCCGAGAAAAATGCCTCGGGAACGGCGTTAAGAACCTGAGTGGGAGCGCTGACATTCCCAAGTCGCTCATGATGATTATCGACAATATCGATTTGACTGGAGCGGCCGGTGAGTTAAAATAGGATTGCGATGGCGGACAAGTTTAAAGGATACATCCAGGTATATACTGGAAACGGGAAGGGCAAGACGACAGCAGCGCTCGGCCTGGCCCTCCGCGCGGCCGGGCACGGCCTCCGCTCCTATATCGGACAGTTCCTCAAAGGACAAGCTTACGGGGAGCTCGTTTCCGCCCGCAAGCTCGCCCCGTTGATCACCATCGAACAGTTCGGCCGGAAGGGCTTTGTTCACGTCACCGAGAACCCCGATGAAGAGGACGTTCGAAGGGCCAAGGCCGGGCTGGAGAAATGCCGCCGGGCCATGCTCTCCGGACGTTTCGCCATCATCGTCCTGGACGAGATCAACGTCGCCCTGCACTTCCGCCTGCTCGAAGAAAAAGACATCCACGGTTTGCTTGATCTGAAGCCGGCCGGCGTCGAAGTGGTGCTGACCGGCCGCTACGCCCCAGCCTCCCTTCTCAGGCGGGCCGATCTGGTAACAGAGATGAAGGAAAAGAAACATTATTATGCCCGGGGGGTGAGGGCTCGTCCGGGCATCGAAAAATGACGGAGGAAGAGGCGGCCTCAGCGGATGGACAGAGCGAAGTTTGAGAGCCTGGTCGAGGAAGCGTTCGCTTCCCTCCCCCGGAAATTCCGAGAACGGATCGAGAACGTGGCCGTCTTGGTCGCGGAGAGTCCGCCCGGCCGCCGCTCTTCGCGAGCCCCGGCCAGCACGCTGCTCGGGCTCTATCACGGCGTCCCTCTCATGGACCGCGGTTCCTATTACGGCAATGTCCCCCCCGATGTTATTGTTATCTATCAAGAGCCGATCGAACGCCTTTCCGCCTCGGAAGATGAGGTCAAGGAACGGATCCGGGAGGTTGTGCTCCACGAAGTCGGCCATTATTTCGGACTGAGCGAGGAAGACCTGCAGGACATCGAGGAATGAGCGGGAGCTAAAAAAGGAGACCTCCATGGCCAAGAGCTTGGAAGGCGTCTTTGCCGCACTGACGACACCCTTCGCCGGTGGTGAGATCGCCATCGACGGGTTCAGAAAAAACATCCTCCGCTACAACACAACAGGTCTAGCGGGCTATGTGGTCCTCGGGTCGACCGGTGAGGCGGTCCTGCTCGAAGATGCCGAATCGGAGAAACTCGTCGCCGCCGCCCGGGCGACAGCCGCACCCGAGATGAAAGTCATCGCCGGAGCCTCGCGGGAATCGACCCGCCTGACCATTGAAGTCGCCAGCCGTTTGGCCGGGCTGGGGGCGGACGCCGTTTTGATCAAGCCTCCGCACTATTATAAATCACTGATGAAACAGGAGGTGATCAAGCACTACTATTTTGAAGTCGCCGACAAATCACCGGTTCCCGTCCTGATCTACAACATCCCCCAGAATACGGGGATTTCTGTGGACCCGTCCACCGTCATCGAGCTCTCCCGCCATCCCAACATGGCCGGTGTCAAGGACAGCTCAGGAGCCCTCTCCAACCTCGCCGACGTAGTCCCCGGCGTCCGGCCCGATTTCCGCTTCCTCCTGGGAGCGGGAAGCATCTTCCTGGCCGGACTCCTGTTCGGCGCGAGCGGAGGTGTCCTGGCCATGGCCGCGGCCGTCCCTGATCTCTGTGTCCAAATCCAGGTGCTTTTCCGCCGCGGAAAGCTGGCCGAGGCCCGCCAGCTGCAGCTCGACCTCACGCCACTCAACAAGGCCCTTACCCAGACTCTGGGCATCCCCGCCATTAAGCACGCCCTCGACCTCCTGGGCTATGCCGGGGGCGCCCCCCGTCCTCCCCTGTTGCCTCTGGATGAGGCCGGAAAAGACCAAGTGCGAGGCCTGCTGGCCAAGCTCGGCCTCCTGGAGAGCCAGCCGGAACAGGTTTGACAACCGCCAGATGAAAGGAACGGAAAAGCTTTGATTTCAAGACGAAGGTTTTTTAAAAGCATTGCGCTCGGAGGGCTAGCCTCTCTGGCGCGCCTCTCCGCAGCCTCCAGGGCCGGCCAGGCCGAAGACTGGAGACAGAAGCGGGGCGGGATGTGGTACAGGCGGCTGGGCCGGACCGGCTTGTTCATCTCGGAAATCAGCCTCGGGGGAAGCCCCCTGCCCGATTGGTCTCTCTTCCGCGAGATCATCGAGCGCGGCGTGAACTACATCGACACCTCCACGAGCTACGGCAACGGCAACAGTGAGCGCCAGATCGGCCGCCTCTGCAAGGAAGCGGGCCGGGACAAGGTTTTCGTCTGCACGAAGTTCCATCTTCGGGGCAGCTGGGGCGAGAGTTCCATCATCGGTTCGGTCGAAGGCAGCCTCCGCCGTCTCCAGACGGATTATCTGGATGTGCTTTCCATCCATGGCGCGGAACGTCCGGAAGACCTGGTGGATGAGAGAGTGACCAGAGTTTTCGAGCGGCTGAAGAAGGAGGGAAAGTGCCGGTTCAGCGGTCTGTCCTGCCACTCCAACCACGAAAGCGTGGTCCGGACGGCCGTGGACTGCGGGCGCTACGACATGGTCCAGGTCGGCTACAACATCTTCGACATCGAGGAGCCTTCTCAAGACGTCGAGACCTATGATGATTACCTCGGCGTGAGCCGGATGAGAGACCTGATCGGGCACGCCGCCGGCCGTGAGGTCGGTGTCGTCGCCATGAAAACGCTCAAAGTGGGCGGCCGGCGTCAGAACCTGGACCGCTACCGCACGGGAACTTCTTCTCTCTTCCAGGCCATGCTCAAATGGGTGCTGGAAGACCGCCACGTCTCCAGCGCCGTCACCGAGATCCTGAACCGGGAGCAGATGGAGGAGGACCTGGCCGTGCCCGGAAAAGCCATGACTCCAGAGGAGAGGTCCGCCCTCTGGCTTCATGTCGCCGAAAACGGCCGGGATTACTGCCGCCTCTGCGGCCGCTGCCGGAAACGATGTCCCTCTCACCTCGCCACGACCGACATCCTCCGCTTGCTGGCCTATCATGAAAGCTATGGGAAGACGGCCGCCGCAAGGTCGGCTTACTCTGAGCTCTCACCAACGGAGACGGCTCTCTCCTGCCGGGACTGCGGCTCGTGCGAAAAGGCCTGCCCTTACGGCGTACGAATCAGGGCTGGGATCAGGAAAGCGCAGGCGGCCCTCTTTTCTTGATGCCGGACTCATCGCCCTCGCTTCAGTGGAGAGGAATTTTTTCCCTGGGCTGAAAGGAAGCGACCGTGCGGCCGGCTTCGAACGGCCTTCCCCTGCGTTATCCGGGCCTTCGGCTCAGGCAAGGCTGACTGACGCACAAGAAGCCGCTTTGCTACCGTTGCTACCTTCCGGTCCTGGCGGGGTTCGCAGAGGGCTCTTTGCGCAGGGCCCCGACCTTCAACGCTTCCCGCCCGAACACAGACCAGAAAAGGGCCGGCCTCGGTCAGGCCATCGACCCCACTGGAGCGGGTTGTGGGCTACAGGGCACCGCTAGCTCCCCGTCTAGCACGGTCGGGTTTATTATACGCTGGCGGGAAAGGAATGGAAAGGTCCTGGCTGGATTAGAAGCGATAGGCCAGGCCGCCGCCCAGGATCAGGCCGTCCCAGAAACCCACTTCAGCTCTGAGCATGATCCCCTTGTAGATCCGGGCTTTGACACCGAGGGCGGTATGAATGAGTATGAAGCGGTCGAGGTCGATCTCCCCCTCTTCCCGCAATTGGTCGATTGACTTTGAGTCCTCGCCCGACACGACCGTCTGGGCGCTCCCGCGGCGGTAGGTCCCGGTGTAAACATAGGAGGCGGTGCCTTCCAGAGGGCCGATGCCCAGGCCGAAAACGAAATAGGGAGTGACTCGCCGGGAGGGGACGAAATCCCAACGGAAGCTCAGGTTGACCGTCAAAGGGTTCGTCTCGACAAAAGCGTCCGAGTCGACAATGGCTGTTGATCCATCGGAGTAATTCTGGGTCACAGGCCCCTTCATCATCACCTTGATCCTCGTCTTTTCGAGGGAGAACCCGACGCTCATCGAGCCGCGCCAGCCCAGAGGATAGTAACGGACCTCGAAGCCATAGTTGGAGCCTTGGGAATCAACAGACAAGCCGTTCTCATAAGTCGCGGGAAACAGGTCTCCCGGATAACTCGCCTGAAGCTGCTCGGTCACCTGGTCACGAATTTCATTGGCGAACCTCTTGGTCAGCGTGCCTTCAAAGGCGCTCTTGGCCGGGTCGACGCTCCAAGCAGAAAAATGGACGCCGATTTCGAAGCGGCCTCCTCTTTCTTCCAGGATGCCTTCCGGAATGACCTGCTGCTCCAGCCCGACAGCCGGCTTTTTCTTGGTCTCTGGGGCAGCCTGGGCCGGGGCAGCAGCGATACCTAGGCCGAGCTTTCCCTCGTTCTCTTTCCTTACCTCATCGAAGAGGTCCACATACGTCTGGGGATGGAAAAGCGGCGAGACTTCTTTTTGCGGCTCGATCTCCAGGACCTTGAGGATGAATCTTTTGGCATTCTCGGCTTCGTCGAGGTAGAAATGGCAGAGGGAGAGGCCCATGTAAGCCCGGGAAAGGTTCATCGTGTTTCCGGGGGTTTGGACCACGAAGAGATAGGCCTCGACAGCCTTCTGATAATCGCCCTTGGCATAGGCGTCATCACCCTGGACAAGGAAAGAGGCAGCCTGGGCCTCCCTTTCCTGCGCGGTCTGGGCGGCCAGAATCAGGGGGGCGAAAAGCAGCATGATCAGGACGGACCATCTGTTCAGTTCCTTCAATCTCATCTATCCTCCGTCGTCGGTTCCATGTCCAGAACCATTGCCATATTATAGTTTGCCTCTCTGGGTGTCAATTGGACGGGCCCGCATAATTGAGTCGTGGGACCAGCCCTGAGCTGCGGGATTCATTGACACTGATCAGGGGAGCGGGTATCATGGACGGCGGAGGAAAAAGGCGATGTTCTTCTGGGATTATACATATCTCTTGATAATACCGCCGCTCCTTCTGGCCTTCTATGCCCAGGCCAGAGTGCGCGGGACCTATGTCAAGTACAGCAAGGTCGGCTCTTCTTCGGGGGTCTCCGGGGCTCAGATGGCCAGGGAGATTCTCAACATTGGAGGCGCGGGACACGTCCCGGTCGAAGAAACGCCCGGACAACTCAGCGATCATTATGACCCGCGAAAAAAGGTCCTCCGGCTTTCGGCTGGCGTCTATGAGAGCAATTCCATCGCCGCCCTCGGCATCGCCGCTCATGAAGCCGGACACGCTCTCCAACACCACACGGGATATGCGCCGCTCCACATTCGCAACGGCATCTACCCGGTCGCCAGCTTCGGCTCGGCTCTGGCCTTCCCGATCTTCCTCATCGGCTTCTTCATGAGCCAGAAGGGACCGAGCATTCTGATGGACATCGGCATCCTTCTTTTTGCCGGGGCCGTTCTCTTCAGTGTGCTGACTCTTCCCGTGGAGTTCAATGCTTCCAAACGGGCCATGGCCCTGCTGGGGGATCGTGGCTACCTGAAAGGTCAGGAGCTCGACGGCGCACGCCGGGTCCTCTCGGCCGCAGCGTTGACCTATGTGGCTTCGACCGCCATGGCGGCCATGCAGCTCTTCCGCATGTTTTTGATCCGTCAGTCCCGCGACTAGGCGGTCCCTGAACGGCTCGATAATCGGGAATCCCCGGGCGGCGCCCGGGGGCTGTTCAAATCCTTGACACTCCTCAAACCGAGTGATAAATAGAAGTCTATTTTTTTCTCCAAGGAGGAATCGATGAAGAAAAGAATGATCCGTCGTAAAATTTCCGGCTTCGCCCTATTAATCGCGGTGTTTCCCCTTCTCAGCTTGGCCCAGACTTCGCCTGAGCAGTTCTTGGGCCATAAAGTCGGGGCCGACCGCGAGCTCGCGGACTACGGCCAGATCAAGGCCTATTTCGAAAAACTGGACCAGGAATCACCCCGGCTTCAGCTCTTCACCATCGGGGAATCAACCCTCAAGAGGCCGATGATCATGGCCGTTATCACGGCAGAAGAAAATATGGCCAATCTCGACCGCTATCGCGAGATCGTCAAGAAACTCCGCGACCCGAGGACACTTGCTCCCGAGGAAGCGAAAAAACTTGCGGCCGAGGGGAAAGCCATCCTCCTCATCACCTGCAGCATCCACGCTTCGGAGATCGCAGCCTCACAGATGGCCATGGAATTCGCCCATAAGCTCGTGACCGGCAACACCCCCTTCGACGCCGACCGCATTCTCCGGGACGTCATCGTCCTCCTCGTTCCTTCCCACAACCCCGACGGCAACCAGATGGTCGTCGACTGGTACCGGAAGTATCTCGGCACAAAGTACGAGGGCGGGCCGATGCCCTGGATCTACCATCATTACGCCGGCCACGACAACAACCGCGACTGGTTCATGTTCAACCTGCCCGAGACCAGGGCCGTAACCAAGGTCCTCTACCAGGATTGGCTGCCGCAGATCCATATCGACGAGCACCAGATGGGGTCGACGGCGGCACGGCTTTTCATCCCGCCGTTCATGGACCCGCCCGTGCCCAATGTCCAGCCTCTCCTCTGGCGGGGCGTCAACCTTTGCGGAACGACTATGGCCTATGACCTCCAGAAGAACGGCTACCGGGGTGTCAACCACGGCCGCAGCTTCACCGGGTGGTGGATCGGCGCCTGCGATGACACCTCCTGGCTGCACAACGTCATCGGTCTGCTCAGCGAGATGGCCTCGGTGAAGGTCGCCACTCCCATTTTCGTCGAGCCCAATGAGATTCCGCAGTCCTATTATGAAAAGAGGATGGAGTTTCCGGACCCCTGGCCGGGCGGATGGTGGCGGCTGCGGGACCTCGTCGACTATGAACTGACCCTGTCGCTGAGCCTGGTCAGGACAGCGGCTCTCAATAAAGAGGACTTCCTGTTCAACTTCTACCAGATGTACAAGAACTCGATCGAGCAGGTCGACAAGAATCAACCGTACGCCTTTGTCATTCCGGCCGCCCAGAACGATTATCCGACGGCACTCCGGATGATCGACATCCTGATGATGGGGGGAGTCGAGGTCCATCAGGCAAAGGCGGATTTTGTGGCCGGAGGAAAGATTTACCCGGCCGGCTCTTTCGTCGTCAGGCTGGCCCAGCCATACAAGCCATACGCCTGGGCCCTGCTGGAGCGGCAAAAGTATCCGGACCTGCGACAGTATCCCGGCGGCCCGCCGGTCCCCCCCTATGACAATGCCGGCTGGACGCTCCCGCTCCAAATGGGAGTGGCCTGCGACCAGGTGGACGAGTCCTTCGACGCCCAGCTTATAAAAATCGAGAAGTCCCCCCAGCGGGCGGCCGTGCTTCCAGATGCGTCCGCCGCCTACTCCGTCCTCGACTCACGGGTCAATGCCTCCTACAGCGCCGTGTTTGCGCTTCTCAAGGAAAAGGCCGAAATCTACCGATCCAAGGAAGCGGTCAAGGGGCCTGGATTTGAGCTGCCCCCCGGAAGCTTCCTGGTAAAAAACAGCCCGGCTGCGCAAAAGAGCCTGGCGGCCCTTGCGGACAAGCCGGGTCTGCGAATCTACGGACTGGCCGATATCGCCGCCGTTCCCAAGGCATCCATCAAGAATCCCCGGATAGGGCTCTACCAGTCCTGGCGGAGCAACATGGAAGAGGGCTGGACGCGCTATGTCTTTGATGACCTCGGCGTCCCCTATACGACTTTGCACAACGATGCTTTCAAGGGAACGAAGGACAAGAAGGTTGACCTGAAGGCGGGCTATGACGTGATCGTTTTCCCGGACGAGAACCCCGATATCATCAAGACCGGCAAGATCGACCCCACCTCCGAGCGCGCCCGGTATTTCATGGGCAATTGGCCTCCAGAATACGAGGGCGGCATCGAGAAGGAGGGCGTGGACGCTCTCAAGGCTTTTGTCGAGGCCGGCGGCATCCTGGTCACTCTGAACAACGCCTGCGGTCTGGCCTTCAAGGAATTCGAGCCTCCCGCCCGGAACGCCTTGGAGAAGGTGGAGCGGACAAAATTCTTCTGTCCGACTTCTCTCCTCCAGATCATAGTCGACAACATGAGTCCCCTGGGCTATGGCATGCCGCAGAAAGCCGCGGCGATGTTTTCGGACGGACTGGCCCTGAGCACCTGGGTTCCACCTTCAACGGATTGGAACCGCAAGGTCGTGGCCACCTATGCCGAGAGCGACGTCCTCCTCAGCGGCTGGCTGCTGGGCGAGGACATGATCGCCCGGAAGGCGGCGGTGGTCGACACCCAGTACAAAAAAGGCCGGATCGTCCTCATCGGCTTCCCCTGCCAGAACCGGGCCCAGAGCCATGGGACCTACAAGTTCCTGCTCAACGCCCTGCTCTATCCGCAACCCGAGGGGAATTAGGTCCGCCGTCGATGGCTCGGCTTCCCTTTGAGCAGAGGGCCAGCTTGAGGTCTTGATTTATTATTTCTATAAATTTTATAGATCTGCTAAAATAAAAGTCCGGTATCCTATGTTTTGGGGAGAAAGGCCGGAACGATGACTCAAGGAAACCCAAAGAAGCTCTCTCTGATCGTCTTCAGCGGCGACCTGGACAAGCTCTTCGCCGCCTTCTCCATCGCCGGCGGTGCGGCCGCTTCGGGAATGGACGTGGTCATGTTTTTCACGTTCTGGGGCCTCCGCGCCCTCAAGAAGAAAAGAGCCACCGGCCGGAGCCTGTTCGGGCGGATGCTCGGCCGGCTGTACGGGGGTGACATCGAGCGGGCGGCGCCGAGCCGGATGAGCTTCGGCGGGGTCGGCCGCTGGATGTTCAAAAGGATGATGAAGGCCAAGCGCGTCCCTTCATTGACAGAGCTCCGGCAGACGGCCCTCGACCTCGGCGTCAAGCTCTACGGCTGCCAGACGAGCATGAGCGTCATGGAGATCCCCAGGGAGGCCCTGATCGACGAGGTCAACGCCTGTGTGGGCGTCGCCCACTTCCTCGAGCAGGCCCAGCAGTCCGTTATCACGCTGTTTATCTGAAACCGCCTTTTTTCCTTGCCTTGAATGATGATCTTCTGTAAAATGAGCCTAGGAACTGCGACTAAAATCATAGGCGGTGCATTTTACTTTGGGGATCAGAGAGAGATTCCAGGCGAAGAAGAGAGCGGACTCCGGAGAGCCCCTCGGGCCCGACCCCGAACATCTGGCTAAACTCTTGGCCGCCGCCGAAGCCCGGTTCTTCAACATCATCGGCCGGAACACCGATTCCATCCTGATCGTGGACCCGGCCGGAACGGTCATTTTCGCCAACCCGGCCGCCGTCCAGCTCTTCGGACAGGATGACCGGCCGCTCGGCGGCCGGCCCTTCGGTTTTCCTCTGTCCAGCGGGAAGGCAACCGAGATCAAGATCGCCTCGCTGAGCGGGGAAGCCCGGACCGGCGAGATGCAGGTCGTGGACATCGAGTGGCAGGAGCAGCCGGCCCGTCTCGTCACGGTGCGCGACATCACCGAGCGCAAACAGACTGAGGAGCTCCGGCTCGAGGTTGAAAAGCACATCCGGCTGGACAAGCTCAAGGACGATTTCATCAACACGGTCTCCCACGAGCTGCGCACTCCCCTCTCCATAACCAAGGAAGCGATCAGCCTCATCCTGGAAAAAGCGATCGGAGAGATCAATGACCAGCAGGTCGAGATTTTGGGCATCGCCAAGAACAACACCGAACGGCTCGCCCGGATCATCAACGGTCTGCTCGACATCTCGAAAATCGAGGCCGGAAAAGTGGAGCTCCGCAAGCAAGACGTCAATATCCAGAATCTCGTCCGCGAAATCGTCCAGGGCTTCGAAGGCAAGGCGCGGGAGAAAGGCATCGAACTCCGGCTGAACCTCCCGGGAGAGGCCGTCCTGGTCTACGCCGATGAGGACAAGCTGAGCCAGATCTTCACCAACCTGATCGATAACGCCGTCAAGTTCACCGCCGTTGGTTCGATCGAGGTCTCTGCAGCCGAAGGCGGCGGGGAGGTCGAGTGCCGCGTTCGGGATACGGGGATCGGCATCCCGCCGGAGAGCCTGCCCAAGATTTTTGACAAGTTCACGCAATTCGGCCGGAAGGACGGCCCGGGAGAAAAGGGCACGGGTCTCGGGCTGTCGATCGTCAAGGGCCTGGTGGAGGTCCATGGCGGGAAGATCCGTGTCGAAAGCGAACTCGGCCGGGGGACGACCCTGACCTTCACCCTCCCCAAGTTGAGCTTCGAGGAGAGGCTCGAGGAATACATCTCCGGGATGATCCAGGAAGCGGCCGAGCGGAAGGGCGCGTTCTCCCTCCTGGTCTTCACCGTCCGGGAGATGGACGCTCTTCTGCGGCGGTCGCCGGAGAAAACCGAAGAGGCGATGAAAGAGCTGGTTCAGGTGCTCAAGAGGTCGCTCCGCCGCCGGGCGGACACGGTCATGTACAATCAGGGCCGCTTTTATCTCATCCTCCCCGAGACCAAGCAGAAGGACGCGCCTTTCGTCCTGGAACGGATGAAGGAGAACCTGAAACAGGCGATCCTGGCCGACGATTTCATCAAGGACACCCTGACTCTGGAAACGGAGTTCCTGTCCTACCCCGAGGATGCGGTCGAGCTCGGCAAGCGGCTGACCGCTGTGAGGTGATCCCAATGGCCAGGATCCTTGTCATCGAGGACGAGCCCGACCAGGTCAAGCTCATCAGGCTCCGGCTCGAGGCGCGAGGCCACAAAGTCCTCAGCGCGGCCAAGGCCAAGGAAGGGGTCGAGTTGGCCACCCGGGAAAAGCCGGACCTCATCCTGCTGGACATGATCCTGCCGGATATGCACGGGCTCGACGTCGCGATCAAGCTCAAGCAGAATCGCGAAACTCAACCCATCCCGGTTATTGCCATCTCAGCCGTCGGCTCTCCCGATTTCACGAAGGCATGCCTTCAGGAGGGCGTCGTCGCCTATATCCGCAAGCCCTATAACCCCCGGGAGCTCTTCAAGATCATCGAAAAATACGTCCGGCCCCGAGAGGCGCCAAAGGCGGATAAACCCAAGCGCGCTGCCGCGGCCGAGAAGGACTACCGGGAAAAGCTCTCCGAGATCGAGAAGCAGTTCACGCCCAAACCTTCTACCCCTCATCCTTCCGCCCGGCGGGGAAGCGAGCCCCAGCGCCAGGAAAACATCGACGAGATGCTCAAGGGCGCCCTGGCGGACTTCCAAGTCCCCGTCGAAAAAAAACCCTCCCTAAAAGCGGCTGCGCCGGTGCCGGCAGCGGGGATCCGGTCA